>Ga0129315_1000146_pt1 | contig 76631 bp, 60 predicted proteins | sample Cm827metagenome_FD_94432 | JGI IMG/M metagenome (GOLD analysis project Ga0129315, IMG submission 94432) | Eastern black-and-white colobus group fecal microbial communities from Wisconsin, USA - Cm827 metagenome | ecosystem: Host-associated > Mammals > Digestive system > Large intestine > Fecal... | reverse complement strand
ATTCGAAAACGAGCGCCCGAAAAACGCACTGTTTGAGCGTTAGCGAGTTTGCGTTTTTCAGCGAGTTAAGAATTAGAATTTGTAGAAAGCGAAATCCGGTGAGCGTTATAGTGGGTTTGTCTAAAACCTCATGGGATGAGAGTTTTCACTCTCATTTTTATAAATTATTAGTATTAAAAGTATCCCAACCTGAAAGGTCTCCTGCCTCATATCCCTTCTTATACCAACGAGTTCTCTGTTCACTTGAACCGTGAGTAAAGGATTCAGGCCTTACATAACCTTGAGACTTTTTCTGAATTGCATCATCACCTATGGACCATGCAGTTGATATTGCTTCTTCAATATCGCCTTCATCTAGATATCCCTTGTCAGCTTGATATCTAGCAACAACTCCAGCTAAATAATCAGCTTGAAGTTCAAGTTTTACTGTCAATGCATTTCTTTCATTTTCAGGTAATTTTTGCATTAATTCTTGATACTGTCCCATAATGCCAGTTACATTTTGCACATGGTGACCAACTTCATGACTTATTACATAGGACAAAATAAAGTCGCCATCCTTGGCACCAAAGTCATTAATTAAACTGTCATAAAAGGATAAATCCATATAAATTGCCTGGTCAGCAGAACAGTAAAAAGGTCCCATACCAGATTGTGCAATGCCGCATCCACTTTTTACAGTGTCTTTAAAAATATTAAGGCTAGGCTCTGGATAATTAATTCCTTCATTTTTTAATATTTCAGACCACGCATCTTCAGTATCTGCAAGTACAACTGCTGAATAATCGTAGAGTTTCTTTTCCTCTTCACTTAGTTTATATTCAGTAGTTGTGGGCTCTTGTGAGCCTCCTGTGCCAAGTCCAGATAAAATTGCCCTACTAGGACTTCCAGTTATTAGAAAGACAATAAGTGCGACAATAAGTCCACCTCCGCCAAGAGCTAAGCCTCCGCCGCCTCTGCCTCTTCCACTATTACCTATATTAGAACTTTGTCTTCTTCCTCTCCACTTCATATAAGTACCTCCATTTATTTGATTTTTACCCAAAAAGATTATATTTACTTCTATTGTTATTAAAATTATCATTTATTATAATAAAAGTGGTGAAGCAATGAAAAAATTATTTATCATAAGTTCAAAATCTGGGAAAAGCGATTATAAAAAATATTACGACAAACTTCTTATAAATAATTCAAAAGAAGAAATTAAAGTAACAAAAAGTAAAGACGATGCCAGAAATTTTGCTAGAAAATTTAGAGATGCTGGTGGAGATGTACTAATACTTCTTGGAGGAGATGGAGTACTTTCTGAAGTGGCAAGTGTAGTGAAAAATTCAAAGACAGCTCTAGGACTTATACCAATGGGCACGGCAAATGACTTTTCAAAAAATTTTGACTACTCAAACTTTAATATAGAAAATCTAGAGATTAATAAAATAGAAAAAATAGATTTAATTGAAGTAAATAATGAAACTTGTATAAATATTACAAGTCTTGGTTTTGACACAAATGTCTTAGTTCACGCCTATGACATAATGAATAGAAAAAATATTGGCAAAAATCTCGGATATATTTATGGCGTCACTAAGAGCATATTAAATTTAGAAAATACAAAATTAGAAATAAATGCAAAGCTTGGAGAAAATGAAACTAATATTCATGGAAACTTCTTAATATCAGCTCTTTGCAATGGTAGTTTTTATGGAAATGGATTTAACCCATCTCCCAATGGGAAAATTAATGACGGAGTATTAAACCTTATAATTGCAGAGAAAATGAGTATACTTAAACTTTTTTCATTAATAATGTCATATCGAAAGGGAAATCATCTTGGCACAAGGGGAGTTAGAGAAATACAAACAACTTCAGGCGCATTAAAATCAGATAGAGAATTTTTATACAATATAGATGGAGAAATAAAAAAGGCAAATAAAATAAATTATAAAATTTTAGAAAAAAGCCTTAACTGGGTTTATTTTAAATGAGGTGAATATGAAAGTAGCAGTATTTGCAGGAACCATTGTAGATACAAAAATGGGTTCAGATTTATTAAAAGAAAATAATTATGAAACTTTAGAATATCCAATATCAAAAAATCCAAAGGAGCAGTCAAAGCTTCAGTACTATTCTGTGGATAAACTTACAAAAATTGTAGAAGAAAAAATAGAAGATGCAAAGAAAAAGGGTGCGGAGAAAATATTTATATATTGCAATTCCCTTTCTGGATCAATTGATTTAGATTATTTAAGAGATAAAACAAAAATTAAGATTATAACTCCAATAGATGTCTATAAAAATATAGATGAAAGCTATAAAAACATAGTAATATTTGCGGCAAACTCAAAATCTGCTCATGAAATAGATAAGATAATTTGCAAAAATAATTTTAGAAACACTATAACAATTGGAAATCTAGGAGTAGTAGAAGCAATAGAAAAGAAAAAAAGCCCAGAGAAAATAGTAGATGAATTGGCCTTAGATAAATTATTTTCATACTTTAATGAAATTCGTGAAAATAAAATTGATTTAATAATACTAGGATGTACTCACTTTCCATATATAAAAGAAGAGTTAGAAAAATTAACAGAAATAAAAATACTAGATCCGGCAGATGAAATGATTGAGATGCTAAAGCAGTGATAAAATAATTGATTTTAAATTTTATGTAAATTAAATAGCAAATTCAAAGAAAAAGAGCTTAGATTTTTGTAAATCAAGCTCTTTTTTAGTGTTTTCATCCACAAAAGTGGATAAGTTATTGAAATTGTGGATAAAATTGTATATTTTTTGTATAATTTCCATATAAAATGTGAAAATCATGGGATAATCTGTGTATAATTTATAAAATTGTGAATTGTGCATGAAATGTTGACTGTTTTTTAAAATAAATGTTTATTAATCTGTGGATAATGTGCATAACTTTGGGGATAAAGTATATATCACATTTGTGCTTGTGGAGATTTTAGTTAAAAATCTTTTTATAATTCCTCAAGCTCCATCCAATTTTCATATAGTTCATTTACCGTATTTGCAAGGGTTTCACGTTTATTTGAAAGTTCATTTGCATATTCATAATCTTCATAAGTTTGGTTATCTGCAAGCTTTTCGTCAATTGTGGATAACTCTTCTTCTAATTTTGCAATTTCCTTTTCAATAGATTCCTTTTCTTTTCTAATTTTTTTATTTTTTGCCCTTTCTTCTCTGTCTTCTTTTTTCTTTTTTGCAATTTCAGTTTTAGAAACATAGTCTTCTTCAAGCTCTGGAGTTACTGTAGTCTTCTCTACATAGTAATCATAGTCTCCCAAGAAGACATTTATTCTACTAGGCGTCATTTCAAATATTTTATTAGAAGTTTTATTTAGGAAATATCTGTCGTGGGATATTGCAAGCACTGTGCCGTCATATTTATCAAGTGCATCTTCTAGAATTTCTTTAGAGTCAATGTCTAAGTGGTTTGTGGGTTCGTCAAGAACCAAGAAGTTTGCACCTTTAAGCATTATCTTAAGCAGTGACAGTCTTCCTCTCTCTCCTCCAGAAAGTTCAGAAATACTTTTAAATATGTCATCTCCAACAAATAAAAATTCTGCCAAATATTTTCTTACATCAAAATGCTCAAGTTTTGGAAATTCATCCCATATTTCATCCATGACAGTGTTATCTAAATTAAGATTGTCCATTTCTTGGTAGAAATATGCAATGTCCACATTAGATCCAATTTTTACTTCTCCAGTGTCGGGAAGAAGTTCTCCTTCAATTATTTTAAATAGTGTTGATTTACCCACACCATTTGGTCCTATTAGACCAATTTTATCTTGCTTATACACTTCTGCATTTAAATCTTTAAAAATTAAATTATCTCCAAAGGATTTAGATAAATTTTCTATTCTAAGTACGTCTTTTCCTGAGGTTTTCTTTGTTTCAAAGCGAAGATTAGTCTTTTTGTTGTCCTTTGGCATTTCGATTCTCTGCATTCTGTCTAGCATTTTTTTCCTGCTCTTGCCCTGTTTAATAAATCTGTCACGGCCAAGGTTCATATATCTCTTTATAATTTCTTCCTGTCTTTTTATTTCCTTTTGTTGATCTTCATATTGTCTTTTTAAAACTTCGAAGTCCTTTTTTCTCTGCCTAATGTAGTTGTCGTAGTTGCCATTGTAAGTTTTAGTGACGGCATTTTCTAGTAGAACAATCTTACCCACAATATTATTTAGAAAGTATCTGTCGTGACTTATTATGATAACAGCTTTGTCAATGTCTTTTAAGTATTTTTCAAGCCATGATATAGCATCTATGTCTAAGTGGTTTGTAGGCTCGTCAAGTAATAGAATATCAGCCTCTTCAAGAAGGAGCATTGCAAGTGCAACACGAGATTTCTGACCGCCAGAAAGTGTGTCCACTTCCTTTTCAAAATCTTCTTCACTAAATCCAAGGCCTATTAATGTTCCTCTAATTTTTGAATTGTAGGAATAGCCATCTCTTTCTTGAAATTCATCTTGAAGTCTTTGGTATCTATTTAACTCTTCCTCAAGATTTTCTGGATTTTCAGAAATTATTTCTTCTTGTCGTCTAAGCTTTTTCTCAAGCTCTATTAAATCTCTAAATATATATAGACAATTTTCGTAAATTGTCCCTGTATTTTTTAAATTGAGTTGTTGCTCTAAGTATCCTATTTTTAAATCTTTTTTTTTAAAAATTTCTCCATCATCATAGGAAAGATTTTCTGTGATTATTTTAAATAAAGTGGACTTTCCACTTCCGTTAATTCCTATAAGGCCAATTTTATCCCTTTCCTCAACTATTAAACTTGCCGATTTAATAGTTTCTTCATCAATATATGATTTTTTTACATCTGTTAAACTAAGTATTGGCATAATGACCTCCCACATTATTTTAACAAATCTTTACAACCTTTAAAAGCTTGATATACTTAAGTAGTGAGGTGATCATTTGGATAAGAAAGTAGAAATAAGGGATTATATTATTGAAACTATAAAAAGTAGTGAAGATAAAGGAAAAAAACTGCCAAGTGAAAATGAAATTGCAAATAAATTTGACGTTTCAAGACATAGTGTTAGACAAATCTATAACGAATTAGAGAAAATGGGTCGTCTTTACTCAGTTCAGGGCCTTGGAAGATTTTCTTCTAATAAGGATATTGCAATTGAACTTGCCATGAATAGCAAGAGCTTTACTGATAAAATGAAGGAAAATAATATTTCCCTTGTGACAAAGATTATATGTGCTGATGTGGTTAAATCTAAGAATAAAAAATTGGAAATTTTATTTAAAGATAAGGAAGTTTTTAAATTAGCAAGACTTAGAATTATTGAAGGAGAAAAAGCTGCAATTCATTATTCCTATTTATCCACTGATAAATTTCCAAATATTAGAGAAGAAGCAAAAACTATCACCTCTATTACAAAATACTACAGAGATAAAGATTTAAATGTAAAATATAATGACAAATCTCTGTTAGAAATAGAGTTTCCAACTGTTGAAGATTTAGAGATATTAAATTGCAACAGTCTAGTACCTCTTCTTGTATATCAGGGGACTTTGTACGATGAAAACATGGAACTTGTCGAATATACAAAAACTAAATATAGATCAGATATTTTTAAATATTATATATCTAATAAATAGAACCATTGCAATGCAGTGGTTTTTTTATTTTACAAAAGTTTTACTTTCTGTTGATGAGAAATAAATTGGCGCCAAGATATGATTCTAATCGGGAGGATGTCATGGATAGAAAAAGAAGAACGAAAATATTTATTGAATATGCTCAAGACGAAGTAAAAAAACTCGCTAGAGATATAAAGAAAGATAAAGAAATAGAATTTATTAAAAAACCTGGCGAAGGTCTTGTAATGATTAAAGTGAGAGAAAGCGCCCAAAATTCTCTATTTTATATTGGAGAAATTCTTGTCACAGAAACCAAGGTGAGAATAGATGGTGAAGTTGGAATTGGAATAGTAAGGGGCCATGACGAAGAGTTATCAGAGGCTCTAGCTATTGCAGATGCAGCTTATAAGCTTGATTTAGAAATAATAAAGGATTATAAAGAAATTTTTGAAAATAAAGAAAAAGAAGGCATCGAAAATCTTAAGAAGAAAAGAAATATCTATGCAAGAACTAAAGTTGATTTTGAAATGATGAATGATTAGGTGAAATATGTTTGATATAACAATGGATACTCAAAGAGTTTTTAGAAATTTATTAGAGTCAATTTCTTATCCTGGCAGGAAAATTAATATATATAGTGATGAAAATTATGGCGTTGAACTATTTGACACAACTATTGAAGTTGCCCTTACACTTTTAGATGGAGAAGTAACTTTCTTTATAGAAGGCAATTTAAAAAAATCTGAAGAAGAGATATTTATTAGAACAAATTCTAAAGTTTCAAATAGAGAAGATGCAGATTTTATAATTATTCCACTTAGAGAAAAAATAGATTTTAAAAATTATTTAGATGAAGAAAATAATCCCTTGATAAAAGTTGGAAGTTTAATTGATCCACAGTATTCAGCTACATTTATTGTAGAGGTGGAAAAGCTAAATGAAGGTGATGAGTTAGAAATCACTGGTCCAGGGATTGAAAATTCTAAATCAATCTCAGGAATTGGAACAAAGGAAATACTTGATCTTAGAGATAAATTATGTGATTTTCCAATAGGGGTAGATATTTTCTTCATCGATAGAGAAAAAAATGTAATGGCAATTCCTAGAAGTACAAAAATTAAGGGGTGATTAGATGGCATATGTAGCAGTACAAGGTGGACAGGAGGCTATAAAAGAATCTAATGAGCTTCTTGAATACATGAGGAGTAAGTCTAGAAAGACAATTGATGTACTAGATATAAAGGAAAGTTTATCTGATTTAGTTTTCCAAGTGATGAGTGAAGCATCTTTATATGATGAAGATTTAGCAGCTCTTGCTATTAAGCAGGCAAGAGGTTCAATGGAAGAAGCGGTATTTTTGCTAAGGGCACACAGGTCCACTCTTCCAAGACTATATTATTCTACAATTACTGAACCAAGCAAGATGGAAGTTAAGAGGAGAATTTCTGCATCTTTTAAAGATATACCAATGGGACAGTTTTTGGGAATGGCAAATGACTTTAAGCAAAGATTTTTAAATTTTGATTTAGTAGATGAAGATGAAAAAAAATTAGAAGAAATTGCTAAAAAGTATGAGAAAAGAGAAATTATAGAAAAAGATGTAGATTTTTCTAATTTGACAAAAGTTGTAGACTACCTTGAAGAAGTTGGATTAATTAAGAGAAAAGAAAATGACGACAGAACACCTGATGACATAACAAAAAAGGCAATATCCTTCCCTTCATCTAGATCTGAAAGACTACAGTCATTAACAAGGGGGCAAACTGGCGCTGTAATTTCTCTTGGGTATGCTGAGATACGAGGATTTGGAATTGGATCTCATCCAAATATTGGTGAACTTAGAGTTGGCGATATGGACATAACTGTTAATATCTCTGGAGAAGAAGATGATGATTACTACATTGGACAAATTGAAGTTACAGAGGTTGAATCCTTTGTATCCACATCAGTAAAGGAAGAGGATAAATTTATAAAAACTTTTGAAATAGGTTATGGACTTTGCTTTGGCCAAAATGAATCAAAGGCAATAGCAATGTCTATACTAGATCACGCATTGGAATGCAAAAATGAAGATAATTATGCACCTACTGGTGACGATGAGTTTGTGCTATTGCACATAGATTCAGTAGAATCTCAAGGATTTATTTCTCACTTAAAACTTCCTCACTATGTAACTTTCCAATCACTTCTTGATGGAATGAGAAAAATAAAGGGGGAAAAGAATGAAAAGTAGTATGAACTTTGCCTTTTTAGATGAAAATTCAAAAAAAGAAATTAGAAGGACAATTTTAAAAGCTGTGGCAATACCTGGTTATCAAGTACCCTTTGCGTCAAGAGAAATGCCAATAGCAAGAGGTTGGGGTACTGGAGGGCTTCAAATAAGTCTCTCAATAATTGGGAAAAAAGATGTTTTAAAAGTTATAGATCAAGGATCAGACGAGTCAGTTAATGCAGTAAATATTAGATCACTAATTAAAAACACTACAGGAGTGGAAACTACAATAAGAACTCAAGATGCAGATATCATTCAATCGAGACATAGAATTCCAGAGATTCCACTAGAAGAAGGGCAAATTTTAGTACTTCAAGTTCCAAATCCTGAACCCCTTAGACATGTGGAGTCACATGAAGAGAAGACAAAAAAAATGCACGGATACGAAGATTACTCAGTAGCATGGCTTCAAATTTTTGAAGAAATAATTAAATATGACAGAGCAAGCATGCACGCTGACTATCCAGTAATTGTAAATGATAGATATTTAATGGCACCAAGTCCAATACCTAGATTTGACAATCCAAAGTTAAATGAAAACAAGGCTCTTATATTGCTTGGAGCTGGAAGAGAAAAGAAAATATATGCAGTTCCACCTTATACAAAAGTTGTTTCAATTGACTTTGAAGATTATCCCTTTGAAAGAGAGGACTTCACTGGTAAGAAATGCAGGTTAACTGGTAGAAATGATGTATTCCTTGATGAAATAAAAGATGAAGAAAATAATACAACATATTATCAAATAAATGACCAATCCTTCTTATTAGAACTGCTAAATAAAGGGGAGGAAAAATGAAAGAACCTATATTAGAAGTAAAAAACATGAGTAAAATTTATGGAGATGGCTGCGAACACTGCAGAGGAGGTAAGAATTTAATTAAAAACTTCTGCCCAAAGTGCAACACAGTGTATGCAGCAAGAGACATAAATCTTGAGCTTTACAAGGGAGAAATTCTTGGAATAGTTGGTGAATCAGGCTCTGGTAAATCAACACTTATGAAGTCTCTATACTTCGACATTGATGTAACAATTGGAGGATATTATCTAAAAGATTATAAAGATAAAAAAGTGAATGTCTACGAAGTGAGCATTTATGAAAAGAAAAAAATAAAAAATAACATCCTGGGAATGGTTTATCAAAATCCAGTTTATGGTCTTAGAATGAATTTTTCATCTATTTCAAATATTGCAGAGAAAATGATAGAAGCAGGACATAGAAATGTTGAAAAAGTAAGAAAAAGGGGAGAAGAGCTTCTAGAAAAAGTAAATATTGAAGTATTAAGGGCAAAAGAAGCACCTAAAAATTTCTCTGGAGGTATGCAACAAAGAGTTCAAATTGCAAAGGCTCTTTCTAACAATCCACCAATTTTACTTTTAGACGAAGTTACTACAGGACTAGATTTATCAGTTCAAGCAGATGTACTTGATCTTATAAAAAGTATTCAAAGAGATCTTGGAATTTCAATGATTATAGTTTCTCACGATTTAGCAGTTATTAGAATGTTAGCTGATAGAACTATTGTAATGAATAACGGGAAAATTATTGAAAAAGGTTTGACAGATCAAATACTTGAAGATCCACAACATAAGTACACACAACAGCTAGTCTATTCACTATTATAGGAGGCACAATGATAATTTTAAAAAATGGAACAATAGTTAAAGAAGACGAAGTATTTAAAGGTTCAGTTGCAATAGAGGATGACAAAATAATAAAAATTTTAAGAGATAGTGAAGATTTATCTGAGTTTAAAGATGCAGAAATCATTGATGTAGATGGATATTATATAACACCTGGATTAATTGACATCCATTCAGATTATATAGAAAATATTATATCTCCTAGACCTATTACTATGATGGACAATATGTTTTCGCTTAGAGAAGCTGAGAGAATACTTCTAACTTGTGGAATTACAACAATGTATCACTCAATTTCACTTTATCCAGAGGATGAATATGGAAGAAAAGAAGTTAGAAATCCAAAAAATGTTATAAAACTCATAGAAGATATAAATAAGCTTGATAGTGAACCTCATATAATTCACAACAAAGTTCATTTGAGATATGAAGTTTGCAACACTACTCAAGTAGATGAAATAAAAAAACTAATGGAAGAAGGTAAGATTCACCTATTTTCAGTGATGGATCATACACCTGGTCAAGGACAATATAAAAACCTAAAAATTTATAAAGATACAATGAAATCATATGATGCAAAACTTTCTGAAGAAGATTTAGATGATGATATTGAGTCCAAAAAAGCTAGAAAAAAACTAAGCATTGAAGATATAAAAGACTTTATAAATTATGCGACTGATAGAGATATATCTGTTGCATCACACGATGACGATTCCATAGAAAAACTTGAATTTATGAAGGATTTAGGAATTAGAATTTCTGAATTTCCACTAAATTTAGAAGTTGCAAGAGAGGCGAAGAAAAAGGGTCTATACACTATTGCAGGTGCACCAAATCTAATGATGGGAAAATCTCACTCAGGTAATTTATCTGCAAGAGAAGGAGTGCTTGACGGTTCAATTTCAATGATATCAAGTGACTACTATCCATCTGCAATGCTAGTTTCAATATTTAACATGTGGGAAAATTATGGCGTGGATTTAAATGAAATGTTTAACATGGTTACTATTAATCCTGCCAGAGCCACTGGGATTGGCGATGAAGTTGGATCAATAGAAGAAGGAAAATATGCGGACTTACTTGTAATTAATAAAAAAGGCAAATTCCCAGCAATTAAAATGGCATTTATTGATGGACACAAAGTTTTAGAAACGAGCTATAGATATGATAACTGAAAAAAAATTTTTAGGAAAAGATCCAATTATAGGAGAAGGTTCAAAATTAAATAACACTGAATTTGGAATCTATAACGAAATAGATATTTATAATTTTATTGAAAATGCAAAATTTGATGACTTCTCATACACAGGTCAATTTTGTTTTATTCAAAATGCAGAAATAGGAAAATTTTCAAATATTGCAGCATGTGTGAGAATTGGGCCAACTGATCATCCTATGAATTGGCCTGCTCTTCATCACTTTACCTACAGACCCTATCTCTATGAATTTGATGAGAAGGAAGATGAAGAATTTTTTAATCGCAGAAAATCTAGAATTACAAAAATAGGAAGCGACACTTGGATTGGCCATGGAGCAATAATAAAAGCTGGGATAAATATAGGCGATGGAGCATGCATAGGAGCAGGTTCTGTTGTGACAAAAGATGTTCCAGATTATGCAATTGTTGTTGGAAATCCTGGGAGAATTTTAAGATATAGATTTTCAGAAGATGTAATAGATAGGCTTTTAAAATTAAAGTGGTGGAATTTTGACATAGATATTATTAAGAATAACTACAGGGATTTTAAAATGCCAATTGAAGAATTCTTAGATAAGTACGAGGTGAAAAAAAGTGAGTGAAATTTTAAGAATAGAAAATCTTACAAAATCATTTTTAACCTATCACACAAATAAAAAAATAACTCCAATAGAAAATGTGTCATTAAAAATAGATCAGGGAGATTTCTTGGGAATTGTTGGAAAAAGTGGTTCAGGTAAATCTACAATAATTAAATGTATTTACAGAACATATTTAACAACTAGTGGAGATATTTATTATGACTCTAAAGCCTTTGGAAAAGTCAATCTTTCAGAAATTGACGATAGAAAAATGATTTATCTTAGAAAGTTTGAGATAGGATATGTGTCTCAGTTTTTAAATATTATGCCAAGAACAACTTCTCTAAAGCTTGTGGTAAATGGACTTTTAGAAATGGGATATGATTTAAAACAAGCAGAAGATATAGCAAAGGAAACTTTAACTCATTTTGATATAAAAGAAGAACTTTGGAACACATATCCAAATACATTTTCAGGTGGTGAAAAGTTAAGGCTTAATATATCTATGGCAATTGTAAAGAAACCAAGACTTCTATTACTAGATGAGCCAACAGCATCTCTTGACAATGATTCAAAATTAAAAGTTAGAGACTCCATAGAAAAGTTAAAATTAGAAGGGACTACAATGATTGGCATCTTCCACGACTTAGAGTTTATGCAAGGACTTACAGATTATATCTACGATATGAAGAGAAGGGAGACTATTTATGATTAAGGGAGATTTTCATGTTCATTCTAGATTTTCAGATTCATCAAGAGAAGTTGAAGAAGTGCTAAGATTAGCAGATGAAAAAAATTTAGATTATATAGCAATAACTGACCACGACACTACAGAAACTTACGATTATATAGAGAAAATAAAAGATAATTACAAAGTTAATATAATTCCTGGAATGGAAATTTCAGGATATGACTTTGAGAGAAAGAGAAAAGTTCACTTATTGGCTTATAAATATAAAGACAACAAGAATCTTAAAAAAATTGGCGATGAAATGCTTTATAGAAGAAATGAAAAATCTGAAAAGCAAGTGGATAAGCTAATTTCTCTTGGATATAAAATTGATAGAGACGAGCTTAGAAGGTCAGTTAATTCTCACAAGACTCTTTGCAAACAACATATCATGGATTATATATGTGAATATGAGTTTAATGATCCGAGATACCAAAAATTATACAGAGAATTATTTAAAAATGGCGGACCTCTTGATATTAAAATGGAATATGTTGATATAAAAAAGGCGCTTAGGGCTGCTCTTGATGATGGTGCAATAACAGTAATTGCACACCCAGGAGAATTTAATTCCTTTGAAATAGCAACAGAGCTTGCAGGAGAAGGTCTAATGGGAATTGAAGTAGAACACATCTCACATTCAGAAGAAGATAAATTAAAGGCTAGAGAAATAGCTAAAAAGTATAATTTAATTGAAACTTCAGGATCTGATAATCACGGCAGATATGGCAAAAATCCTAATTTAGGATATGAAATTTCTGATGAATCTGTACTAAAAGAACTAATAGATATTTAAAGTTTACAGAAAATTTAAGAGAACTTTATAGGAAATATTAACTTATTAGTTATATTCATAAAGGTAAAATAAGGAAGAGGTGTATATGGAAAATAATGTTTTACACGTTGAAGATTTAAATAAAACATATGGAGATAACAAGGTACTTCATGATATAAATTTTCACGTTAAAGAGGGAGAGTTCTTGTCAATTATAGGTCCCAGTGGTGCAGGTAAATCAACACTTCTTAGATGTATAAATAGACTTACAGATCCTGACGAAGGGACAAAAATATTATTTGAAGGTGTAGACATTGCCGCTCTTAACAAAAGAGAACTTATGAAGATGAGGGGCAAAATAGGAATGATTTTCCAACATTACAACTTAGTTTATAGACTTACTGCATTAGAAAATGTTCTTCACGGAAAGCTTGGTGATTATCCAACATTTAAAGGAGCTCTTTCCCTTTATTCAGAGGAAGATGTAAGTGCAGCAATTAATATATTAAATGCACTTGGACTTGGAGAGAGAAAATATTTTAAATGCAAAGACTTATCTGGAGGACAAAAGCAAAGAGTTGGTATTGGCAGGGCGCTTATTCAAAATCCAAAGATGATTTTATGCGATGAGCCAATTGCATCACTGGATCCTCAGTCTTCAAAAGTAATCATGGAACATTTAAGAGAAATATGTACAGATCTTAAAATTCCTTGTCTAGTAAATTTACATCAAGTAGATGTAGCTAAGACTTATTCTGACAGAATTATTGGAATTAACAAGGGAAGAATAGTATTTGAAGGAAGACCTGATGAACTAATGGATCATAATATAGAAGAAATTTATGATGCAAAAATAGAAGAAATATTGGCATGAGGTGATTATGATAAATTTTTCAAAAGAAGATAAAGAAATCACTGGAATGGGTTATTTAAAGACAAAGATAAGAAATATATTAATAGGAATAATTGCCCTTGCAATTGTATCTTATATTGCTGGAAATTTATTAGATTTTGAATTTTTCAAAATATTTTCAGAATTTCCAAAGGCAATGTCAAGGTTTGTAGAATTATATCTTCCACCAAATTTTTCTGAACTAGATACGCTACTTGAGGGCTTATGGGTTACATTTATTTTATCTGTATCAGCAGGTATAGTTGGATCACTTCTAGCATATCTTGCGGCATTATACATGAGCAAAAAGACAAATGGAAACAAAATGGTGAGAACTGGCGTAAGATTTGTAGCTACATTTATAAGAAACGTGCCTACGTCAATTTGGGCAATTATACTACTTCTATCCTTTTGGTTTGGAGAATTTTTAGCATTTTTAGTAATGACTTTGGGAACATTTGGATTTAATGCAAGAGTATTTGCAGACACATTTGACGAAGCAAATGCAGATACTATTGAAGCGCTAGATTCAGTTGGTGCAAATATGACTGAAATTATAGCGCAGGCTATAATGCCAGAAACATGGCCACAAATATTATCCTGGACACTTTATGCTATTGAAACTAATATAAGGGAATCCACTGTAGTTGGAATGCTTGCAGGCGGAGGTATAGGACACACAATAGAAATATTTAGATCATTTAGAAGATTTGATGAATTAACAGCTGCTGTAATATTTATAACAATCTTAGTTTTACTTTTCGATAAAATGTCTGTATTTATAAGGGAGAAGTTAGAAGTATGAGTGAGTACACAAACAGCAATTATTCAAAAGGTAGATTTTCACAATTAAAAGAAAATAAAGGTAAAAATTTATTTGAAAGAAATTTCTTTAACAGGCCGAAGCTTAAAAACATTGAAGACATTGACATAATAGTACAAGTTATTTTCACAATTTTTATAGCAATAACAATTTATACTTTATTTATTAGAGTTGAGTATAAATGGGAAGTAGTAGATTTAGAATTTGCAAAAAATATACTATATGAAATGGTAAGAATTGACTTAATTGACAGTGCAAAAAGAATTGAAATGGTAAAGGCACTAGTAAATACTATGGCTCTTGGATTTTTATCAACTATAACTGGATTTGTGGGTGGACTTATTATGGCAATATTTGCTGCAAGAAATATTTCTAACAAAATAGTTTCTTCTATAATAAGAGGATTCTCATCAGTTGTTAGAGCAATCCCTACAATAATATGGGTTTTAATCTTTGTATCAGGCTATGGACTTTCAGCAACTACAGCAGTTGTAGGTATGTTTTTCCACTCACTTGCTTTTTTCATAAGGTCTCTGTCAGAGGCTTTTGAAGAAGTAGATAGTGATACAATTGAAGCCTTAGAAGCTACTGGAGCAAGAAAATTACAAATAGTAACAGGTGCAGTAATACCATCTTCAGTTTCAAGATTAATATCGTGGTTTGCACTTAGATTTGAACAAAATTTTGCAACTGCAGTAATTATTGGACCTGCAGTAGGTGTGCCTGGGACAATAGGAACAATGATAAATAATGCTTCTAGAATGGCTAATTACAATGAAATTGGTCTTGGAGTGTTACTTATATTTATTACAGCCTTTGTTATGGAGTTTATTTTAAATCAACTTAGACAGAGAAATCTTATTAATTAATTTTGGAGGAAAAAATGAAAAAAATTTTAAAAATGGCAGTGGCAACTTTAACATTAGGACTAATGCTAACAGGTTGTGGTGGATCTAATGATAAAACATCAGATGCATCAAATGGTGAAGAAACAGTTTATACAGCAGTAATCTTACCTAATGACGGTGGAGAACTTGGAGATGAACAAGAAGCTGTTATAAAAGAAATGAATGTAGCATTAGAACCATATAACGCAAGGGTAGATTATCAAATAGCTGATGACTATGCAGTAGTATCTGAAGCAATATTATCTGGCACAGGACATATCTCAACAGCATCAGGAGCAACTTATGTAAAGGCTAGAATGGAAAACGACAAAATCATACCTATATTAACTTATGGTCCAGATGGAGATTTAAACAAAGCAGGTTACCCAGCATATATTGGAACAAGCAAGGAAAATGCAAAGGACTTCGAAGGACTTAGCGATGAAGAAAAGTTAAAGAAATTAAAGGGTAAATCTTTCTCCTTTGTATCAGCAACTTCAACTTCTGGAAGAGTTGTTCCTACAACTACTCTTTGGGAAATCTTTGGACCTGATGGAACTGGCGATGTAGAAGAAAAGTCAAAAATATTTGAAGCAAATGAAAGTGATGGAGGAATCTTCTCAGAAGTTCAATTTGCAGGATCACACCCAGCTTCAGTTGAATTAATTGCAAATAACAGAGTATATGCAGGAGCTTTCTGTTGTGACTATGCAGAAGAAACAGGCAATGCAGATAAAATTGAAATTCTTTATGAACAACAAGTTGCAGGTGATCCAATTTGGGTAAATTCTGAAAATATGAAAAAAGAACACATTGATGCAATAGTTAAGCATTTTACTGAGCTTACTCCAGAAAATGCAACTGCAGAAAACTTATTTGCTCCAGCAGGAACTGAAGGTGGAGAAGGAAGTGGATATATTTTAAATAACAATGACAGATATATCACTGTAACTCCAGAATATTATGACTTCTTAGAAAAAATGTTCCTAGACGAACAATAATTACTAAAATATTAAAGCCGGCCAAGCCGGTTTTTTTAATACATAGATTGTTATTTAATTTACAATTAATGAAAACATTGATATAATGATAGTAATTTGGAGGTGTTCCTTTGTCAAAAGCAGCGGGAGATATTTCCGAAATTGTCATTAGAAGGATGCCAGTATATCACAGATATTTAAAGGAATTAATAGAATCTGGCGTCGAAAGAATCTCATCTAAAGATTTAAGTCAAATAACAGGTTATAGTGCATCACAAATAAGACAAGATTTAAATAATTTTGGTGGATTTGGCCAACAGGGCTATGGTTATAACACTGTGGACTTAAAAGCACAAATCGAAAAGATCTTAGGTATTGATAAAAAATATAATACTATTGTAATTGGAGCGGGTAGACTTGGCCAAGCCATTGCTAGATACCAAGGTTTTAGAAATTCAGGTTTTAATGTGATTTCACTATTTGATATCAAAGATGGAATTAGTGACATTAGCGGAATTAAAGTTAGACAAATGAAAGATTTAGAAAATTACATAAAAGAAGAAAATGTAGAAGTAGCTATTATAACTGTGCCAAGAGAAGCTTGTGAAGAGGTTGCAAAAAGAGTAGTTGAAGCAGGAGTTAAAGGCATTTGGAACTTTGCACCCTTTGATTTAAAGGGTCCAGAGGGAGTAGTTATTGAAAACATTAGACTTAATGATTCACTTCTTACTCTTTCTTATTTTATGAAAAACTTGTAAACCTATTTTAATTAATAGGTTTTTTATATATGGAGGATTTATGAAATTAGATTTTTATTATGATTATTTGAAAATTTCTGGTCTAGATGAGTTTGACCCAAGAGATATTTTTACCTGCGGTCAAGCATTTAGATGGTATGAAGAAGAAGACGGAAGTTTTACCTTTATAACTCATGGAAAAGTTTCAAATGTAAAGAAAGTCAATAGAGAAATCTTCCTAAAAAATGTAAATGAGCTAGATTTTAACGAAATTTTCTACGACTATTTTGATTTAAATAGAGATTATAAAAAAGTTATAGATGAGCTTAGTATTGATGAAAATATGAAAAATGCAACTGAATATGGAAAGGGAATAAGAATACTTAACCAAGATCCCTTTGAGACAATAATTTCCTTTATAATTTCTGCAAATAATCAAATTCCAAGAATTAAAAATTCAATTGAAATTATATCTCGACTTTATGGAGATAAAATTTTAGAAGATGAAAATAGAGAGTACTACAGCTTCCCAAGTGCAGAAAAATTATCTCTTGCAAAGCCAGAGGATTTAAGAGAATTTGCAAGAGTTGGATTTAGGGATAAGAGAATTGTAGAAACTGCCAAATTAATTAATTCAGGAGAAGTATCTATAGAAGAAATTAAGAAAATGAATCTTGAAGATGCGAGAAAAGAGTTACAAATTTTACCAGGAGTTGGGCCTAAAGTTGCCGATTGTATACTATTATTTGCCTTTGACAGAAAAGAGTCCTTTCCAGTAGATGTGTGGATAAAAAGGATTATGGAAGAGCTTTACTTAAAAGAAGTAACTCCTAAGAACAAAATTGCAGCAAGGGGTAGAGATGTATTTGGCAAAAATGCAGGTTTTGCAAATCAATATTTATTTTATTATGGCAGGGAAAATAAATTAGGAAAGTAGGGATTTGATGTTTGCTGTTGTAGTTAATGCTGGAGCAGTTTTTGTACTTGGATTATTGGGATCAATATTAGGCTCTAGATTTCCAGTAAAGGTTCAGGAATCTATTATGAAATTTTTGCCCTTGTCAGTTTTAGTCTTGGGAGTTAATTCTGCACTTAAGGGAGATACTATTGTAGTTATTATGTCGGTAGTAATAGGTGTAGTAATTGGAGAGTTCTTAGATTTAGATGGCAAATTAAATACCTTTGCAGATTCACTACAGAGAAAGTTTGTAAAGGGAGGAGAATCTAACTTCTCAGAAGGATTTGTATCAGGATCACTGCTTTTTTGTGTTGGATCCATGGGCATACTAGGATCAATTGATGCTGGAGTAAGTGGAGATTATAATTTATTACTTGCCAAATCTACACTTGATGGTCTGTCTGCCTTTTTCTTAGCTACATCACTTGGTTATGGTATGGCATTTTCGGGGATATCAATTTTAATTTATGAAGGAATAATAGTATTAATCGCAGGATTTTTGGCACCAATATTGTCTCCAGAAGTTATAGCAAATTTATCAGGGACTGGTGGAATTACAATAATTGCAATTTGCCTTTCAATGTTAAATTTAGTCGACTATAAACTTGCCAATGCAATTCCTTCAATTCTAATACCAATAATTTATGGATTTATCATAAAATTTATCTAGGGGGAAATATGTTTAAAATAAAAAACTTTATAGACAATGACGACATAGATGTAATAGAAGAAAATGGCCCATTTAAAGTTGTAGAATATAAAAGGGACCTTTCCGTTTTACCTGAATCTGCAATGAAGGCATACTTTTCACAAGAGATGAATGTGAGAAAAAAGCAACTTGTTTGCGATTTAAACGAATCTAATGTTGTTCTTCAAAAAGGAGCAATGCAGTGGTGTGTTGGAGATGTGTCTGCAAATACTGGAGTAAAAGGAGTGGGAGACTTCTTTGGAAAGGCCCTTAAGGGATCAGTAACTGGTGAAGCAGCACTAAAACCAGTTTATTCAGGAAGTGGGCTGCTAGTTACAGAACCAACTTATAAGCACTTAATAGTATTTAATACAAGTGAATTTAATGGAGAAGTTGTGTTAGATGATGGATTGTTTCTTGCTTGCGAAGAAAAACTTAAAAACTCAGTTGTCATGAGAAGCAATATGTCATCGGCAATTGCTGGTGGAGAAGGATTATTTAATATGACAATCATTGGCGACGGATATTTCGTAATAGAATCTAGAACTCCAAGAGTTGAGCTTATTGAAATAGAACTTGAAAATGACGAAATTAAAATAGATGGCAATCTTGCAGTAGCTTGGTCAAAGTCTTTAGAATTTACAGTAAAAAAATCAGGCAAGTCTCTAATAGGTTCAGCTGCAAGTGGGGAAGGACTTGTAAACTCATATAGCGGAACTGGGAAGATAATAATATCACCTGTTGAAAAAAGTTTTATAGATTTAGAAATAGAAGAAGAATTATAAATAGCTTAAGCTACTTTAACTTGTAGACAAATCCACTATAATACTCATCGGAACTTGCTTTAATAGTGGTTTTTTTGTCAATATTTAGAGGAGCTTAGGCTTCTTTTTTTGTAGTAAGAGAAAGGAGCCACAATTAAAAGGCTTAATCCTAAAATTAAAATTATTTAAAATTTCAGCTAACTTGAAATGTTATCATTATATGATAGAATATTATCATTAAAAAATTTTTAGTAATGATAGGTTAAAATTGACACCAATATATACTTTAATTTTTATAGCTATAATATTAATTGGTAATCTGATAATATTTTTTATCTTAAAAAAAGATAAAGATGAATTAAAATTAAATATTAAAAATTTAGAAAAAGAACTAAAAAATAAAAATAGAAATAAATCCATTCTTCATCGAAATACAAGAAAATCAGAAATAGAAAATAGACAAATAAGTGTTGATGATTTATTAAACGAAAGTAGTGTTAAAGAAATTTATTTTTTAAGAAATTTGTACACTAAAGAAATAGAAATGTTAGAGATTGATAAAAATAACAATTTATTATTTAATCAGACTCAGATAAATCCAAATTCTAATTTAAAAGATTTAATTAGCGAAAGAAATGTTGGAGAGGTTTTTTATATACCTAATTTAGGTATTGGAAATTCTTTAGAAGCAAATACATATGAACTTATTGGAATTAAGTCTATTGGCTATAAAGATAATGATAAAGATATTAATACCAATATAACTGATAATGTAAAAGATTTAAGAAAGGAAAATAATCAAGAAAAACAAAAAAAGCCAATAGAAAGGATATTAAAAAAAGAAATTAAAGAAGAAATAGTTTCAGAGGTAAATATTAAAAAGAGATTTAAATCTGAAATTGATAAATCACAAAAATGTATTGATATTGATTCCAAATTTAAAGTAATAAATATTAAAACTAATGAAATTGAAGAATATCAATTTGTAAATAATAAGTTAAAACAAAATTTAATCGAAAATATTGTTTTCACAGGTTCATTAATGTTTAAAAGTGCGAGAGGGAAAAAGGTTGGAGATATATTTGAAATTGAAACTGTAAAACCTAGTGGAGCATCAAATGTAGAACAATATAAAATATTAGAAATTTTTTAAGGAGCTTAGGCTCCTTTTTTATTTGTAGTAAGAGAAAGGAGCCACAATTAAAAGGCTTAATCCTAAAATTAAAATTATTTAATAATTCTTATAAATCGCTTGAAAAAATTTTAGATATGAGTTAATATATAAGTATTAGCAGAAAGACTAAGTGAGTGCTAATTTAGAAATTGGAGGTTAGTTAAATGAAACTTAGACCATTAGACGACAAGATAATAATAAAAAAAATAGAAAAAGAAGAAACAACAGCTTCAGGTATTGTTCTTCCATCATCAGCAAAGGAAGAATCCAATATAGCAGAAGTTATTGCTACAGGAAATAAACTAGACACTGACGAAGATATGAAAGGCCTTGTAAAAGTTGGCGACAAAGTAGTATTTTCTAAATACGCAGGTTCTGATATTGAACTTGACAAGGAAAAGTACACAATTATTAAGTTTCAAGACATCTTGGCAGTAATTGAGTAATAAAAGAGGAGGAATAAGATGGCTAAAGAAATTAAATTTTCAGAAGATGCTAGAAAAGGACTCATTAAAGGAATTAACAAACTTGCAGATACAGTTAAGGTTACACTTGGACCTAAGGGAAGAAATGTAATTTTAGATAAAGAATTTGGCACACCACTTATCACAAATGATGGTGTTACAATTGCAAGAGATATTGAATGTGAAGATAAATTTGAAAATATGGGAGCTCAACTTTTAAAAGAAGTTGCTACTAAAACTAATGACGTTGCAGGAGATGGTACAACTACAGCTACACTTCTTGCACAAGCAATTATTAGAGAAGGAATGAGAAACCTAGCAGCTGGAGCAAATCCAATGGTTATCCAAAAGGGTATCCAAAAAGCAGTTGAAAAAGCAGTAGAAGAAATTAAACACTTCTCAACAGAAGTTTCTTCTAAAGAATCAATTGAACAAGTTGCATCAATTTCTGCAGCTAATGAACAAGTTGGTAAACTTATTTCAGAAGCTATGGAAAAAGTTGGCAATGACGGAGTTATCACTGTTGAAGAATCTAAATCAATGGGCACAAGCCTTGAAGTAGTTGAAGGTATGCAATTCGACAGAGGATATTTATCTCCATATATGGTAACAGATTCTGACAAGATGGTTGCAGAACTAGAAGATCCATATATTCTAATAACTGACAAGAAGATTTCAAACATTCAAGAAATTCTTCCACTTCTAGAACAAGTACTTCAAGCATCAAAACCACTTTTAATTATTGCAGAAGACATCGAAGGAGAAGCACTTGCTACACTTGTAGTTAACTCATTAAGAGGAACATTAAATGTAGTAGGAGTTAAAGCACCTGGATATGGTGACAGAAGAAAAGAAATGCTTCAAGATATTGCAATCTTAACTGGTGGACAAGTAATATCAACAGATCTTGGACAAGATTTAAAAGATGCAACAATTGACATGTTAGGTTCTGCTTCAAAAGTAAGAGTAGAAAAAGAACTTACAGTAATTGTAAATGGTGCTGGAGAAAAATCTGAACTAGATAATAGAATTAACCACATTAAAAACCAAATTGAAGAATCAGATTCTGAATTTGATAAAGAAAAATTACAAGAAAGACTTGCTAAACTTGCAGGTGGAGTTGCAGTAATTCAAGTAGGTGCAGCAACTGAAGTTGAACTTAAGGAAAGAAAACTTCGTATAGAAGATGCACTTGCAGCAACTAGAGCAGCAGTTGAAGAAGGAATAGTTCCAGGTGGTGGAACAGTTCTTATTGACTCAATTGACGCAGTAGCTAAGGTTGTAGATGAACTTGAAGGCGACGAAAAAACTGGTGCAAATATTATACTAAAAGCATTAGAAGAACCACTAAAACAAATCGCAGAAAATGCTGGACTTGAAGGTTCAATAATTGTAGAACAAGTTAAGACAAAAGAAAATGGAATTGGATTTGACGCAGCTAAATCAGAATACAAGAACATGATAGAAGCTGGTATAGTAGACCCAACAAAAGTAACAAGATCAGCACTACAAAATGCAGCATCAGTAGCAGCAATGATTCTTACTACAGAAGCAGCAGTAGTAAATATAAAAGAAGAAACACCACAAATGCCACAAAACCATGGCATGGGAATGATGTAATGTAATAGTAGAAAATTGAAAAAATTATATTTTTAAGAACAGTCAGAGTTGGCTGTTCTTTTTTGTTAGCAAATGAAGTGAAAAGATATGAGATTTAAAATTAAAGAGGGCTGTCCCTTGTTGTCGATAAAAAAACATTAGAATGAAAATGAATTGATAAAAAAGAAATAAAAAGATAAAAAAAGGGGGCTGTCCTCGCTTAGTGAAACATAAGGTGTAGTGAACCCCAAAAACAATGAAAAGGAGAAAGATTGTATTGTATTTGTGACTGTTTCAAAATTTGAGGACAGCCCCTTTTATTTGAAAAAGATTTAGCTTATATATATTTAACTAAAGCTAAAGATATAAAATTAAATGCAAGGGACAGCCCTCCTTAGGGTGCACCTCAATGAAAGAGCGTCAAAAGAAAAAGAGAGCTGGAGGGCTGTACCTTGTTGTCGATAAAAAAACATTAGAATGAAAATGAGTTGATAAAAAAGAAACAAAAAGATAAAAAAAGGGGCTGTCCTCGCTAAAAATAACGAGTAAATACCTTTGTATTATCTAAAAGTATGTATTTAATTAAAATGATTCAGGATAGATTTTTTATGTGGAAAGCAAGAGAAAGCCCTCGATAACTATTATTTATGTAAGATTAGATAGTCCCTTTAATTAAAATCCTATAATCCATGTTTTCTAAACCAATAAATTAAATCCTGTTTAAACTTTCCTATTAAGAGTAAAAATATAAAAAGGGGGAGTTTAATGATTAAGGCAATAAGAGCATTTTCTGATAATTATATTTGGGCAATAGGTATTGAAGATAGATATGTAATAGTTGATCCAGGTGAAGCAGCACCTGTAATTGATTTTTTAGGTGATTCTAAACTTGAAGCCATACTAATAACACACCTTCACAATGATCACATTGGTGGAGTTAATGAACTTAAGGAAAAATATGGGTCTAAAGTTTATGGGCCTATTGAAACAAGTGAGTTAAACGATGTGACAGTTGGTCACGGCGATGAATTTGAAATTCTAAACAAAAAATTTCAAGTAATTCTCACAGCTGGTCACACAAAGGAGCACATCTCATATCTAATGGAAGATAATTTATTCTGCGACGATGCACTTTTCTTAGCAGGATGCGGTAGAGTATTCACTAAGGATTACAAATTAGCTTATGATGGACTTCAAAGACTAAAGAAATTAGATGACAATACTAAAGTATATGCTGCACATGAATATTCACTTTCTAATTTAAAGTTTGCAAAAACTATTATAGACAATGAAGAATTAAATAATGAATATGAAAAAGTAAAAAAACTAAGAGAAAAAGATGAGATAACTCTTCCATCAACAATGGGGCTTGAAAAGAAAATTAATCCATTTTTACTAGCAGATTGTGTTGAAGAGTTTAAAAATTTTAGAGATAAAAAAGACAATGCATAAGAAAAGAGGCTCCTGTGAGCCTCTTAATTTTTACTTAAATTAACCTATTCCTCCAAGCATTGCTCCTGCAATAAGAGCAATGATTGCTGCTGGAACATATACATACTTTGCAAGTGGGAAGTACCAACTTCCTATTAACTTATTATGTCCCATATTAACAGCATCAAGAGCATATTCTTTTCCTGCTACCCATAAGAACATTATTCCTGCAAGTGCTGCGCCTAGTGGACAGATATAAATTGATACGACATCCATCCAACCACTTACGATTGCTTGAATCATAATTGCAACGGCACATCCAATTACGTGAATTATTAAAGTTGCTACAAATCTTGATGCATTAAATTTTTCTTGTAAATATGCAACAGGAGTTTCGTATAAGTTTATTATTGAACTTACTCCTGCAAATAATACACAAATATAGAAAACTATACCTACTATTTTACCTACTGGCATTCCATTAAATACATTTACTAAGAATATAAACATAAGTCCTGGACCACCTGTATCAAGTGGTGCACTAGCTGCTGCCATTGCTGGTATTATTACAAATGCTGCAAGTAAAGCTGCAATTGTATCAAAAACTGCTACATTTCTAGCTGATGAAGGAATACTTTCATTTTTAGGAAGATAAGATCCATAAATTACAGTACCACTACCAGCTACTGAAAGTGAGAAGAATGCTTGTCCAAATGCATATATCCAAACTTTAGGATCTTTTAATCCTTCTGGGTTAGCTGTAAAAATGTATGTATATCCATCTTTAGCACCAGGAAGTGTGAAAATATAAATTGCTAGTCCAATAAATAAGAAAAATAGAACTGGCATCATAACTTTATTTGCCTTTTCAATTCCTCCTGAAACACCCATTACCATAATTGCAAAACTTGCAAGAACTGCAATTACTATCCATATATTTGCTCCAAAAGCTGTTGCAGTAGAGCCAAAAGCTCCATCTATTACATCCATATCTTGTCCCATTGCATAAAGTTCACCTGACATAGACATAAAAGTGTATTTAAAAATCCAACCCATAACACAAGTGTAACCAATGGCAAGAGCTAAGGAACCTACTACTGGTATTAATCCAATAGTTTCACCTAGTGTTTTGTTACCAGTTCTAAGCTGTGTACATTTACCAAATGCCCCAACAGGTCCAGCACCTGCCGATCTACCTAAAGCCATTTCAGAAATAACTCCAGTTGATCCAATTAAGATTACAAATATGAAGTATGGAATCAAAAATGTCATACCTCCATATGTTGAGACCATTATAGGAAATCTCCATATATTTCCCATACCTACAGCAGAGCCAATACAAGCAAGTATAAAACCCCATCTGGTTTGAAAACCATCGCGAACAGTTGTGTTATCTTTCATGGTTATTCTCCTTATTAAATTTTTTAATAAAGCCCCCGAGAAAGAGGGCTGTTGTATTTATTTTTCATCATCAGAAGGTTCATAAGTTTCCAAGAATGCGTGGAAGTGACGCATAGGAAGGTTATGTCCCTTAACAATTCTTACATTAGGAATAGTGGCACGATCTTCGTAAAGAGCTTTAACAGCTGCTATTACATAATCCATGTGTTCTTTAGAAAGTTGACTTCTGTTAACTGCAAATCTCACTACATTGGCAACTTCTTGTTGTTGTTCTGGAGTTTTTAAATCATATTCCATTGAGTAGTTTCCAAGTTCAGCAGTTCTAATTCCATATCTTCTTATTAGTTCAATAGAGAAGCCTTGTCCTGCAAATGATTCAGGTGGTCTCTTGTTGTCAAAAAATTCGTCCATATTAATGTAAACTCCATGTCCACCAGCTGGAAGTACAACGCCCTTAACTCCAGCTTTATAGAAGCCTTGTGCTAAGTATTCACATTGTTCAGTACGAGCTTTTAGATAATCAACTTTACAGCATTCATATAGACCAGCTGCAAGAGCCATAATATCTCTACCACTCATTCCACCATAAGAGTCATTACCATAAGATGAAATTTGTTTTACTTTTAATAAAATACCTACGTCAGTTTTTACGCTGCCATCTTCATTGAAATCTGAGAATTTCTTCCAGAATAATCCCTTGTCTCTAAAAGCAAGAACTCCACCCATGTTAGCGTGTCCGTCTTTTTTAAGTGAAGCTGTAAAGCCGTCGCAATAAGAGAACATTTCTTTAGCAATTTCTGGTATAGATTTGTCGGCATATCCATCTTCATTTGCTTTAATGAAGTAAGCATTTTCTGCCCATCTAGCAGCATCAAACATATATGGAATATCATATTTATGAGCAATTCTTGAACATTCTCTAAGATTTGCCATAGATACTGGTTGTCCACATACTGTGTTATTAGTAATAGTTGTGTAAATTAGTGGAACATTTTCAGGTCCAAGTTTAGTTATAAGTTCTTCTAATTTTTCTGTGTCCATATTTCCCTTAAATGGATTCTTTTCGTATTTTCCATTTTCAGGAACTTCCCATAGAAGCTCTTTGTCATAAAGGTTTCTAGGAATAGAACCCATTTGTTTAATATTTCCTTCAGTTGTGTCGAAGTGACCATTTGAAGGGATTGTATAAACTTTTCCTGGTGTTCTTTGGTTTAGAATATTTCTTACCATTTCGAATAGAACTGATTCAGCAGCACGACCTTGTTGAATGATAAATGTGTTTGGTCTTTCCATTTGAGCAGATCCACCGTTAAATAATCCGCCTTCATATTCGCAAAGATAAACTTCATCCATCATATTTTCAACATCAGTGCAGTCAGTTCTAACTAAGTCGATAATTTTCTTTTGATTGTCTCCTCTTTCAAAGACATCTCTGAATGCGTCTAATAGAACATAATATCCTTTATTACGTCCATAAGATTCATCTCCCAAAAACATAGCAGACCATTGAACATCAGTCATAGCTGTAGTTCCAGAGTCAGAAAGCATATCAATAGTAAGCATTCCAGCAGGAAATGCAAATTCATTGTAATGTGTAGCTTTAAGAGCTCTTTCTCTTTGTTCAACTGTTACATTTGGAATATTCTTAGTTACATAAGTATAAGAATGTGGTGTAGGAACGTCTAATTGGTACTTTTTCATAATATAACCTCCATATAATTTAAATAGTAATATTTACAGAGGAAACCCCGGTCATTAACGAGCGTTAACTAGCGGACAGTATCCAAATTGAGAACCCCGGTTATCAAGATGATTTAAGACTAGCGGACAATTCTTTGAAGAATCCCGGTTATCAGAAATGAAATTTTTGATGAGCGGTCAGCACTCTAGATAAAATAATTTATCTCTTGGCAAGAGTTTACCTCATTAACATAAAAAAGTCAATACCAATGTGTAAAACATCGTATTTACAAAAAGAAAAAAATAAGAAAACATTTGTAAGTGCAATAAAAAAATCTCCAAATTAATGGAGATGAGTTATAGATAAACCCACTATAACGCTCACCGGATTTCGCTTTCTACAAATTCTAATTCTTAACTCGCTGAAAAACGCAAACTCGCTGACGCTCAAACAAAGCGTTTTTCGGGCGCTCGTTTTCGAATTGAATTAGTACAGAAAGCTCAACATGGTTTGCTTATATAGTGGGTTTTACTTTGTCAACAGTGTAAATCTCCAAATTAATGGAGATTTTTATCATTATTATGTCTATTATTTTATTTTTCTACAGATGCTTTGTAATTTTCTTCTATTGATTCGTCTAATAATTTTGTAAATTCTTCTTCACTTTGATCTACATTAAGACCTTCAGTAAGTGCTCTTGAATAAGATGCAATTACATCTTTGTTTTTTCTAAGCTTTTCATTAGCCTTTTCACGAGAATAACCACCTGAAAGTGCTACAACTCTAATTGTTTGAGGGTAGTTTAATAAATCGTGGTATAGATTTTCTTTTTCAGGAAGTGTTAATTTAAACATTACATAATTTTCTTTTCCTAAATTTTCAAGTCCTTCAATTAGATATTTCTTTAGTACTTCTTCAATTTCTTCTTTGTCCTTAGAGTGGATGTCAACTTCAGGTTCAATAATTGGAACAAAACCTGCATCAGAAATTTTCTTAGCATATTCAAATTGTTGGTCAACAACTTTTTTAATTGATTCTTCATTTAGTTCCTTAATTACAGAACGCATTTTTGTACCGAAGATATTTCTTTCTTTAGCATTTTCTAGAAGTTCATCAATTAATTTAAAAGGTTTCATAAGTTGAACGCCGTCTTTAAGTTCTGCTAGTCCTTCATCTATTTTAAGAATTGGCACAATTTTCTTTTCTTCCCATAGATAATCTGCTGTGTATTTATCCTCTACTTTTGAATTCATTGTAACTTTAAATAGAATAGCAGCAAGGATTCTATCTGATGTAAAAGCTTCATTAGTGATTATTCTTTTTCTCATTTCGTGAACAAGATTAAACATTTCTTCGTCATTTGAGTAAGCATCTTCTTTAATTCCGTAGTTTAAAAGTGCCTTAGGTGTTGATCCACCAGATTGGTCAAGAGCAGCTATGAAGCCCTTTCCATTTTTCATTCTCTCTAATTGTTCTCTATTCATTTAATACCTCCAAAACTCTAGACTTTTATTTCTTCTTAATTATATAATAGTTATCTAAAGATGACAAATAAGAAAGTTGGTGAGTTATGAACTACTATGCAGTTAGAGTTGGTAGAAATCCAGGAATTTATACAACTTGGGATGAATGCAAAAAAGAGGTCATGGGTTTTAAAGGCGCAAGCTACAAAAAGTTTTCTAATATAGATGATGCAAAGAACTTTATAAATCAAGAGGAAAGGGAAAAAATAGAGAAAGCAAAGGATAATGAACTTATAGTTTATGTAGATGGATCTTATAGAAATTCTGATAAAAGTCACTCTTATGGGGTATACATGTTTAATGAGATGAAGGAGTATTCTTTCTCAAAAAGATTTTTCAAAGATTCCCAGATGAGAAATGTATCAGGTGAAATCAAAGGTGCCATGAAGGCAATGGAAGTGGCTCGTGAGATGAAAATTAAGAAGATTTATCTTCACTACGATTATGAAGGTATAAGGTCATGGGCTCTTGGATATTGGAAGGCAAATAAAGATGGCACTAAAGAGTACAAAAAGTTTTACGATGATGTAAAAAAAGACCTTGAAGTTGAATTTATAAAAGTCGAGGCCCACAGCGGAGTAAAATATAATGAGCTTGTAGACAAACTAGCAAAGGAGGCAAAATGAGAAAATCTTGGGATGAATATTTTATGGAAATTACGGAGATGGTTGCCACAAGATCAACTTGTGATAGAGCTTTTGTAGGTTGTGTTCTTGTAAATGAGGACAATAGAATTGTTTCTACTGGTTACAATGGTTCTGTTTCAGGTAATCCTCACTGCTCAGAAGTTGGCCACACAATGCGTGATGGACACTGCATAGCGACAATTCATGCAGAGATGAATGCTCTTTTATACTGTGCAAAGGAAGGAATTTCTGTAAAGGGTGCAAAAGCCTATGTAACTCATTTTCCTTGTTTAAATTGCACTAAAGCACTTATACAAGCAGGTATCTCTGGAATTTATTATAAAGATGCCTACAGAGTAGATGATTATGCTCTAGAGCTAATCGAAAAAAACAATATAGAACTTATACAAATCAAGGAGGAAGAAAAATGAAGGGATTTGTGAATGACTTTAAAGATTTCATTGCTAGAGGCAATGTAATAGACATGGCAGTGGGTGTTATCATAGGTGGTGCCTTTGGTAAGATTGTATCAAGTTTAGTAGACAATATTTTAACTCCACTACTTGGAATAATACTTGGAGGAGTTAATTTCTCAGATTTAAGCGTTACTGTGGGAAGCGCAGAAGTAAAATACGGGGAATTCTTACAATCAGTTTTTGATTTCTTAATTATTGCACTTGTTATTTTCATTATTATTAGACAAATTTCAAATATCTCAAATAAGTTTAAAAAAGAAGAAGAAGTTGCACCGACTGAAAAAGAATGTCCATTCTGCAAATCAACTATTGCAATTGATGCAACTAGATGTCCACACTGTACTTCTGAATTAAAATAGGATAAATTATGAGTTATGCACTAGTCCTTGAAGGGGGAGGTGCAAAGGGCGCTTATCAAATAGGCGCCTATTTTGCACTTAAAGAAATGGGTTTTCAATTTGAAAAAGTCGTTGGCACAAGTATTGGAGCTTTTAATGGAGCTATGATAGTGCAGGGCGATGCTTTTAAATGTTACAAGGCATGGAAGAGTTTAGATTTATCAGATTTTAATGACACTTTAAAAGTAAAAGAAAAAGACAATGATATAATTTCAAGGGTAAAATCCAAACTTGAAAAACATGATATAAAAGTCCCAGAAATTCAAATCTCTCCAGACCCACTTTATAGATTAGTGGATAGATTTATTGATGAAGATAAAATAAGAAAATCACCAATAGATTTTGGAATGTGTACTGTAAATGTATCGGATTTAAAAGTAGAGAGATTGTTTAAGGAAGATATAGAAGAAGGACTTTTAAAAGACTATATAATCGCATCTTGTTACTATCCAGTGTTTAAGCCAAAGCCACTACATGGGAAGTACTATATAGACGGAGGAATTGCATCTCCATTTCCTATTGAGATGATAGAAGATGGAATGGATATTGTACTTATAAGGCTAAATAACAATCCTTTAAAAGATACCTCTCGTGCAAAATATGTTATAGAGCCTAGGGAAAGTCTTGGAAGTGCAATGGACTTTGACCAAGATCGGGCAGATGAACTAATAAAGCTTGGATATTTTGACACTTTTAAAGAAATAAAAGGATTAATGGGCGAAGAATATTATATTTCAAAAATTGATGAAGAAGAGAGTATGAAATATATTATTAAACTAATGCACAATACAGTAGAAGGAACTGCACCATTAATTAGAAGAATATTTGAAGATATAGTTCCAAGACTTGCAAAAGAGTTAGAACTTGCTGAAGACTTTAAATATGATGAACTTCTCTATAAAATATTAGAAAGACAGGCAAAGAAGAAAAATATAGATAAATTTAAAATATATACTGTAGAAGAACTTACAAAGGAGATATTAAATGAATTTTAATTTGAATGATATAAAAGAAAAACTTCAAAATAAAATTCCTACTCCCATTGATGTAAAACATAAATTTTCAGTGTTGATACCACTAATTGAAAGAGATGGTGAGCTTCATCTTCTTTATGAAAAGAGATCATTTAACCTTAGAAATCAGCCTGGAGAAATATCTTTTCCAGGAGGAAGAATAGAAAAGGGAGAAGATCCTAAGACAGCAGCCATAAGGGAGACATCAGAGGAGCTTCTTATGAAGTATGATGAAATAGAAATAATATCAGAAGGAGATTTTTTAGTAAATCCATATTCTGCAATTATCTATTCATTTGTAGGAGTTTTAAAGAAAAACTTTTATGATATAGAACCTTCCGAAGATGAAGTGGACAGAGTCTTTACAGTTCCACTAAAATATTTATTAAATCATGAACCTGACTCTTATACCATTAAGCTAAGCGTGGAAAGAAATAATAATTTCCCCTATCACAAGATACCAAATGGTGTTAATTACAAGTTTAAGAGAGGATCAGAAGAAGTTCTATTCTACGAATACAATGATGAGGTAATATGGGGTTTTACTGCAAAGATGACAAAAAAATTCATAGAAAGTCTAAAAGAAAGTAAAATGTAATATTATTGTAATAATTCATAAAGAAGCCCTAAATTTCAATATTTAGGGCTTTAACTTTTGCAATTTAGTACACTTTAAAATTTGTAGAAAATAAATATGTAAAGCCGAGAAATAGCTAATTTACAGGATTTTTATAAAATGGTAACAAAAAATTGACAAAATAAAATTTTTCTAATATACTCTTAAAAGATTGAAAAGAGTTACAAAATAGTAACAAAATTTACAACTTTGTAACAAACGGAGGTTTTATTTTGAGTAGAAAAATTAATTTTAGGAGTGCAAAGTTTGTACTTATAGTACTAGCATTGGCAGCACTTCTTACAATGGGTTTTAGAACTACAATGGGAAAAGACATAAATTTAAACATAAATGGAGATTTAAAAACAGTATTTACCTATGAAAAAACTGTTGGAGATTTCTTAGAAAAAGAAGGAATCGTCTTAAAGAATAAGGATGTAGTAAGTCCTGATGTTGATGAAGAACTTACAAATGAAATGGATATAATAATTACATCCCCTAAGTCATATCACATTAAAGATGGCAATAAGACAATAATTGCAGAAGTTAATGGATACACTGTATCAGATGTACTTGAAAATCTTGGAATAAAAATAAATAAATTTGATAGAGTTTCAGTAAATCTTGATGAAATTGCAAAAGAAGGAATGGAAATTAAAATCGATAGAGTTGTAGTAGAAGAAGTACAAAATACTATTGAAATTCCTTTTGAAACTGAAAAACATGACAATGAAGACATGGTAAAAGGCGAAACAAAAGTTATCACTAAGGGAGAAGTTGGAACTAAAGTTGAAGATGTTAAAAACACTTATGTTAATGGAACTTTAGAATCAACAGAAATTTTAAAAAGTGAAATCACAAAAACACCTGTAACTGAAGTTGTAGAAGTTGGAACAAAGGAAGTTCCATCTGCACCTAATGGAAAATCTGCAAAAAGAGTTATTGTAATGCAAGCTACAGCTTATGACCCAACAGCTGGATCAAAGACAGCAATGGGAACAAGAGCTAGAGTCGGAGCAGTGGCAGTTGACCCTAGAGTTATACCACTTGGTTCAAAATTATATATTGAATCAATGGACGGATTCCCAACTTATGGATATGCAACAGCAGAAGATACTGGTGGAGCAATTAAGGGAAATAGAATAGATTTATTCTACAATACAAATGCACAAGCTAGAAAATTCGGAAGAAGAAATGTAAAAGTTTATGTGCTAGATTAATAAATTAGGCTTGGAGAAATCCAAGCTTTTTTTATTGGGAAATTAAAAAAGTGTTTCACAGTTTGAAATATTGTATTTAATAATCCTCAATTATTTAACAATAAATCGAAGCAGCACTTAAAATTGATAAAATCAGAAGTTCAATGCGTTGAAATCATTGGGTTTAACAAATAAAGAATTTTTTATTTTAATATCTACTAAAAGTTAAAAAAGTTTAAATTGTATTTTAATTTCCCTTATTGTATGGACTTAATAGGATTTTAGTTTTATAATGATAATGTTATCAATGCAATAATTAAAAAATTTATGAGAGGAGATAATTATGCAAGATTCACAAAAGAAAATCAAATGGTACTCATTGAGTTTCATGGCATTTTCTACTCTATGGGGATTTGGAAATGTTGTTAACGGTTTCGTATTCTTTAACGGAATCCAAGTAATATTTTCATGGATCCTAATGTTCGCACTATACTTTATACCAAACGCACTTATGGTAGGGGAACTTGGCTCAGCCTTTAAAGACGAAGGTGGTGGAGTTACATCTTGGATTAGATCAACTTCAAACGATAAACTAGCTTACTATGCTGGTTGGACATATTGGGCATGCCACATTACTTATATTGCTTCAAAAGGTTCAGGTGGACTTAAGGCAATGAGTTGGGTATTCTTCCAAAATGCAGAAGTATATGACTCACTTCCATCACTATATGTACAACTTGCAACACTTGCAGTATTTTTAATATTCTGCTGGGTAGCAAGTAGAGGACTTAATCCACTTAAGAACTTAGCAACGCTAGCTGGTTCAAGTATGTTTATCATGGGAATTTTATACACATTATTAATGTTTGCAGCACCTGCAATTAATCCAAATGGTGGATATTTATCACTTGACTGGTCATTTGATAACTTAATCCCAACATTTGACTTAAAATATTTCACAAGTTTATCAATTTTAGTATTTGCAGTTGGTGGTATTGAAAAAATGAGTCCATATGTAAATCACATGGAAGGAGATTCATCTAGAGAATTCCCTAAAGCAATGATATTTGCAGCAATAATGGTAGTTATATCAGCTATATTTGGTACAATTGCAATGGGTATGATGTTTGACCCAGCAATTATTAACTCAGATCCAGCTACATTTGACTCATATGCAGCAAATGGTGCTTACTGGGCATTCCAAAAATTAGGAGAATATTATGGAGTAGGTAACACTATCCTTATAATCTATGCACTATGTAACATGATTGGTCAATTCTCAACACTTGTAGTAAGTATTGACGCACCACTTAGAATGCTTCTTGACGATGACAGAACTAACAAATACATCCCTAGAAGACTTCTTAAGAAAAATAGATTTGGCGCATACATCAATGGTATTAAGTTAATAATTGTACTTGCTGGTTCAATTATTCTTGTACAAATCCTAGTACCAGGAGCAGCAACAGTATTAAGACAACTTACAAAACTTAACTCAATAACAATGCCACTTCGTTATCTATGGGTATTCTTAGCATATATATTCCTTAGAAGACAACAAGACAAATTCCACAGAGAATTCTTCTTTACTAAAAACCAAGGTATTGCATTATTCTTTGGATTCTGGTGTTTCTTTGTAACAGCAGCATGTTGTATTCTTGGTATGATTTCAGATGACCCAGTACAAATGGCACTAAACGTAATAACTCCATTTGTATTATTTGCACTTGGAATTATACTTCCAATAATTAGAAGAAGCGAAGACGAAAAATTAGGAGCTAAATAATCACATAAACAAGCCTGATAGCCTTAAGGAGGTTAATATGAATTTTATAGAAAACTCAAAGGAATTAATTGAATATATAAGAAGTAGTGCAAGTATGTTTCATACAGTTGACACTGTAAAAAAATATTTAGACAAAAAAGATTTCACAGAACTTAAAGAAGGTGAAAGTTGGAGTCTAGAAAAGGGAAAAAATTACTACACTACAAGAAATGATTCAAGTATAATTGCCTTTAAAATTGGAGAAGAACTTTCAGATTATCACTTCCAATTAGTAGCATCACACACTGACTCACCAACATACAAGGTGAAATCTGTGCCTGAACTTGAAGGACCAGGCGAATATCTTAGACTAAATGTTGAAGCATATGGTGGGATGATAGACTCAACTTGGTTTGACAGACCACTAACACTTGCAGGAAGAGTATTAGTTGAAGAAAATGGAGAAATTATTTCAAAACTTCTATACATTGATAAAGACATACTAATTATTCCAAATGTTGCCATTCATATGAATAGAGAAGTAAACGACGGATACAAATACAACAGACAAGTAGACTTACTTCCACTATTTTCTACAGGAGAAATGAAAAAAGGCGACTATGACAAGATGATTGCAGCAGAACTTGGAGTAGATGTTTCTCAAATAATTTCAAAAGATTTATTCCTTGTAAATAGACAAGAAGGAAAAGTTTGGGGATATAAAGACGAATTTGTATCAACACCTAAACTTGACGACCTTGAATGCTCATTCACATCATTAAAAGCATTTATAGAAGGAGCAAATCCAAAAGCTGTAAATGTATATGCTTGCTTTGACAATGAAGAAGTAGGATCCAACACAAAACAAGGTGCAATGAGTACATTTTTATATGACACACTTACAAGAATAAACAATTCACTTGGATTCGATCTTGAAGAATATCACAAGGCAGTTGCAAAATCATTCTTAGTAAGTGCAGACAATGCACATGCAGTTCATCCAAACCACAAGGAAAAAACTGACGACGAAAACAAGGCATTTATGAATAATGGAATTGTAATAAAAGAAGCGGCAAATCAAAAATACACATCAGATGCATTCTCACAAGCAGTATTTAAAAAGATTTGTGCACTTGCAGAAGTACCAGTACAACATTTTGCAAATAGAAGCAATATGCAAGGTGGATCAACACTTGGAAATCTATCAAACACACAAGTATCACTTCACGCAGTAGACATTGGACTTCCACAAATAGCAATGCACTCAAGCTATGAAACAGCTGGAGTAGTAGATGTTGTTTATATGATAAAAGCTCTTACAAAATTCTATAATTCAAATATAAAAATAGACGGAGCATCAAAAATTACAATAGAATAAGAAAGTTTATATCAAGGCTGTGCTTTTGCATGGCCTTTTTTTAATTTAAAATAAATTTTGATAAAAATTAATATTATTTCACAAAAAATACAAATTTATAACTTGAAAAATTCCTATTGATAAATTAAAATTAATTTTATTTTAAGAGGAATGACATGAAATTTATTAACAAATTATTAAAATATATAAAACCAATTTTTTCCGTAGGTGTGATGATATTAATTATTCTTGAGTTTTCTAAACTAAGAAAGGAAATTTCTGCAGATGCAATATCGAGAATATTTTATGATTTAGGGCCATTAAAGATTATCTCTCTTCTCATAATGGGATTTATTGCTTTCAGTCCTATGTTAAATTATGACTTTTCACTTAGTAAATATTGGAATATTGAAAAAGACAAAGTGGATATTGCAAAGAAAAGCATTATTATAAATTCATTTAATAACTTAATAGGTTTTGGTGGAATTATAAATATTGGCCTTAGAATGAAATACTTTGGTGAAGATAGAGAAGCAAAGTCGCTTCTTAAATTTTTGTTAAAATCATTTTTATTTAATTTCACTGGTATATCAGCGCTATCGCTTATATCTACTATTTTTTTAGTAATTTCAAAAAGTGAGATACTTATTAATTATAAACTTATTTTAATTGGAGGAATTTTATACTTTCCAATAACCTTATCATTACTATTTTTTAAAAATGAAAAACTTCCAATATCTAAAGATTACGCAATAAGAATTTCGTTAACTTCATTTTTTGAATGGGGACTTGCAGCATTATTTTTTGCAAGTATTGGTTATGTTTTAGGAATAAAATTAAAATTACTAACTATTATTTCTGTATTTATAATTGCAAATATTTTTGGAATATTATCTTTTATCCCAGGAGGAATTGGATCAATGGATTTAGTTGCTATTACTTGTTTTTCATCACTTGGTTTTGATAAAGATTTAATAGTCACTTGGGTTTTAATCTACCGTATTTTTTATTATATTACGCCTTTTATACTTGGATTTATACTATTTGCAAGAGATTTAGGATCAGTATTTGATGAAAAAAAAGATAATATACCCTCTAGTATTATAAAATCAATTGCCCATGATACATTGTCCATAATGCTTTATATTTTAGGCATATTTTTAATAATTTCTGTAGTAGCACCAGAAGAGATTTCTAAGATATCTGTGCTCAAGGAATTCAGCCCTGCTAGTGCAAATCTTATTTATCAGTTTCCTAGTTTGATTTTAGGCTATGGATTTATACTACTTGGTAGAGCAAATAAAGAAAAAGTAAAAAAATCCACATCTGTAACTTTAATATATTTAGTCATTACTTTTATATATTTTATTTTGCAAAATTTTGGGCTTATAAAAATAATTTATATAACAATTTGTATGATGCTTACATTTATTACGAAAAAAGTTCCATATAGAGAACAACTTGTATATTCAATGGAAGATATAACAATAGATGGAATAATTTATATCATAGTTTCAGCTTTGACAGTAATACTTGTAACATTTAATTATGTAATTGTATTAGAAAATGATTCTGATTTTATAATAATTCCTTTTGAGAAAAACTTTATTGCAATAGGTCTTGGACTTTTAATAATATTCGGAATAAACTTTATTCTTTTAAATTATCTAAAGGGAGAAAAAAAGAAATTAGGCGAATCACTTGATAGAGAAAAAGTTCTAAAAATTATAAAAGAAAATGACGGAACATCAGATATAGGTCTTGCATTAGTGGGCGATAAAGAAATTTATTATTACTATGAAGATGAAATTGCAAGGGCGGCTATTTCCATTTACACAATTAGAGATAGAGTAATAGTCATGGGAGATGCCTTTGGAGATGAGACTTGCTTTGAAAATTTATTAGATAATTTTATTAAAGAAGCAGATATTTGGGGATATACTCCAATATTTTATGAAATAGAAGAGTCTCAAACAATTAAACTTCACGATTATGGATTTAGTTTTATAAAGTTTGGAGAAAAGGCATCAGTTTATTTAGAGGATTTTAATTTAGAGGGAAGTAAACACAAAACTCACAGAAATATATTATCAAGATTTAAAAAAGATAATATTGAATTTGAAATTGTAAATCCGCCTTATAGCGGCGAGTTCATGAATGAAATAAAAAAAGTATCAGACTCATGGCTTGAGGGAAGAAGAGAGAAAGGATTTTCTCTTGGATTTTTTAATGATGAATATATAAAAAATACAAAAATAGCAATAGTTAAAAAAGAGGATAAAATAGTCGCCTTTGCAAATATAATGCCAAATGCAGAGAAAACTTGGGCAAGTATTGATTTAATGAGATTTGACCGAGAAAAAGCACCAAAAAGTGTAATGGAGTTTTTATTTTTAAATTTATTCTTACATGAGAAAGAATTTGGCAGGAAAAAATTTGGTCTAGGAATGGCACCACTAGCAAATGTAGGTATAAATTCAAATAGTTTTATCGAAGAAAAACTTGCCTACTTCGTATATAAATTTGGATTCAAATTTTATTCTTTTGAGGGACTTCGATCATATAAAGAAAAATTCTCGCCAAGTTGGACGCCTGTATATCTAAGCTATTCGAGAAAAACATGGCTTCTATACAATGTAATAACACTGTTTTTTGTAGATATAATAGCAGTTAAGAAAATTAAAAAAGATTTTTAAATAATAAATAGAATAAAATAAATTATATCAAGGCTGCGCTTTTGCATGGCCTTTTTATTTTACATTAAATTTACAAATTGTATTCAAAAAATACAGAAAAGTTTAGTATATTCCACTATAGAAAGTGGAGGTAAATTAAAATGAAACAAAATTTTAAATCGAGAGTATTATCAGTGCTACTTGTACTTACAATGATATTCTCACTAATTCCTAGTGGAATATTCGCTAAAACAAATGTCGTTGCACAGTGGAACTTCAATAAATCTGAGTCCACAGGACAAATTGCAGATGGAAGTTTAAAAATTAAGGATGCCAGTGGAAATAACAATGACTTAGAAATGCAAACTTATACTGGTGGACATTTGACAGATGATAAGAATGCAGAAAATTGGGAAGATTATCTAAAATTTCAAGATGAATCAGTATCAGGAAAGGGATCAATTGAATTTGGAGGAATAGCAAAGGATAAGGGTGCAGATTTTGTAACAGTTAAAGATGCTCCTATAAATAAAGAAACTTTCACAGATGGATACACAATTGAAATACTATACTATCTTCCAAAAGACTGGACAAAAAATGATGAATGGATGGGAATGTTTGTAAGACAAGTTGCAGACAAAAAAAATGTTAAGACAATGGATGAACCACAACTTGGTTCTACTTCTGTTGCAGTTTCAAATTGTAAAGAAGTTCAATATTTAACAGTTAATGAAGACGACTCACATGAGATGCAATCATCTGTATGGTCCGTTGCAATGGACAAGGGTGGTCAATGGTATCACATTGCTATAACTTGTGATGAAAAGGGAAATATTAATTCTTTCTTAAATGGGGCAGAATCCTTTAGACATTACAGCTCAACAGATGGTGGAGCAATGAAGGGAATGTTCGCTGACCCTGAAGACGGAAGATTTAGAGTTGGATCTTCTTGGTGGAAACAAGGAGCTCAAACACTTGATAAGTTTTTAAATGGTAATATTGAAACTATTAGAATATCAAGGGGTGCACTTGATAAAAGTGAATGGTTAATTCCAAATCCAGAATCACTTGCAGGAGATTTTGGGACAAATGAAGATTTTCATTTAGAAAATATAAATAACTACAATTTTGTATTTATACCAGATACTCAAAACACTGTAAAATTCAGACCAAATGTAATGGACGCAGCTATTAGAGGTTTAATAAATGATGCAGAAAAAGGAAATATAAAGGCAGTATCTCACTTAGGAGATGTTGTTGAAGATTACTATTCTAAAGAACAATTTGATAATTCTAAAAATACATTCTATAAGTTACCTGATTCGAATTTCCAAGCTCTTATGATTCCAGGAAATCATGATTATGCACCAGAACCACCATTTGGTTATAATGATGTAGAATTTTTTACGAATAAGGACAATAAACCTATAGATATGTTTTATAAAGATTATTATGGAGCAGGATCAGAATTTTTAAAGAAAACACCTTATACTACAAATGATTCACCTTCAGGTAGATCATCATATATGAAAGTAAGAGCAGGCTCATATGAATACCTAATGATTGGACTTTCTTGGTACGACCTTGGACGTGATATGGAGTGGTTTGAAAATATACTAAAAGAAAATCCTGAAAACCCAACTATAGTTGTATCTCACAATATAGTAGACTGCTCAGAAACTGAGCCTTCTTCAGTAAAACTATCAGATGTTGGCGACCATATATGGGATGTAATTAAAAATTATGACCAAGTATTTATGACTGTATCAGGCCATTACCACGGAGCTGGATATGAAGTATACAATAATGAAAATGAAAAACCAGTTATAACAATACTTGCCGACTATCAATTCTCATACAATGGAGGAAATGGATTCTTCAAATATGCAGAGTTTGACGAAGATCAAAATAAAATTTTCTTAAAGACATATTCTCCATATGCTGCATCTCTACCAATGGATGAAAAAACATTCTTTGATGTAAATTATATGAATGGCGAAGGAAATGATGACATCTTAGAACTTAACTTCGATGGAAGATTTGATTTTGCTAAAAAATATCAACCTATTAAAAAAATAGAAGATATAGCAAAACCAATTATAAAAGAAAAACCAGTTGCAGATGAAAATTGGGATGATTATCTAGTTAATAATTCTAATGATGAAAAGACTTATCCTGTATTTGTAAGTGTAGATAGTAAAGTATCTACAAATGCTGAAAAACCTTTAGAAACTAAAAATGAAGAAAAAGTAGCTAAAGCTAAGGATTATGAAAATCACTGGGCTAAAGAATTTATTGAAAAAGTTCTTGAAAAAGATCTAATGGACTTTCAAGATGGCGCATTTAATCCTGACAAAAAATCTACTAGAATAGAACTTGTAAAGGCACTTGCAAAACTACAAGGAGTAAATCCTTCTGATTATAAAAAAGATGTGTTTAAAGATATGGATGCAAATTCTGATGACAATGGATATGTAGTTTGGGCAAATGAAAATAAAATTGTAGCTGGATATGAAGATGGCGAATTCAAAAAAGATAGAGAAATTTCTAGAGAAGAAGTTGCAGCAATTTTAAATAGATATGTTGAAAACTTAAATATAGATAGAAAAGAATCTGCTGACATAGAATTTAAAGATAGTGATGAGATATCAGATTGGGCAAAAGGAGATGTGAAAAAAGCCGTAAATAGAGGACTATTTAAGGGAAGAAACGACAATACTTTTGATCCTAAAGAAAATATATCAAGAGCAGAAATTGCAACATTAGTTGTAAACTTAATGTCTAAATAATTTTTAGATTCTAATTTGATAAATTATAGAAAGGACAGTTCTTATTGAATTGTCTTGATATTGTAGACAAACCCACTATAACGCTCACCGGATTTCGCTTTCTACAAATTCTAATTTTTAACTCGCTGAAAAACGCAAACTCGCTAACGCTCAAACAATGCGTTTTTCGGGCTCTGGTTTTCGAATTGAATTAGTACAGAAAGCTCAATATCGTTTGCTTATATAGCGGGTTTTTACTTTGTCAACAGTATTGAGGCAATTCTTATTGAATTGTCTTTTCTATTTTTACAAAATATTTTTGCAAACTCTAGGAATTCTTTCGAATATTGAAAATTAAAATTTCTACAAATTTTAAATATTATATGCTATAATATTTTTAAATATTAATTGGAGGGATATGTTGAATATTGTAACTTCTAAGGAACTTAATGCTAAATTAATATTTCAAGAAGAAAATGACGCAATATTTCTAACTAATTTTTCTCTGATATTTTATGCGATTTTTTAAGTAAACCCGTTTTTCACGGGTTTTTTTCGTTTAAAATAAAAGACAGTGTATTGTAATATAAATGAGCAAAGAGGGATTGATAAAGAAATGTGTGGAGTTATAGGTATTTATTCACATAGTGATGTGAGTAAAAAATTATTTTATGGACTAAATTCCCTACAACATAGGGGCCAAGAGGCAAGTGGCATTTGCGTATACGATGGCAATAGTATGAATCTTGAAAAGGGAATGGGACTTGTGTATGATAATTTTGATGATGAAAGTTTCTTGAAATTATCTGGAGATATTGGTATTGGTCACGTTCGTTATGCAACAGCAGGTGGTTCTCACGAATACAATTCACAGCCACTACTTGCATTTTCTAAAAATAAAGAATTTGCACTTGCCCACAATGGAAATTTAGTAAATCACAAATCAATTAGAAAAGAACTTGAAGAAGAAGGTATGCTTTTCCAAACTTCTATAGATACTGAAGTTATATTATCACTTGTAGCTAAATACTACGAAGGAGATATTGTAGAAGCAGTTAAGAAAACTATGGCAAGGATAAGAGGAGCATATAGTGTTGTAATGCTTTTTGAAAATAAACTTGTTGCATTTAGAGATCCCAATGGATTTAGACCTCTTTTGATTGGGAAATCTCAAAATGGCGAAGTTATTATTGCATCAGAAAATGCACCACTTGAAATAATCGGCACAGATGATACTCGTGACGTAGAGCCTTCAGAAATTATAGTTGTTGATGAAGAGGGCATTCATTCTGATTTCTTTGAAAAAGATGAAAAGAAACACTGTATATTTGAATATGTTTATTTTGCAAGGACAGATGCCACTCTTGATGGAGTTAATTCATATAATTTTAGAAGAAGATGTGGAGAAGTTTTATCTAAGGAAGCTCCAGTTGATGCAGATTTAGTTATTGCAGTTCCAGACTCAGGTACACCAGGGGCCATGGGATATGCACAAGAGTCAGGTATTCCTTTTGCAGAGGGACTTGTAAAGAATAGATACATGGGGAGAACTTTTATTAAGCCAACTCCTGAAGAAAGAGAATTATCTGTTAAATTAAAATTAAATCCACTTGAAACTGTCCTCAAGGGGAAGAGAATAGTTGTAGTTGACGACTCAATAGTTAGGGGAACAACTTCAAAGAATCTTATCATGAGAATGAAAAAAGCAGGAGCTAAGGAAGTTCACTTTAGAATAGTATCTCCACCAGTAAAATATCCATGTTTTTATGGTATAGATACGCCAAATAGACAGAACTTAATTGCTGCAAATTACTCTGTTGAAGAAATTAGAGAACAAATAGGAGCAGATTCTCTAGCATTTATATCTATGGAAGGCATGTTAAGTGCTACTAATAAAGATGAAGATGTTTACTGCAAAGCTTGCTTTAACGGAAATTATGCAGTTGAGCCAAAGGAGTTAATGAGTGTATGAAAAATTTAGTGAAAAGAATTTATGTATGCAAGAAAGATGAATTTGACTACAAATCAAAAAATCTAATAAAGGAGATTAAATCCTCATTAGGAATAGAACTTGATTATTTAAAATCCTACAGAAGATATGATGTTGAGATTTCAGAAGAATCTTTAGAAAAAACTCTACACACAGTATTTGCAGAAGCACCAGTAGATGATGTCTACTATAAAGATGTAGAGAAACTTGAAGAAAGCTTTGAAAATCCTGTGGGCATAGCTTACCTACCTGGTCAATTTGACAATAGAGAAGAATCACTAATCCAAACTCTAGCATTATTTACAAATGAAGACATTAGAGCAAAGGTAATAGAAGTTGTAGATATAAAAGGTGCAAGTAAAGAAGAAATTGAAAAGATTAAAGATTTCTTAATTAATCCCGTTGACTCAACTGAAGTTGATGTATATAAAGAAGTTAATTTAAAAAATAATTCTTCTAAGAATACAGAAAACATAGTATATGAAGGATTTAATAAACTTGATAAAGATGGGCTTTCTAAATTTGTAGAAGATAAGAATCTTGCAATGAGCGTAGAAGACTTAAAGGTATTACAGGATTATTTTAAATCTGAAAATAGAGATCCTAATGAAACAGAAGTTGCAATTATAGATACTTACTGGTCAGACCACTGTAGACACACTACATTTAACACAGAACTTAACATTGACTTTAATGTAGCTACAGAACTTGACAAAGAAATTAAAAATACTTTTGATGAATATCTAAAAATGAGAGAAGAGCTTAAAATTGAAAAGCCAATTACCCTTATGAGCCTTGGCACAATTTTAGCAAAGGAACTTAGAAAAAATAATAAACTTGAAGACTTAGAAGTTTCATCAGAAATCAATGCTTGCTCAATAAAGATAAAGGTGAGAATTGAAGTAGATGGCAAGGAAGAGTTAAGAGACTATCTACTAATGTTTAAAAATGAAACACACAACCACCCTACTGAAATTGAACCAGTTGGTGGAGCAAGCACATGCCTTGGTGGAGCAATTAGAGATCCACTTTCTGGAAGAAGCTATGTTTACCAAGCAATGAGAGTAACTGGAGCAGCAGATCCATTTACACCAATTGAGAAGACTCTTGAAGGTAAACTTCCACAAAAGAAAATCACTACAGAAGCAGCACAAGGATATTCATCCTATGGTAACCAAATAGGTGTTGCAACTGGACTTGTAGATCAACTATATCACCCAGGATATGTTGCAAAAAGAATGGAAACTGGAGCAGTAATAGCTGCAGCACCAGCTGAAAATGTAAAAAGACTTGAACCAGAAGAAGGCGATGTAGTAATACTTCTTGGTGGTAGAACTGGACGTGACGGAATTGGTGGAGCAACAGGTTCATCTAAATCTCACACAGTTGAATCAATAGAAACAGAATCTGCACAAGTACAAAAGGGAAATGCACCTGAAGAAAGAAAAATTCAAAGACTATTTAGAAATCCAGAAGCTGCAAAATTAATAAAAAAATGTAATGACTTTGGAGCAGGTGGAGTTTCCGTAGCAATTGGAGAGCTTTCAAATTCAATAGAAATTTTCTTAGACAGAGTTCCTCTAAAATACGAAGGACTTAAACCAAGAGAAATTGCAATATCTGAATCTCAAGAAAGAATGGCTGTAGTTGTAGCAAAAGAAGATGCAGAAAAATTCACAGACCTTGCAGATGAAGAAAACTTAGAATCAACAATTGTTGCAAATGTAACTAGTGACAATAGAATGAAAATGTACTATGAAGACGAATTAATCGTGGATATGAGCTATGATTTTGTAAATGAAACTGGAGCTAAGAGACTTGAAGATGTAGAAGTAGTGTCAGAAGATGTCGCAAGATTCTTAACAAATGAAGACAAAGACGTTCAAAATATAGATAAATATTTGAGAAGCTTAAATATAACTTCAAAGAAAAATATGATAGAACTATTTGACTCAACAGTTGGTGCATCAACAGTATTATCACCACTTGGAGGCAAGAAACAAAATACTCCTGTGGGGGCAATGGCAGCACTTATCCCAACTCTTGAAGGAGATTCAAAGACAGCTTCACTTATGAGTTATGGATTTAATCCATATCTATCAGAAGAGTCACAATATCTTGGAGGTTATTATGCAGTTATAGAATCAATTGCAAAACTAATTGCAGTGGGTTCATCTGTGGAAAATATTAGACTTTCATTCCAAGAATTCTACGAAAAAATGGACAATCCAAAGTCATGGTCAAAACCACTTAAATCACTACTTGGAGCATTAAAAGCATCAAGATACTTTGACGCACCACCAATAGGTGGCAAAGACTCCATGAGTGGTAGCTTCGAAGATATAAACGTGCCGCCAACACTTATTTCCTTTGCAGTAAACACTATAGATGTGGAAGATGTAATAAGTCCTGAATTTAAATCAAAGGGTAAAATTGGTCTAGTAGAAGCGAAGAGAACAGAAATAGGCACACTTGACTTAGCTGACTTAAAAGATAAATTCGTAAAAATAAATAAAGACATTTTAGATAAAAATATAATTTCAGCATCTGCAATAACTCACAAGGGAACACTTCCTGGCATTTATGAGATGGCAATTGATAACACTGGCTTTGAAGTAGAATTAGAAGATTTATACTCACCACTATATGGTAGCTTCATTGTAGAATACATGGAAGACAGAGATTTTATAAAACCTATTGGTAAATTTGTAGAAGACAAGATGATTGTAAATGGCGAAGAAATTGACGAAAACCTTGCAAGAAATGCATATCTAAACACACTTGATGAAATATTTAAAAATACAGATAGCACAAAACTTGAAAAATTCGAACAAAAATCTGTAGAAAATAGAGTTAGAAAATCTAAAAAACCAGTGGATGTTGTAAAGGTAATAGTGCCAGCATTCCCAGGAACTAACTCAGAATGGGATACAGCTAAGGCCTTTAGAGATGCTGGAGCAGATGCAGAAGTTGTAGTATTTAGAAATAGAACTGAAAGAGAAGTAGAAAAATCACTAGAATTACTTGCAGAAAAAATCTCTAAAGCACAAATATTTGCAATCCCTGGAGGATTCTCACTAGGAGATGAACCAGATGGATCAGGTAAATTTATAGCAAATGTAATACGTTCAGAAAAAGTAAAAAAAGCAATAGAAACACTACTTGATGAAAATGACGGACTAATCCTAGGAATATGTAATGGATTCCAAGCCTTAATTAAAACTGGACTTATCCCTTATGGAAAGGTTAAGGAATTAAGAGAAGAAGATCCAACAATCACATTTAATACTTGCAACAGACACATATCAAGACTTGTGGAAACAAAAGTAATATCTAATAATTCACCATGGCTTGTAAATCTAGAAGAAGGTAAGACTTACAAAGTTCCAATCTCTCACGGAGAAGGAAGACTAGTAGCGACAGATGAAATGGTAGAAGAATTACTTGAAAATGAACAAATAGCACTAAGCTATGTAGATGCACCAAATGGATCAAAATTAAATGTAGAAGCATTGATGTCAAGAGACGGAAAAATACTTGGAAAAATGGGACACTCAGAAAGAGTCGGAGAAAATCTATACAAGAATATACCAGATGTAGAAATGCAAGATATATTTAAAGCAGGAGTAGAATTTTTCAAGAAAAATTAAATTATTAAATGATTGAGGAGCAGATTGCATTAGCAGTCTGCTTTTCTATTGCAAATAAATTAAGAGGTTATATAATTATCTCTAGAGCTCGGGACTGTCCCAGAATTGTGCATGGAATTTAAAGTAAATAAAATAAAAAGTTGATAAAAAGAAATAAATTATTTAAACTCGGGACTGTCCCTTTACCTAAAAATAATTGCGAAATTGATTAAAAAATAATATAAATGGTATAATTCCATAGTATTCTAAATTAGAAAAGGGATGCACATGAAATATACATATATAAACCTATTCTTTATATTTGCATTTTTAGGATATATCTGGGAAGTAATCTGGGTTAGTATAAATGAAAAGAAACTTACAAATAGAGGATTCTTGCGAGGACCAATACTCCCAATTTACGGCTTTGGAGCAATTACAGTATTACTAACTACAAAGGATTTTGACAACAATATTCTTATATTTATAATAGGAATCTTTGCTGCTACAATTCTAGAACTTGTGACAGGATATACAATAGAAAAAATATTTAAAGTTAGATACTGGAACTATGACAAGAGAAAATTTAATTACAAAGGATATATTTGTCTAAGATCTTCACTTTTTTGGGGATTTTTATCTATGTTTTTAAATGATCTAACAAGAATTTATATAATGCCACTACTAAAAATTTATGAAAATTCAGATTATAGAGTGCTTTCAATTGCTGCAGTAGTTGTATTTATATCTGATGTATATGTAAGTGTTAGAGATGCCTATGGATTTAGAAAGATTCTAGAAATGGAAGAAAGGGCCAATGCCTATAGAGAAATTCTAAGAGCAAATATAGAAGAAAAGAAATTGGATTTTCAAGAAAGACTTGGTGAAATAAAAGAAGAAAGCCTAAATTTTAGAGAAATAATTGAAAAAAATATGAATACTGGCCTTAAATTATATTTTCAAAAATTAAGAATTAGAGAATCAAATTTAAAGAACAAGTCAATTATATTTTTAAAAGAAAATAAACTAAAAAATAATGATTCCGAAATAAAAATTAAAAATCTCTTGGATTCAATATATAAGAAGAGAATAGAAAAATATAAAAAAGCTGAAAAGAAATTATTAAAAGTTGCAAAGAGAAACAAATTGAGTTTTAGGAAAAATAAATAATATTAAATTATTAAATTGGGACAGTCTCCGTTATGGGGGCTGCTGCGTGCCCTAAGGGTATCCTTTGCTATTTATAAAGAAAAAGAGAAAGAAAGAAATGTAATAAAAAATAATATGTAAATAAAATCAAAAGGGCTGTTCCCGTAAATAGTAAAAGAGGACAGCCCTTTATATAATATAAAATCTTAAAAATAATAAAGTTTTGTATAGATAAAAGCATTGCTATAGACAACAAAGGACAGCCCTCTTGTCGGATAGTCATCTTTTTAAGTCCCACACTCTTAAAAAACTACAACACAAATTCTAAATATAATAAAAAATTAATACAATATGTAAGAACTTTTAAATAATGGGGTATATTACTATTGGTTATTAAAACTAATTATAATAAAAAGGGGGAAAATATGTTATTACAAGAAATTTTTGATGAAATTGACAAAAGAAAAGATGAAATGGTTGAACATCGCCGCCACATTCATGAAAATGCAGAACTTTCCTTTGAGGAAAAAGAAACTGCAGAGTATTTAAAAGAATATTACAAAGACAAAGATGTAGAAGTAACTTCTGATATGGGAAGATACGGACTTAGAGTTACAATAGAAACAGGTAAGCCTGGCAAAACAATTGCACTAAGAGCAGATTTTGATGCACTTCCAATCAAAGAAGAAACAGGACTTTCCTTTGAATCAAAAAACGAAGGCGTAATGCACGCTTGCGGTCACGATGCACACACTTCATACTTAATGCTACTTGCAGATATACTTATAGAAAAGAAAGATGAGTTAAATGGCAAAATTGTTATAATTCACCAACACGCAGAAGAAGCACCTCCAGGGGGAGCAAAACAAATGATAGAAGAAGGTGTCCTTGATGGAGTTGACAATGTATTTGGAATTCATGTAATGAGTGCAATGGATTTTGGAACAGTTCAGTATCACAAGGGCAATACTCAAACAGGCAGATCTAGATTTTCTATTAAATTCCAAGGAGTTGGAGGCCATGGTTCTATGCCTCATCTATCTAATGACTCCATAGTTGCAGCATCACATTTTGTAACTGCAGTTCAAACTGTTGTATCTCGTAGACTTTCTCCATTTGAAAATGGCGTTGTAACAATTGGCTCCTTTGAAGGAGAAGGTACATTTAACATAATTAAAGACTCAGTCACAGTAGTAGGTGATGTGAGAGCAATGTCAGATGAGACAAAGGATAAAATCGAAGAAGAAATAAAAAGAATAGCTAATGGAATTGGCGCAACTTTTGACGTAGGAGTTGAAATTGATTATGTAAATGACTATCCAGTTCTATACAATGATCCTGAAATGACAGATTTTGTAGTAAATGCAATTGAAGAAGCAGATATTCCAGAAGTTAAAGATGTAACAGACTCAGGTCCACAACCACCTTCAGAAGACTTCTCATATTATGCCAAAGAAAGACCATCATGCTTCTTCTACGTAGGAGCAAAAAAAGAAGATGCACCATACCCACATCATCATCCTAAATTTGATATAAATGAAGATGCAATGGTAATCTGTGCCAAGGCAATGGCAGCAGTTACAGTAAAATACCTAAATGAAAAATAAATAAATCCCTAGACTCTAGGGATTACATAATAAGGGGGTAAAAATGGGATCAATATTTAACGAACTATATAATATTGCAAAAGACACCGAAGGATATGGCGAGAAAATATTAATGTCAATAGGAATAATAGTTCTGGCAATTTTAATTTACTATTTAATAAAAAAACTCACAAAGAAAATTTTCACCAAACCTAAACACAGAATAAGAGTTAGAGCAGTATCCATGTGGATACTCTTTATAGGAGCTGTATCTGCAATACTATACACTTGGTTTAATGCAATTGAAGGATTTTTAATAGGATTTACTGTGCTTATAGCACTAGTAGTATTTTCTATGAGAGATCTTGCAATTAATTTTGCAGGGTATATTTATCTTAAAATAAGGAAACCTTTTAAAATTGGAGACTCAGTAGAAATAGCAGGACATCTAGGAGACATTTCTCACATTGAATTGTTTGAATTTAGCATGAGAGAAGTGGGAGGATGGCTACGAAGCAAGCAGTACACTGGAGTCAATATCCACCTTCCTAACAAGATGATATTTAACAATCCCTTTAAAAATTATACAGAAGACTATCCCTATGTGTGGTTTGACATAGCCTTTATATTTGACCTAAAATCAAATATAAAAAAAGTGGAAGACTTAATGTATGAAATAGGAGAAAGACAATTAAAAGAAGTTATAAAAAGAGATCAAGAAGATGAAAAAATGAGGAAATACTTGGATAGACTTTCCAATGATATGGAGCTAACTGGAGCAAAGATTTTCTCAACAGTTACATCTAATTATAAATTAGAAGGATTAGAAGTTGCACTAAAAGTATTTTGCAAACTACAAGAAAAATCAATGGTTACTACAAAAATTGAAAGAGAAATTATAAATATGGTAAATGAAAATGACGATGTAATATTTGCAAGATACCCTGTAGATTTAAAAAATTAAAGTAGTTTGTGAAATTTAAGAAATTTTACAGTTTTTATTGTACTGATTTGGTATAATAGATGTCACCAGTTAAAAATATTTAGATAATAAATTATTTTACTAAATTTTTATAAATTGAAATTATTTTAAAATAAAGAAGAAGTTAGTAATTTCAGAGAGAAGGAGATTTGAAAATGAAAGAATTGAGAAAAGTTTTGGAAGAAAAAAATTAAAATCCGCAACAAGAGTTCCAAAGTATGGAATGAGGAAACTTTCGGTTGGACTTGTTTCATGTACTCTTGGATTTATTACATTTGCAGCTCCAAATGTAGTAAGTGCCCATGTAAATGAGCCAGCTGCATTAGTTGAAAATCACGAAGGCGGTGTGCCAAGTGATGGAGCGGTGGAAAGAGCGGCAAGTGAATCAAACAATAGAAAGAAAGACGAAGCAGTTGAAGAACCGATTGCTGATTCAGTAAGCACTTCTGAAACACCAGGAGTAGTTGATAGTACAGAACCAGCTGCAACTTCTACTGCAACAGTAGAACCAGAAGCATCAGCTACATCAGAAGAAGAGCCGAAAATTGTAGAGCCAGAATCACCAGTTGAAGCTGAAAAACCAGCGGAAGTAAGTGCGACTGAACCAACAGTAGCAGGTGGAGAAGCTTTAGAAGTAGGTCCTGAAACTACACCTGAGCCAATAGGAGCAGCTGCCGCTGATGGTGCTGAAGCTAGCACAAATCCAGAATCAACTTCAGCAGAATCAACTGGAGAAACAACTACTGACAATAAAAAACCTATAGAATATAAAGAATCCGATATTGTAGATGACGAAAAAGTAATTACTGATGGCAAGGGATATAGGCAAAGTGAGATAGCTGGTGCTGGGCGTCAAATAAAGGTTACAGATGAAAATGTTGGTGAAGAAAAAGAAGGGGTACGTGTCGAAACTCTACAACCATCTGCTAATTCTGAAGATAAAAGGTCCTTCGGCGTTGAAGTTAATATCGACAAAACAAAATCTGACAGAACTTATAATGGTTTTCTAATAACTGACTCTGTTGGAGGAGTAAAAGTTGACGGTGAAGGAGAGTTTTTAGATCCGGGTCAAACTCTTCCTACAAATACTGAGGATAAGGTAACTTATAAACCTGACTCTCAAGGCGATGAGATAAGTACAGGTAGACAAACTGGGTTTGATTATAATTCCACTGAAAAAGATAATAAACATTTAGCAAATAAAGATACTGGCAAAGTAACTGTTGCTTGGAAGGGAAAGTATCAAGCTGATAATCCAAATAATAAGTTGCTACAGGGTGGTAACTTTGAAGTTTCTGTTGGCGTCAACCCATATCCAAATGAAAATAAAAATCTAGACATTATAAAAGTTGAAGGTGAAACAACACTTAGCAAGATTCCTGTTAAAAACCAATATGTAGTGTCTAGTGCTAAAATAACACACGCTAATGAAGAAGATTACACACGTTTAATCGGTGAGGTATATCATCCTAATGAAAATATTCTTGTAAATGGGCCTCAAGCACTTATTGTAAATGCTTCTAATATTGAGGAGCTTAAGGCTGCAACAGGTAACACTGAACTTGCTATCGGTCAAATCGTCTTCAAAATGCCAAAAGGTGCCCTACAAAATAAAGATTCAATCTTCAATGATGACAAATTCAAGGGAGTCCAAAACCTTAGGGCAAAATTCTATGCAAGACCTAGAACTGCAGAAGAATTTAAAGCATTGGCAGATGAATTAAAAGGAAATTATGGTCCCTATAGCTATGAATCTACTGGTGCAGGCACTAAAGTCATCGACCATAATGGAGAAAAAATCGAAATCGACAAGCAAGGGATAGCTCGTTACGACCACTACAACCTTATTGGTGAGATGACCATAAACCTTGACGATACAAAATACTATGACCAATCATTCAAAGATGGTAATGGACAAGATACAGAAAAGCACACTTCATCCAAGGTTTTAGCTGGTGAGAGCTTTGAAATAAATATGTACGAACCAGAAGGAGACAAAAGAAAAGAAAACCAAAAGTCTGCAGCTGAGATGAATGAGGCAAAAAAAGAAGGTAAAACTACTGGTGTTGTAAAAGAAGACTTTGTAGAAACTGAAAATAAAAGAATAGCAGAAAAGCTAGGTAAAACCGTTGATGAACTTACAGACGATCAAAAATGGGTTATAAAAAAAGAAGAGGGTGATGTATCAAAATTTACTATCACACCACCTAAGTCTGCCAAGGCAGGGGAGTTTATAGCAGTACCTGTTGAGTACACCTATACAAATGGTTCAAAAGATGTTCACTGGTTCCACTTTGTAGTCCAAGATTCTGATAATAACAAGCCAGAATACAAGGCAGAAGTAGGTTTCCAAGGTGAAACTCTAAAGAAAACACCTGAGCTTTCTACAAAAGATGAAGACTTAAAGAAAAACCAACCTAAGTCCTATAAGCTAAAAGAAGGCGCAGTTGTAAAAGATGAGAGAGGCAATACTTGGTCTGACATTACTGTAAATTCTAAAACAGGTGAAGTAACTGTAGTTGTACCAAAAGATGCTGACATCATCGGTGGTGAGACTATATTTGTACCAGTAGTAGTAGAATACACTGATCCAGAAACAGGTGGTACAAAGACAGAAGAAGTATCAGCTCAATTCATAGCTAGACCTAGATACTATGCCAATGACACTCATGAAGTAAAATCAGAAATACCTTTTGAAACAAAGGTAATCTATGATAAAAACCTAGATGTAGGCACAGTAGTAAAAACTGACGGAGAAGTAGGAGAAAAGCAAACCCTCTACGAATGGTCATTTGATAGTTCTGAAAAAGATCCAACGAAGAGAGTGTTAACAAATACAACAGAAACTATTGTTAAACCTAAAAAAGACGCTGAGATTAGAATAGGTATCAGACCAGTTGAAGAAAAAGTAGTAATACCTCATACAATTGAATATGTTGTAGATCCTACTCTTAAACCTGGTCAGGAAGAAATGGTTGAAGAAGGTCTTGATGGAGAAATCACTATTAAGACTACAAGAGACCCAGAGACTGGCAAGATTTCGATCACAAAAGAAGAAACTCTTCCAATGCAACCAATGAAGGTTAAGATTGGAACTTATGAACATGAAAATGATATTCCATTTGAAACTACAGTTGAATTTGACGATAAACTAGCAGCAGGTACAACTGAAGTTAAAACTCCTGGTGTAGTTGGAAAGACTGAAACTAAAGTTACACCAGCTAAGATTGCCGATATGGACGATATGATGAAGGAAATCGGTGAAGGTAACTTCCGTGATGATAACAATACTCCAAACTACAATGCCATAGCCAAATACATGGTAGAAAAAGGCTTCTGGGATGCTGATAAGATTACAAAGACAACTGATGAAACAGGAAAAGTCACAGCTAAGTATGGAGATAAGACATTTGAAGAACTTCTAATGTTCGATGAAAAGAACAATCCTCAAGGCAAGGCAGTCGTACCAGGCAAGGTAGAAACAAAAGAAGTAACACCAAAGACAGATAAGGTAATCAAAGTTGGTACAATGACAGAAGGAACTGTAGTCGATACTGATGAAATACCATTTAAGGTTAAAGTTGAAAAAGACCCATCACTTAAGAAGGGTGAATGGAAATATAAGAAAGATGAAAACGGAGAAGATCTATCTGGCAAGGTTGGTACAAATAAGAAGACTTGGACAATTGTAAATTCTCAAGTTGTAGGAGAGCCAGTTGTAGAAGAAACTAAACCAGTAGATGCCGTTATACTAGTAGGAGACGAAAACTTCACTGGAAATGTAACTCACGATGTTGAAGAAAAAATTCCGTTCAAGGTACAAGTAATCGAAGATCCTACAATGGATAAGGGTAAGACTGAAGTTGTTCAAACTGGTGTAGAAGGTACAAAGACAACTACCTACACTCAAGCTATCGAAAATGGTGCGGCTAAGGGCGATATGACTTCAACTGTTAAGTCTACAACTGAAGCAAAAGACCACATCATCAAGGTAGGTACAAAACCACTTACTGGTTCTGCAAATGTAGAAACTAAAAACCAAAAACCATTTGATGTTGAGATAGAATATGACAACACCAAACCAGCAGGAACTGTCGAAATCGTCGAAGGTACAGGCGTACCAGGAGAAGAAACTAAGACTACTCCTGTAACAAGCGAAGATGGAACAGTAACTCCAGGCGAAACAACTACTAAGGAAGACAAGGCACCAATTAACAAGAAAATCATAGTTGGTACCCAAGGATATAATGGAGAATTCAAACACGAATACACAAATATTATTCCATTTGAAACAGAAGTAGAAATCGACCCTACACTTGCTCCAAATGAAGTCAAAGAAGTCCAAGCAGGAGTAAATGGTGAAACTAAGACAACTGTGACTCAAACTATTACAAATGGAGTAGCAGGAGACAAGCAAGTTTCAGACCCAGTGAAGACTAAAGATCCTGTAAATAGGAAGATTAAGGTTGGAGCAAAGACAGATGGAACATATACTCACAAAGAAGAAGTACCATTTGAAGTAGAAGTAAGAGTAAATGAAGAACTTGCTAAAGGCGAACACAAAGTAGTTCAACAAGGTGAAAAAGGTGAAAGATCTACAACAGTAACAATTGAAAATTCTAAAGTTGTAGGAGAACCAAAAGTAGAAACTACTAAAGAATCTAAAAAGCATATAATAGAAGTTGGCAATAAAGACTTTACAGGAAAGGTTGAACATACAGAAAAAGTTCAAACTCCATTTACTACAAGATATGAATATGATGAAAATCTTGAAGCTGGACAAACTCAAGTTGTAAATGAAGGTACACGAGGTTCTAAAGATATCACTTATACTCAAAATATTAAGAACGGATCTAAAGATGGAGAAATGAAAACAACTGAATCTAATGTTGTAGATCCACAAGAAAGAGTTATTAAAATTGGAGTTAAACCAGTAGTAAAAGAAGTTGAAAAACCATTTGAAACTGAATTTATTTATAATGAAAATCTAGATGCAGGAACAATAAATGAAAAACAAGAGGGTGCAGCAGGCAAGACTACTATAACAACTTCCTATGACCAAGCAAATAAAAAAGTTATAACAACTGAAGAAAATGTAGATGGCACAAAGAGAATTGTAGAAGTTGGAACTAAATCAGTTGTTAAAGAGGTTGAAATTCCATTCGATACTGATTATGAAATTGATCCAAGTATGGAATCTGGTAAAACTCAAGAAGTTACAGCTGGAACTGTAGGTAAGAAAACTATTACAACTACATTTGACAAAGAAACTGGAAAATTAGTCGTAAAAGAAGAAGATACAGAACCAACTAATAGAAAAATTAAGATTGGCTCTAAGACAGAAGGCGAAATTAAGTATAATGAAAAAATAGCCTATGAAGTAGAAGTAATCTATGATGAAACAAAGGATGCTGGATTCTATGAAGTTGAACGAGAAGGAGAATATGGTTCTAAAGAAGTTACTATTAATATAATAAATTCTAAAAAAGTTGGAGATACAACTGAAAATATTACAAAGAATCCTGTTAATAAGATTATAAGAGTGGGAACTAAGAACACTTGTGATATTCCAGTTGACCCAGGCAAGGATAATCCGGAAAAACCAGATACTCCAAATCCTGACAAACCAGTAGATCCAGGTAAAGATAATCCAGGAACAACTGATCCAGTAGATCCAACTAAACCAGTTAATCCTGATAAACCTGATGAGCCTACTCCAGGTGAACCAGCTAAACCTGATAATCCAAAACCAGTAGATCCTAGACCAAGTACACCTGGAGAAATCACTCCAAATGTGCCAGGAGAATCTACACCTAATAAACCGGTGGATGAATCTCCAGAAAAACCAGGAGAAGTGACACCTGAAAATCCAGGTAAGTCAAATCCAAATAGTCCAGGAGAAAGCACTTCAAATACTACAGAAGATCCAACTCCAGGAGAAAATGCGTATAAAGAAAATGCTGAAAAAATAGAAGATGCTAAAGAATCTTCAAAAACTGATGATAAATCAAATTTAAAATCAACAGATACTGATGAAAAATCTAAACCTCGTCTTGTAAATAGAGAATCTGACGGAGTTAAAAAATCAAATTCCCTTACAGATAATCCAAAGACTTATGACGGCGGCATTGCAGGATATGCAGGTCTTGGTGGATTTGCATCTGCACTTCTAGCAGCATTTGAAATGAAGAGAAGAAAGAAAAAATAATTTAATAACTAAATTATTTGAATAAGTTTATAGGGACTGTCCCTTGTGGACCGTCCCTTTTACATAAGGAGGAAAAATGAAGAAAAATTTAATAATTATAGTAGAAATTATCCTCCTATTAGTGATTGTATATTCAGGTTACAAGATATATTCTTACCAAAAAGCGAATAAAGAATTTCAAAATACTCATGCAGAACTTATAGAAAATGTAGAGAAATTAAAAACATCTGAAGAAACTGAAAATTTTGAGATAAATGAAATTGCAAAATTAAAGGAAGACTATCCTGACATAGTGGGTTGGATAATGATAGAAGGCACAGACATAGATTTTCCAGTAGTTCAAGGCGAGGACAATGACTTTTATCTAGATCACAACTACAAGGGCGAGTACCATCCCTTTGGAGAAGTCTTTATGGATGCGAGAAATAATTTTGATTTTTCTAGTCAAAACACAATTCTATATGGACACAATGTGAGAAGTGGTCATATATTTCACGATTTAGAAAAATTTAAGGACCAAGAATTTGCCGACAAGTATAAGCATATAGAGATTAAGACGCCTCAAGGAATTTTAAATTATGAAATAGTTGCAGTTTATCCTGCATCTGTAAATGATGATTATAGAAATCCTAACTACAAAGAAAATGAGTGGAAGATTTTTAGAAATTGGGTTGGCGAAAGGAATTTACTTCATAGTGAACTTCCAGAAAGCAATGAGAAAATACTCACTCTGTCAACTTGTTCAGATGATAAGGATAGGCTTGCAATACATGCAAAATTAGTTAATTGAATAAAATTTTTAGAAACTCTCTGGGGAACTGGAGAGTTTTTATTTTTATGTAATGGGGCTGTTCTTTATGTCTGGGACATTCCCAAGTGTTTGCAAACTTTTAAGTCTTTAAAAAAGAGGACAGCCCCTTCAAAACTTTTTACATCTTGAATTAAATTAATTTTAATTCTAAGCGATCTTTTGTTTCTTATATAGAAGGGACAGCCCTCATTTCAACTCACATAAGTAAGTGACATTCCTTAACCATAACATTTATATTCATTAAAACCATATTTCACAAAATCCTTAATATATTTGTTATAATATAACTAGTTTTTAGTGTTTTATTTATTGACAAAAGGAGTTAAAATGTTAAATTTATTGGCAGATGAAATAATCATAAGAGCGATTAAAGAAGATATAACAAATGCGGATTTATCTACAGAAGCTATTTACATAGACGATAGAGATGCAGAGATAGAATTAATTGCTAAAGAAGATGGAGTTATCGCAGGACTTCATGTGTACAAGAGAGTTTTTGAAATTATTGCAGAGTCTTACAGAACTAGCGTAAGCTTTGAAGAGCATAAAAAAGATGGAGATGAAGTAAAAAATAAAGATGTAATTATGAAAATAAAATCATCTGTAAAAGTTCTACTATCTTCTGAACGTGTTGCACTTAATCTACTTCAAAGAATGTCTGGGATTGCAACATATGCAAATAAAATGGTAAAGGCTCTAGACGATGATAATATAAAAATTGTAGACACTAGAAAGACAACACCAGGTCTTAGAATTTTAGAAAAATATGCGGTAAGAGTTGGCGGAGCACATAATCACAGATACAATTTGTCCGACTGCATAATGCTTAAGGACAATCACGTTGCAGCAAGTGGTGGAGTTAAAGAAGCTATTAAAACAGCAAGGGACTATGCACCATTTACTACAAAAATTGAAGTTGAAACTGAAAACCTTGAAATGGTAAGAGAAGCTGTAGATGCAGGTGCAGACATTATTATGCTTGACAACATGGATATGGAAATGACAGAGAAGGCCATTGAAATAATTGACAAAAAGGCGACTATAGAAGTTAGTGGCAATATAACTCTTGAAAATATTAATAGATATAAGGGAGTTAAAATTGATGTAATATCTTCTGGAGCAATCACTCATTCTGCTGGAATATTGGATTTGTCAATGAAAAATTTAAAAATTATTTAATTAGATATAGGTAAAAAAATATAGGAGGAATTATGAAAAAATTAACGAAAATATTGGCACTTGCCCTTGCAATTGTTGGAGCATTCCAAGTAATGCCAGTAAGTGCAAAGTCTAATATTACAAAAGATGAAAAAATAAAAATACTACAAGATAGAGGAATAATAAGTGGATATCCAGATGGAACACTGGGACTTGACAAAAATATAAAGCGTTCAGAAATTGCAACACTTCTTGTAAAGCTAAGTGGAAATATGGATGTTGCAAAAAATAATGGTTCAGATGTATTTAAAGACGTAAACAAAAGTCACTGGGCCTATGGAATAATTGACACAGCATCAAGACTTGAAAGTTCAAATGGAATCAAGCTAATCAGTGGTTATCCAGATAATACCTTTAAACCAGACAATGAAATAACAAATGCAGAAATAATAAAAATTTTAGTAGTAGTTAAAAAATCAGACCTTACAAATAAAGATGTAGAAGAATCACTTTGGCCTAACTCTTGGGTTCTATGGGGATCAGAGGAAGACATAGTTGGCAAGAGAGCTGGCGTTGATAAATTAAATGTGCGTGAAGATGCAAAGCGTGGAGATGTGTTTGCAATGCTTTACAATACAATTTATGACGACAATAAAAATCCCGTTCCAAATCAAATAAAACTTAATAAAAGTGGCTCTTCAGTAATTGACAATAAAGAAAAAGTAAAAACAGAAAATAAAGAAAATATAAACTTAGCTCAAAAAGTATCAAACTTTAACAATGGCAATGGATTTAATCAAAGTGAATTTGAAAAAATTTTTCTAGAATTTTTAAATGCAGATAGACAAAAGTTGGGATTAAAACCACTTAAGATTGCTAAAGACTTAGAGAGAGGTACAGAAATAAGAGCAAGAGAACTTGCAGAATATGGCAATATAAAAGTAAATGGCAAGAGCCATGTAAGAGTAGATGGATCAGAATTTAACACAGCTCTTAATTATCTTGAACCTCAAATAAAGTACACATATATTGGAGAAAATTTACTTCAGTTAAATGACATAGTTTATAAAGACAATGTAAAAAAGGGAGAACTTTATATAGATAAAACTCCTCGTGAACTTGCAGAAGAATGTTATAAAATTTGGTGGAATTCTCCAGGACATAGAGACAATATGATGAATAAAGACTTTGACTATATTTCAGTAAAACTTAGTGCCGGGATAAGTAAAGAAGATAGCGAAAGAGAAAATATAATTCTTGTTGGAACAACACTATTTCGTGGAGAGTACAACAATAATGTAGACCATGAAACTGGTTATAAAAAACCAGAAAATAATGGAAGTATTTTTAATTTTGATTAAAATTAAAAAGTTAGATTGAGCAGTTGTCTTTTATGATGACTGTTTTTTTTACTTTAGCTAAGTGAAAGGATAGACATTCCTTGAGATTATGAAATTGACTATCCAACTGCAAAGAAAATTGATAAGAAATTAATAAAAAATAAAAGCAGATGCTTCGCTATTCATACCTATTTGCCACGAAATAAAAACTTAAGACGAGGGCTGTCCCTTGCGTTTATTTTTATATCCTTGGCGTTAGAAAATTTATATAAACTAAACCTTCTCGAGCAAAAGGGGCTGTCCTCGAAAAAAAAGTAGATGCTCCGCTATTCATACCTATTTGCCACTAAGTCAAAACTTTATGATAAAATATCTGTGAGGTATAAAAATGAAAGAAATAAATTACTCCTTTTACTTAACTGGAGATATACATAAAAAATATAAAATTGAATGCTATGCTTATTATGTTGGAGCTTTTAACTACAACTGGCATGAAGATGTGGAATGTTTAGTTGTAATCAGTGGAAAACTTGAGGCTTGTTTTGATGGAAAAGTTCATAAACTTTCAAAAGGAGATATATGCTTTATTGATTCTAAAAGTGGTCATGCAACTTTATCAAAAGAAACAGGAACAATTGCCATGGTAATTCACTTTAACCCAAATATCTTAGATTTATATACAAAAAATAGGCAGAAATATTTGTGGAATAGTGCTACCAATGAATTTACGAGAAATAGTGAGCATGCAATGAAGATTAAGAGGAATATTGCAAAAATAGTTGAATCTTTTGAAGATTGCAGTTTGTTAAATATATTAAGAAGAAATATTGCCACAGAAGAAATATTATTTGAATCCATAGAAAATTTTGCAGAAAGGACAAAAGATGTTGCAAAAGACAAAAATTCAGCTGAAAAAGATGAAAATATTAGAAAATTAATTGATTATTTAGATGAAAATTATAAGAATAAAATAAAATTAAATGATTTAGCAGATTTAGCAGGATATCATCCAAATTACACATCAGAAATATTTTCAAAAGAAGTGGGAGTAACTTTTACTGAATACTTGCTTAGAAAAAGACTTAAAATGGCAACAAAAGACTTAAAGCAAAGTGAAAAGAAAATAACAGATATAGCATATGAACATGGTTTTTCTAATGTAAGGTCTTTTAATAGAGCTTTTAAAGATAGCTTTGGACGCTCTCCAAGTGAGTACAGAGAAAGCTTGGATAAAGATACTTTAGAAATAGATGCTGAATTTAAAAAAGTATTTTTAAGTAAATACAACAAGGCTTGGATAGAGGCAAAGAAAACTTGGTATGAGGATAAGAACATTTTAAAAGTGATTGAAGATTCAAAAGAAGATAAAATTAAAAAAGTAAGAGAAGAAACTTATAAAGAAATAATAAAAGATTTAGAGAATAAATTAAATGATTTATAGACTGTGGGACTGCCGTTAATGGACAGTCTTTTTCTAAATTTTGCAAATGTTTTCTAAAATTTATTTTTTCAAATCTTAAATTCTTGACAAGTATTTTTTTCAGATGCTTAATAGATAAAATATTTAATAAACAAATGAGAAAATGGTGAGTTTACAATGATTAAAAAATATTTTTGTGCTAATTTTTCAGGTTTTATTTTCAAGGATTATAATTATATTAATATAATTTTTTAATAATTAATTTTCAAGTTATCAAATCATCTTAATTTTCGAATAGATGATTTTTTTTATTTTAAATATAATTACAGAAACAATAATAAACAAGAGGGGATGAGTTTATGAGTACGCAGACAATTACAATAGGATTTTTATTATTTGCAATAGTTATGTTTGCATGGGAGAAAATTCCACTATGGGTTACTGCAATGATAGTTGCAGTTGGTCTATCAGTTACAGGAGTGCTTGAACCGAAAGAAGCCTTTGCTGGATTTACCGATACAAATGTACTGTTATTTATTGCAATGTTTATAATAGGAGCGGCATTTTTTGAAACTGGAATGGCACAAAAAGTTGGGGGATTAGTTACAAAATTTGCAAAGACAGAAAGGCAGTTAATAACTGCAGTTATGATAATTACAGGACTAATGTCGGGAATACTTTCAAATACAGGTACAGCAGCTGTTCTTATTCCTGTTTTAATCGGTATTTCTCAGTCAACTAAAATGCCAAGATCCAAGATTTTACTTCCACTAGTTTTTGCAGCAGCAATGGGTGGGAATTTAAGTTTAATTGGAGCACCTGGAAATATGATTGCTCAATCTGCACTTGAAGGCATTAATTTAGAGTTTGGTTTTTTTGAATATTCAAAAATAGGTTTGCCAGTTTTAATTGTAGGAATAATATTCTTCGTTACTATTGGTTACAAACTTCTTCCTGATAATGTAAACAATGATGTAGAAAGTATTTACGACGAAGAAAAAACTTATGATGATGTTGCCGAGTGGAAACAGTGGGCATCGCTAATTATTTTAATACTAACAGTTCTTGCAATGGTATTTGAAAAGCAAATTGGAATTAAGCTATTTGTATCTGCTTGGGTAGGAGCACTTGCACTTGTTGTATTAAAAGTTATATCAAGCGCTGATGCAATTAAGTCAATTGACATGAACACAATACTACTTTTTGTAGGTTCACTTGCACTGGCTTCTGCACTTCAAGAAACAGGAACAGGTGAATTAATTGCAAATGCAATTGTATCTAGACTTGGAGAAAATCCATCACCAATAGCACTTATGATTATTATATTTATAATCTGTGCTACACTTACAAACTTTATGTCAAACACAGCGACAACAGCACTTATGGTTCCTATTTCACTTTCCATATCACAAGCAATAGGAGCAGATCCAAGAGCTGTTTTAATGGCTACAGTAATTGGTGGTTCAATGGCATATGCGACACCAATTGGAATGCCAGCAAACACAATGGTATATAACATTGGGGGATATAAGTTTAATGATTATGCAAAGGCAGGACTTCCACTAATACTTATCTGTGGTACAGTTGCACTAATACTTTTACCTATATTCTTCCCATTTTTCCCAAATTAAGATTTTACTATTTAAAGTTAGGAGTTAGAAATGAATAAAGAAAATTTACAAGAAAAATTAATAGAAAATATGGCAGCCTTTGTTGGACTTGTAAGTATGAAGTTGCCAAAGGATGTTGAAGATAAATTAAAGGAATTATCAGAAAAAGAAACAAATCCACTTGCAAAGACAATTTTTGAAACAATGAAGAAAAATCAAGAACTTGCATGGGAAATGAAAAGACCAAGCTGTCAAGACACAGGAGTTTTACAATTTTTCTGTGAAGTTGGAGAAGACTTCCCGCTAAGAGCAAATTTAGAAGAATTATTAAAAGAAGCAACTTATAAAGCAACTATGGAAACACCACTTAGACACAATAGTGTTGAAACTTTTAAGGAGTACAATACTGGAAAGAATGTTGGAAATGGAACACCTTCAGTATTTGTAAAAATGGTTCCTAATTCATCTAAAGCAAGAATCTACACATACATGGCAGGTGGAGGATGCTCATTACCAGGAGCAGGAGTTACACTTATGCCAGGTGAAGGATATGAAGCAGTTGTTAAATTTATTCTAGACAGAATGACATCTTATGGACTTAACGCTTGTCCACCACTACTTGTAGGAGTAGGAATAGGAACTTCAATTGAAACAGCAGCCATGAACTCTAAGCTTGCCCTTATGAGAAAAGTTGGATCTCACAACGAAGACGAAAGAGCAAGAGATTTAGAAAAGAGATTAGAAGATGGAATAAACAAAATTGGAATTGGACCACAGGGATTTGGCGGAGAAAACTCTGTAATGGGCGTTAATATTGTAAATACTGCAAGACACCCAAGTGTACTTTCTGTGGCTTTAAATGTTGGATGCTGGTCACATAGAAGAGGACTTATTGAACTAGATGAAGAAATGAATTACGAAATATTAAGTCATGAGGGGATAGAATTATGAGTAAAAAAGTTTTAACAACACCAATATCAGCTGAAGATATAAAAGATTTAAAAGTTGGAGATATAATTTATCTAACAGGAAGAATGGTAACTTGTCGTGACGTTGCTCACAGAAGAGTAATCGAAGAAGGATTAGAGCTTCCAGTAGATGTAAAGGATAAAGCAATATTACACGCGGGACCAATAATTGCAGAAAATGAAGACGGATATGAAATGGTTTCAGTAGGACCTACAACATCAATGAGAATGGAAAAGTTCGAAGAAGAATTTATAAAAGAAACTGGCGTCAGAGTAATCATTGGAAAAGGTGGAATGGGCGAAGGAACAGCAAGAGGCTGCAAGAATAACAAAGCTATCCACGTAGTAATCCCAGCTGGAAATGCAGTGTGGGCTGCAACAAGAGTTAAGAAAATAGTAGATGCACAGTGGAAAGATTTAGGTATGCCTGAAACACTTTGGGTATGTGATGTAGAAGAATTTGGACCACTAATTGTATCAATAGATAGTGAAGGAAATAATATCTTTGAAATAAATAAAGTTGAATACAATAAGAGAAAAGATGAAGTTTACGAAGATATAATAAAAAATGTTCACTATATAAAATAGAGACTACCCCCTGGTAGTAGATCCTTCCATTAATATAAGTGGAAGGATTTTTTATTTTGCTAATAATTGTGTTTTGGGACTGTCCCGTGTGCTGTCTAAATTAAAAATTAAAATATAAAAGTTTAATAAAAGTAAAAAGATAAATTAATCTTTGGACTGTCTCATACCTAGAAGAAATAAAAACAAATTAAAAAGGCTCTGTAATCTGTTAAAAGATTTACAGAGTCTTTTATCTTAAATATCTAATCAATATTTGGCGAGGGATGTCACGTGCCTACTTGTGCCCTGTGGGCATGGGTATTCCTTAATGCTAATTAATGACTAAATTTTAAATTAAAATTAATACTGACCAGCATATTCCATGTTATAAGCCCTGCAAATAATATTTAGATTTTTCATAAATAAATACCATGCCACAAAAGGACCTATACCACATAGCCATGCACCAATAATAATCCAAAGTAAAAATGTACCGCCATTATCTTGGATATATCTTCCATATCTTGGTCCATTTGCAGCAATTCTATTCATAAAATTAAATTCCCAGAATAAACAATAGATGCCACAAGTTATTACTCCAAAGACAATAAATCTAAGAAGACCTGGCGTCTCATCACCATCGCCATTACATACAATATTTAAGGACTCGCTAGCTTTGTATAGAAAATACCATTGATATAAGCCACAAGTTATAATGCTAAGAAGTATATACATTCCATAGGACCAGTTGTCCTTTACATATCCTCTAAAAGGCGCAGGTCCAATATTTGGCCCATAACCATATGCATTGTAAGCTTTCCTATGATTTGAATTTTCATCATAGTTATTTTCATAATTTCTTCTATTATAATTATCGCCTTCATAATTTCCCTTTCTATACCTCTCGGTATCTCCATTAAAGGCATTGTTTTCAAAATTTCTGCCTTCTTTTTTAAGAGAATTAATAAGATAATTAATAGAATTTGAAATTTCAGTCTTTAAAAACTCGCTATTAGAAATATTGTCAAAATATCCATCGGGATAAATTTTATTGCCATTAGAATTTCCAACAACATAAATGATTATAGTTACAATAAGTGCAAGAGTGGGAGCACCGCCATCGGCAAGGCCAACATAATATCCCATAAATCTTAAGAAAACAAATGAGAAAATATTAATTAAAATAAGCATCACAGATGAAAGAATAAGAGCATTCATAAGCTCTTTGTTGTGACCCTTGTTCCAGCTTTTATATATGCAAAATAAAGTGAAGGCCATAAAAAGAATTACAATTGCCTTTAAAGCAAGAACTGGTACTGCAAGTAGATTTGATATAGATTCTAAAAAGCTAAATCCATAATTATATCCATAATTCATAGCATTCCTCCTGTTATTATAAAAAAGAAACTAGAAATAAAAGTAAATAAAGCCCTAATTCCAAGTAATCCCATTAATATCATGGATACTAATGCAATAATATTTACAATGTCCTTTGACTGAGACCTTCCTGTGTAGTAATTTGGATTCTCTCTATTAGATTTATAGAAATACTCATCATTTCTACTTTGATTGTTAAAATTACTTTGACTATTTTCTTCCCTTTGATATTCACTTTTCTTTTCTTCTTGGATTATGATATCTTCGTGGAGTTCGAGATTATGACTTTTTTCTGAAGTTTTATCTTCAACAGAAGCATTGACATTTTCCTCATTTATAGAATCTTCTACTTCCCTTTCAATCTCTTTTTTTACAACTTCCTCTTTAGAAGGAGGATTGTCGAACTCATCTGGCACATTGTCCATAGGATCATTTACAATAATTGGAGCTTTAAAATCATCATTAGGCTTTGGCCTTTTAGGCACAGGAGCACCGCATTGGTCGCAAAATTTCATGTTGTCATTTAATTTGTTGCCGCATTTAATACAATACATAATTCACCTCTTTAAAACAAACTAAAAATCTTCGAATAAAATTTATAAATCAAGGAATCAAAGGGTCTAAAAACTACAATATCATTACTAGCATCAGCCATCCTCATAAAGTAAACTATAAAAATAATGATTAGAGAAAGAATAAATAACAGCCTTATGATCTTACTTGGTATGTATTTTTGCAGCAAAAAAACTATAAGGTATAGAAGTGGCATTATGAAAAGTGGATGAAAATAAAAAGCAGATTTAAAATCAAGTTTAAGAACACTTATCCATGCACGAGTCATACCACAACTAGGGCAAGACACACCTGTAAGAGCTTTAATAGGGCAAGTGATGCCTATTGAAAATAAAAAAACATAGAAAATAAAAACTGCAATTATAAATTCAAATAAATATTTTCTATTTCTATTCATCTATACATCAATCCCCATTATATTTATATTAATATTATATCTAATAAAAGTATTAAAATCTATTAGTATTATAATTAAAAAGTGAAGTGCGAAGTACGGGATACTCATACCCACAGGGCACAAGCAGGCACGGGATACCCACAGGGCACACCGCAGTCCCAAATTCTATTAATTTTTCTTCTTCCTTAATTTTTTCTTATCTCTTATTGTTTTTTCTTTATTTATGTACGGGACGGTCCCAAACTCTTTGAACTGCTGCTAATAATTTGGGACTGCCGTGTGCCCTGGAGGTTTGGGATGAGGTGCACCCAAAAACACGGACTTTTTTCTATCTGGTACTGCTGATATCACAACATTTTCATGAAGTTTAAAATTTATATAAGAGCTTTCTAAAATTATCTAAAGGATTTTATTATAATTTTAATTATTTATATTCCTTAGCAGATCCGAGAATTTGACTAAATGCTTCAAACTCTTCTGGAAATGCTCCTATCATACTTTCCATGTTTCTATAACTCAAATCTTTAAAAAGTTCTTGAATTCTATGAAGAGTTGGTATTTGTTCAAAAGAAAACACAAGTTTATCTCCCAAGTCTTCATTAACTTGAAAATCTACAATTATCACATTGTAGTCAGAATTTTTTATCTTCTCAAAATCTATTTCATATCCATCGTATACATCTATTTTTAAAGGATAACCCATAGACAAATCAATCATTGATTTAATAGTCTGAGCGAAATAATAATCATATCGACTTATTATAAGAGCCTTAGAATATACTTTAGACATCATTATTTGTTTCATTAAATTAGGCCAAAGGGTGTAAATGGTGTACATTAAATCTTTGATTTCAAATTTAACCTTTGGAGGATAGGTTTCAATAGATTCTATGATTATTTTCTCTAAATCTTTATAAAAACCTACATCATAAAACTTTATATAAGTCAAAAAGTGATCAGAATGATTTACAAAGAAATCAACTGAATCAATATTTGTAACCTTAAACTTGTAATAAGTAAAAAGTTTGTAATAAAAGTCCAAAGGATTTTCAACTTTTAAATTATACTTATCACAAAGAAAATTTAATTTTTCTAAGAAAAAATCATAATGCTTTTCATGTTTTAGTAATTTCTTCATCTCTTCTCTAGATTTCAAAAGATACAAGAAATATTCCTGCGACAAGAAATATCCAATTATGTTGAAAAACTTTTCGTCTATTTCATTTTCCTCACATTTAGGAAACTCATCCCTTATTATATCTCTAATAATTTTATCCTTTGACAAAGGGCTAAGTAAATTTAACAATTGTTTATTGTACTTATATGGAGAAATTCTAAAGCCTTGTTTTAATCTAATTGTTGAGATTGCAATGGCTACCTTTATGTATTCGTAGTGAGAAGGGTAGATTTTATTTTTCACAAATTTTATAAGACAATTTGCAAATTTAGTTGCATATTCTTCTTTGAAATAATCTTCAAACAACCACTTTGTAGGATCGGGATTTGTCTCAATGAAAAAATTAATATAAAACTTCTGTATCTCCTCTTCTTCGCCTTCAAAACACATATTAGAATAAGAAAATTTCAAATCACAAATATTAGATATAATCCCGTTAAAAGACTTAATACTTCTATAAATAGATGATTCACTAACATCTAACTCAAGTGCTAAATCGAATTTATTAATCTGTGGATTGAAAAAAGATTTTTTAAGACCTTTTACAATTAATGATTGATTTAAAAATTTTCTTTGAGCAGTTATGAGTCCAAAATTTGGACTTATATTAACTTTTACCATGGAACCAGCTGAGTAAAATTTGCCATAATCTAAAAATAATCTTTGCAATTTATCAAGATAAACATGAAGAGTTTTCTTAGAAATATTTAAATGCAAAGCCAAGTCGTTTAATTTAATCCATTTATTATTATTTCTAAATAAAAATGTCATCAAGAATAGCATCTTGTGATCTTGGTCAGTTAATAACATGACTACCTCCTTTGACAAATTACCTTAATATATAATATGAAAAAATTTTTAAAAATTCAATTCAAAAAATTCTTTAAGAAAGAAGAAAAAGAAGTAAGCATAATAAATGACTAAATTTCAAAGTTTTTATATAATCTAATTGTTTATCAACCTGATAGTAATACTTAAATTTTAAGCTATTTATTAGTACTTTGGTCGAATAAACTTTATAAAAATTCATAGTTAATTTAATAGGAGGAGTTATGAATAGTGTATTCAAAAAAGTTATTAGTTTAGTAGTTGCATTGGCAATTATATTTAGTACATCTTTTATTTTAGGAGATGTTTTTGCCAAGGAATCAGAAGAGGGTTCAATTACTGTAAATAATGCAGTAAATGGGAAAACTTATGGTATATACAGAATATTTGATTTGACGCATTCAAATGATAAAGATAATAAGGCTGTATCTTACACTATAAATGCTGATTGGAAGGATTTTTTCACTAAAGGAGAAGGAAGGGATTATATTATTGCAACAAATACAAATAATTTAAACCCTATTATTGTTGATGGAGAAACTAAATATATAAACATTACTAATGATAATGTAGCTGAATTTGCAAAAGCTGCCATGGACGAAATAAAAACTAAAGATAGAGTTAAAACTGCTAAAGCTGAAAATGACAAAGCTGAATTTTCAAGACTTCCATTAGGATATTATTTAGTTCATCCAGAAGGAGCAACAGAAAAAAAAGAAGGTCAAGATTCAATTGTTTCATTAACTTCGACAGTCCCTCATGGAGAAGTTAATTCTAAAGGACAATACCCAACTATAAAGAAAGAAGCCACAGAAAAATCAGCTGATATTGGTGGAGAAGTTGAGTTCAAATTAACATCTAAAGTTCCAGATATTACAGGATATAGTGCTTATAATTTTGATGTAACAGATACACTTTCACAAGGCCTAGATTATGTAAGGGGAAGTCTAAAGGTAGAAGTTAAAGACTCAAATAATGTTTTGAACTACTTAGCTAATTATAATAATAAAATTCTAACAATAAGCTTTACTAAAACAAATTTGGAGTCCTTAAAAACTGATATAAATAAAGAATTAATTATTACTTATAAGGCAAAGATTAATAAAGATGCAGTTATAGGTAATGGAGGAAATGAAAATAAAGTATTTTTAGAATATTCTAATGATCCTAAAGATAATACAAAGAAAGAAAAGACTCCAGAATCAAAGGTAAAAGTATATACTGGAAAAATAACTGTAACAAAAATAGATGCTAAGAATATTAATAAAAAATTAAGTGGAGCAGAGTTTGTTCTTAAAAATTCCGAAGGCAAATTTTATAAACAAGCATTAGATAAATCGGATAAAAAAGTGGAAAAAGTTGAATGGGTAGATTCTGTAGATAATGCAACAAAGCTTACAACGGGAGAAGATGGAGTTGTGGCCTTTGAAGGTCTTAAAGCTGGCACTTATCATTTAAAAGAAATTAAGGCGCCAGAAGGATACAACATTCTAACAAGTGATACAGAATTTACTCTATCAGATAATGATACTTCTGATCAAAGTTTAAAAATGGTAGCAGAATCTAAAATCGAAAACAGTTCAGGTGTAAAGCTTCCAAAGACAGGTGGTAGAGGTAGAAGATTATTCGCACTAATTGGTGGAATTGTAATTTTATGCACTGCATCTAGCCTTGTAAGAGGAAAAGTAAAATCAGAAAGAAGGTAAATATAGTGAGAATTAGATTATCTGATTCTCCTTAAATTTCATATGAGTAAGGGCAAATCAATTTTTCTAAAGATATTTCTAATTATAGGAATTCTCATATTTTTTTATCCCAATATAAGTGATTATGTAAATAGTTTTACTCAAAGTAGAGGGATAGTAAGCTATGAAAAAGCAGTGGGTGAATTTGACAAGGTAGATATAAGAAAAATTTTAAACAATGCAAAAATTTACAACGAGAAAATTTCCGAAGAAAAAAATTCTATCTTTGACCCTAGTATTGTCAAGGGTTATGAAGAAAACTTAAATCCCTTTGATGATGGAATGATGGGTTATTTAACAATAGAAAAATTAAATGTAAATCTTCCCATATATCATGGAGTGGGTGAAGGAGTTATACAAAATAGTGTAGGACATCTCCCAGGGAGTTCACTTCCCATAGGCGGAAAGTCAACTCACACAGTTTTATCAACTCATAGTGGACTTTCATCTGCAAGGCTCTTTACAGATCTTCACAAATTAGAAATTGGGGATGAATTTATAGTATCTGTGCTTGGCGAAAACTTATATTACAAAGTTAACCAAATAGAAACAGTATTACCAGATGAAGTTGATTTATTAAAAGTGTATAAAGGGAAAGATTATGCAACTTTATTTACTTGCACGCCCTATGGAATTAACACACATAGGCTATTAGTTCGAGGCGAAAGAATAGAAAAGCCAAAAGAAATTAAAAAGAAAACAAAAAATAATTTTTATAAAAATATTATGAAATTTGTGAAAATTTTTATTGTAATTTTAATAATCTTAATAATCTTAATAAGTATTATTAAGGATTTGGTTCAAATTTTAAGAAGAAGGAAAAATTATTAAAGACATGCTTACGGAGGAGAAATGGCTAAGTTAAATAACAAAACAGTGTGTCTTTTGTGCTTGTTTTTTAGTTTGATTTTTACCTTACAGTTTGTATTTGCAAGTGAAGATTCAAATTATAATAAAGCCGATTTTAAGATTTCACTAAATAATTATGAAAATATAGATGGGATAGAATTTTCAATCTATAAAATTGGAGATTTAATTAATAATAAAATTATCTTAAACAATGATTTTGCAAAGTATCCAGTAGATTTATCTTCAAAAAATTTAGATGAACTAAATGAATATGCATTGACTTTAAAATCCTATGTATATAAAGATAATTTAAATCCAATTTATATAGGAAAGACTATTAATAAAGAACTTCATGTAAATCTAAATAGGGGAGTTTATTTAGTAATTGGTGAGAATTTAATAAATGGAGATAATATTTATAGGACAAATCCTTTTATATTATTAGTTGATGGAGAAAAGTCAAAAGAAATAAAGTCTGAGCCTAAATTTATTACAGAAATAAATATAAATAAATACGAAAATATTGATGTAGTAAAAATTTGGGATGACAAGGGATATGAAAAGTCTAGACCAGATAATATTGAAATTTCTTTATTAGAGAATAAGAATGTAGTTGCAAGTGTAAAATTAAATCAAGCTAATAATTGGAAACACACTTTTACAAATTTAAATTCAAAGGCATCATATATAATTTTAGAAAATAATGTGGATAAAAATTTATATAATGTAAAAATCGACAACATATCTAATATTTATACTATTACAAATATTAAAAAGATAGATAATCCAGTGGAAAAACCAGAGGATACACCAGTGGAAAAACCAGAAGATACACCAAAGGAAAAACCAGAGGATACACCTAAAGATAAACCAGAGGATAAACCAGAAGACAAGCCAAATGAAGGAAAAATTCCACAAACTGGGCAGTCGTGGACCGCTTTTTATGTATTTTTAGCAGTGGGAATATTGAGTATAGCAATTGGTCTTTTTAAAGAAAAGAAAAGGAGGAATACAAATGAAAAATAATATAAAAAAATTTATAAATTTAATTATTGTGATTAGCTTATTTGTATCTTCTTTTTCAAATGTATTCGCAGTGGGAAATTCAAAACCAAAGAGTTTATTTGATGGAGAATCCAATAAAAAATCAGTTTCTTTATTTGATGAAGAATTTAACAAAAAACCAGTTTCTTTATTTGATGAAAATACTTCTAAAGAAAATAAAAATCATAAAAAGGAAGAAATAAAAGAAAATAAAGAATCAAAGGAAACTAAAAAAGAAAATAATAACAAGAAATCTATAATGGATAGTGAAGAAAAAGACAATTTGCTTATAGAAAATTCTGTAATGAATAGTAAAGATAACAAAGATGAAATTAATAAAAAACTAGATTCAGAAAAAGAAAAATTAAATCCAGAGGATAAGTTAAAATTAATAAACCCAATAGAGGAAAAGAAAGTTCAAATGACTCCAGAATATGAATTATTATTGGCAAAATATAGAAATATTGTTGAAGAAAATAAGTCTAATTTTGACCAAGATTTTAATGCAGATAAGCTTCTGGAAAAACTAGAAGTTATAAATGAAAACAGAAGTGGAATAGATGTGAGCTTAAAATCATCTCATATTTCAAAGGGATATTTAGAATTAAATATAAAATTTATAAATAGCATAAATGATTTAGGTTTAAAGGAACTTGAAATAAAATCTGATGATGCAAATGTAGCAAAAACTTTGTATAGCGATAATGACCTTAATAGGATAGAAAATTTATTAAAATCAATAGATGAAAATCTAAAGGATAAAGATTCAAGGGATCTTTTTGATATTTTAGCAAATATTAAACCATCTTACACATTAGAAGATGAATATGTTTCAATTGATAAAGATTCAGAGGAAAATTTAAAATTAAATATTAGAAATACAGATTCTGTGAAAGTATTACTAAAAGTAGATAATTTATTAAAATCAGAAGAGTTCTTGAAAATAATAACCAATAATGGAGTGGAAAAAAGAGAAATCACTGTAGTTAATAAAGAAAATTTATTAAGAGCAGGTTTAAATACAACTATGAGTCCTATGGGGATTATGAATTCAAATGAAACATATTATAATTTTAGTGAAGAAGATGCTGAAGATCCATTACTTCCAAAATTATTTACTAAAAAATATATTGATTATCTAGGAGATGGAAAAACAAATCGAGATACAAATGTACAAAAAAATAGTAATTATGAAAATAATCTGAAGGACATGTATAGAGTTTACTTGGAAATAGAAGGCGAAAAAAAGCAAAGACAAAATCCTGTGGACTTGTTATTTGTACTTGATGGTTCTTCAAGTATGAATGAGAAAGATATGATTTATAAAGATTATGAGAGTAATTATACTTGGAGACTAAGCCGTAAGGAAGCAATGGTTGCCATGCTTAATCACAGTGGTTTAGTAGAAGGGTTTTTAGAACAAAACCCTGAAAATAGAGTTGCATTTATTTACTTCAATGGGTTTAATAACTCATATGGGGATTTCGTGAGTTCAAATTCCTATAGATATAATAGAGATGCACATATAATTAGAAAATGGTCTAATGAATTTAATAAAATATCCCTTAATGAAATCAACACGGGTAAATATGATCAAGGTACTAATTATTGTGCTGGCTTAATGCTTGCACAAGATTTTATAAATGAGTCGAGAAGTGATCCTAATAGAAAGCAAGCAATGATTTTCTTAAGCGATGGTGTTCCCACTTATTATATTGACAAGAGAGGTAATCGACATGGCAACGGTTTAGGAGAGCTTCAGAATATAATTGATTGTAAAGATGAAACGCTAAAATATATAAATTATTTTTATAAATCTAATGAAAACATAAAAACTTATACTGTTGGTATATCTAGAGATATCAATAGTCCGCAGGTTAATGAAAGTGTAATTGGTCAGCACAGTCCAGTAGTTCTAAAGGAAATGGCAAGACTTGGAAGAGGTAGATATATTGGTATAACAGCAGATACTCATGAATTAGTCGAAGCTTTAAAAAGTGTAACTGATTCTTTTATACATGATGTAAGTGTTGAGGACACTTTAAGTGAGTATGTTGAATTATTTGAGGAAAAACCTGATATTAAAATTGTAAAAAAAATTGGAGACAATGAAACTATTATTTTTAAAAATGAAAAATTTACTAAAGAAAATGGAAATCATGATATTATTTCTTTTGTAGATTATGATAATAAAAAATTAACTATAAAATTCAATCCTAAATACAAACTCGAAGAAAATGCAAAGTATATTATTTCATATAATATCAAGACTAATGGAAATGCTGTATCTAAATATAAGAAAAGTGGATATAATCAATGGGGAGATGATAATACAGACTTCAATGGAAATGCGACATCATCAGGCAAAAAAGGATTTCCTTCCAATAAAGAAGCAATCGTAAATTATAACACCTTAGAAAAGAAATTCCCACATCCAGTTGTTCAAGTTAGAGGTTACGAACTTCCGCAAACTGGAGGCAAAGGAGTTTTTGCAATAAAAGTGATAGGAGCCTTTGTAATTCTTGCAGCTGGTGTTTCACTTATTAGGAAGAAGAAATGAAGGGCTTAAATATTTATTTTCGGATTGGTATCATATCAATTTTAATAGCGGCAGTATTTTTCTCGAAAAATTGCTTGGAAAATTATTTTGTAAGTGAGAAAATGGATGAAATTAGAAATGATATTGTTGCACACACAGATTCTTTTTATAAAGATCAATATAAAAATAAAAAGCTGCAAATGCCAATTCAAAAAATAAAAAGTAATTTCTATGTTGGTCGTCTTGTGATTAAAAGACTGTCCTTGGATCTTCCAATATTAAGCGAATGGTCCTATGATAAAATAAAAGTCTCTCCGGCAAGATTTAAGGGAAGTGTTTATGACAACAATATGATTATACTTGCACATAATTATAAATCTCATTTTGGTAAAATCCACAGACTTAATGAGGGAGATGAAGTGTCCTTTATTGATATGGACAACAATGAATTTAATTATAAAGTAGCAAATAAAGAAATAATTAAGGGCAATGATTTAGATAAGATTTTGAAAAATAAAAATGATTTGACCCTATTTACATGCACTTTAGGAGGTAAATCTAGAGTAGTAGTAGGATGCAAATTAATTAAAAAATAAGACCTAGCAAAAAACATTTGCTAGGCTTTATTTTTTCAATATGGGACTGTCCCGTACATAAATTAATAATAAGAGCATTGGTAATAAAAAATTAAGAAATGTGAGAAACTTAATTGAGCTTGGGACTGTCCCTTTCGTAGGAAAATGAAAAATCAAATAAAAAGAAATTTCAAAGAGAAAAAATATAATAAACTTGGGACTGTCACAAAACTTTAATGTTAAAAGAAAAAAGATATTATGAGGATGTACACAAACCACTATAACGCTCACCGGATTTCGCTTTCTACAAATTCTAATTCTTAACTCGCTGAAAAACGCAAACTCGCTAACGCTCAAACAGTGCGTTTTTCGGGCGCTCGTTTTCGAATTGAATTAGT
>Ga0129315_1000145_pt1 | contig 76842 bp, 72 predicted proteins | sample Cm827metagenome_FD_94432 | JGI IMG/M metagenome (GOLD analysis project Ga0129315, IMG submission 94432) | Eastern black-and-white colobus group fecal microbial communities from Wisconsin, USA - Cm827 metagenome | ecosystem: Host-associated > Mammals > Digestive system > Large intestine > Fecal... | reverse complement strand
TGCCGCCAGAGCTAAGAAGATGGCGATTGAGGCGGAAAAGCTGACAGGCGACAACATCTACAAGGTGCTGATTTACTTTGATAAGCTCTATTCCGTCATGGACGATCAGGAAAAGCGGCAGCTCATGGAATCGCTGCTATCCGAAGTCCAAATCTATGAGGAACGGCAGTCCAACGGGCAGTGGCTCAAGTCCATCAAATTCAAGCTTCCTATCATTGCAGAGGATATGAGCTTGAGTTTGGACAATGATACACATATCGAGACGGTAGTACTACTAAAACAAATGGCAAAAAGATAAGGGAGACGTTTGGCCGTGGAGGAAGATGAAATCGGAGGCTGTGTAGGAAGGGTGAAGAAGGATGGCTTTACGCGGTCTCAAATTTGAATATAACGTGGACACTCTAAAATTTGATGCATGCCGATTGATTTTGCTGGAAGTTAAAGAGAATCAGTATTTCCTGAATGTGAAAAAGGGAAAGGAAGTCAGCAGAATTGAAATAACAAAAAAAGTGGATGAATTCTGCCAAAGGCTTCAGGCAATGAATATAGAAAAATGGGACCAAAAGATATTTGACTGGCCAATGGAGTATTTTATAGGCTATCATTGGAAATTAGAAGTTACGGGAGACGGCATAAATGCAGTCTGCAGAGGCAGCGACAATTTGCCAAATGATTGGGGTGCTTTTAGAAATGCATTGAAGTTTTTAGGAATCAAGGATTCAAGATTTCCATTCTGATAAATCTTAGTTTGTGAATTCAAATGGGCGATTTCTCACATAGAGAGTCATCAATAGTGATGGGATGGAAGCCTAATGAGAAGCGCGTTGCTAATCTGATCAGAGAAGCCAACTGTACAATATCATTTCGATTTGCCAGACTTTTCAAAGAACCGTTCGCAAAGAAGGATGACCAACTTAGTAAGCCACACGTCTGAACGGCAAGGCCATTAAGGTTCCAGCTCAAAGTGAAAAAGAGCACAGAAAAACCAAACACGCCCCCGGCGCGAGAGAATTTTTCTCCGCGCCGGGGGCGTGCTGCTATTCGGCTGCCTTACTTGCGGTTGGCCACCCGGTTCAGATACACCAGGTTGCCGTCCGACTTAAAGCTCTGGAAGTTGTACAGCAGCAGAACCTGATCGTAACCTTCCTGTTCCATAAGCGCATCCGGGTCGATGCTCTTGAAGTTTCGCAGATCCACCACGCCGATCTTGGCGTAGTTGGCGGTCAAAAAGGGGATAAAGCAGTTCGCGTAACTGTCCTTGATGACCAGAATGCTGCCGGTTCCGCTGCCTTCAATGGTGGAATACCCATTGTTGCCGTGCAGGAACATGGCGTATTTATCCCGGGTGTTCAGTTTTTTCAGGTCGTACAGGCCGGTGGTCTCCTGCGGGGTGACGCTGCCGTCGGCACCGGTCTGGTAGATGGTCAAGGGATTGCTCAGGTCGTAATAGGTGATGGTGTCCGGTATGCTGGCCCAGTAACGGGCTGCGGAGTAGCTGGTGCCGTAAAAGCCCTTAGCGTTCAGCTCCGTGTGAGCATCCCGGTCAAAGGGAGTCAGCCCCTGCTGCTGGCAGAAGGCGGTGTAAGCCAGGTAGGCGCCCTGGGTGGTCCAGTGATGGTCGGTGTAATAATAGAGCTTTTCGTCCTTGTTCTGGGTGAACAGCTCCCGCACATCCAGCACCTGAGCACTCTGCCCCACCTGGGCGAGAATGTCATCGGTGCAGGCGTTTTCGTCCAGCATGGGGGCGAAGGCAGGCAGGCGGTCTGCCTGAATCAGGCTGGCAGAGGGGGCAAGCAGGAAGGTGACCTTGCCGGGATGCCGCTGGGCAAACTCGCTGACCGCCTGTACGTTTTTGGGCAGCTGGGCCTGTTCGGCCTCGGTCAGGCTGAACATCTGGGTGAACAGCTGGGCGTCCTTGCCGATGAGCATACCGCCCACCTGGGTCTTGCGCAGCAGGGCCGTTTCCATGCGGCTGTGCAGGTCGATCCAGGCATCGCGGCCCACCACCTGCTCTTTGACGTATTCGTTGTATTTGCTGGTCCACTGGTTGCTGACCAGGCTGCTCAGGTTAAAGGCCGGGCGCTGGGCCAGCTGCTTGTTTTCCAGCTCGGAACTCTCCCGGTCCGGATAGATGAGGTCCGCCACAGTGAGCAGGATCAGAAGGGCGAAGAACACCAGCGTGATGGGGTAGTCCTTCATTTTTTTCAGAAACTCGCGCATGTTGGCACCTCCTTAGAAGTTGAAGTAGAGGAAGGGGTGGCTGTCCGAACCGATCACATAGGCGATGCTCAGCACAAACAGTGTGGCAACGGTCAGCACCCGCGTCCAGGTGACCTGCTGCATCTCATCCCACAGCTTTTTGGGGATCTCGGTGCAGCACAGCACCGAGAGAATGAGAACCACCAGGTAGTTGCGCAGGTAATACAGGGGGGACACGCCGCTGGACCAGACGAACAGCTTCTGGAACAGCAGGCCAAACTCCACGCCGTACTCATTGCCCACAAACATGGCCCAGCCGACCACGACCAGAAACAGGGTGTACACATGGGGCCAGATCTTTCCCTTTTCAAGATAGGGCAGCAGGAACAGCTTTTCGATCATCAGAAGCACGAAGTAGTACAGGCCCCAGCAGATGAAGTTCCAGTTGGCGCCGTGCCAGATGCCGGTGAGCAGCCAGACGATGAACAGGTTGAAGATCTGCCGGGCTTTGCCCTTCCGGTTGCCGCCCAGGGGGATGTAGACGTATTCCCGGAACCAACCCGAGAGGGTCATGTGCCAGCGGCGCCAGAATTCGGTGATGCTGCGGGAGATGTAGGGCAGGTTGAAGTTGTCCGGGAAATCGAAACCCAGCATTTTGCCCATGCCGATGCCCATCATGGAGTAACCGGAAAAGTCAAAGTACAGCTGCAGGGAATAGGCGATAACGCCCAGCCAGACCAGCGGGGTGGAGGCGTTGGCCAGGCCGATGGCGGCCGTGGTGGAACCTTTTACGCCGATGATGTCGGTCCACAGCTGGCCGATGGCGTCCGCCAGCAGCACCTTCTTGGCCAGACCGAACACGAACAGGCTGACGCCCTGCTCAATGCGGTCCAGCGTGATGCGGCCCGCGTAAACGTGCAGCTGGTTGGACACATCCCGGTACTTCACGATGGGGCCGGCGATCAGCTGAGGGAACATGACCACGTAGGCGCCGAAATCGATGATGTTGTGCTCGGTTTTTACGTCCTGACGGTACACGTCAATGGAGTAGCTCATGGTCTGGAAGGTGTAGAAGCTGATGCCCAGCGGCAGAACCTCCAGCCCGGCCACGGGGGCGATGCTCAGCCCGGCCAATGCGTTCAGGCTGTTGATGAGAAAGTTGGTGTACTTGAAAAACACCAGCATGGACAGGCTGCCCACGATGGAAAAGACGAGAACCACGCGGCGCAGGCCGGTGTGCCCCTCAAACCGCTCCATCAGCAGGCCGGACACATAGTTGATGAGGATGAGCACCACCATGATGGGGAAGAACTTGACTTCACCCCAGGAATAAAACACCAGGCTACATACAAACAGAACCGTGTTCTTGAACTTGTAGGGCACTGCGTAGTAAAGCAGCAGCGTGATGGGCAAAAAGCGGAACAGAAACAGGACCGTGCTGAAAACCACTGGATACACTCCTTTGTTTCAGGGCGTGCCGCCGTGCTGCGGGCAGGGCGGCCTGACGAAAAGACGGACAAGAAAAGGGGCCGGCGCCCTGACGGGGGCCGGCCCGAAGCGATGCGCGATTAATTCAGGGCAGCGTCAATGGCCTTGTCGATCTCGGCATAGTCTGCGCCGGAGGTGTTGGCAAACACCAGAACCACATAGTCGCCCTTGGTCACCACACGGCCGTCCTTGATCTGGGCCAGACCGTCGGCAAACTCAGCGTAGTTGCTGTAATAGGTCTCCTGATTGGACTTATAGGTTTCCAGAGCCTTCTGCACGTCGGCAGCCTTGCCGCTGTTGGCTTTCACCACCAGAATGGTGGCGCTGTCGCCCTGGTTGTTGCTCTGCTCGCCCTTGTACTCGGCCACGTCATCCAAGTTCAGGCCCACGTCGTTTTCAATGGCGAAATCGTCCATGGCCAGAGGATTGGCTACCTCGTTCACCTTTTCAACGGCAGCAACCACATCGTCCAGGTTGTAGGTCTTCTGGCTGGAAGAGTCGCCGCAGCCCACCAGAGCTGCAGCCAGCATGATACCGCACAGGGCGGCAGAAATCAGTTTTTTCATGATTGAGGTCTCCTCTTTCCTTGTATTTCCTTCAAATGAACAACGAGATGAAAGCGGGGCGTTTGAGCCTAGCATGGCCTGTGCGCGGCACGGCCATACACGCCGGCAGTAAAAAAATGCCCTGCGCTGCCCGCACGCCTTTTATAACGCGCGCGAACATATATAAATGTTACACGATTGCCTGACCGATTGCAAGGCTTTTGCGGGAAAAGCCGGGGAATGTTTACACATTTTTCATGAAGCGGGGCCCGGCCACAGCAACTTGACAAGAGAATGGGGGAGACACTAAGATGAGAGAAAGAAACACCGAGAGGGGCCATGATGATGAGAAATAAAAAAGCACACGAGGTGGCGCTTTCCGGCCTGCTGTTTGCGCTGGCCATTGTGCTGTCCATGGCGGAGTCTGCCATTACGCCGCTGCTGGGGCTTGCCCCGGGCGTAAAGATCGGCCTGGCCAACATTGTGGTGATGTATGCGGTGTTCTTTATGGGGGCGCGGCAGGCGCTGCTGCTGGTGGTGCTGAAAGCGCTGTTTACTCTGCTTACCCGCGGGCCGGTGGCGGGGCTTCTGTCACTGTGCGGGGGGCTTCTGTCGCTGGGGGTGATGTGGGCGCTGTACCATCTGCCCCATCGGCCCACCTGGTTCATCGTGTCGGTGTGCGGGGCAGTGGCGCACAATCTGGGCCAATTGGCGGGGGCCAGTGTGGTGCTTTCCAGCCGATTGGCTTTGGGGTATGCGCCGGTGCTGCTGGTTTCGGGGCTGGCCATGGGCGGCGTAACGGCGGCCAGCCTGAGCGCCCTGCTCCCGGCTCTGGAGAAAATGGGCTATCGGGGAAGATAAGCGGCGAAACAGCGAAGAAAGCAAAGTGCCTGCGAGCAAAGGCCGCCCGGCGGCAAAACCGAAAAATGTTTGGGGAAAGTTTGTGAAAATGCTTGACGAAGGCACAAACCAGTGGTACAATAACCTCAACAAATAGAAATGATTCCTATTTGCAAAACAATTCCGGACCCAACCGGAACCGAATCCCAAAGCAATTTTATAAAATAGATGGAGGATGTACCTATGAAAAAGTTTGTTTGCACCGTCTGTGGTTACGTGGCCGAGGGTGAAGCCCCTGAGTTCTGCCCCCAGTGCAAGGCCCCCAAGAGCAAGTTTAAGGAGCTGAGCACCACCGAGCGCAACTACGTCACCGAGCATGTGGTCGGCATTGCCAAGGACGCCCCTGAGGAGATTATCCAGGGCCTGCGTGAGAACTTCAACGGCGAGTGCAGCGAAGTTGGTATGTACCTGGCCATGAGCCGTGTGGCCGATCGCGAGGGCTACCCCGAGGTGGCCGAGGCCTGGAAGCGTTATGCCTTTGAGGAGGCAGAGCATGCTGCTAAGTTCGCCGAGCTGCTGGGCGAAGTGCTGACCGACAGCACCAAGAAGAACCTGGCTGCCCGTGTGGATGCCGAGTGCGGCGCCTGCGAGGGCAAGATGGAGCTGGCCAAGAAGGCCAAGGAGCTGGGCCTGGATGCCATTCATGACACCGTGCATGAGATGGCTAAGGACGAAGCCCGTCACGGCCGCGCTCTGGAGGGCCTGCTGAACCGGTACTTCGGCTGAGAGTAAACTTAAAAACAGATTGGGCGGCGCTGCTTGGCAGTGCCGCCTTTTTTGTTGCAATGCAAGTCAACGATAAGCAAATTCGATGTTAGCGTTTGCATTGAACAACTGATAAAGCTTTGGATACAGGAACGAGGTTATAGAAAAACAGGAGGGAAATGCTAGGGGGATTTGCGCTGGTTGAATAGCGAAATTCAAAATAAAATGCGCATAAACGAATGGTTTTGCAAGATGGAATGCAGTGCGTGATAAAAGTATGAACGGAATTTTATTTCTTTGTGAAAATTAGCACTCTGCTATTGACACTGCTAATCCATGGGGCTATTATATAAGCGTACCAAGAAGAAGGGCCCGAAAGAGACCTCCTCCCGAAGTGGGGCGCAGGAACAAAACCGGGATGCCGGGCGACCGGCTGAAACGTTTTGGGGCGGCACCCCGCCGATGGCACGAAAGTGGCATATGATTTGGAGGAATGTTTTATGTTGCCGACTGTTTTTGGTGAAAATTTGTTCGATGATTTCTTTGCCGATCCTTTTGAAAACGGGTTTGACCGCAGCTTCTTCGGCGGGCAGAATGCCCTGTACGGCAAGCATGCCAAGAACCTGATGAAGACCGATGTGCGGGATGTGGATGGCAATTATGAGCTGTCCATTGATCTGCCCGGCTTCACGAAGGACGAGGTTCAGGTGGAACTGAAGGATGGTACGCTGACCGTCCATGCGGAGAAGGGCCTGGATAAGGACGAATCGGAGAAAGACGGCAGCTACATCCGCAAGGAGCGGTACGCTGGTGCTGTAAGCCGCAGCTTCTACGTGGGCGATGTACAGCCCGATGAAGTGAAGGGCAAGTACGAGTCCGGCGTGCTGACCCTGACCATCCCCAAGAAGGATCAGCCTCAGGTGGCCGCATCGAATCGGATCGCCATTGAATAAACTTGGCCCGGCAGCGAGCTCTGATCGGCTTCTCGCAGGTCGGACGAACGCTTCCTGAGCTGTCAGGTGCAAAAGGCGGCGGCTCGCTTCTCGTAAGGGAAGCGGGCCGCCGCCTTTTTGATGCTCGTTTTTCAGGGGAGAAACCCGGGCAGGGCACTCTTGAGTCTAAGAGGAGTTTTTGGTTGAGACTTTCGGATTGGAAGTGTTCGCATCAAAGCCGCCGCGCCTCTGCGGGCGCAGGTGCGGCAGCCTCCCCTGAAAGCGTAAACAGCATGGCCGCGGTCCCTTCTCGGCAACCGCGGCCATGCTGCGTTCATTCCGTTCTGGAATCCCGCAAAGAAATAACGTTACTTTTTGCCCGGAACCGGGAATAGCACCGTGATGGTGGTGCCTTCACCTTCACGGCTTTCCAGCTTCAGCTGGGCCCTGTGCAGCAGGGCGATGTGTTTTACAATGGCAAGCCCTAGGCCGGTGCCGCCGGTGGCCTTGCTGCGGCTTTTATCCACACGATAAAAGCGTTCGAACACACGAGCCTGATGCTCCGGCGGAATGCCAATGCCGTTGTCCTCCACCCGAAGGGCTGGGCGGCCGTCCCGTGTTTCCACGTGCAGGATGACCCGCCCACCGGGGCGGTTGTAGCGGATGGCGTTGTCGCACAGGTTGAAGCACAGCTCCTCCAGCAGGCGCTGGTCGCCCTGCACGGTCAGATCCTCACCTTCGGCCAGTAGGGTTACGTAGGCCTTCTGAGCGTTCAGGGCCAGGCTCTCGGTGCAGCGGCGGGCCAGAGCCAGCAGAGACACCGGGGCGAACTTGGCCTGCTCCGGAGCCTGCCCCTTGGCGGCTTCGCTGCTCATGCCGTCCAGTTGGCTCAGCTGGATGATGTCGGCCACCAGCGACTGCAGGCGGGCGGACTCGGTGCGGATGCGCCCGGCGAACACGGTCACGTCCTGCGGCTTGGCCATGCCGGCCTCAATCAGCTCGGCATAGCCGGAAATGCTGGTGAGCGGGGTTTTCAGCTCGTGGCTCACGTTGGCGGTGAATTCCCGCCGCATGCGCTCGTTGTTCTGGCGCAGCAGTTGGTCGCTCTGAATCGTCTGGGCAAAGGGGACCAGTTCGGTGTAAGGAACATGATCCTCAATGTGTTCCAGATCCTCGCCCATCTGCACGATGGGACGCACCAGGCTGCGGGTGAGCAGCCAGCTGGCCAGCACGCTCAGCCCCAGAATGACCATGCAGCTGATTACGATGGCCGGCAGGGCTTCATCAAAAAAGCCGTAGGTGCTGGCGGCATCCAGCCCCAAACGAAGTACGTTTCCATTTTCCAGCCGCAGGGCGCAGTAATAGGTGCGGTAGCCGACGGTGCTGCTTTCCCGCTGGGAGATGCCCACGCCGTTGTCGCTGTGCAAGGCCTGCTGCACCTCCGGGCGTTCCAGGTGATTTTCCAGCGCAGTGCCGGCGGCGCTGTCGTACAGAACGCTGCCGTCCTGCGCGATGAGGGTGATGCGCAGCGTATCCTGAGCGGAAACTTCCAGAATTCGCTCATCGCCGCTGAGGGTATAGCTGCTGGCAACCGAGCGGGTGGTCAGCTCCAGATCGTGTTCCACCTGATGCGAAAAGCTCTGGTGAAACACAAAAATGGTCAAAGCCGCGGTGAGCACCAGGCTCACCATGCCCATAAACAGCAGCCGGTAGTTGATGGTTTCCTCAATGCTCCGTTTCATTCGGCAGTTCCCTCATCTTCAGGCAGAGCCAGACGGTAGCCCACCTTGCGCACGGTCTGAATGCAGTGGCCTGCATTCCCCAGTTTCTGGCGCAGGGTGCGCACGTGCATATCCACGGTGCGGCTCTCGCCGCAGAAATCGGTGCCCCAAACCTGCTGCATGATGACGTCCCGGGTGAGCACCTGCCCTGCGTTCAGCAAGAACAGATGCAGCAGCTCGAATTCCTTGTAGGTCAGCTCCACCGGTGCTCCGTCTGCCTGCACCCGGCGGGCAGACGGGTCCATGCGGATGCCGCCGAAGCTCAGGTGGCCGGGGGCCTTGTCAGCCCGGCGCAGCACGGCCTTGACCCGGCTGACAAACTCGAGAACTCCGAAGGGCTTGGAGATGTAGTCGTCGGCCCCTTGATCCAGCCCCTTTACCACATCCAGCTCGGCGGTGCGGGCCGTCACCATGACGGCAGGCAGGGTCTCCGCACCGGGGGTGCGGCGCAGCTTTTTCAGAATGGAAAAGCCGTCCTCGCTGGGCAGCATCACGTCCAGAATGACCAGATCCGGCAGGCGCTGGCTGCATGCGGCAAAAAAGCTCTCGCCTTCCCCGAAGCCCTGCGTCTCAAACCCCTGGGCCTGCAGGGCATATTCCTCCAGTTCCAGAATGGACTGGTCATCCTCAACCAAATAGATCAGCATAAAAAAACGCTCCTTTTTAGAGCAGGCATAGGGTTATGCCTGTGCAAGGCCGTACCGCTTGCGGTACTGGTCCATCATCCGGTCAAGGCCCTCCCGGTCGGCCTTGACGCCCTGCAGATATTCGTGGGTGTCAAAGCTGTCGTGGGCCACCTCGATCATGGCCACCGCCACGTTGGAGCAATGGTCGGCCACACGCTCATAGCAGGTGAGCAGGTCTGCCAGAATAAAGCCATTGGTGATGCTGCACTGGCCGTTTTGCAGCCGCTCCACATGGCGGCTGCGCACCTGATGCACGATCTCGTCAATGACCTGTTCCAGAGGCTCCACCTGCCGCGCGGCGTTGTTGTCCTGATTGGCGAAGGCCTGCACGGTCAGGTTCACAATGTCCTGCACGGCCCATTCCACCAGATTCAGGTCCTCCAGCGCCTGGTGGCTGAAGGTCACCTGCTTGTCCCGCACTTCCAGGGCGCTCTTGCGCAGGTTCAGCGAGTGGTCGCTGATGCGCTCCAGATCGCTCAGCGAATACAACAGGGTGTTCACGGTGCGGTTGTCATCCACCGTCAGCGGCAGGCCGGAAAGCTGCACCAGATAAGTGCCCAGCGCATCCTCGTAATGGTCCACCTGAGCCTCCTGCTCCACCACTTCGTCGGACACCTGGTCGTTCCAGATGTGCACTAGGCTCATGGCCTTCAGCAGGCCGCTCTGGGCTAGCTGGGCCATATCCACAGTGCACTGATGGGCGCGGCTGGTGGCCACCGCAGGGGTGCCCAGCAAACGCTTGTCCAGCAGGGGGGCAGCGGCATCCTTGGACGTGCCGTCGGGCACGGTGAGGATGGCCAGCTTTTCCAGCACCCGGTTGAAGGGCAGCAGCACCAGCGTGGTGATCACATTAAAGGTAGAGTGAATGACGGCAATGCCCATCACACTCACGGTATCATGAATAATTTCGAAATGCAAGAGGGTGTTCAGCGAGTAGAACGCAGTCAGGAACAGGACAACACCGATCACATTGAAATACAGGTGAACAAAGGCGGCACGCTTGGCGTTTTTGCTGGCACCCACACTGGAGATCATGGCCGTAACGCAGGTGCCGATGTTCTGGCCCATGATGATGGGAATGGCACTGCCGTAGGTGACCGAACCGGTCAGCGCCAGAGCCTGCAGAATGCCCACGCTGGCCGAAGAACTTTGGATGATGGCCGTCAGGGCGGCGCCGGCCAGCACGCCCAGAATGGGGTTTGAGAAATGCAGGAACAGGCTGCTGAACCAGGGCATATCGGCCAGCGGCTTCATGGAAGAGGACATGAACTCCATGCCGGTCATCAGAATGAAGAAGCCCAGCAGAATGTTGCCCACGCCTTTTTTCTTGCTGCTTTTGCAGAACATGGCCAGAATGATGCCCGCAAAGGCCAGAATGGGGCCGAAGGAGCTGGGCTTCAGCATCTTGACCCAGAAACTGTCGCCCTGAATGCCGGTCAGGCTGAGCAGCCAGCTGGTGACGGTGGTGCCCACGTTGCTGCCCATGATGATGCCCACAGCCTGGTGCAGCTGCATGATGCCGCTGTTGACGAAGCCCACCACCATAACGGTGGTGGCGGAGGAGCTTTGGATTACGGCGGTTACACCCAGACCCAGCAGAAAGCCCTTGAGGGGGTTGTCGCTGAGTTTGGAGAGAATGACCTGCAGTTTGCCGCCGGCCTGCTGCTCCAGCGACTCTCCCATCAGATTCATACCATATAAAAAGAGAGCCAGACCACCCATCAGGGTGAACAGATTAAAAATGCTCATGGTGCTTGATTCCTCATTTCTTTACGGTGCGTGTGCGGGCCTTGCGGAATGCAGAGCGCCCGGCGGGGCACGGGCAGGGGCGGATGGGCACGGAAAAGCCCGAATGGGTCTGCCTTTACCGTTACTTTACAGTTTTTTGCGTAAAGCACGCTAGCAGATTTTTGTAAAATCTATGTAAAGTGAACGGGAGAACGAAAAAAGTGCGGCCGATTTAACTGCCAAAACAAAAAATTGCACCAAATGTGCACAATCCACAAACCAACGGCAAAATACTGTTCCATATTATGGGAGACGGGGCGGGGAAAAGACGTAGGATGTACTTTCAAAATAGGCCAGGATATGCTATACTCATTTCAAATGCCCCTGTTACGCCGCTTTTTCGCGGAGCGGCGGGGGCTGTTTCGCGGCTTGTGAGAAAGGAGCCTTGAACACGGAATGAAGATTATTGTGGCAGGGGACGGCAAGGTGGGCCTTGCGGTCACCCGTGAACTTTCCCGCGAGGGATACGACCTGACGGTCATCGACTCCAAACAGGAGGTGCTGGATGACAGCGTGGGCCGGTACGATGTGATGGTGGTGAAGGGAAACGCGGCCACCATGGGCACGCTGCGCACCGCCAACGTACAGGAGGCGGACCTGGTGATTGCGGCTACCAGCGCGGACGAGACCAATCTTCTGTGCTGCCTGACCGCCCGGAAGATGAACCCGAAGATCCATACCATTGCCCGGGTGCGCAACCCGGAGTACATTGAACAGCAGTTTGCCATGCGGGAAGAGCTTGGACTTTCCATGACGGTGAACCCGGAACTGGCGGTGGCGGGCGAAGTACACCGCATTTTGCAGATTCCTGCCTTTATCAAGCGGGATACCTTTGCGAAGGGGCGCGCCGAACTGGTGGAGCTGAAAGTTCAGCCCGGCTCCCGGCTGGTGGGTATTCCACTCAGCGAGATGAACCAGATCGCCGGGGTCAAGGTGCTGGTGTGCGCCGTGACTCGGGGCAGCGAGACGCTGATTCCCAACGGCAGCTATGTGCTGCGGGAGGGGGACCACATCCATGTGACTGCCCAGGCGGACGATCTGGCCCGCTTCATGAAGAACCTGCAGATCAGCACCCACCCCGTGCGCCAGACCATGATCGTGGGCGGCGGCCGCGTGAGCCTGCATCTGGCCCGGCTGCTGCTGCGCGCCGGCATTTCGGTGAAGATCATCGAGCAGGACGCCGCCCGCTGCATCGAGCTGGCCGGGCTGCTGCCCAAAGCCTCGATCATTCACGGCGATGGCACCTCCCAGGACATTCTGGACAGCGAGGGCCTGGAGCACACCGACGCGCTGGTGACCCTCACCGGTCGGGACGAGGAAAATCTGGTGGTGTCCATGTACGCCAACCAGCTGGGCGTGCCCAAGATCGTCACCAAGGTGAGCCGCATTGAGAACACTAGTATGTTCGAGCAGATGGGCGTGGGCACCATCGTCAGCCCGAAGGACCTGTGCAGCGCCAACATTGTGCGCTATGTGCGGGCCATGCACAACCAGACCGGTGCTATGCTCACCCTGCACCGCATTGCGGGCGACCGGGTGGAAGCGATGGAGTTTCTGGTGGACGATCAGGTGCGCCACTGCGGCACCCCGCTGAAGGACATTCCGCTGCGGCCCAACATTCTGTTGGCCTGTGTCAGCCGCCGGGGCAAGGTGACCATCCCGGACGGCAACACCTGCTTTGAGCCGGGCGATACCACCATTGTGGTGTGCGCGGACATTCAGCCCCCGGTGCGCCAGATGAACGACATCTTTGCCCGCTGACCGGGAGGAGACCCACCATGAATTATAAAGCAATTTTCCGCGTGGTCAGCTATGCCCTGCTGCTGGAGGCCATCTGTATGATTCCGGGAATGCTGCTCTGCCTGATGGACGGCGAGCCCCGGGTGGCGCTGGCCTACCTGGCAGCCATTGCCGTCATTCTGGCGGTGAGCATCCCCCTGTACCGGCAGGGCAAAAAGGCCCCGGCGGCCTTTTATGCACAGGAGGGCTTTGTGGCCACCTCGCTGGCTTGGATCGCCCTTTCCATGCTGGGCTGTTTGCCCTTTGTGTTCAGCGGGCAGATCCCCTCGTATGTGGACGCCGTGTTTGAGATGGTGTCCGGCTTCACCACCACCGGCGCGTCCATCCTGACGGATGTGGAGGCCATGAGCCGCGGCCTTCTGCTGTGGCGCAGCTTCAGCCATTGGCTGGGCGGCATGGGCATTCTGGTGTTTCTGCTGGCGCTCACGCCCACCCAGTCCGGCGGGGGATACACCATGCACCTTCTGCGGGCGGAAAGCCCTGGCCCCAGCGTGGGCAAGCTGACTCCCCGCCTGCACCAGACGGCGAAGATCCTGTACATTCTTTATTTTGCGCTCACCGTGCTGGATCTGGTGTTCCTGCTGTTGGGCGGAATGCCTCTGTTTGATGCGCTGTGCACCGCCTTCGGTACGGCCGGCACCGGCGGTTTCGGCGTGAAGGCAGACAGCATTGCCGGGTACAGCCCCTATTTGCAGAATGTAACCACGGTGTTCATGCTGCTGTTCGGCGTGAACTTCACGGTGTACTATCTGGTGCTGATCCGCCATACCTTTTCGGCCTTGCTGGACGAAGAGCTGCGGCTCTACCTGGCGTTCTTTGCGGGCAGCACCCTGCTCATCACCTGGAACGTGCGGGGGATGTACCGGACCCTGGGCGAAACGGTGCGGCATGCTGCCTTCCAGGTGAGCAGCATTATGACCACCACCGGCTTTGCCACCACCGATTTTAATCTGTGGCCGAGCTTTTCTAAGGCGATCATCCTGATGCTGATGCTGCTGGGCGCCTGCGCGGGCAGCACCGGTGGCGGCCTGAAAATGGCCCGCGTACTGCTGCTGCTGAAGGACCTGCGCCGCAGCGTGCGCAAATCCCTGCACCCGAACAGTGTGCAGGTGGTGCAGGTGAACGGCGAAGCCCTGCAGGAGCAGGTGCTGCGCAACACGGCGGCCTACCTGACCGCCTACTGCGTTTTGACGCTGGGCAGCTTTCTGCTGGTTTCGCTGGACGGGTTTTCGGTGGAAGCAAACATCTCGGCGGTGTTTGCCTGCTTCAACAACATCGGCCCCGGCCTGGCGGAGGTTGGCCCCACCAGTTCCTTCGCGGCGTACAGCACCTTCTCCAAGGTGATCCTGACGATGGATATGCTGTTTGGCCGGCTGGAGATCTTCCCCATGCTGGCCCTGCTCAGCCGCCACACCTGGCGGCGCAGCCTGTAATTGTGAATCACGGTGAAAAGCCCGCCGGGGTACAGAGTGTTCTCTGAGCTCCCGGCGGGCTTTTTTTGCCGTGTGTGACAAAAACGGACAAATAACGGAAACAGTGTATGGATGATTGTGCACGCCTCGTCCGCTTTTGAATAACGAAGCAAACCGATAGGAGAAACGCGTACAAAATAAGTGCGTGGGCGTGATGAAAAGTCCAAAATAAGGCGAAAAAAGCAGGCGAAAATGCAATTGTGAAAGATCCATTGCAAACCTCTTAACATAAGAAAAGATTTGTAAGAAAATATTGACAGAACGATAAATATACGATACAATAATGACGCTTTGATAGCCCGCAGTGCGGCAGATTTCGTTTGCATGGGTCGCCTTTGCGGTGAGAGGCAATACACAGTAATTGAGATTGTGGGATGGAAGGGGTATATAAAATGACAAGATCACAGATGATTACCGCAGTTGCGGCAAGAACCGAGTTGAGCGAAGCGACTGTGGAGCAGGTGATGGATGGTGTGTTCGGCACCATTACCGATTGCCTGAAGCGTAATGAAAAGGTTACCATCGCCGGTTTTGGCCGCTTTGAAATGCGTACCCGTAAGGCGAAGGAATTCACCAATCCGAAAACAAAAACCAGTACGCATCTGGAGTCTACCAGTGCGCCCGGCTTTAAGGCCAGCAGCCGCATGAAGCAGAAGCTGAACGAGAAGTAAGAAACATGTAAGCCCGCAGGCCCCGTTGCGAGAATGCACGGTGTGTGCGGGCTTTTGTAAAAAGCACGCTGAAAAGCAAATTTTCAAAAATTTGAAAAAGCAAGTAAAAAATATCAAAAAAGATGTTGACAAAACCCCTTTCCATCAGTATAATCATAAATGCAGCGTGTCCCGGACATCAAGAACTTGTATGCGCCCGTAGCTCAGCCGGATAGAGCAACTGCCTTCTAAGCAGTGGGCCGGGGGTTCGAGTCCCTTCGGGCGCACCATATGTGGTGGCTATGGCGCAGTTGGTTAGCGCGCCAGATTGTGGCTCTGGAGGCCGAGGGTTCGAATCCCTCTAGCCACCCCACGAAGAGAGAGCGGACTTTATGCAGAATAAAGTTCGCTTTTTCTTATATTGGGCTGTCGCCAAGCGGTAAGGCATGGGACTTTGACTCCCACATCGTAGGTTCGACCCCTGCCAGCCCAACCAAAAGCACCGCTCCCCGAAAGGGGAGCGGTGCTTTTTTGCACAAAGGCAGGAGTCGAAGCCAGACGTGGGGGATGGGCGGAGAAGCAAGACTCCAATGTTCCGGCCCGCCCCATTAAAAATCACCTCTCCGGCAAAGGAAGAGGTGATTTTTGTTCGTATTCGGTAAAGAAGGCTTTACAGCACCATCAGCAGGGTGCCGGCACCGATCAGCAGGCAGCCGATGGCCGATTTGGGCGTGACCTGCTCGTGCAGGAACACTGCGGCCAGAACCAGCGTGATCACGACGCTCAGCTTGTCAATGGGCACCACCTTGCTGGCCGCACCGGTTTGCAGCGCGCGGTAATAGCACAGCCAGGAAGCGCCGGTGGCCAGGCCGGACAGCACCAGAAACACCCAGCTTTTTCGGCTGATTTCGCTCAAGCCGCTCTGCGAGCCGGTGAGAAACACCATACCCCAGGCCGTGACCACCACCACCATGGTGCGAATGGCCGTTGCCAGATTGGAGTTGACCCCTTCAATGCCGATTTTGGCCAGAATGGAGGTGAGTGCTGCAAACACGGAAGAACCAATTGCGAAGGGAAGCCACATAAAAAGCACCCGATTTCTTAAAGATTTGATTATAAAATAATGAAGGACGCTTGTTCTTCCAAAAACCTCAGAGATTCCACGGCACGGGCGGGCAGGGTTCGGCAATCCGGAAAAACAGCCCCACGCCGTGCTTGAAGAACTGCTTGCGAAACTGCTGCGGGGTGCACAGCAGCCGGTCTCTGCCGTATACGGCGTTGAGAAACCGGTAGCGCCGCGGCCGCCCGGCTGAAGCATAGGCAACAAAGTGGAAGCCCTTGCCAGTGTAATAAAAGGCGAGACCGCCCGGCCCCTCGGCCGCCTTGCTGGAGCGGAGCGTGGGAATGAGCGTGACGCCCCGCCGGTGCAGATACCGCCACAGGGCGGTGACGCGGGTGCCCATGCGCCCACCCATCCATAGGGTAGGCGCCAGCCCGGCACGCACCCGGGCCGGCGGGTAGGGCTTCCCGGCGATGCGCAGCAGGTTGTAGGCGGCGATCCACCCGCATCCGTTTTGGGCTGAGCTGCACTTCCCGTACCGAATGGCCCGGGAAGCGCCCTGGTCGATGCAGTAGCCATCGGCGGAATACATACGCGGGTCATCCAAAAGCGGCTTTTTGTGCGGTTTTATAGCGGGTCCCTCCTTCTTTGAAACGTTCCGAAATACCCTTGCAGAAAATGCTCTCACAAAGAGCAAAAAAAGGCCGCCGTGCGCTCATTTTAAAACACACAGCGGCCTATGGGTGCATCAGGTCAGCATCATATTGGCGGCTTTGTACACATCGCCGCAGCCCAGCGTGATAACCAGGTCGCCTTTCTGGGCATGGGCCTTGATGTAGTCCGCAGCCTCCTGCAGGCCGCCGACCACCACGCTTCCGGGAATGCGCGCGGCCAGATCCTCACTCTTTACGCTGCCGTCGTCTACCTCACGGCTGCCCATGATGGGGGTGATGACCACGTGATCCGCGATTTCCAGCGCGGAAACAAAATCGTCCATCAGGGCCTTGGTGCGGCTGTAAGTAAAGGGCTGGTGAACGGCCCAAACCTGGTTGTAGCCCAAGCTCTTGGCGGTTTCCAGCGTGGCGCGCACTTCGGTGGGATGGTGGGCGTAATCGTCCACCACCGTTGCACCGTTCACCTCGCCCAGAATCTGGAAGCGGCGGGCGGCGCCGGTAAAATGCTCGGCAGCCACAGCGGCGTCCTCGGGGGTCAGGTTCAGAATGCGCACGCAGCAGCACATGGCCAGCGCGTTGTAGATGTGATGGCGGCCGGGAATGCCCAGACGCAGATGGGCGAAAAAGTCGCCCCATTCCAGCACGTCAAACTCGTAGAAGCCAGGCTTGTACATCTTGATGTTGACGGCAGTGTAATCGGCCTCCGAATTGTTGACGGCGAAGGTGCGCACCGGCCGGTCCACGCCGCCCACCACGTCGCGGGTGTTGGCGTCGTCCAGGTTGGCGATAACGGTGTGCTGGGTGAGCAGGGCGAAGCGCCGGAACGCGAACTTCAGCTTGCCCAGAGTACCGTAATAGTCCAGATGGTCGTTGTCGATGTTCAGAATGATGGAGATGGCGGGGGTCAGCTGCAGGAACGTCTCCGAGAACTCGCAGGCTTCCACCACGATCTCCCTGCCAGTGCCGGCCTTTCCATAGCCGTGGATGAGGGGGAGCTTGCCGCCGATCACCGCCGCCGGGTCGCGGCCGGCCAGCTCCAGCATGGTGGTGATCATGCTGGTGGTGGTGGTTTTGCCGTGGGTGCCGGAAACGCAGATGCTGTTCTGATACAGCCGGCTCACATAGCCCAGCATCACGCTGCGCTCCACACAGCGGATACCGTGGGCCTGAGCGGCCTGCATCTCCGGGTTGTCGTCATGGATGGCGGCGGAGTACACCACCAAATCTGCGCCCAGCACGTTTTCGGCTTTGTGGCCCATGAACACCTGAATGCCCATGTTCCGCTCGCTTTCGATGATGGAACCCTCGTTCACATCGCTGCCGGTAATGGTGTAGCCCTTGGTTGCCAGAATCTGCACCAGGGGGAACATACCGCTGCCGCCGATGCCGATGAAGTGGAGCCGGTGGACTCCCTCCAGCAAACCTTTCTGATAGCTGCCGGAATGATATGCCATAGTCAGTCACCTCAATGCCATAAAGTTTAGGCGCGCTGCCCAAAAAGCAGAAACGCCAAAGGCGCAGCCCGGCCTGTTGGGGCCTGGCCGCGCACGGTCATACTTTTTCCTATTATATAATTTTTGCGCGGTAAAAGAAACAGGCAGGGTAAAATTTTTCTGTTTTAGCAAAAAGCTGGAATGCAGGCTGTGCAAAATGCCAGCGCTTTGGTGCAAATCAACCGGTTCAATGCAATTTGTCCAAAAGAACGGCGCAGTCTGGCCCGGCGGGCGCATTGTGCAAAAGAAGAACCCTGCCCGGTGGCCCGGCATAGAATGGCTCAGCAAGCAGGAACCGGATGGAGGTGGCACGATGAAAACCGTTGCGGTGGTGGGGCAGGACACCCGGGTGCAGGCGGCCGGGCGGCAGCTGGCAGCCATGGGGTTTGTGCTTTTGGATGTACCGCAGCTGTACCGGGCGGATTATCTGCTGCTGCCCATGCCGCTGGAGGGGGACAAAGAAGGGCTGACCAACCTGCTTCGGGCCGCAAAACCCGGGGCAGTGGCGTTTGCGGGGCGGGTCAGTCCCGCGGCACAGGCGGCGGCCCGGGCGGCCGGAGTGGAGCTGCTGGACTGCTTTGAGCGGGAGGACCTGGCCCTGTTGAACGCCGTGCCCACGGCGGAGGGGTGCCTGGCCCTTTTGATGGAATACCGGGCGCACACGATCTGGCGCAGCCCCATTCTGGTGCTGGGCTATGGACGGGTGGGGCAGGCGGTGGCCCGGCGGCTGACGGCATTGGGGGCCTGCACGACGGTGGCGGCTCGCTCGGCGGCACAGCGGGCGCTGGCCCTGGCAGACGGCGCCGCCAGTCTGCCACTGGACCGGCTGGAGGAAACTCTGCCCCGATTTGACGCGGTGGTGAACACCATCCCGGCCCCGGTGCTCACGGCCGGGCGGCTGCTGCATCTCCGGGCGGGTGCGCTGATTCTTGACCTGGCAAGCCGGCCCGGCGGTACGGATTTTGCCGCCGCCCGGCAGCAGGGGCTTACGGCGCTGCACGCCCTGAGCCTGCCCGCCCGCTGCGCCCCGGAGACGGCGGGGGAGCTGATCGCCCGGGCGGTCAGCTCCATGATTGAGGAGCGGGAGGCGGCCGGGGCGAACCCGCCCGCCGCAGGGGAAAGGGGAGATGCGATGTGAGCGGAGAGAAAACCGTGGTGTTTGCCCTGTGCGGTAGCTTCTGCACATTTGAAGCGGTTTTGCCACAGGTGGAACGCCTGAACTGGCAGGGCTGGCAGGTTCTGCCATTGATGAGCTTTACCGCCGCCGGGCTGGACACCCGCTTCGGCACGGCAGAGCACTGGAAGCAGCGGCTTGAGGAGATCACCGGCCGCCGCCCCATTGAAACGCTGCAGGAAGCCGAGCCGCTGGGGCCGAAGGGGCTGGCCCGTGCCATGGTGATCGCCCCCTGCACCGGCAACACGCTGGCCCGGCTGAATCTGGGCCTGAGCGACACGCCAGTGACGCTGGGGGCCAAAAGTATGCTGCGGGCCGGACGGCCGGTGCTGCTGGCCCCTTCCACCAACGACGGCTTGGGCAGCAGTGCGGCCAATCTGGCGGCGCTGCTGGTGCGCAAGCAGATGTATCTGGTGCCCTTTGCGCAGGATGATTTTTTGCAGAAGCCCAACAGCCTGCAAAGCGATTTTGCCCTCATCCCAAAGGCACTGGCCTGCGCCATGGAGGGGCGGCAGCTTCAGCCGGTGCTGCTGCAGGGCAGGGAGACCATCGGGCGCTGAGGCGCTGCCTTCAGACAGAGAACGCCGCCGGGGCGAACCTGTACCCCGGCGGCGTTTTATGATGCTTCAGCTTGTGGTCAGCCCGATGCTCACTTCCAGTGCCTCGTCCACCCGGTGCTGGTCCTCGGGGGTGATCTGCCCGGCCCGCTCCCGCAGGCGGCGCTTGTCCAGCGTGCGGATCTGCTCCAGCAGAACCACACTGTCCCGTGCAAGGCCGCAGTCAGCCGCACGGATGCCGATGTGGGTGGGCAGGCGGTTCTTGTCCTGCCGGGAGGTGATGGCGGCGGCAATAACGGTGGGGCTGTGGCGGTTGCCCACGTCATTCTGCACGATCAGAACCGGGCGGATGCCGCCCTGCTCAGACCCGACCACCGGGCTGAGATCGGCATAAAAAACTTCGCCTCGATGTACTTCCATGGAACTTTGTCCTCCGTTTTGCAGGGGCAGCCGCGGGGCCGCCCGTATTTGAAGAATGGCTGATCCTAGTATGGCCGCTTCTGCGAAGGACTATACAAAAAGCACCGCCCGGGCGGCAGGGCGGTGCTTGAACACGTTGACAAAAAACGCGCGTGCCGGAACAACGGCCCGGCGTCAATGCCCTGCCGCTTCAAACAGGGCGAAGGCAAGGGCGTATTCCCCCTCATGGCTCAGGGTCAGGTGCAGGGTGAGCTTCTGGGCAAAGGCGGCGGCGGTGCCGCTCAGATGGTAAAAAGGGGCCCCGCTCTCCTGCCGAAGCACCTGAATGTCGCCCAGCGAAAAGCCGCCGAGGCCCACCCCGGCTGCTTTGAGAAAGGCCTCCTTGGCGGCGAAGTTTGCGGCGGCAGTGGCCAGCCGCCCGGCCCCGGTACGGCGCTCCAGCAGGGCCTGCTCTTCCGGCCCGAAGACCCTATGAAAAAAGGCCGGGCTGGCCAGGGCTTTTTCCATGCGGGAAATGCGGCACAGGTCGGTGCCGATGCCTACGATCATACAAGACTCCTCCTGATTTGCTTGATCGGCGGCGGCCGCGCCGCTGCCTTTGTGCCATTGTACCATGCCGGGGCGGCAATTGCCAACGCCGGGCCAGAGACCGGCGAAAGCGAAAGATTTGTGAAAAGGTACAGGATTACCACAGTTTTGCACTTTCGACACATAAATGCGGTTGCAGGCAGGCGAAATTTTGTGTATAATAAAAGCAAATTTCAAAGGGCCTTGCAGGGGGGCGCCGAAAGGCGCTGTCCGGCGGGGCGGCAGGCGCACGGCGGGCCGTGCCGGGCGCAAAAGGAGGCGCTGCACAATGGCGGACAAAACTGCGATTTTTTCCATTTACGACGATAAGGACGAACAGATCCGCGCTGCTGTGCAGGAAGTGTACGACGCGCTGAAAGAAAAGGGCTACAACCCCATCAATCAGCTGGTGGGCTACATCCTGTCGGAGGACCCGACCTACATCACAACCTATAAAAATGCCCGCAGCATCATCCGCAAGGTGGATCGGGACGATCTGCTTCAGGCGCTGGTGCGCAACTATGTGGAACTGTGACAGCGGTGCGGGCAGTTTGTAAATTTTTTCTGAATCATACGGCAGAAGGGGTGCTTTCCGTGGGAAAAGCACCCCTTTTTGTTGCATTAAAGCGGCAAGATGCGTATAATGTTACTGATTGTATCAAGAAGCCGAAAGGGGAGGAACGCATGGAGCCCATCCGCATTTTACAGGTGGTGCCCGCTATGAATACCGGCGGCATGGAGACCTTCATCATGAACCTCTACCGCGCCATGGATCGGGAAAAGGTCCAGTTCGATTTTTTGTACCACTACGATATGCCCTGCTTTTACGATGAAGAGATCCTGCACCTGGGCGGACGGATCACCAAGCTCACCGTCCGGCAGGACAACAACCTTCCCAAGTACCTGCACCAGCTGAACGAGTTTTTTGCCCGGCACACGGAATACCGGGTGATTCACGGGCATTACAGCGGGTTTGGCATGTTTTACAACGCCGCCGCAAAGAAAAACGGCATTACCGTGCGTGCGGGCCACAGCCACAACACCAATTACGAGCACAATCTGGTGGGCTGGCTGGACCGCGCCATGAGCTTTTTCTTCACCTATGGCCTGACCGACCGGTTCGCCTGCGGGCAGGAGGCGGGCAAAGCGCTGTTCCGGGGCAAGCCCTTCCATTTCCTGCCCAACGGCGTGGATGCGGCGGCCTTTGGCCCGGACGAAGCCCAGCGGGCGGCCGTGCGCAGGCAGCTGGGCGTGCCGGAAGACGCTCCCCTCTATGGGCACATCGGGCGCTTCTGCCAGCAGAAAAACCACGGTTACCTGTTGGACATCTTCGAGCGGATCCTGAAGCGCCAGCCCCGGGCCCGCCTGGTGCTGCTGGGGGAGGGCGAAACGCTGGAAGCAATCAAGGCGAAAGCGGCCCCGCTGGGCGACCGGGTGATCTTTGCCGGGGTGCAGGGCAACACCGGCGCTTATTACCGGGCCATGGATGCCTTTTTGCTGCCCAGCCTGTTTGAGGGCCTGCCGGTTGTGCTGGTGGAGGCCCAGGCGGCCGGGCTGCCCTGCTTTGTGTCGGACACGGTGGACCGGACGGTGAACTTCGGCGGGCACATGACCTTTCTGCCGCTGGGGCGGCCGGAGGCCTGGGCCGAGGCCGTGTGCGCCGCCCCGCTGGCCCGGGCCGGGGACGCGCTGGAGCGCACCCGAAACGCCGGGTATGACATCCGCACCACGGCGGCCTGGCTTCAGGAGTTTTATCAAACGGCCTATGCCGGTGCCCCGGCGCGGGAATGACCGTGCGGGCGCGGGGAGAGGAGGTCTGCTCGATGAAGATGGAATCTGCGGCAGCGGGGCAGCCCCCGCTGATCAGCCTGGTGGTACCGGTGTACAACGCTGGGGCCTGGCTGGATGAGGCGATGGCCAGCATTCGGCGGCAGAGCTTTGAGGCGTTTGAGGTGCTGCTGGTGGACGACGGCTCCACCGACGATTCGGCGCAGAAGTGCAGCCGGGTCTGCGCGGAGGATGCACGGTTCCGGCTGCTGCGCCAAAAAAATGCCGGCCCCGCCGCCGCCCGGCTGACGGGCATTCGGGCGGCAGGCGGGCAGTATTTCGCGTTTATGGACGCGGACGACCGGCTGGCCCCGGAGCATCTGGCCCGGTTGGCAGCGGGGGCAAAGGCCGGGCACGCGCTGTGCTGCACTGGCTGGCAAAGCTTTGCCGACCGGCCGCCGGAGGCTGTGCCGAAGGCCGAAGCGCCGGGCTGGCTGGCCGGGCCGAACCATCTGAACCGGCTGCTGCACGACCAGGCCATCGGCTGGGGGCTGTGGAACAAGCTGTATTCCCGCCGCCTGATCGAGGCAGTGAAATGGCCGGTGGGGGTACGCCACAACGAGGACCTCTGGGCCAACTGGCGGCTGTTTGCGGCGGCGGACGGGCTGTATTTTGACCCTGCGCCCACCTACTGCTATCGGCTGACCGAAGGCTCGGCCAGCCGCCGCACCCCGACACCGGAGGACCTGCAGGATCACTGGACGGTGGCCCAGGCCATTTTGAACGAGGCGGAGGGCACCCCCAGCGAGGAGAGCGCCCGGGCCTTCCACTACGAAAAAATGCTGTATCTGTACAGCATGGCGCTGCGCCAGAAAGACATGGCCCCGTACCGCCCTCTGATGAAGGAGCTGGCCGGGCACATCCGGGCGGAGTTCGGGCCGGCCATGGGCAGCCCGTATCTGCCCCGGCCCATGAAAGCGGCGGCGGTGCTCACCCGGTTCGGCGGGCCGGTGTACCGGGCCCTGTGCCGGATGCTTTTGCCCAAGGGAAGCGGCTGATGCCTGCCGTGTGCGGGCAGCAGATTTGAAACACGAATGTTTGCCGGGTGTGAGGGGCCTGCCCCGAGGCGGGCCTTTGCGGCCGCACACGGCACAGCAGCCAGAGCGGAAACGCCTGGAAATAGGGAGCCTTTTGCATGAAGCTGTTGTTTTTGGTTGATCAGGTGGATTACCCCTTTGCACCCAATCCGGTTCTGGCCCGGCGCACCGCCGGGCAGCTGGCAGCCATGGGACATATGGTGCATCTGCTGGAATTGTACGACGGCCAGACCCTGCCGCCGGACCCGCCGGAGGGCTGCCGCGCCTTCCTGCTGCCGTTTGCCGATGAGCGCAAGATGAACCAGGCGCTGGAACATGGCAACAAAAACGGTTCACCGGTGCCGCTGCGGCTGGCCCGGCTGGCCATGCACCCCACGGCGGTGGCGGCTGCAGTGCGGCAAATCGTGCTGCACCATCCCCGCCGCATTGATGCCTGCCGGGCCATGGTGGAACAGCTAGACGAGCGGTATCACTACGATGCGGTGTTCAGCGTGAACGCCCCATTCCCCAGCGCGCAGGCGCTGCGGGATGCGGCCATCGGCGGCAAAAAGCTGGCCTGGATGATGGACCCCCTCACCGGCGGGCCTGCCAGCCAGGGGCCGGACGCCGAGGCGGTGGAGCTGAGCCTGTGCCAGAAGCTGGACAAGCTGCTGATCACCCCGCAGATGGCCGCCCATCTGAGCGAGCCGGGCTGCGGCATGGCGGCCTACCGCAGAAAGCTGCAGGTTGTGGAGTTTCCCTGCATGGTTCCGCCGCCGGTTCTGCCGGTGCCCAAAGAGGCGGGAAAACGCCGGGTGCGCTGCGCCTTTGTGGGTACGCTGTATCCGGTGCTGCGCACGCCGCACTATGCGCTGGAGCTGTTCCGCTGCATGAACGACCCGGATCTGGAACTGGTGTTCGCAGGAGACGGCTGGCAGCATTATGCCGCAACTCTGCCGGATTCCTGCCGGCGGGTGATGGGCGACCGGCTGCAGATCCTGGGCCAGATTCCCTTTGCGCAGGCCCAGGAGGAGATTGCCAAGGCGGACGTGCTCATCAATCTGGGCAACCGGGAGAACAGCCAGCTGCCCAGCAAAATCTTTGAGATCTTCTCCAGCGGCAAGCCAGTGCTGAACCTGGCCAAACGGCCGGACGATGTTTCGCTGCCGTATTTTGAGCGGTACCCGCTGGCCTGCACCGTGCTGGAACGGGAGGGAACGGACCTTCGGGTGTGCGCCCGGGTGCGGGCGTTCCTGCACAAAAATGCCGGGCGGCAGCTGCCCTTTGCCCAGGCCGAGGCGCTGTTCCGCGAGAACACCCCCGAGGCCGTGGCCCAGGCGCTGCTGGATGCTGCCGACGGCTGCTGAGCGGACGATAAAACGAAAGAAAGGGGGCGTTTGCCCATGAAGGTTCTATGGCTGATAAGCAAGGTGCTGCCCCAGGTGGGCAAAGCCCTGGGTTTGCCCGCGGAAAACGAGGGCGGATGGATCGTGGGTCAGCTGGGTCAGCTGAAGCGCCGCGCCGAGATCACCGTGTGCACGGTGTGCGCCCAGGCGGGGGAGAATGCCCGCTGCACGTTGGATGGGGCGGACTATGTGGTGCTGCCCAAGGGCGAGGCGGCGGACTTTGCCCGCCTGCTGGAGAAAATAAAGCCGGACCTGGTTCACCTGTGGGGCAGCGAATATCCGCCGGCCATGGCCCTGCAAACCGAGGCGGAGGCGGCCGGCGTGCCGGTTCTGCTCAGTGTACAGGGGCTGATGGGCCCCTGTGCCGAGCATCTGCTGGACGGCGTGCCCGCGCGATACTGCGGCAGCTGCTTTGTGCAGCGCTGCATTGACCGGGTGGTGCCCGGAGAACTGCTGGACAAAAAGCTGGCCTATTTTCAGCAGCAGGCCCAGGTGGAACAGGCCATGCTGGCCCGCCAGCGCCATGTGACCGGCCGCACCCGGTGGGACCGGGAGCAGCTGGCGGTTCTGGCTCCAAAGGCGGCCTATTACCCCTGCGGCGAGACGCTGCGCCCTGCATTTTACGGCCCGGAATGGGACCCAAAGGCCCAGGACCCGGAGGCCCCGGTGCTGTTCTTGAGCCAGGGCAACTATCCGCTGAAGGGGCTGCACCGGCTGCTGAAGGCCCTGCCGAAGGTGCTGGAGCGCTACCCGAAGGCCAGACTGGTCATTGCCGGGTGGCCCCCGCTGGAGCGGGGCGCCCTGCTGCGGCCGGTGATCAATTGGATGTTCCCCTACCAAAACTACACAAAAACGCTCATTCGTCAGCTGGGGCTGCAGGGGGCGGTGCACTACACCGGCCCGCTGAACGAACAGGCCATGTGCGAACAATATCTGCGCAGCAGCCTGTACGTTTTGTGCAGCAGCATGGAAAACAGCCCCAACTCTCTGGGGGAGGCCATGCTGCTGGGAATGCCCTGCGTGGCCAGCGATGTGGGCGGCGTTTCCAGCCTGCTCACCCACGAGCGGGAGGGGCTGCTCTACCCGGCAGAGGATGAAAATGCCCTGGCGGCGGCCATTCTGGCGCTGCTGGAGGACCCGGCCCGGGCAAGGCAGCTGGGCAAGGCGGCCCGGGCCCGCGCCCGCGTGACCCATGACCCGGAGAAAAATGCGGCGGATATGCTGGCCATTTACAAGCAGGCCGCAGGCGGGAACGCCTGAAAGCCGCCCTGCACACAACGAATAAACCAGGAAAGGAGGCGGCCGATGTGGAGCATACCCCGCTGGTGACCGTGCTGGTTACCACCTACAACCAGGAGAAATACATTGCCCAGGCGCTGGACAGTGTGCTGGCCCAAAAGACCGACTTCCCCTTTGAAATTTATGTAAGTGAGGACTGCGGCACCGACGGCACCCGGGACATTCTTAAAGAGTATGCCCGCCGCTACCCGCAGATCATTCGGCTGAACCTGCGGGAGAAAAACGTGGGCATCAGCCGCAACTGGTACGAGGGCCTGTGCGCAGCCCGGGGCGACTATGTGTGTACTCTGGAAGGGGACGACTGGTGGCTGGATGACCACAAACTGCAGAAGCAGGTGGATTTTTTGCGTTCTCACCCGGACTATGCGGCGGTGAGCCACACCATCCTCCAGACGGACGACGCGGGCAACACCTATGGCTGTGAGCCCCACGACCCGCGGATTCTGGGCAAGGACGCCACCGCAGAGCTGTTTCTGGAGGGCGTGACCTATTCCTGCACGGCCTGCCTGGCCCGGAATCTGTTCCGCACACCGGATCCGGCCCGGGAAACGTGCGTGACCGCCAACCGGAGCATTGCCGATTTTGCCCTGTGTATGCTGTATCTGGACGCAGGCCGGGTGTTCGTGCTGGATGAACCGCTCAGCGCGTACCGGGTAGCCGGAGCGGATGCAGCCCACCAGAACTACAACGCCACTCGCAATGCGGTGCAGAAGTACTGCGATTTTCTCAGTGCCGTGGCGGCCTGCGAAGAATACTTCGGGGACAAATATGATTTTGACGCCTGCCGCCTGGCGGGAACCTTCTTCCCTTATTGGGACCGCATCCATAACGGCGGCCTGAAGGAATTCCGCGCCGCCATGCGGCAGAACCTTCCGGCCGGTGCCCGGCGGTGCTGGCCCGGCTATTTCGCGGCCCGTAGCGCCAAGTTGGCGGTGGCCAGCCTGAAACGGAGGTTGCACCATGGGTGAATGCAGCACACAGCCGCTGCTTACCGTGATCATTCCAGTGTACAAGGCAGTGGAGACCTTGGGCCCATGCCTGGAGAGCATCCTCAGTCAGGGGGTGCAGGCACTTCAGGTGGTGCTGATCGTGGACGGTAGCCCGGATGAATCGGGTCTGCTGTGCGATGAGTGGGCTAAGAAGGATGGGCGTATTCAGGTGATTCACCAGCCCAACCGGGGGGCTTCGGCCGCCCGAAATGCGGGCCTTGCCGCCGCAAAGGGCCGGTACATCACCTTTGTGGATGCGGACGACCGGCTGCTGCCCGGGCTGTATGCCCGCGCCCTGCCCGCATTGGAAGAGAACGGCCTGTATCTGTTCGGGGTGGAGTTCTCGGACGGAACTGTCCCCTGGCCGCTGGAGAGCGCCCGCTATGAGTCGCTTTCGCAGCTGGCTCCGCAGCTGGAGAAGCTGGTGGTGGACACCGGCACGCTGGCGGTGCTCTACAACAAAATTTACCCGGCCCGCCTTTTGCAGGGGCGGCGCTTTGACGAACGCCTGGCCATCAACGAGGATCTGGAGCTGAACCTCCGGGTTCTGGCGGACCCGGCGCTGGAGGCCATTCAGGTGGACGGTACCCCGGGCTATTGGTACCAGGCTGAGGCGCCGGGCAGCCTCTCTCGCCGGATGCGCACCGACCTGCTGGAAGCCGAGGAGGCGACCCGCCCGGCCTACCGGGCTTTTTTACAGGCCGCCGGGCTGGACGAAGCCGGGCAGCAGCGCCTGCTGGCGGCCCGGCGCACCAACGTGTGCATGGCGCAGTATGGGCTGCTGACCGGCCCGGGCAAGGTGGCCTTTGGCCGCCGGCTGGCCCTGCTGCGGCAGATCTGGGCCGACAAACCGGCCCGGGCACGGCTGCGCAAGCGGGCGCAGACGGACCCGAACCGGCTGATGGCCCTGCCCTATCGGGCCTGCTTTGCGCTGAATAGCCCGGCGCTGCTGGCGGTGTTCTGCCAGCTGAAGGGCCTGCGGGAACCATCCACTTAAAACCAAGCATAAGGAGCGTTTTATGCCCGTTATCAGCATCATTACCAGCGTCTATGACGCAAAAGAGTGCCTGCCGGCCTGCATTCAAAGCGTACTGAACCAGACCTTCGCCGACTTTGAACTGATCCTGGTGGAGGACGGAAGCCCCAACGGCTGCGGCGAAGTCTGCGACGAGTGGGCCAAAAGGGACAGCCGCATTCGGGTCATCCACAAGCCGAACGGCGGCCCGGCCAGTGCCAGCAACGCGGGCCTTGCCGCAGCCACCGGTGATTACATCGGCTTTGTGGACTCGGACGATCTGATCGAGCCGACCCTGTATGAGACGCTGTACAACGCCATCAAGGCCCATGAGACCGAGGGGTGCCGCATTGCGGCCTGCGGGGCCGAGGGCATGAGCGAGAGCGGCCGGCCGCTGCCGAACATCACCGTGCAGAGCAGCATGACCGGCCTGCAGGATGCACTGGACCTGTTCTACGATGTGTTCCGGACCGGCAGCATGTACGGAATGCTCAGCTGGAACAAGCTGTTTGACGCCCGCTTGTACCGAGATCGGGGCGTGAAGTACGATGAGCGGATGTTCTTTGGCGACGATGCCAGCATTCTGCACCTGCTGTACGATGGGGTAAAGGTGTTCTGCCTGAACGACAAGCTCTACCATTACCGCACCCGGGAGGGCAGCATCACCTCAACGCTGTTCCCGCCCCGTAAGCTGGATGACTTGACCATGTATTGGGATTGGTACACCTGGTTTGCCGCCCGGGGCGACCGCCCGGACCTGACCCAGTGGGCGGTGGCCTGTTACTGGCGGGTGTTCTATGTGTTCTATGTGCAGGCGGCCGAGAGCGGCACCCTGGCGCAGCCTGGGGTGAAGGAGGGCTTTGCCTACCACAAAAAGCATCTGGACAGCCTGGCTGGGGCCATTGCAGCCTGCCCGCACATCTCGAACTTTGAAAAGCTGCGGGCGCGGCTTTTCCGCATCAGCCCGATGGGCTGCTACCGCCTGGCCCGGGCCTGGGGCAAGCTGGCCGGGCAGAACTAAGACGAAACAACAAAGCAAAGGAGGCGTGCCATCATGCCGGAAATCAGTGTGATCGTACCCGTTTATAAAGTGGAGCAGTGGCTTGGCCCCTGCGTGGACAGCATTCTGAACCAGACATTCCGGGATTTTGAACTGATCCTGGTGGACGACGGAAGCCCGGACAACTGCGGCGCTTTGTGCGAGAAATATGCCAAGGATGACCCCCGGGTGCGGGTGCTGCACAAGGCCAACGGCGGCCTTTCCAGCGCACGGAATGCAGGCATTGAAGCGGCGAAGGCGCCCTATCTTGCCTTTGTGGACTCGGACGATTTTGTGCGGCCTCAATATCTGGCCACCCTGCGGGCGGCCATCCGCCAGTATGGGGCGGATATGGCCATCTGCGGGGCGGAGGATGTGACCGAGTGGGGCGAGAGCCTGCCCCGGCCTGCCTACACCCAGGAGCTGGAAGAGGGCGTGCACACCGGCGACGAGCTGCTGCCCGGCTTTTACGGCGAGGCCAGCGCCTACTATACCGTAGCTTGGAACAAGCTGTACAAGGCCGAACTGTGGAAGACCCTGCGCTACCCGGATGGGCTGATCCACGAGGACGATGCGGTGGCCCATGAATTGTTCCACACGGCAAAGCGGGTGGCCTGCGTGCCGGAGCCGCTGTATTGCTACCGCCTGCGGGAGGGCAGCATCTGCCGCACCGACCTGACCCCCGCCCGCTTTGACGGCGTGACCGCGCTGGTAATGCGCTGTGAATACTTTGCAAAGGAAAATCTGCCGCAGGAGCTGCAGGATCAGGCTGTGGCGGCCTGCTGGCACCGGTACCTCTCCCTGTGCGCCCAGGCCAAAACCATGAAGGACCCCGCCATTCTGAACCGCTGGAACGAGGAACAGGCCCGCATGAAGGCGCTGCTGCCCGCGGCGCGCCACTGCCCCTGCCTGACGGTGGCGGAAAAATTCAGCTGCGCCCGCTGGGGCGGTATGCCGCTGCCCAAGGCGAAGGAGGGCAGGCGGAAATGAAAATTTTCCTGATCCCGCCGCCGGCGCTGCCGATTCCGGCCGTGCGGGGCGGTGCGGTGGAAACGCTCATCAGCCACCTGGTCGAGGAGAATGAGCGCCAGGCCAAGGCAGAACTGGTATGCGTCAGCCTGCCGGACCCGGAGGCCCAGAAGCGGGCGGAAGGGTATCGGCACACAAAAATTCATTTTCTGCCCGCCACACGGCCCATGGCCCAGCATCTGTGGGGGCCGGTGTGTGGCCAGCTGCGGCGCATGGGCCGCCCGGCCCCTCTGGACCCCTGGTATGAACATGTGCGCAAGCTGATCGCACTGGAAAAACCGGACTGCGTGGTGGCAGAGGGCGGCGACCTGACCGAGCCCGCCGCCATTGCCCATCAGGTCGGCCGGGAAAAGATGTGGGCGCACCTGCATATGCAGCTGCGGGCCACCCAACAGCTGGAGGATATGTACGGCGGCATTCTGGCCATCAGCCGGTTTGTGGCGGATCAATGGCAGCCCACCGGCCACTGTAAGGTGCGGCTGGTGCCCAACTGCGTGGATGTGGCGCGGTTTTCTCCGGAACCTGAAACGCCCGAGGAGCAGAGCCGTCTGCGGCAGATGTTGGGCTATACCGACGAGGATTTTGTGGTGCTGTATTGCGGCCGGGTGTGCGAGGAAAAGGGCGTTCACCGACTGATCGAGGCCATGGTGCGGCTGGATGACCCCCACATGAAGCTGCTGGTGGTGGGCAGCCCCTTCTTTGCGGCCGAGGACGAAAGCCCGTTCTTTGAGCGGCTGCGCCGGGAGGCTGAGCCTCTGCGGCAGGCCGGGCGCATTCAGTTCACCGGCTATCTGCCCAACGAAAGCCTGCCGCCCTACTACCGTTTGGCGGATGCGGCCTGCTTCCCGGCCATCTGGGATGAGCCGGCCGGTATTGTGGTGATCGAAGCCATGGCCTGCGGCTGCCCCATTGTGGCCACGGCCTCCGGCGGAATGGCGGAATATCTGAATGGCTCCGGTGCGCTGCTGGTGAGCCGGGATGAAACCTGGAAGGCAGGCGTCTGCAAGCCGGTGCCCGGCATGGAGCCGCTGGCCGACCAGCTGGCCGAAGCCTTCCGCCAGCTGAAGAACGACCCCGAGCGCCGGGAAAAAATGGCCCAGTCCGGCCCGGAGCGGGCCAGGATGTTCAGCCGCCAGGCCTATTATGAAAATTTTTTGGCTGCCCTGCAGCCCCAGCCGCCCAAGGCGGAGTAAAGGAGACGAACCATGCCCCAGCAGATCAACGTTACCCGTTCCTCCATGCCGCCCTTTGAAGAGTATGTGGAGGAGATCCGCCCCCTGTGGGAGAGCCGCTGGCTGACCAACATGGGCGAAAAGCACTGCCAGCTGGAACAGCAGTTGGCGGAAAAGCTGGGCACCGGCCGGGTATCCCTGTTTACCAACGGGCACATGGCGCTGGAGCTGCTGCTCAAGGCGATGGGGCTGGAAGGGGAAGTGCTGACCACCCCCTTTACCTTTGTGTCCACCACCCATGCCATCTGCCGTGCCGGGCTGACCCCCGTGTTCTGCGATGTGAAGGAGAGCGACGGCACGCTGGATCCCGCCAAGCTGGAGGAGCGCATTACCCCCCGCACCTGCGCCATTCTGCCGGTGCACGTATACGGTAATCTATGTGACACCGAGGCCATTGACGCCATTGCCAAAAAGCACGGGCTGAAGGTGATCTACGACGCGGCCCATGCCTTTGGTGTGGAGAAAAACGGCCGCAAGGCGGGCAGCTTCGGCGATGCCGCCATGTTCAGCTTCCATGCCACCAAGGTGTTCCACACCATCGAGGGCGGCGGCGTATGCTGCGACGACCCGGAGGTGCACGAAACCCTGGACCATCTGCGGGACTTCGGCATTCAGGACGCCGAGCACGTGGGCTATGTGGCCCCCAACGCGAAGATGAACGAGTTCTGCGCCGCCATGGGCCTGTGCAACCTGCGCCATCTGGACCAGGCCATTGCCGCCCGGCGGGCCGCGGTGGAACAGTACCGCAAACGGCTGGGCGGCGTGCCCGGCCTGCGGCTGCTTCTGGCCGAGGGCGAGGGGCTGACCTCCAACTACGCCTATATGCCCGTCACCTTTGACGAGGCCGTGTTCGGCGAAAGCCGGGATGAAGTGATGTCCCGGCTGGCGGCCGAGGGCATCGGTGCGCGCAAATACTTCTACCCGCTGGTGAGCGATTATGCCTGTTACCGGGAAACCTACCATTCCAGCGAGACCCCCGTGGCCCGGCATCTGGCCAGCCAGGTGCTCACCCTGCCCCTGTTTGAGGAACTGGGGGCCGCCGGCGCAGACGAAATCTGTGATGTGATCCTGAAAGGACCGGGCAGCAACCCGAGAAAGTGAGTAAGACCATGCCTTTGGTGAGCATTGTAATCCCCGTATACAAGGCCGAGGACCTGCTGCCCCGCTGCCTGGACAGCATTCTGGCCCAGACCATGCCGGATTGGGAGTGCGTGATGGTGGACGACGGCAGCCCGGACGGCTCCGGCGCCGTGTGCGACCGGTACGCAGAGCAGGACAGCCGGTTTAAGGTCATCCACAAGGTCAACGAGGGCGGCTCCATCGCCCGGAACGTGGGCGTGGAGAATGCCTGCGGCAAGTGGCTGTATTTTGTGGACAACGACGATGTGCTGGCCCCCGGCCTGCTGGAAGCGGCCCTGAAGATGCAGGAGCAAAGCCCGGCCAGCATGGTGCTGTGGAACTGGTGCGACAGCGCCGGCCAGCTGCCGCAAACCCTGCCCGAGGCCCTGCCGGTGCAGCACTGCACCGCCAAAGACGTGGGCAAGCTGTACATGGATGCGCGGCTTTACTACGTGTGGAACAAGCTGTTCCGCATGGATTTGGTCAAGCAGAACGGCATTGCCCATAAAAAGGACATGGATTACGGCGACGATATGATTTTCTGCCTGGATTACATCAAGGCGTGGTTCCGGGAAAAGCCGAATGCCGACTTTGCGGTGATCCAGCTGCCGCTGTACTGTTACAGCGTGGACAATGTGAACAGCATGACCCGGCGCTATCTGCCCAGCTATTGCGGGGACGAGCTGCGCCTGTGCGATTATCTGCTGGACTTTTTCGGCCGGGATTTCCCCATTGAGGACAAAACCGACCGCCGCCGGGTGCTGACCCACTGCCTGCACACCATGGGCTGGGCCATTGGGCTGGAGGCCAACCGCCCCGCAAACGGCGAGGCAAGCCATGCCGAGCAGTATCTGGCCGACCCGCGGATGACCCGCCTGCTGAATGTGTGCCGGAATGAGAAGGTGTACATTCCCTATGCAGGCCCGTTGCGCAAATGCAGTGCGGCGGGCTGCCGCAAGCTGTATCTGCTGGAGCAGCAGAACCCCCGGCAGTATCAGCGGCGGTATTGGCTGGGCTACTGGCTGCACACCCTGGCCACCGGGCAGAAGGCGCCGGTGCAGCTGTGAACCTGCCGCTTTCGGCAAAACCGACAGAACGAACAACGGTGCAGCAGCCGTTTGCCGGCAAGAGGAGAGAAATCATGAAGCTTGGAATCATGCAGCCGTACTTTTTTCCATACATCGGGTATTGGCAGCTGATGAACGCGGTGGACCGCTATGTGATCTACGACGATGTGAATTTCATCAAGGGCGGCTGGATCAACCGCAATCGCATTCTGATGGGCAGCGAAGTGAAGTATTTCAATCTGCCCATGCAGGGGGCCAGCCCCTTTAAAAAGATCAACGAGGTGGGGGTGCAGCCCCCGGAGCAGTGGGTGAAGGGCAGCCTGGACAAGCTGCGCCTGGCCTACCGCAAGGCCCCTTGTTACGGGCAGGCCATGCCCCTGGCTGAGGACATTCTTACCTGCGGCAGCACGAACCTGGCGGAATTTCTGGCGTACTCCATCCGGGCGGTGGCGGCGTATCTGGAGATGAACACGGAGTTCGTCATTTCTTCCACTCTGAAGAAGGACAACGCGCTGCACGGGCAGGATAAGGTGCTGGCCATCTGCAAAGAACTGGAGGCCACGGAGTATTACAACGCCATCGGCGGCCAGCAGCTGTATTCCAAAGAGGACTTTGCCCGGCAGGGCATTCAGCTGAGCTTTTTGGACACCCGCTCCATCCGCTATGCGCAGGGAAGCGGGGAGTTTCAGCCGAACCTCTCCATTCTGGACGTATTGATGTATAACCCGAAAGAACAGGTGCAGGAGATGCTGAGGGAATATGATTTGCGGTGAACAAACCGAGTATGGTGGCTATCTGGAACTGGGTTTCGGCCCGGCCAAGCCCCGCTACCCCGGTGCGCTGGCGCTGAACACCGCCCGAAACTGCCTGGCGTATGTGCTGCGGGCGCGGAACATCCGCACGCTGCACCTGCCGTCTTATCTGTGCGGCGCGGTGAAAAACACCTGCGCAGAGCTGGGCGTTCGGGCAATCGAGTATCCCATCGGGCAGGATTTCCTGCCCTTGCTTGGGTTGGAGCCGGGGCCGGACGAGTGGGTGTATCTGGTGAACTACTACGGCCAATTGGGGCCGGAGCAGGCGCAGGCGCTGAGCGAGCGGTACGGCCGCAGGGTGATCTGGGACAATGTGCAGGCATTCTTCCAGTCACCCTGCCCCGGAATGGATACCATTTATACCTGCCGGAAGTTTTTTGGCGTGCCGGACGGGGCCTATCTCTTCACCGATTGCCGCCTGAAAGAGCCGCTGGAGCGGGATGAATCCCGGGAGCGGATGACCCACCTGCTGGGCCGGGTGGACACCGGCAGTGCCAACCGCTTTTACGGCAGCTATGCGGAAAACGAGGAGCGGCTGGAAACCCTGCCCCTGCGGTGGATGTCCCGCCTGACGGAGACCCTGCTGGGGGCCATTGACTACGATTGGGCGGCCCAGCGGCGGAACGAAAACTATACCCGGCTGGCCCGGGAATTGGACGGGGTAAACGGCCTTGCGCTGCATCCACCGGCGGGGCCGTATGCCTATCCGCTGCTGCTGCCAAAGGGCGAGCAGGTGCGCAAGGCACTGCAGGCCAAAAAGGTCTATGTGCCGCTGCTGTGGCCCGAGGCTGCGGCGGCCGAACATGATCCGGTGGGCCGGGCGTATGCCCGGAACATTCTACCCCTGCCGGTGGACCAGCGCTACACCCCGGAGGATATGGAGCGGATGCTGGCCATTCTCACCCCGCTGCTGGGCTGAAACGCACCGGGCAGCATAAAATCAGGGCGGCTCCGCCCGGAAAACGAGGAACCTCATGGCACAAGTGAGCGTAGTAATCCCGGTTTACAATATGGCAAAGTATCTGCCCCGGTGCTTTGCAAGCCTGCAGGCGCAGACCATGCCGGACTGGGAGGCTCTGCTGGTGGACGACGGCAGCCCGGACAATTCCGGCGAAATCTGCGACGAGTGGGCGGCGAAGGACGGCCGCTTTCGGGTCATCCACAAGGTGAACGGCGGCGTGTGCAGCGCACGCAACGCGGGCCTTGCCGCCGCGAAAAGCCCGTATGCGGTGCTGATGGATCAGGACGATCTGCTGGCCCCCTGCGCACTGGAAGCGCTTTTGGCCGTGCAGAAGCGGTTCCTCGGCGATTTTGTGCTGGGGCTGCACACGGAGATCCGGAAAGAGTTGCCGGACGGGGCGTTCGCGCCGGACACCCCGGTGCAGCGCTATGCGGCCCGGCAGGCCTCGTACCTGTACAACGACGCACCGTTTCCGCCGCCCTGGGGCAAGCTTTTGGACCTGGATTTGATGCGCCGATATGGGGTGCGCTTTGACGAGACCATCCGGGACGGCTACGAGGACCGCCCCTTCATGCGGGACTATCTGGCCGCTCACTGGCAGAGGAATGCGGCGGCCCGGTGCGCGGTGGTGCAGCTTCCCCTCTATTTCTGGGAGCGGGACAACGCCGAGAGCGTGAGCAGCAGCGGCCGTCAGCCCCTGAAGCCCTGGCACCTGGCCATGTTTGACGGCTTTTTGACCGACTGTCTGAACGTGTACCATGTGCCGCCGAAGAGCCTGCAGTTCTATGCACTGGAATATGTGCAGACCCTGGCCTTCAGCCTGAGCTGCCTGCCGCCGGATACGCTGGAGCAGGACGCGGCCTGGATTTATGAGGACCCGGCGCTGGGGCGGCTGCTGGATTATTTCAGAAAAAATAAGCTCTACACGGTGTTTTATACCCCCCTGCGCCGGAAAAACACCAAACTGGTGGCAAAGCTCTCCCGCGGGCGGCTGGAAAACAATTCCTTTTACTGGCACCGCTACAAGCTGGGCCGGTGCCTGCACCCCACCTGGGCCGACTGGAAGGGCCTGGAGGCCATTGTGAGGGAATGAAACGAAACAAGCAGTCCGGCAAAAGCCGGGCTGTTTTCTTTTGCAATAAAATGTGCTATAATCCTTTTATATCTGCTCATTTGCCGATGAGCGGAGCAAACCGGCCCGAACATCGCCGTTCCGGCCGGGAACTGCAGTGTAGTGATAAGAACTTATGAAAAATAAAAAGGAAACGAAAACAATGGCCAACAACCAAAACGAATCGTGGACAACGATCATCCGGCCCCGCACCGGCTGGTTTGACATTGACCTTCATGAGCTGTGGCAGTACCGGGATCTGATCTGGATGTTTGTGAAGCGAAACTTCACCGTGCTGTACAAGCAGACCATTTTAGGCCCCGCCTGGGTGCTGCTGAACCCGCTGATCACCACCATCATCTTCAACGTGATCTTTACCGGCATTGCCAACATTCCCACCGACGGTGTGCCCAGTTTCCTCTTCTATATGGCAGGCAACACGGTGTGGACCTTGTTTGCAAACTGCATCAACAACACCGCCAATACCTTTGTGGCCAACGCCGGGGTGATGGGCAAGGTGTACTTTCCCCGGCTGACGGTGCCCATCAGCCAGGTGCTCACTGCGCTGCTGAACTTCGGCATTCAGCTGGTGATGTTCCTGTGCTTCTGGGTGTTCTTTGCAGTGAGCGACTCAGGCTGTGTGCATTTTACCATCTGGCTGCTGTACCTGCCGGTGCTGCTGCTGGAAGTGCTGATGCTGGGCCTGGGCGTGGGCATCATTGTGTCCAGCCTGACCACCAAATACCGCGACCTGGCCATTGCCGTCGGCTTCGGTGTGCAGCTGTGGATGTACGCCACCCCCGTGGTGTACCCTATGAGCCAGCTGGCCGAAAGCCCCCGCATGGCCGTTCTGGTCAGCCTGAACCCCATGACCCATCTGGTGGAGGCGGCCCGCATGGCCCTGCTGGGCTCGGGCACCATTTCGGTATGGGGCCTTGTGTACAGCGCGGTGTGCACGCTGGTGCTGCTGGCGGTGGGCGTGATTCTGTTCAGCCGCATTGAAAAGACCTTTATGGACACCGTGTAATGGAGGACAGGAACATGGCAAGACAGAGCGAAGAGCGCGTTCCGGTCATTCAGGTGACGGGACTGAAAAAGAAATACAAGCTGGGCCAGATCGGCGGCGGAACCCTGACCGCCGACCTGCAGAGCTGGTGGGCCAGAGTGCGCGGCAAGGAAGACCCGAACCTGGTCATCGGCACCGACACCCGGCTGTTCGGCACCACGTTTATGGCCCTGAACGGCATTGACCTGACCGTGTACCAGGGCGAGGCGCTGGGCATCATCGGCCGAAACGGTGCCGGCAAGAGCACCTTTTTGAAGGTGCTCAGCCGCATTACGGCCCCCACCGAGGGTGAGATCCGCCTGAAGGGCCGGGTGGCCAGTATGCTGGAGGTGGGCACCGGCTTCAACAACGAGATGACCGGCCGCGAAAACATCTACATGAACGGCGCGATTCTGGGCATGACCAAGGCCGAGGTGGACGCGAAGATCGACCAGATCATCGAGTTCTCCGAGTGCGGCGAATTCATTGACACCCCGGTCAAGCGCTATTCCAGCGGTATGTTCGTGAAGCTGGCCTTTGCGGTGGCCGCCCATCTGGACTCGGAAATCATGGTGATGGACGAGGTTCTGGCGGTGGGCGACATGAAGTTCCAGCAGAAATGCTTGGGCAAGATGAGCGATGTGGCCGGGCAGGAGGGGCGCACCGTTCTGTATGTAAGCCACAACATGAGCACCATTCGCCAGCTGTGCACCCGCTGCATTGTGCTGGACAAGGGCAAGCTCATCTACGACGGCGACGTGGAGACGGCCATTGCCATCTACATGGACACCACCGATGTGAATGTGACCCACTATGACCTGCGGAACGTGGGCCGTCAGGTACCCAGCGCCGGCCACCGCCTGTTTGTGGAGGAGCTGCGCTTTGTAGGCAAGGAGAGCAGCGTGTTCGCGGACAATGAGCCCATCGTCATCCAGATCACCTGGAAGGCGAACGAGCGGTTCGATGGCGTGAACATGAAGATGAACCTGCATTATCGGGACGGCAGTGCCGTGGGCATCACTCATCCGGTGAACCTGGGCGCCGCCGAGCCGGGCACGACCTACCGAACCCAGTTCAGCTTTGACCCGGGCCTTTTGGGCGAAGGCCAGTATTTCTTCTATCTGGACGTGTTTGAAAAGTCGCTCACCAGCCCCATCTGCCTGGACAAGCCCAATGTGGAGTTCCACTTTGAGGTGACGGGAACTGACCTGACCATGCCGGAATGGCCCACCGGCTGGGGCCGCATCCATTTCCCGCCGGTTAAGCTGCTGGAGAGTGAGGCGGAGTGATCGAATGAACAAACTGTTTTTGTGCGGCACCCAGTACCATGTGCTGGAGGCTGTGGCCGCCTGCCTGAAGGAGAGCTGCCGGGCCGAGATCGGCTTGTCCGACAGCATTCCCGGGCGGCTAGCCCTGGCGGACCGGCTGCGGGCCAGCGGGCTGTTTGAACGGGTGTACTGCCCGGCGGATTCCGCCTGGCCTGCCCCCGCAAACGACGGGGAGGTTCTGTACCGGCTTCGTCAGCGGCTGGGTGTGCGCCGCACCGGCTGGAAGGTGAACCCTGCCCACTACGATGAGATTGTGGTGTACAACGACTGGACGCCCTTCGGCCGCTGGCTACAGGACTGCAAGGCCTGCTATGTGCTGGGGGAGGACACCCGGAACCATCTGGACCATCCCAACCAGTACATTGACGGCCAGGCCGCCGCGCCGGATTTTGCCCGGCGGCAGCGGGAAGGGAAGGGCTACCTTTATTGGGGCGCTTACCGGGGTGTGCAGGCCGTGGAGATGACCGACCCGGCCCGGGTGGCCTATTACCCCGAAAAGGCCCGCACCTTTGACCTGTTTGCCATTCTGGGCGGCCTTTCTTCCGAAAAGAAGGCGGTGCTGCGCCGGGTGTTCGTCCGGCAGGAGCTGCCGAAAACCGACAAGCCGGCCTGCCTTTTGCTGCCACGCAGCTTTTATGTGGACCACGATCTGCCCAGCCAGGACGCCCAGAACCGGCTGGTGACCGACACGGTGGAGCGCTACTGCAAGGGATACCAGCTGTACGTTAAGACCCACCCGCGGGACACCACGGACTATGAGCAGCTTTTGCCCGATGCCGTGGTGCTGGACCGGTTCATGCCCTCGGAATTGCTGGATTACTGCTTCGAGGTGCGCTTTGCCCGGGCCGTGGGCCTGTGTACGGCCTCGGTGCGCAATCTGCAGTGTGCCGACGAGAAAATTTCGCTGGATTACGACTATATTGCGCCCTACCAAAAGGGTTGATCGGCTGCCTCACGGGCGGGTTGCCGCCGCGGCCTGAACCTGTTTTCGGGGCTGCAAACGGCGGCTGTGCGGCCGTGGTTCGTTCCGCGTTTGGCGGACGGTTGGCGGTGCAGAACCCGCTGTGGTTTGGTGCAGGCAGCGTTTTACAGTGCAATTGAAAAAGAGGAGTTCACGATTATGAAAATCATTGGGGTTATTCCTGCACGTTATCGTTCTTCCCGTTTCCCCGGCAAGCCCTTGGCGGACATCTGCGGCCGCCCCATGATCTGGTGGGTGTACCGCCAGGCCAAAAAGGTGGAGCAGCTGGACGCGGTGTATGTGGCCACCGACGATGAGCGCATTCAGGCCGCCTGCGAGAGCTACGGCATTCCCGTGGTGATGACCAGCCCCGACCACCCCACCGGTTCGGACCGGGTGGCCGAGGTGGCCGCCAAGGTGGAGGGCGACCTGTTCATCAACATTCAGGGCGATGAGCCGCTGATGGAGCCGGAGATGGTGCGTCAGGTCATCCGCCTGTTCGATGACCCGGAGGTTTACTTCGGCAGCCTGAAGAAGAAAATCACGGACCCGGACCTGATCGCCGCCGACAGCACGGTGAAGGTGGTCACGGATGACCTGAACAACGCCATGTACTTCTCCCGCAACCCCATTCCCAGCGGCCTGAAGGACGTGGACAAGGTGGACGTATACAAACATGTGGGCATTTACGCCTACAAGCGGGATTTTCTGCTGAAGTTTGGCGCAATGCCCCAGTCCAGCCTGGAGCTGGCCGAGTGCGTGGAGCCGCTGCGCGCCATGCAGGCCGGCTACAAGATGCGCTTTGCCGAGACCGAGTACGAGAACATCAGCGTGGATTACCCCCGCCATCTGGACGAGGTAATTGCGGAGATTCGCCGCCTTGGGCTGGATAAGACAATCGAAGGCTGAGGCGGTGCCTGCATAAAAACGGCGGTGCCGGGGCACGGCGCGGGCCCCGACTGCCGGAAGAAGTGACATTCTGCCCGGAAGGGCCTCTGCCTGCCGGGCCGGCTGCGCCGAAGGGAGGAAACCTTCAATGAAAACGAGTATTCAGCTGCTGGACTGTACCCTGCGGGACGGCGGCTATCTGGTGGATACCATGTTCGGGGAGACCTTTGTGAAGGGCTTTACCCGCAGCATGACCGACGCGGGCCTGAACGTGGTTGAGGTGGGCTTTTTGAAGGACGAGACCCACCGCACCGGAAGCACCATTTACAACAACGCGGCCCAGATCCGCCCCTATCTGCCACGGCAGCGCCGGGAGGGTGTGAGCTATGTCTGCCTGTCGGATTACAGCCGCTACCACATCTCCAACCTGGAGCCTTACGACGGCACCAGCATTGACGGTGTGCGGGCCTGCTTCTTCAAAAAAGAGCGCAAGGACGTACTGGATTTCTGCCGCGAAATCAAGCGAAAAGGCTACAAACTCTATGTGCAGCCGGTGGACATTCTGGGCTATTCGGACGAGGAACTGCTGGATCTGATCGCGGATGTGAACGAGATCGGGCCGTATGCCTTCTCCACCGTGGATACCTTCGGCAGTATGTACCCCGAGGATCTGCCCCGGGTGTTCCGGCTCATCAACGAGCACCTGGCCCCCGGCGTGCGCATGGGCTTCCACAGCCACAACAACCTGCAGATGAGCTTTGCGCTCAGCCAGGAGTTTGCGCGCCTGGCCGACGGTGTGCGAGACATTACCATTGACGCCACTCTGTGCGGCATGGGCCGCGGTGCGGGAAACACCAACACGGAACTGGTGGCCAGCTACCTGAACAGCCATTGGGGCGCCCATTACGACCTGGATGTGCTGCTGGACGCAGTGGACAACTACATGGGCAGTATGCGCAGCCGCTGCACCTGGGGCTATTCGGTGCCGTATTTCCTGGCGGGCATTTACAGCGCCCATGTACACAACATCACCTATCTGTCGGACAAGCCCAGCGTGCGGGCCAAGGATATGCGCTTTGTGCTGGAGCAGCTGCCTTCCGATGTGCGCAAGCGGTACGATTACGACCTGGTGGATAAGCTGTACGCCAGCCGCCTGGCCAGCACCGGCGATGACAGCACCAGCCGGAACGTGTTTGCCAAAAGGGTGGAGGGCCGCAGCGTGCTGCTGGTGATGCCCGGCCCCACCAGCCGCACCTGTGCGGACAAGGTGGCGGCATGGAAGCAGGCGCACAACGCCCTGACCATCACCGTGAACCAGCTGCCCGCCGAGGGCGAGCCGCTGCCGGACCTGTGCTTCTTCTCCAACCCCAAGCGGTACGATTATTGGAAGCACGACCCCCGCTTTGCCCAGGTGGACAAGGTTCTTACCTCCAATCTGTGCGAGAGCGAGGGGGAGGGCCAGTGGGTGGTGAACATCGCCCCGCTGCTGCGCCCCGGCTTTAAGTACGCCGACAACGCTGCTCTCCTTCTGCTGACCCTGCTGGACGGCTGCCGCCCGGCGGCTGTGGGACTGGCCGGCCTGGACGGCTACGACGTGGACAAAAAGAACTTTACCACCCAGGACATGGAACGCCGCTTTGAGGCCCAGCAGGCCGCCGAGATCAACCAGGGCATTGCCGGTGCGCTGGCCGACCTGGCTGCCCGCCGCAAGGGCGTGCTGCCGGTGTTCGTGACCCCCAGCCGATTTGAGGATGCATTGAAATGACGCAAACGACCAAGAATTTGCCGAACCTCCGCTTGCTGGTGCTGGATGTGGACGGAACCCTCACCGACGGCAGCATCTGCATGGGGCCGGCCGGCGAGGTGTGCAAGCTGTTCTCGGTGAAGGATGGCCTGGGCATTCAGATGCTGGCGGCCGCGGGCGTTCAGATGGCGGTCATCACCGGCCGAACCAGTGAGATCGTGGCCCGCCGAATGGCCGAACTGCCGGTGGCCAGAGTGGTGCAGGGCTGCACCGACAAGCCCGCGGCGCTGAAAGCGCTCTGCGAAGAGATGGGCATTTCGCTGGCCGAAGCTGCCTTTTTCGGGGACGACCTGAACGACCTGGCAGCGATGGAAGCGTGCGGCCTGGCAGCCTGCCCGGCGGATGCCGCCCGGGACGTGCTGGAGCGGGCACGCTATATTGCCCCGGTCCCCGGCGGCAAGGGTGCTGTGCGCGCATTTGCGGAGGAATATCTGCGGCAGAAGGGCCTGTGGGCCGAAACTGCCCGTAAGCGCTTCGGCGCCGTGGTGAACAACGGCTGAAAACGCCCGGAATACAGGCAGAATGCAGTAAAAGAAAAAGTCAGACACGGTTGTGTCTGACTTTTTTGCTGCACGGGCGAGAAAGAAACTTGGAGCACTCAGTCCACTCGGATGGCGTTGGGGTAAATGCGGGAGATCACGTCATCGCCGTAGTGGGCGTCCATGTACACTTCCCAGCCGGAAGTGGCGGGCATACCGAGGGTGCGGGTGTTGTACCGCAGCAGTGCGCCGCCGCTCATGACCATATTGCAGATCATAAACACCAGAATGACCCAGGTAACGGGTTTGCCGATGCGGCTTGGAATGCACTCGATCCAGGCAGAAAAGCGGGGATAGAACACTTTGAACCAAGCCACGGCGGCAAAGCCCCAGAAAAAGCAGTACAGCAGGTTGATGCGGCCGCCCAGATTGAAGGGGAGGTGGCTGTAATCCCAGAATACCGTGCCGAACACCTTTTCGCTGGCCACACTGCACAGGTATTCATAGGCACCGCCCAAAAACGTACCGACCGCGAACAAAAAGCTGGCAGGCCGGTCCTTGTAGCGGTACAGCATCCAGGTGGCCAGCGCCAGAGCGCCGCCCCACACAATGCTGAAGGGCCCCCACACCAGGCTGGAGCGGCTCATCCAGACACCGGCCGTGGCGCGGCAGAACAGCGTTTCGGTCAGATCGCCTAGCAGCGAGCCGAGGAAAAACAGAAGCACCAGCTTGTAAAAGCTGCATCCGACGGCAAAGGTCTCACTTTTGGGGGGCTTGACGTGGGAGAAGGTGGCCTGCGGATGAGCCTTGACAATGCGCCGCTCGGTGCGCAGCAGGATCCACTCACCCAGGCGCACGGCCACGGCAGCCAGCCGGCTGTCCAGTGCTTCAATGCGGGGCAGCTTGTGCACCATGCCGGTCAGCGTGAGAATGGTTCCCAGTGCGTCCACCGCCAGCACGCCCAGCAGCACCCACAGTGTGATGTGCATCACCAGGGCGGGCACCAGCCGGTAAACAAACAGCAGCAGCGGGGTGCCCCACTGTACAACGGCAAGGCCCATCAGGCCCCAGAGCAGCGAGGTGGAAAGGCTCACATAGCCGTCCAGATTCCACCGGTGGTTGGAATAATCCCACCAGCGGGTGTGGGTGATGGCTTCCAGCAGATGGCCGGCGATCCATTCCACCACCGTGGCGTAAATGGCGCAGCCCAAAAACAGAAACAGCCAGTTGCCGCGCAGCTCCCCCAACAGGTGAACCATCATCAGGCCGCCAACGCCGTACACGATGCACAGCGGGCCGAACAGCACCGAACGGTCTACATAGCAATGGGTGCGCACGGCGGCCGCAACGGTCTCCAGCAGCCAGCCGCTGAAGGAGAAGCAGAAAAACAGGAATACGCTTGAATAGAAGATGAGCATATTGCCTCCTGGGCCAGTAAAAATGTCATAATATTTCTATTATATCGAAAGAAAATGACAGCCGCAAGGCAAAGCTGTGAACGTTGTATTACCATTTGACGGACAATGGGAAAGCCCGTATACTGAGAACGGAAAAGAAAGCAGAACGGGAAGGAAGACGACCATGAAAATGATCTTTTTTGCACTTTGGGGCCTGTCGCTGCTGCTGATGCTGGCCGCCGCGGCACAGCTTTGGCGCGCATTCGTCCGAAAAAAAGAGGAGATCACCCGGGCATTGGCAAAAAGCATGGGCCTGTTGTTTGTCAGCATTTTCTGCGTGCGGCTGGCGGTGGGGCTGTATCTGGCCGACGGCGCACTTGTGGAGGAGCCCAATGGGCTGAACCTGTTTGAAACAGCGCTGGACAGCGCCGTGCACAGCCTGCAGACCTTCAGCATGGACGAGGGCTACACCGACTATCTGTTTGCCGGGCGGGACCTGTGGCAGTGGATGAGCGGCTCTGCCGCTGCGGTGACGCTGGCAGGTATGTACATTTCGCTGCAGAACCTGCTGGCCCCCATTGCGGGCGGCGCCATTTTGCTGGATCTGCTGAGCAACCTGTTCCCCTGGCTTCGGTACCATCTGCAGGGCGGGCGGCGCAAGTATGTATTTTCTGAGCTGAACGAACCGGCGGTTCTGCTGGCGGAAGATCTGGTTCGTGCGGAGCAGGGCGTACGGCTGGTCGGCGAAGCGGCAGCGAAGGGCCGTATGGCGGTGATTTTCACCGATGCCTATGTGGATAAGGAAAACGAGCAGCGGGCAGAACTGCTGGCCCGTGCACGGAAGCTGGGAGGAATCTGCCTGGAAGACGACCTGCAGCAGCTGCGCCTGCCCGGCCGCGGGCGGGTGACCTACCTGCTGATGGATCAGGACCCGGTGGCCAATCTGGACGCTGCCATTGCCCTGCAGACGGATTGCCGCGCCCTGTGCCCGAAGGCGGATGAGATCGACATTTTGGTTTTCTCGCAGGACGAAAATGCCGGGGAAATCCTGAAGCAGGCCCAGGCGCGGCTGGGCGCGGGCGCACCGGTTACCAAAGTGGTGCGGGAGGACGTGGCCCTTGCCTACCGCCTGCTCACCCAGCAGCCGCTGTATCTGCCCCTGCTGAACCATCCGGCGCAGACGCTGAAGCTGCTGGTGCTGGGCGACACCCTCTTTTGCCGGGAGTTCATTCGTGCCGCGTACTGGTGCGGCCAGATGAGCGGGCCGGAGGGGAAGCCTGTGCGGCTGGAGCTGCATCTGGCCGCGCAGGACCCGGAAACCCTGAAAAACGAACTGGCCATGGCCATGCCTGGGGTGCAGCTGGATGCCGAGGACCCCTATGCAGCCTTTGCCTTTTATTCCATCCGGGCAGACGGTCGGGACCTGGAACAGCTGTTTCAGGAAACCCCGGCGCTGAACGGCTGCGCCTACGCGGTGGTGGACCTGGGGGCGGACGGCTGCAGTCTGGATGCGGCTCGCTGGCTCCAGCGCCGGTTGGACCTGAATGCTCTGACGAACCCGACCCGAACGTTTGTGAACTATCTCATCCGGGACCCGCATCTGTGCTGGGTGTTAAACGAGAAACAGCGCACCGAGTGGTGTAGCTGCCGTGCGTTTGGAAGCGAGAAAGAGCAGTTCAGCGTGGAAAACGTCTTTGCGCCCGTGCTGGAGCAGCGCGCCTTTGACGTAAACGCCCATCACAATCCGGACGACTGGAAGAAGTTCCAGCAGGATGAGTACAAGCGCCGCTCGTCCATGGCCGTGGTGGTGCATGCGGGCTATAAGCTGTTCTCGGCCGCGCCCAAGCTGCTGAACCCGGAAAACGGGCAGCCCTGCTGCGAAGGCACTCAGGCCCGTGCGGCGGTGCAGAAGAACAAGGCACTGCTGGCCTGGCAGGAACACCGGCGCTGGAGCGCTTACACGCTGTCGATTGGATACCGGTGCCCCACCGCACCGGAGCTGGCCCATTATATGCTGGCTGACCCGGACAAGCGGGATGCAAAGCAGGAGCACCTACGGCTGCACCCCTGCCTGGTGGACAGCCGCCCCGGCGAAGGGGCTATCCGTCCAGAGGACTGGGCAGCCGCGGAACGGGAGGACTTTGATGACCTGGACAACTTCTCGCTGAAATTCCACCACCTGCTGCGGTGCAAGCTGCCGGAGGCCTGGGCGGAACTGGAGGCCCGGCGGGCCGAGGCGGATAACGTGATCGGCCAATGGCTGTATGGCCCGGAAGCCGGGGCCTGGGCGGGCTGCGTGCGGGATATGTATGGCTGCCGGGCGGAGCTGGAGCAGCTTGGGCTGAGCCGGGATGCAGCAATGCTGGCGGTTCCCACCGACTTTAAGCAGTGGGACTACGAGATGCTTTCTGTAATTCCAGAATATCTTGGTATGAGACCGCAAAAGGAGAGCTGACCATGGAGCGATACATTCCCCACCCGAAAAATACCCGGAACGTGACCCTGCCGGACGAGGTGCTGGCTCTGGCTGAGCAGCTGGCCCGAAACACCCATGAGGTGTGGGCGGCTCAGCGGCTGAAGGACGGCTGGGTGTGGGGCCCGGCGCGAGACGACGCAAAAAAGCAGCACCCCTGCCTGGTGCCCTACGAAGAGCTGCCGGAGGAAGAGAAGGACTATGACCGGCACACCGCGCTGGAAACGCTGCGTCTGATCCGGAGCATGGGATTTGAGATCCGGCGCGCCGAATAACCAAAGCCTGCCCGGACCCACAATGCCTTAACAGGAAAAAGCGGAGCCCACTGCGCACAACGCCGGTGGGTTCCGCTTTTTGATTATGGTGAGAATGCGGTTACAGGGTCTGCACCAGATCGCTCAGCTCCTTGCGCTGGGCGTGCAGACGGGAGGGGTGTGCCCCTTCGGCTGGGTAGCCCAGAGGCAGCAGGGCAATGGGAATCAGACCCTGCATTTCGGGAAAGGCAGCCAGCAGCTTCTCCGGCTCAAACATACCCACATAGGTGGTGCCCAGCTCCAAGTCGGCCGCCTGCAGCATCATCTGCATCGTGGCCAGGCTGGCATCGATCTCGCCATGATTTTTGCCATCGCCTTCCCGGTTCCAGGCCGCAGCGGGGTCATAGGCCACCACCAGCATCACCGGCGGATGAAAATGGCAGGCGATGCAGCCGTCCACCTTTTCCAACGCCTGCTCGCTGCGAAGCACGAACACCCGCTGGGGCTGAAGATTGTGGGCGGTGGGGGCGCTCTGCGCGGCCTCGAGAACCAGCTGCAGCTTTTCGTCCTCCACCGGTTTATCGCTGAACTTGCGCAGCGAATACCGATGCTGCGTCAATTCCTGAAAAGTCATAGTTGTACGCTCCGTTTCTAACCAGGTGCGCCTCCGGACCGGAAGCGCGAAAATTTGGCCCCATTATAGCACAGCGGCAGGGGAAGAACAAGATCGGGGCGAGGAGCGGAGACGTCAAACCAGGCCGAGGTAGGGAGAGATCACGAGAACCGCGGTGCCGGCCAGAAGCATGGGAACAAGAATGCGGGTGACGTGGCGCAGATAGGTGGGATACGGAATGTTGGTCAGCTCCAGCACGCCCATCTTGGTTGCTTCAGGATACAGGCCGCTGGCCGTAAAATTCAACCCGAGGGTGAAGCAGGAAACCAGCAGCATCTGCCCTCCGGCAGAGCCGATGCTGGTTCCGGCAAACAGGGTGAAAGCCACAGCGCCCAGAATGGGCATGGTAATGCCGGCGGTGCTGGACGTGCCTTGAATAAACAAGGCGCTGATGCAGTATCAAAGCCAACATCATGCAGAAACATATTGATACGGCAAAGGTTGTAGGTCGTGATATTGATTTCCTGCCCATAAAAGCCGTTTCTGACGGCATCTCTGCCCAAAACTTTTTCCGCTTTCAGAAGCAGAGAGCCAGAGCCGCAGGCAGGGGCATAGACTTTATTGATTTCAGTTTTGCCCACCGTGCCAAGTCTGGTCAGCGGCTCGAAAACATCCGCCTTTTTTGATTAGCTGGATTTTTGACACGATTTTGGGGCTGATTAGCTGGAAGGGCATTTTCATTAGCAAGAACAGCCCATTTTCTGCTAAAAATTAGCTGGCGATTTTGTCTTATAACAACCGTTCGATTCTGGAGGGGTTGTCAAAAATCAAATTTTGGAGTAGAGATTTTATCTCATACAGTGAAAGAGATTTTTCGTAGCTTTTTATATAAGAAAAGCCGAAAACCCTTGAAAACAAAGGCTTTCGGCGTTGTTAGCTGGCGTCCCAGAGAGGATTTGAACCTCCGGCCCCACGCTTAGGAGTAGACCCGATACGACATCGGGAAGTGGCATCTAATGCTTAAAAATGCTTGGAAATACAAGGTTTTTCAGCATTTCAAATCCCATCTGATACTACGCTGTGATAGCTAATTCAGAGGGATTTTACACCGTCCGATTGGCTCGAAATTAGCAAGTCTTTCGATTTTTGGTGGACGTTGCAAGTGCAAGTAAATGTCACTATGTAACTTCTCGTGATGCGAAATGATAGGAAATCCTATTCATTCTCGTGTGAGGGTGCGGGTGTCCTTAGACACAGATTTCAGTCTGTTTTATATATCATTTCAAAATGAATTTTTCAACCAGAATTATTAAGAATTTCAAAGGTTTTTCAGACTCAATGATTCTATGTAATTTAGACCCGCCGAAGCAGGTCTTTTTTTATTTCAGCATAATCTCTCTATCCTCAGCGCCGAGCATATAAGCACCCTTGGCAAAAGCATCCCTTGCAAGAAGCTCTGCTACATCAACCCTATCGAACAGCATCCATATTTCTTTCTCTTTCGGAGTCAGTTCATGGCTATGGTCAAACAAATGCTCAAGTCCCAATCCTTCAAGCAATGCCGACTTTGCTGCTTTGTATTCCTCAGCTCTGCCAACATATTCGTCGTTCCTTTCCTTGGAAAATGCCTCGATATTGTCAGCTCTCAGATGCTCGTAATACTCGTCCATAAAGATTCTATCCATACTCGTTGACCTCCATAACAAAAAAATAAGGGCAGACCCTTTTACAGCTATTGTAGCTATGTAAAAGGATCTGCCCTTGCAGTTACTATAATGTTTTTGCCAGCGACTTCAGGAGTGCTGCCATTTCCGGATTTTGCAGAAGCTTCAGAAGAAGTTCTTTATCATCAGCGGAGCTTTCCGTTGCGGCTGGTTGAACCGGCTCAGGCGTTGCCTGTCTGCCTGAGTAGAACGCAGCTTCCATTCTTTCAGCGTTCAGTCTGCGGTCATCGTCGATGATATGGGAGTAAACATCCGCTACCATCTTGACCTGTGCATGACCGGAATCGCCTTGAACGGATTTCATATCGCCGCCGTTCAGCTTCAGCTTGTAAGTGATACTGGAATGTCGGAGACTATGGAAAACCACTTTCGGCAGTCCCTTCTCCTCAATCAGCTTATTGAAAGCACGGTTGATAACCTGCCCCTCAATCGGCTTGCCATTGGAAGAACAGAAAACCAGATTGAAGTCTACGAACTCGTCACCGAAAAGGTCTTTCAGTTCTTCGATGTCAGCCTTTCGCTGTACCAACATTTCCGCTACGGTTTTCGGTAAGAACACCTTGCGGACACTTGTTTTGGTCTTAGGAGTTTTGAGAACCAATGCGGTATGCGTACTGGCGAAGGTCGGTGGGAACTTGAACATGATGTCCTTACCGTCCAGATCTGCCATCGCTTCACGATTTACTCTCTGCAACTCCTTTTCAACGAAGATGCTTGCCTGACCAAGTTCAATACTGGTGGGGGAAATGTCAATACAGTCCCAGGTAAGCCCCAGAAGCTCGCCCATTCGCAGGGAACAGGAGAAGGCAAGGTTAATAGCCAGACGAAGAATATCATCGTCACAGGCTTCCAGAGCCTTCTGGAGCACTTCTGCTGTCCAGATATCCCTGGTCTTGTGTTCTTCTTTCGGCAGCGTAGCGTGCTCCACAGGGTTTCTGGTCATCAATTCCCACTTGACCGCTTGATTGAAAGCATTTCGCAATGTCTTGTGAACCTCTCGGACAGTATGCGGAGTCAGATATTCTGTACGGGCTTTTACATACTTAGAAGAAACCGCTTTGACAGAAAGCAAATCTCGGTAATACTTGTCCATGATTCTCGGCGTGACATCCTCCAGCTTCATATCACCGATGAGGGGACGAATATAGTTTGCAATCAGGCTCTTTCTGCTTTCATAGGTAGACATCGCCCAGGTGTTCACACCATAGATTGACATATACTCATCCAAAAGATCATTGACGGTTTTAGCAGAAGGGGGAATAAAGGTTCCGGACTCCTGCTCATATTCAACCTGCAACTTCCTTTTCTTTGCTTCGGCATTCGTTTCAAAGGTTTCCCACTTCTGACGCTTGTTGCCGTTCTCATCGGTGTATGTATAAACCACAGAATACTTCTTTTTTCTCTTAACGATAGATGCCATGTAATCAGCTCCTTTCCTGCCTATCTTCCGCTAACTGGTAGCGGGTCTGATTGTGATACCATTTTTCAAAGCTCTCTTTGGTAGCTCGCTTATACCTGCCAACCTTGATAAGCTCAAAATCTTCATTGGCAACGATATAGTAAATGGTCTGACGATGTACCCCAAGCATTCTTGCCATTTCCGGCAGACCGTAGGTGGATGCCATAATATCTGCATCCAGTTCCTGATCCTCTACCGTGCGGTAATCGGTTTGAGAAGCATACCATCTTTCAAAGCTCTCCTTTGTCACTCTGCGCTTGCCCAGGACATCGACCACATCAAAATGCCCTTTGGCAACCAGTTCGTAAGCAGTCGCTTCTTTCAGCCCAAGGCGCTGTCCAAGCTCCTCCATTGAATATGTAGTTTTCTTCAATTCCTCGCCGGGAGGGGTTCCATCGACCTTCTGGTATTTGAACTGATTGGCATACCATTCTTCAAAGCTGTCGATCATCACCCTCATGGTGTTGCCGACAAGAATGGTTTTGAAGTAATTCTTCTTAATGAGCCAGTATGACTCCGTTTTACCAAGACCGAGCATCCTGCCCATTTCCAGAACAGACATACTCGTGCGTTTTCTCATTTCCGCCATCGTACAACCTCCTATGTAAAAAATGTAGCCATGTGTTTCTTGTCATGGCTACATTTTATCGAACTCTCAATATGTTTTGAAGTTTGTCGCCGGGTTGTACGACGCCCTTGACAAATCTTACATTTGATGATCCAACCACTCATCAAAACTCTTTTTGGAGATTCTGATACTGCCACCGATGCGGACGCTATGGAAAACTTTCTTTTTCACAAGGTTGTATGCGCTGGTTCTGCTGATGCCCAGAATATCCTGAATCTCATCAACCGTATAGGTTCTCTTATCAAACTGAACTGCGTTAGCAGCCATCGCTTCTTCGGTGCGCTGATTCATGGCAGCGATTCTTTCTTCAAACATTTATGTTCACTCCTTCGCTCTCTTTGCTTTATGTTTTGGGGAACGCTTTTTCAGCTGTTCCATTGCCAGGCTGACAGATAAGGCTTTCTCAATCGCTACCATTTCACGGGGCGTTACCTTACCTAAGTAATTATCAATCCTGCTTTTATCAATGGTACGAATCTGTTCCAGCTGAACAACGGACGCTTCTTTGAATGCAGGATTGTCGTAAATAACAAAGTGCGTCGGCATATTCGCTTTCTTATGGATTCTGGTGGTGACCGTTGCCACAATCAATGTGGGAGCGTGTTTATTACCGGTATCGTTCTGAATGACGATAACCGGACGGATGCCGCCTTGTTCCGACCCAACTACCGGGTCCAGCTTGGCGCAATAAATATCACCACGGCAATATACCCAATTTTCTTTCATCATGTGCCATGACCTCCTTTCGTTGGCTATGTAATAACTGACTGCCAGAAAGGAATCAGGCAGTCAGTCCAAAAGTCTATGTGTCCCATATTTGCCACGCACCCCTGGGAAAGAGGGCTTACGCCCTCAGGGAATCACCGAACGACTGATTGCGAATCAGTTCCATAGGAATCTAACCTCTGCCGGGTTCTCCGCCAGCTCCGTAGAGAAGTATCTTTAATCCTGTTGCTTTCATGGCCGTATTGGGAGCAACCCAATATTTACAAGCCAGTATTGATCGCTGGCATCGGGAGAGAGACAAGCGCTTAATTTATAGAAGAAAGTCGTTCTGTTTCTCTATCCGATACGTCTCGGCGTACCGCTGATGTGGCTGATGCTCTCGCACCGGCAACAGGAACGTATTCGATGACTGTGTATTCAGTTTTCAAGGATCAAGCAGCCGATTTTCTTTGGCTGTATCTAAATTGTACCTGTTCCTCATGCAAGTTTTTATTGCCTCGTAGGTATAGTTTTGAGGTTATTCACGACCTAAAAATATGTAATCAAGGGTTGTCTCAAAGCGCACAACCAGTTCGATTGCCAAATCAATAGAGATACCTCTGTTGCCGGTTTCAATTCGTGCAATGGTGTTTGCGGCAACACCTAACTGCTCCGCAAGCTGTTCCTGTGTAAGCCCATGTTCCTTTCTCAAGGCTTTAATTCTTTTTCCGCTTTCAACCAAGTCGTAATACATTTTCGTTCCTCCGTGTTTTTGAATTTGTGAAGTTGCAAAATCAAAAACAGCGGGAGGAGATCGTGCCCGATTCTCAATACCCTTTGCCATCTGCCTGTCCTCCTTGCAGGCATAAAAAAAGAGCCGGAGTAAATTACTCCAAGCTCTCGTTCATGCCTTTGTGTTAATTATGGGGGAAAATAGGCAGGTATAAAAAAAGCCCCGTACCCATTACAGGCACGAGGCGTAACTCTCTCTATTCAATTTTATGCCGCTATCTCCCAGCATAGCCATTTTAACACTGGACAAGTCGGACTTTCAGTAGGGGAACCGTCGTATTTTCATCGGATTTTAGTCGGACTAAAATCCTGTCTTAGCATTCACAATAACACAATGCTTCTTCCTCCCGGGCACTTTCCAGGAAATCTTTCAATTTAGGAATGGCTGTTCCCCAAAGTGACAGACCAAATAACAGTATCGCTTCTTTCTTTCGGTCATAGTAGGTGCTGCGTTCCATATTCAAAACCTCCAGCATTTCTGATTCCCTGTACTTGAAGCGGTTGAGATATGCCTTTGAGATAATCTCACAGTACAGAGCGCCTTTATCTGGATATTCTCTGATTTTCAACATAGCCATATCTACCAGTTCAATGATCCACTTTGTCTCAAATAAGCTGCGAATGCGTTCTTCAAATCGTTCTCTCGCTTCATCCGGAGCAAAGTTCTCCAGATAAATCAATGCACCATCTAAGCTGTCACCGTAAGTACAAATAAGGGTATCACATACATCATTCGCACGATCAATGGTAGACCAGCACACCTCTCGATATATGGATAAAATCAGCTTTGCTCTTTCATACAGAACCTTCTCGTCAATGTTCTGCATCCGGCAAAGCATTCGAATACTGCTTAATACCTGTGTATTATATCTGCTCATTCAGAATCTCCTTTCAGCCTAATCCATAAAATAAGAATTCCTTTCTAACTCCTGTCACTTGGCTAAAGGGAAACAAATACCATGGGACAAGAATGACTATAACTTCCGATATTTGATTAAAATAACAGAAGTGAAATCGGAAGTTCTTGACTTTATAAAAGTTCCGATATATAATTAAGTGGAATTAAAACTTCTGTTATGATTCTTATTATAGCATTTTCCAGAAGTTTGTCAACAAATAATCGGAAGTTACGAATAAATATTTTTTGAAAGGAAGGATACTACCATGACATTTGGAGAAAAAATTAAAGAAGCTCGTTTGGCTATGAACCTATCTCAAACGGAGCTTGCCCAGATGACCGGCATTTCCGAAAGATCCCTTTACACCTATGAGCAGCTCGGAACACTCCCCAGAAAAAGCAACATCAGAAAACTTGCTGAAGCACTGCATATCTCTGTGTCCTATCTTTTGGACGAATCTGAAACGGATAGCCAGAGCCATATAGATCAGGATATGTTTATTTTAGAGGCAAAGGAAAACTTCGGTTCAAAAGGAGCAAAAGAAGCTCAGGAAGTGTTGGGTCGTGTAAATTCTCTGTTTGCCGGTGGAGAATTGGACGAGGACGCAAAAGATGTATTCTTCCAGGCGATTATGTCAGTTTATATGGACTCTAAGAAAACAGCACGGGAAAAGTACACTCCGAAGAAATACAGAAAGCATAAAGATAAAGAGTAAAATCCTCAAGCACAGAATATGTTTTCTGTGTGCGATTCGGAGGTGAAGCAAATGAAAACGGCAGAGCATATCATTGAAACTGTCGATAAGCTTGTGCGAAAATATCACACCAGAGACCCTTACGAGCTATGTCAGCTGTTAGGTATCAAAATCCACTATTACGATTTACAGAAGAAATTGAAGGGCTTCTTCTATTACCAGTCCAGACAAAAGAATATCGTGATAGATCACAATGTGAACGGTATCCTGGAGCGTATATTAGTCGCACATGAATTAGGACACGCTGTCCTGCATACAAAAATCGCTATGATGCACGGCTTTCAAGAAATGGAAGTTTTTGATGATAGATCAATCGAAGAAAATGAAGCAAACTTCTTTGCGGCGGAGCTTCTGTTAGAAGATGGGAAAGTCCTGGAATGCCTTTCGGAACACACATTTTTTGAAACGGCTAAAATGCTCTATGTACCGGCAGCATTATTAGACTACAAATTCAGCCTGCTCCACGAAAAAGGAGAGCTGGTAAATTCGATGTATATTCGTAAAGCAGATTTCCTGAAAGAAGATCTTCATGCCTACGATAACGACATTGGTTATGGCGATATATGAATATCTATTTTTATATCTTTACAGAAAAAGTCCACCAGTACGATGCGTAGTGCATCATGACTGGTGGACTTTTTGCTTCTTAAAGAATCAGTATATTGTGCTGCAAAAAAGAACCCCATAGCAGTTCACTCTGTACCGTCAATGGGCTTCTTTTTCATTATATCAATCAAGCTCCGCTTTTTTTATCATCTCTTGCTGGTCAATCAAGACATCAATCAACTTTCCTACGGTTATCAATGTTGTTACATTACACTTTTTCAGTTTTGCAGCAATCTCATTATCAATGATGCTGTCGCATTTTGCATATGGGGTATCCAGTAAAAAATAGTCAAAGTTCTTTTCCAAGACGAATGCCAGTTTTAGAAGCATTGCCAAAGAAACTTTCGTCTGTCCAACTTCAACATGGCTCATATGATTGTTCGAGCAACCAACCAACGCACCCAAATCAGCCTGACTATAACCCTTTTCCAGTCGGGCAGCTCTAATGCGCTGACCAATCTTAACGTAATCAATTTCCGGTTGCGTTTCAATCACCTCCATGCTGTGTATGATTCTGCTATACATTATAAAATGTACCAAAAATCTCAACAACCAACATCGGGTGCAAGTTGCATTTATAAATGCAATATGATAAAATTTTATAGGCAGATTGCATTAAATGATAGAATGAAAAGAACCCCAAGACGACAATATGAGCTATCTTGAGGTTCTTTAAAATAAAAAATTCGTAGAGTACATTACTCCACGAATCGCATTCTTCTCTGTTTTTTTTAGTTTATATCTTTATTTTACAAATTGTCGCACTGTTTGTCAATATGTTAGGGACATAAAACACGAGGTTTTGCACAAAAATCCATCTTAGAAAGTTCCAAAGTCACAATTTGCCGTCAGAATTATAGTCATATTGAAGGAGGTGTACCTTATGGCACGAAAAGGAGAAAATATTTACAAAAGGAAAGACGGCAGATGGGAAGGAAGATACATTAAGTCCCGATCTTCTACAGGCAAAGCCAATTACGGTTATGTTTATGCAAAGTCATATCGAGAAGTCAAGGCAAAACTTATCAGTCAAAGTTCGTGCACGAGTAATTCTGTCACTGTCGATCCAGAAATTAGCTCAGATCAATTTGAACAGGTTGCTATGGAATGGTTTCAAGCTATATGTCCTAAAGTGAAGGAATCTACAAGCAACAAATATAGGAATCTTCTCAGCTCGTATATACTTCCTGTGTTCGGAAGCAAACAATTGCGTGATATAACACACGAGTTTATTGAAACGCAGTGTAATTTTTTCCTTGTTTCTGGTGGATTAAAGGAGAATGGACTTTCCTCTAAAACTGTTTCAGATATTTTATCTCTAATTCGAAATGTCTTACAATTTGCCACCCGAAACGGGAAAGCCATTTCTTGTGACGCACGATCTATACAGATAAAACGTCAAACGAAGGAAATGAGAGTTTTGAGTCGTGCTGAACAGGAAAAATTATGCCAATACTTGTATTCTAATCTTGATTCCTGCAATATTGGTATATTAGTATGTTTATTCACTGGTCTCAGAGTAGGTGAAATTTGTGCGTTACGATGGGAAGATGTTTCATTCTCAGATTACACAATCCACGTGCATCAAACGCTCCAGAGAATCCAAGATAGAACCAACAGTGAATACAAGACAAGGATTGTTGTTACCACACCAAAAAGTGCTTGCTCCATCCGTACTATTCCAGTACCCCATGGCTTAATGACTATTCTTACAGCACACAAAGCTTCTTCTACTGGCTACATCCTAACCAATAGCGATCAGAATCCATTAGAACCAAGAACCATGCAAAATCATTTTAAGAAGGTATTGAAAAACAGCGGAATCACCTCCGCAAATTATCACTCGTTACGTCATACATTTGCTACAAGGTGCATAGAGCTTGGATTCGATGTAAAAAGTCTCAGCGAAATATTGGGTCATGCCAGCGTGAATATTACAATGAATCGCTATGTACACCCATCCATGGATTTAAAAAGAGAAAATATGCAACGGCTTTCTGATTTATTAGCCGTCAAATAAATTGTCAACACCGTCAAATAATGCTGAGTTTTCAGTGTTTGGCGGTGTTTTTTCGTGGAGTAATGTACTCTACGAAAGAGTATACCCAGGAGGAGATTTATTGATTCAATTTGTAGGGCGAGATGCTTATAAGCAGTTTTGGAATTTTAGTAAAGATGAGAAAGAGAACTTGGCCACTCAATTGGCGATTGAGTTACCCGCACTCAGAGGAAAAGTTGGTGCATCACAAGAAGAAATTGCTTCGGCTGTTGGTATTTCACGACAAACTTATAGTGCCTACGAAAATCGGACACGCCCAATTCCATGGAGTTTATATCTAGCACTATTGTTTTATTTTGATTACATTCCAAGTACACATTATATGATTCGCCAGCTTGAATTATTCCCAAATGAATTAGACGAATGTTGGTTAGCTGGTAGAGTTTTTATTGAGGAAGAAAAATGAGCGAATATTCACAGCAAATAAAAAGGGATATTACATGAACAAAAATATAAAATATTCTCAAAACTTTTTAACGAGTGAAAAAGTACTCAACCAAATAATAAAACAATTGAATTTAAAAGAAACCGATACCGTTTACGAAATTGGAACAGGTAAAGGGCATTTAACGACGAAACTGGCTAAAATAAGTAAACAGGTAACGTCTATTGAATTAGACAGTCATCTATTCAACTTATCGTCAGAAAAATTAAAACTGAATACTCGTGTCACTTTAATTCACCAAGATATTCTACAGTTTCAATTCCCTAACAAACAGAGGTATAAAATTGTTGGGAGTATTCCTTACCATTTAAGCACACAAATTATTAAAAAAGTGGTTTTTGAAAGCCATGCGTCTGACATCTATCTGATTGTTGAAGAAGGATTCTACAAGCGTACCTTGGATATTCACCGAACACTAGGGTTGCTCTTGCACACTCAAGTCTCGATTCAGCAATTGCTTAAGCTGCCAGCGGAATGCTTTCATCCTAAACCAAAAGTAAACAGTGTCTTAATAAAACTTACCCGCCATACCACAGATGTTCCAGATAAATATTGGAAGCTATATACGTACTTTGTTTCAAAATGGGTCAATCGAGAATATCGTCAACTGTTTACTAAAAATCAGTTTCATCAAGCAATGAAACACGCCAAAGTAAACAATTTAAGTACCGTTACTTATGAGCAAGTATTGTCTATTTTTAATAGTTATCTATTATTTAACGGGAGGAAATAATTAAACTATGTTTTGAACCATGAATTAAATAAAAATGACTCTCAATTATTGGAAGTCAATTTATTAAACCAATTAAAGCTTGCAAAACGTGTAAATCTTTTTGATTATTCTTTAGAAGAATTACAAGCCGTTCATGAGTATTGGCGGTCAATGAATCGTTACTCAAAACAAGTTTTGAATAAAGAGAAAGTGGCTTAATATGGCAAATATAGTCAATTTTACTGACAAACAGTTTGAGAATCGCTTAAATGATAATTTAGAAGAATTGGTTCAAGTAAAAAAGCGGTTGAATCGCCAACCGCTTTTTTACTTGGTGGGCAATCAGGGTCAGGGAAAACCAGTTTGCGAAGAAGATGATTGAGCAGGCAGGAACAAAGTGATAAATTCAAATTGTGAGGGAAAATACAGATGAATCAAGGAAGAATTATTGTGATTACAGGCTCACCGGGGACAGGAAAAACAACAACTGCGTCAATTGTCGCAAAGGAATCAGATATGGATAAATCAGTGCATATGCACACCGATGACTTTTTTCATTACTTAAGCAAAGGCGCAATACCACCACATTTGCCAGAATCCAACAAGCAAAATCTGGTTGTCATTGAAGCCTTTTTAGAAGCTGCAAAGCGATATGCTCGTGGCGGATATGATGTAATTGTAGATGGGATTGTCGGGCCATGGTTTTTGGAGCCATGGAAAGCTCTTGCCCAAGAAGATTACGAGGTACACTATATTGTATTAAGAGCGAGTAAAAAAGAAACTATGAAGCGAGCTGTGGAACGCTCAAAATTAGATAGAAAAACAAATATTGAATTAGTGGAAACAATGTGGGAGCAATTTTCCGGTTTGGGGATATATGAATCAAATGTCATAGACACAACTACATTCACAATTAAAGATACGGTTTCCGCAATAAAAGAAAGAGTTGCATGTGGGACGTCTTTACTATCTTAGACATTCCCATTTGTCAGGAAGATAGCAAAGCCAGCCGAGCCAGTCAACGGTCAAGATGAACGGCGCATTTCATGCGCCGCCGTTGACAGTCACGCCCGTCTTTGCTAAAAAGTAATCAAGGCGGGAAAGCCCTAAAATGGCTTCCCGCCCATTTCAATTTTTAGAAAAGAAACGCTCCAAAATCAGAAAGAGAGCGTCCAAGCACTTTGAGGGATTGGCCGCCTTGTCCACCCATTCAGCGGGACAGCGGGCGGAGGTCAAGGCCGGGTGTAAACCCGTTCATTTCAGCTTAGAAACCCTTCATAAAACGGGCTTATTTAGCGATATAAGGCTTTATAATAGAGAAGGAGTGAAACTTCTATTCAAGTTTAGAAACACCTTCCATTAGTCCGAAAGAGACCTTAGAAAGAGAATTAAATCGTAAAGTATCAGGGAAAGAAATTCAACCGACTTTGGAGAGAATAGAGCAAAAAATGGTTCAAAATCAACACCAAGAAACCCCTGAATTTAAAGCAATTCAACAAAAATTGGAAAGCTTGCAGCTACCTACACCACCAATACCCAAAACACCTAAACTTCCAGGACTTTAAACCTTAAAAAAGGAAAAGAGTAGTTACCAAAAAACGGTAACTACTCTTTTTTTATAAAAACCTTTCCTCATGTTTGAAAAGCTGATCGAGAAATAAAGCACACAACGGTATTCTTTCTTTTTTCAGTTGGTACATTTTGCAGTCTGTAACGTGTCATTTACTGTTTGTTACCTTAACATATCCAGTCGAAAACACAAGGGTATATAAACGAGCAAGCTCGCCCTTGTGTTTTCTTTGTGTCTATGTTGCGTTCTCGTCACAGCAAACGACACGAACACACTGGCGAAAATGAACCAACAAAACGAAAAAAGAAAGGAGCGTATACTTCACAGACGGTGTTAAGGATACTTACCAGATGAAACCGTACATTGCACCGACCGCTGCTGAGTTGGAACAATTTCTTTCCTCTCTAAATTAAATCTTGCCGAAGCAGTGATGTGTCAGACTTTCCTGACACATCGCCGCTTTGCACTTCACAAAATCCGCTGCCAGGAGGTGATGAAATGAGTATGGTAAATGCTGACTCCGTTCAGCTATTCGCAATGCTGAAAAAAATGCAGGATTCCATTTCCTCCATCGAAACTACCAAAAAATCTGTAAAGATGAAATATGAACAGTTAGGTGCTGGATGGCAAGATAAAAAATACAACGAGTTGGGCGTGGTTGTAAGAGACTGCAACAAGGCTCTCAATGACATATTGGTAATTATGCTTCAAGCAGAAAAATATGTGGCTTTACTCGCCAAGAGCCTTAGTGAATACGAAAGTGTTCAACTAGGATCTACAAATGGAATATCTGCAAGCACACCTCAGACCAGTAGTTTTGCTGTTACACCATCAAGTGCAGATACAACCACCTTTGAGTCAAATACCTTTGGTTCTAATCTTGCATTTGTTCAAGACAGACTATCAGCTGAACGATATTTTTCCCGTGGAAATCACTATGAAGAATATCGAGATTATTGGGAGAACGGGAACTATACCTTTTCTCGAAATGAAAATCCAGAACTCGTATACGTTAGAGCAAGGGATATTGAAGGAGTTTATCTCAGTGACCGAGAACTTGGGAACCCGGAAGGATTTTGGACACGGAATGGTCGAGAGGGATGGTCGAGAGAAAACATTCTAAGGCGAGCTTCGCACATCCAAGATGTTCGTCAAAATACTGAGTCAGGAATGTCTTTGGATGAGCTTTCACAAAACCCAGTGTTAGATGATACCATTCGTAGCTATTACAATAATCCTGTCCAGGTTGCGCAGGTAGGTTCTTATTATGTATTTCAGAGTGATGGGCGACATCGAACACTTGCAGCTCAATCGCTTGATACATATATCCCGGTTTTAGTAACAGGTAGCTACACTCGAAATGATTAACAAATGAGGAGGTGAGTGTTTGAGCAACGTAAATGCTGATGCAACTCAATTACTGACAATACTGAAAAATATGCGGACCTCCATTTCTTCTATCGAAACTACAAGAAGTTCTGTGAAGATGAAATATCAGCAATTGGGAATTGGATGGAATGACAAGAAGTACGATGAGCTGGGAACTATCGTAAAAGATTGCAACAAAGCCCTGAATGATATTTTACAGATTATGCTTCAGGCCGAAAAATACGTTGCTTCACTTGCCAAAAGTGTACAAGAATATGATAATGTTAATTTGGACACTCCTTCTGCACGAAATTCTTTCCTCCAGGGTCTGCAAACACCTAATGTTGGTAATTCGTCTTATCAGTATTGCCTTGGCGTGCTAACCCAAGGTAGCACACCAGACGGATATATCGCTGTTATATCACAACGCCATGAAAATGCAGAGCAGAATGTCAGAGAAGTGTTTGACCATTTCGCTGGTAAACTGATGATACAAGATTCTGAATATCCACCGGATCAGACAGCACATTACTCACCGGGAAATTATATAGGGCATTCACGAGGAGTCTACTACAATGCAGCTTCTGATATGACAAATCCAAGAGGTGCAGGAACAACTTATTTCCACGAGCTTGCTCACATGATCGACCATGCTTCGTGCAACTATCGGAGCAATCTATCCAATACTCCAGAATTTGCTGAGGCACTGGTTGAGGACGGACAAAGAATCCTGAGCTTATATAACAATCTTCCAGTGGAAAAGCAAACTGCTTTTCTGACCCGTATTAGGCAGGATTCAGCTCACTCCTTCTCGGACTTAATTGATGCGACAACAAATGGTCAATTGCACGGAAATTATGGTCACTCAAGGAACTATTGGACGAGACCGGGCAATCTACAAGCAGAAGCCTTTGCCCACTTTTTTGAAGCGTCTATGGGAGACCAAGGCAAATTAGAGCTATTAGCAAATTTCTTTCCTACAGCGTTTGGTATTTTTTCTTCAATGATTGATTCTATTAGACCAGATAATCATGTTAGGGTCTTGAGCAGAGAAAGGTAGGTGCATACAATGGACAAAAACAAGAGCGTTGCAGATTTTATGAATAGCTTCCTTAATACACCTGAACCGAAAATTGATAATGAGTATTATGAAATCGAAGAACAGTATTTTCGGCAATTCGGTCATGGTGTCCCAAGGGAAATGTTGCCTGATAGCATTTCAACGGAACAAATTAAACAAGCCATGAAAAAATGCATTCTTTCCAAAAAGGATAATCTCTTTGAACTATTAGGCATCATTATCAACGATAATTATTTATATTAAGAAAAGGAACGACGACATGGATGAAGACAACATTATAACTTTGAATGATGAGAATGGGAACGAAGTTGAATTTGAATTTCTTGACTTAATACCGTATCGCCAGAACGAATATGTTGTCCTGCTTCCTATTGGAGATTCGGATGGGCAAGTTGTTATTTTGCAGCTGAAAGAAATTGACGATGAAACAGAAGAATATGTTGGTGTTGAAAACGAATTTGTGTTAGAGACTGTCTTTGCTCTGTTCAAAGAGCGAAACAAAGATTTCTTTACATTTGAGTAATTAAACAATGCAAGCTCAAACCAACAACACGATAAAAGGGGGGTGCATTATGGATATTTGGCATCGTGTAGGCAGAATTGTTCGCTTCTCAAACTTAGGAACTCTTCTGTTCTTTACTCTTAATATTCTGCTGATTGTTGCTGTGTTCGGTTCGTCAGGAAGCATTGTTGAACTGATTTGTATTTACTTTTTCACAGTAGCTATCAGCTTATCCCCATTAGGCGAAATGTGCCTGGCTGCCTTCGCAGGAGCAAGCGATATAAAAAGAGTAGATATAAAACTTCGAGTTGTCCCGCTGGTTCAATATGTTTTAGATAAAGCAAAAGAGAACACATCATACTGTCCTAAAAAAGTGAAAGTGAAGATTATCCATGATCCTGCTCCAAATGCATTTGCTCTAGGTAGGCAAACACTATGCATAACTGACGGATTGCTTTTACTCTCCGATGATATGATACTTGGAATTCTCGCCCATGAGATCGGACATCTCTCATACGGGCATACTGTTATCCAATTATTGATTGGCGGGGGCAATATATTTATATCCGGGTGCCTCCTGTTAATCAAAATATCCTACTGGATTTTTTCTGCAATCATGGGGCTGTTCGCAATATGCTCTCGTAGTGGTGTAATGGGTATAATTACCGCAGTTTTCGCAGGAATATCAACAGCACTTTCTTGGTTATGGGTAAAGTTCTGTATGCTTTTTCTGATGTGGTCTATGAGACAAAATGAGTATCTGGCTGATGAATTTGCTTATAAAATTGGTTTTGGTCTTGAATTAGCGACGGTATTAGACCAACATATCTCAGATGTTCCGCATGATGGTTTTCTCAGTGCAATATACTCAACTCATCCATGCAACGATGATAGGGTTGCAGCATTGCAAAATTTAGGTGTACCCTATTCTCGATACTAAATTCATAATCTCACAAATTGGCAAGCAGTGTAAACCTGTACAGGTTCACTCATTTTCTCGATTTTCCCTTCGGTGCAATCTTCGCAAATTTGCTTGTTGGGGAAGCATCCCCAATCCCCTTTGAACATCATCTGCCGATGATGGCTACACGATTTTCAATCGTTTCTCAAAGAACAGTAGAATAAAAATTTGCCCATGGTTGAAAGCACCGAAATCGAAAAGCAAAAAAGCAGCCACGATCCGCACCCTTTGGGGAGTGCAGACCGTGGCTTTTTGCTTTAACGGAAGTTCTTCTTTTCCTCTTTCTCTTTCTCTTTTTCCTGCTCTTTCTGCCTGTCGATATTCAAAATCGTTTCAACCGTCCGTTTGGCAATCAGCAGTTCTTCTTTCTCTTTTCTGATCTGACGGTACTCAGCGTAGTCCTGCTTTTTCTGGACTGCCAGCTGATGAAACTCCTCATACAATGATTGCATGGACGGGAGCTTTGTAATCTGCAATTCATCAAAGGCTTGCTTCGCCGCTTTATGAATTGTGATTTCCTGACGGTGTTCTTCAAAGAATTTTTTGCTATATCCAGACTTGCGGTACTCGATATAAATTTGCCTTGTGTTGCGATAATTTTTGATGTGCTGCTGCAACGCCTGAACCTCAACCATACGTTTCTCTGCGACCTTGATAGAATCAGAAAGCGCATCGAACCGGGCAGACAGATTTTCAATATGAGCAGTCAGATCGTCGTAGTTGCCCAAGCCTTTTTCTTTCAGTAGGATTACCGTTCGGGCAGCTTCTTTTCGGTTGAACTTCTTCGCCCACTTTTCATAACCGACCGTCTTGCCCTCGGCCATCTTTGCCTGAATATCAATCAGCATCTGGAACTGCTTCGGGGCAGGAGCCTTGGCAGAGCCGCCTTTTGATTTGTGCAGGTTCTTGCCGGAGATAACCGCTTGAATTTCCTCTTTGCTATATCCTTCGCCCAGGGAACGCAGCCGAATGAAACGCTTCTGATTCTCGCCCTTGAACGCAGGCTGCTTTCCATCCTTGAACTCAAATCCCATGTCAGCCAGAGCCTGAACAAAGCCATCAAAGCTCTTTGGTTTCTGCTTCAGCACCGCATCAATCGCATCACATAATTCGTCACGCTGGGTACGCTTCTTGGGATAAACAGTTCTTTTCTGGCGCTCCCGATACGGCTTCGGTGTAATAATGGACAGCCCGTGTTCCAGGCAAACCATATCACTGAGTCTTTGCACCGCCAGACCGGAAAGAAAGAAGTTTTTGAATTTCCGTGTGGCATCCAGCGAGGTCGAATTATAAATGATATGATTGTGAATGTGGGATTTGTCGATGTGGGTCGCAACGATGAAAGCGTGTTTTCCCTTTGTCCATCGCATCGCTGTTTCATAGCCGACTTGGTTCGCTTCTTCCGGGGTGATTTCTCCCGGCTTAAAGGACTGGCGTATCTGGTATGCGATGATATTGTTCTTCTGCTGTCTGCCGGTAATATGCTGATACTGCCGTTTGGAAAGCAGAAATTCCTCATCTGCTGTCTTTGGATCACACTCATAGGAACTGATAAATTCGCCATCATTGGTTTTTGCGGCATTTTGTGAGTAGTCGGTTCTGTCTGCCAAACATTGAGCGACCGTCTTTCCCTTATTCACATGGAGTGCAATCAATCTTGTCGCTGCCATTCCCATCACTTCCTTCCCAAAAAGAAAAAGCCACCGGTCGGTGACTTTTCTCTGATATTATCTTATGACCTGATAAATGCTCCCAGACTTTCTCCAATATTCTCGACTTTCATAACAGCCCAGACGAGCAAGAACACCGCTGCTATTGTCGCAATTCCAAGAACCACAAGAATAAGCAGGGACTGCCACAAAGCCTTTACAATGCAGTAAATCGCAGATCCGCCAATGACCAAGAGCAATAAACCAATTACATAGGACACAACATTTGTAAGCAGATTTCCAAGAATGCAAATCACTTTTACAACGAACAGCACCGGCAGTGCCAATATCTTCAATACCAGCTTCATAGGCTCAACCCCTTTCTTTTAATTATATTGTACAAGGGTATCTGCCATAACGCAATGATGTCAACCCTTATGTAAAAGCCGCAGCCGAAACTGCGACTTCCCAACAAGTTGTCGGATTACTGGATTGAGGACAGGCGAACAAGAACTTCTCTCATGTCCGTCCAGATCTCCTCCAGCCGTTTTTGCAAATCCTCAATGTCAGCACGATAGATGCTGCCTGTTTCGTTCGCTCGCTTTGCGTACTGGTTCAGGTTGTTGGAGCAGATTCGCAGGAGCGAAACCAGGGCTTTCACATCCTGCAAATCCAGTCTGATACAGTAACCATCCAGAGCCATTTTCCGCAGATAGGCTCCCATGCTGCGGATGCCAAGCTCGTCCATCTTCTCATGGATTCGCTCGACCTCCTCCTTGGATGCAAGGAAATGAACATCCTGATCTCGCTTTGCCATTACAACACCTCCTCACGGGTTTCAGAGTATTTTGCAGGCGGGATATGCTCCGCTTTGGATTTCAGATCAGCCAACACAGAAGGACGCTCTGACTCGCTTCTTTCGTCACGATTTTCCACAGAGTCCTCCATATTCAGGGCTGCATCCAGTTCTGCCAGTCGCTGACTTTTGGCTGTCAGCTCTGCTTCCTGCGGGAACGGTTTTCCAACCTCCGCCTTGGCTGCTTCCTGCTGATTGTAGAGATTATTCAACTGCTCATTGGCTCGTTCTAAGCGCTCAAGGATGCCTGCAAGGGCATTGTCCAGTCGGGTGATATTTCCTCGTGCGTCCGTTCCAAGGGCTACTCTGTGGCTCACAGCGCCCTTCAGGGTCACATCGAACTCGTTCCGGAAACTGTCAAACGAAAGCTCCATCTGAAAGCCACGGTAACTGCCAAGAGGAACCGGATCGGCACTTTTCGTGTCCTTACAAGCCGCAAGGAGGATTTCACCGGCATCTGCCTTTTCGGTGTAGGCTTTGCCCATGATTTCCATGCCGCAAAAGCCATCGGCAATCTGCGGGTGTGCTTCCACGGTTTTAATATCAGCTTCAAAGCCATGAATATAGCCTGTCTGCTTTTCAATCTCAGCCGGGAAGTATTTCAGAAGCTTATCTTCCATACGGTACTGCTGGCTCTGGTGGTCAGCTTTCAGCACCTTCAGCCTTGCCACATCAATGTCCAAGTCCATCTTTTCCTTGATAAGCGGATTGCCGGCACACAGCGCCTTGATCTCCGCATAGGACAGCGCCTGCTCATCCACATCGTCACAGGAGCGAACCGGTGATTTGGAGGTCATAATCTGAGAAATAAACTTCTGCTTGTTTTCCAAGGTCTGATACAGGTAGGCATCGAAGGTTCCCTCGGTCACATACTGATACACCTGAACCTCTTTGTTCCGGTTGCCCTGACGGATGATACGACCGTTTCTCTGGGTCATATCAGACGGACGCCAACCCACATCCAAGTGGTGAACTGCCACCAATTTGTCCTGGACGTTGGTTCCTGCACCCATCTTTTGCGTACTGCCAAGAAGCACTCGCACCTGCCCGGTACGAACCTTGGCAAAGAGGTCTTTTTTCTTTGCCTCGGTATCTGCATCATGGATAAAGGCAACTTCTTCCGCAGGCACACCGTTTGCAATCAGCTTGGTTTTGACATCATCATAGACATTGAAGGTTCCATCATTTTTCGGTGTGCTAAGGTCGCAGAACACCAACTGGGTCAATTTGTCAGCCTGACCGTCCTGCCAGATACGCAGGATATTTCCCACGCAGGCATTGAGCTTGCTGTCAGGGTCATCGGGTAACAGGGTGTTCATTAGCCGCTGATCCAGTCCCAATTTTCGTCCGTCGCTGGTAATCTTGAGCATATTATCGACGGACGGGTCTACAATACCGGCATGAACATCTGCTGCTCTCTCTGAAAGGGAAGCCACCATATCCTTCTGGTACTCAGAGGGCTGAACCACAACCGTTTCAAACTTTGCTTCGGGAACAGGGAGATGCAACTGGTCAGAGGTCTTGATGTCGGCAACCTCCTTGAACATATTCATCAGTTCAGGCAGGTTGAAGAACTTCGCAAATCGGGTTCTGGCACGATAGCCGGTTCCCTCCGGTGCAAGCTCAATCGCAGTTGTTGTTTCTCCGAAGGTCGATGCCCAGGAATCAAAATGGGTCAGGTTCTTTTGCTGGAGCGTACTGTACTGGAGATAGCGCATGACCGTATAAAGCTCGGTCATCGAGTTACTTACTGGAGTACCGGTTGCAAAGATCACACCACGCCCGCCGGTCAGCTCATCCATATAGCGGCACTTCATAAACATATCCGAAGATTTCTGGGCTTCGGAGGTGGACAGACCTGCCACATTTCGCATTTTTGTGTAGAGGAACAAATTCTTGAACGCATGGCTTTCGTCCACAAACAGCCGGTCTACACCCAACTGCTCAAAGGTAATGACATCATCTTTCTTGTCAGCGGCAAGGAGCTTGTCCAGTCTGGCTTCCAATGATTTTCGTGTTTTCTCCATCTGCTTGATCGTGAAGTTTTCGCCACGCTGCCATTTCAGCTCCGCAATCGCACCCTCGATCTCATCAATCTGCTCCCGCAGCTGCCGTTCCTGTCGTTCGGCAGAAAGCGGGATTTTTTCAAACTGGCTGTGACCGATGATGACTGCATCATAGTCACCCGTTGCGATACGAGCGCAGAACTTCTTACGGTTTGCTGTTTCAAAATCCTTCTTGGTGGCAACAAGGAGCTTGGCACTCGGATAGAGGTGCAGGAACTCGTTTGCCCACTGTAAGGTCAAGTGATTCGGCACAACGAACAGGGATTTCTGGCTCAATCCAAGCCGTTTACTCTCCATAGCCGATGCAGCCATCTCGAAGGTCTTGCCCGCACCAACTTCGTGTGCAAGCAGCGTATTTCCACCATATAGCACATGAGCGATAGCATTTCTCTGGTGTTCACGGAGGGTAATATCCGGGTTCATGCCGCCGAAACGGATATGAGAGCCATCATACTCACGAGGTCTGGTGGAGTTAAAAAGTTCGTTGTACTTGGTGGAAAGGGTTTCTCGTCTGTGCGGATCTCTCCAAATCCAATCTCGGAACGCATCCTTGATTGCCTGCTGTTTCTGCTGTGCCAGGGTAGTTTCTTTTTTATTGAGGACACGCTTCTGCTTACCATCTGCATCTTCAATCGTATCATAGATACGAATATCCTTCAGATTCAGCGTTTCCTCCAGAATCCGATATGCGTTGGCTCGCTCTGTACCGTAGGTGACATACGCCGCCACATCGTTGTAGTTGGGAGAACTCTTACCGTTGATGCGCCACTCTGCGGTCAGCTCGGAGAACTTGACCTCAATGGAACGGCGCAAGTAATACGGCGTTTCAAAGGTTTCCTCCATGAACTGCTGAATATAATCGGCATCAATCCATGTTGCACCCAAACGCACATCAATCTCGGACGCATCCAAGTCCTTCGGCTGTGCTTTCTGCAAGGCTTCCACATTGATGTGGAAGGAAGAATCCCTGTCTGCCGCCATCTGTGCGACACGCAGCTTGCTTCTTACATCACCGGAAAGGTAATCATCGGCAGTCTGCCATCCAACTTCCACAGCATCGGGAGCCATCGGGTCTTTGAAGATCACCCCTCGAAGCTCTGCCTGAATCGCATCGTATTCTCCAGGTGTTCCAAGCAGCTGTGCCATAAACGGCAAATCCACCTTGCCACGCTCACCGATAGAGATTGCCAGAGCTTCGGACGGCGTATCCACGCTCGTCACTCTGCGTTCCGGCTTGATGGTTCGCTTGGTGAACATATCCGCCTTGCTTTTCAGATTGCCGTCCTCATCCACATTTTCCAGAGAACACAGGAGATAGTAGGAGGAATCGTCAGCAAATGCCTGACCATTGGCTCGATTATTGATAAGCCCGTTCTTTGCGGCAAACGCATCGTAGGCATCATTCAGTTCTGCCTGTTTCTGAGTAATCATTTCATCCGGGTAATCCTCAAGCTGATATTCGATCAGCTCGTTGACGATACCACGAAGTTCCACCATGCCCATCACACGGTCTTTTGCTTTCTCATTCAGGTCTACACGGCGCATCAGGGAGTTTTCACGGAAGTACACATTGCCATCCACCACGGTATAAGAGAAATTCTTTACATCCGGGGTTGCAGGAATGGTTTCGATTTCCTTACCCTTGTCAGCTTCGGGAAGCTCCACAGCCTGATAGGTTCCTTGGATGTGGGAAACTGCTTCTTTCAGAAGTTCGGACAGTTCCATGCCCTCAATGGGACGCACTGTAATGTCCATGCCGTAGGCGGTACTTTCTTCCACCGTATCGCCCAGAACCATTTCAGGATGAGCGACAAAGTAGCTGTTCATGGTGTGTCCTTCTTCGGTGCGGTCAAGGTTTACCCATTCCGGTACAATGTCAATCGGATGGTCACGCTTTTGCAGGAACAGGATGTCGGACACGACTTCCGTGCCTGCGTTTTTCTTAAAGGCATCGTTTGGCAGACGGATTGCACCAAGCAGTTCCGCCCTCTGCGCCATATATCGCCTTGCGTCAGAGTTCTTGGAATCCATGGTGTAACGGCTTGTCACAAAAGCGACCACACCACCGGGACGAACCTGATCCAAAGCCTTGGCAAAGAAATAGTTGTGAATGGAGAATCCCAGCTTGTCATACGGCTTGTCGGACACTTTGTAGTTGCCGAAAGGGACATTACCCACAGCCAGATCGTAAAAGTCTCGGCGGTCTGTCGTTTCAAAACCGGCTACTTTGATTTCTGCGTTGGGATAGAGCTTCTGAGCAATTCTGCCGGTGATGGAATCCAGTTCCACACCATACAAACGGCTGCTCTGCATTTCAGGAGGGAGCATACCAAAGAAGTTGCCGATACCCATAGCAGGCTCCAGAATATTTCCTGTTTCAAAGCCCATCTGTCCGACCGCATCGTAGATGGAGCGAATGACCGTAGGGCTGGTGTAATGTGCGTTCAGGGTGGAAGCTCTTGCCGCAGCATATTCATCTTCGGAAAGCAGGTTTTTCAGTGTCTGATACTCCTTCGCCCAATTTCCCTTGTCCGGGTCAAAGGCATCTGCCAGACCGCCCCAACCGACATAATTCGACAAAATCTCCTGTTCTTCGGTAGTGGCGTTCCTGTTCTCGCTTTCCAGTTTGAACAGAGTTTCAATGGCTGCGATGTTTCTTGCGAATTTCTGCTTCGGTCCACCTTCACCGATGTTGTCATCCGTGATGTGGAAGTTCACCGCAGGAACAGGTGGGATTTCTCTGGTGGTGATGGACTGCTCAAGCTGAGCGATAATGTCCATGACTTCGGCATTCTGCCATCCGTCCACCTGGGCATAATCCTGAATGATGGTGTCCTTTCCATCTACGCACTGTACGAAGTCCAGACTACCCGGCAGATCTCTGGTATTCATTGCACCCAGGGCTTTTCTCTGCGTGTCAGGAAGTGCATAGTAGGCTCGCAGGGCATCATCAAAGGAACTGTATTCCTTGATGTCCAGCGCACCCCGCTTCTGAATGTCCTCGGCAACATAAAAATGATCGATGAAGTGTTCCGGTTCCTGCTGTTCGGGTTCCGCACTGGCTCTGACCTGTGCGTGTGCCTTTTCGTCAGGGTAGTCCCCATAGATACGGATGCACTTATGCTCCTGCTGATCGTAAACGGCAGCACCATCGTACTTGAATCCGTCATCCTCCATGGTTCCGTCCACATAGCCCTGGGCAGCTTTTTCCGCTTCTTCCAGAGTGTAGTAGTCCAGTTTATCATCGAAGCCGTTTTCAAAGTGATGGTAGGCGGCAACCAGATAGCGGGGAGCCATGCGCTCCTCGTAGCTGTTAATCATCTCAGGTGTCAGCCATTCTGGTTTGTCGGGAATCATTTCATACAGCTCACGCATCTTGGCAATCTGTGCATGGCGGTTGCCTGCCCACAGATGCTTTTCGCTGTGCTGTCCTGCACCAAGGAAGTATTCGCAGTCCATACGCAGACGGTCTAACAGCTGATACTCAGGGGTGTAGTCCCTCGGTTCGGTTTTGCCCAGAAAATCCTCTGTAACGGGCTTTTCTTCGGTTTGGGCATCAACCCTTACCGCATGGTTTCTTTCGTCCTGAGAGAGCATACGCTCGAAATTCTCACGATTCTCGGCACGGAAGATGGGATAAGCAAGCGTAGGGTCACGCAGCTGAACTTCTCTGTCCGTGATCTGCTCCACACGGAAAGCTGTATCGTCCAGATATACCGTGTCACCGACCTGATAATTCCATTTCGGTTCCTCGGAAGCAGATGCTTCCACAACTTCGGCAGGCTCTGCCACAGGCGCTTCTGGCTGAACCGACTCCATCGCAGCTACGGACTGACGAACTTCCTCCAAATAGTCATTGGCAAGCCATTCGTCCGTGAAGTATTCCGTAACGCCTTCCGGGTCTACATAGTAGTCATCGGTCTGATTATCCCAGATCGCATACTCGCCATCCTCGGTATCAATCACTGCGAAACGGTCATAAACATCTTCCAACGGATCAGTTTTAGCTTCTTCGATAGCCTGTCGTTCCGCTTCTTCCTCCGGGCTGAGGTAGCGTCCCTTTCGTATCAGACCGTCGATTCTCTGCACCACCTGCGCCCAGGACATCTGCAATTTATCGCAACCGCTCTTGGTGTAAGCAACACCCTTGGCATCGTGATCCTGACCGCTGTGCGTTGCACCAGAGCAGGCATGGGAATGACCACCGGTTCCGTATTCATGCTTCAGGAAGTCCATCTTTTCCTTGGCAGAATGATTCTCCTGCCAGTAGTTATAAATACGGGCTTTACCACCGGAAAAGCCGCTTCCACGGGTCAAGTCTGCATTGACTTCATCATCCGTAATGAACTGGCGGACAAGGGGCATCTGCATCATATCGGTCTGATACTCACGCAAAGGCATATTCAACTCATACAGCTGTTTCTGAATGAGATTCAGCTTGTGATAGTGAAAACGAAGCAGATCGGGATTTTCCGCAAGGGTTTTTCTAAATTCCGAATACTGCTGTACCAAGGTTGCGTGGAAACGAGGGTCATCCAACTTTTCAGCCAAGTCTGCGGTTTCGTCAGGGAAACCACGAAACGGTTCCTGATGAAGAATTGCCAGATAGTTGCTGGAACGGGCTTCTTCACTCAAATCGTGATAAAGATGCCACAGGGATTCTGCCAACTTCTGACGCTCATATCCGGATGCTTCTACCAGTTCCACATTAGTTGCGAACCGACCATTTTCAAGCAGTTCTCCAATGCGCTCGGCAACCGTTTCCCAAGAAACGATCTGCGCTCTGGGGCTGTCAATGGCAGAGGAACCTTTGGCAAGGTGGATACCGTCCTCGGCATACCACGCACAGATATTCCCGCTATCTTCTTTCAGACCATAGCCGCCGTGATAGACCTGCTTTAAGGTCTGAACGATTTCTTCCAACGGCTTCTGCTTCATATATTCCAGCGCTACGACTTTTCGGGCTTCATCGGTATTGCTACCAAGCAGAAGGAAGTGGTCGATTTCTTCCTGGGCAAAAGAAAAAGCAGAGGGCGTAAAGCTCTCTGCTCGGTCGATAAAACTGATTTGTTCATTTTCGGAGAGGAAAAGGTTCAGACTCAGCTGTTGATAAGCTCCGTCATCACGACTTCCTCCGCCTGTGCTTTCAGGCTGTTCATGTGCTGCACCCACGCCATCTGCTGCGTTTCCTTGTCCGGTGCGGGGCTGTCCTTCAGGTACTGCTCCATCAGAAACTCCACTCTGGCTTTCGCTGTTTCCTCGATCTCCCACAGGTGCGGGAACAGGCTCTCCGTCAGAATCATGTCGTTCAGGAGCATCGGATTGTTCTGTTCCAAAAATGCTCGACGCATCCTGCCGTACTTGCCCAGAGGTTTCTCTCCCTCGTTCTCCAACTGAAGGTTCGGAATCTGATAATCTCCGGCCTGTCTGTAAGTCATCTCGCTCATAATCTGTACTCCTTTCGGTAGCTTTAATCTGCTCATGTTCTCCAATCGCTTTTTCGATTTCCTGAAACATCCTTGTGCTGATGGCATTCACCGCAGTACCAAGGGCATTTACCGTCTGTCTGGTGTTAAAATCAAACACCTTCTGGAAATCCTCATGCTCGAAGTAGTTGTCGGGACTTTCCACGAACCGGCAATACATCGTATAGGATACGCTGTTTGCCACCGCATTTTTGAAAGCTACTTCGATGTTGAGTTCATCATACTCCTCAAGGAAGCTGTTGGCAACGATGTCGAGGAACTGCTTTTTGTAATCGTCCCAATACTCAGCCGCCAGTGCGGATGCAATATCTTCAAGCTGTGCTTCCAGTACCCCGTCAGCGGCAACACCGAAGGTACGCTCCATCGCTTCCATGACATAGGAGCGGTTTTCAGGCGTCACCTCCCACGGTTTCAGTTCCGGGGAAGAACGGCGAACGCCGGTATCCGCCACATCAAACACATAGCGCAGATACGGTTTATCCCTGTTCATCACAAACAGAGCAATGCCGGTAGAGCCACGCTTTACATATCTGCGGTAATTTTCAGCGTTCCAGTCCTCATAGGGCTTGCAAAAGGTCGCATTGGGGCGCTGAGCATAAATCATCACCTGTTCCGGATAGGTGAACTCATAGTTGCGGGACATCGTTCTCAAAAACGAAGTCCAGTTATCTGTGTTCGAGGTGATTTTCCCAATCGTTTCTTTTGCTAATCCGGAATAAAATCGCTCTTTTGCGTTCATTGTATCCCTCCAATCCTATCAATCCGGATAAAGGTTCAGCTTCTCAAAGGCGGCATCGTCCATGGCTGAAACTTTACGGAGAACCGAGTCTGCCAAAGCAAAAAGCTCTGACTCGTCCTCCGAAAGCTGTTCCTTCATCAGTGTCAGTGCTTCACACAGCCCTGACCTTGTGCCAGGGCTGTAAAGCATCATCATGTTCCGCTCATCCTGTGTGAAATCCATCATTCAATCTCCCTTTCCGGGTGGCTCTTGGGCGGCTTATGGGAAACATCCGGCACGGGCTTTTCCTTTAACTGCTCCAACACCGAAGGACGTTCCTCTAATCCGGACGCTTTTCCGTTATTGATGATACCGTCAATCATCCCATAATCATCTTCCATTGCCATCTCTGCGTTTTTCAGGTAGTTTTCGGACTTCATAAAGTTTTCCAGCTTCTGAAACCCAACAGAATCTACATAGTGAAAGGATACCTCACCGACTACCTTTAAGGCTACGATGTCGCTGACCGACATACTGTGACCACGGAAATCATCCGGGTGGTCAATATTGAACTTTACATACAAATCTTCCAGCTGCCGATTCACATCCTCGGACATAGAAATGGAGCCATGATAGACCACCTCGTAACGGTCAATCTCAGGCTCCATTTCTTTCTTCTGAAGGTAGCTGTAATTTGCAAACATGAGCGGGATATTATCGTCTACATCTTCCCGCAGCTGAAGAATCGCATAGGAATCCGTGGGGCTTTCCAGAAAAGCAACCATTCTGTCATCCGGGGTGGTATTTCCGTGAACATCATCCCATTTTTCGTTTTTCATATCCGTGTCCTCCTTATCGTTCAGGCTCTTTGCGTTTGGGAGAGGGACTGGCAGGCGCAGCTTTTTCTGCGGCCTGTGCCAGTTTTTCCATGACCGACTCACGCTTCGGAGAGTCGAGCTTATCCAGCTGACTTTTCAGCACTTTGGCAACCTCAACCGCAGTTTCCTCACGGGCTTCTTCAATGGCTGTATTCAGGAACTCACGATACGGAGCCGTATTACCAGCGGCAAGATCTGCCTTGATTTCTTGGATATGCGCCTGCACATCATCGACCTGATCCATATATTCATAGGGGTCGAAGTTCTCTGCAAAACGGTCGAGCTTAAAAGCAAGCTCAGCGATAGGGTCATTGACCACCACCGCCTGTCTGCCGACTTCAAAAGCCTGCTCCATGACATCCTCATAGAACATTGCCCGCAGTTCCCGGCGCTCCAGCCCGAAGGATTCCAGAATATCCCGGCGGACTTCGAGCATGGACAGTTCAGGGTTATCAACCTGACCGCCATCAATCTCGTTGTAGTTTTCATCCAACAGGGTGTAGTCGTAACCATCTTCGCAGGTCTGCACCGCAAGGATTCTATCCTTTCCGACCTTCCATGCGGCTTCATCGCCCATAATCTCAGGCTCCGGCATATAGCTTGCGCCGTTGCGCTCCATAATTTCTGCAAACTGGCAGATATGAAACACATTGTATCCGATCTGCGTATGATACTCGTCAATGAAGGTGCAGGGCTTCACAACCATTTCATCCGGGTAGTGAATCTGCACACAGCTGCCATCGGGGATATGAAACAAATCCTTATAATGGCTGTCGATAAATCGGATTTCCTTACCATCCGGGTTGTACTCATTTGTCATTTGCGCTTTCCTCCATTTTCAAATTCCATACTGAACTTCGTTTTGCCAT
>Ga0129315_1000142_pt1 | contig 78222 bp, 57 predicted proteins | sample Cm827metagenome_FD_94432 | JGI IMG/M metagenome (GOLD analysis project Ga0129315, IMG submission 94432) | Eastern black-and-white colobus group fecal microbial communities from Wisconsin, USA - Cm827 metagenome | ecosystem: Host-associated > Mammals > Digestive system > Large intestine > Fecal... | reverse complement strand
GTTTCTTACAAGGAAACGGATAGATATATTAACAGGATCACTAAAATTTCTAATCAAAATTTAGACTGATGGGCTTTATAATTTTTGTTGCCGTTGTTATCTTGGCTATTTACTTGATCAAAAAAAGTTCTTCTGACAAGAATTCTTCTTTTGAAGAACCAGTAAAATCCCAAATTTCATTTGATAATCTTTCTCAGGAAGACCTTAATGACCGGGATGAAAAATTCCGCGATCTGATGCAGGGGAGAAATACGCGTTGCCTAGCCTCTCAAGGTAAGTGATTCAAATTAAATGATTTAATGTAATTGTGACACAAATTTAAAATTATAAAAAGTAAATTAATTATGGGGTTATTTGGTTGGATTATAATACTGGCTGTAGCAGCTCTGATATGCCGAGCATTACGCTCAATCTGGGAGGCTGTTGATTGGATTGCTTACCTGTCTGTGCTTATCTTATTTATTGTCGCATGGATGTCAGAAGGCTTCTGGACAGCACTTCTCGTTGGAGTTTTAGGTTCTATTGCTATTACGTTTCTTTTCGGAATAGGAAGTGGCACTGAGGTTAGAAAGTTCGGACATAAATACACTTTGACATGTGAAAAATGTGGATATGATAATTTGGAGATTCTGGAGCATACAGACTTCGGAGTTGTTACTCGTTGTAGAAGATGCGGCCAGGTATGCCATCATACGCTGAATCATTAAAAGGTAATTAATGATACAGATTGATACAATAGTCGATTGGATATTGACAGAGAGGTGTAATCTGATAAGCATTGCTCCATCTGGCAGGGGAATTATCGTCTTAAAGTCATGAAATAGTACAGAATGGGAATATAATCAATCATAATATTATATGGATTTCGTAGATTTTCTTTTAAAAACACTGTTTGAAGCAGTGGCTTGGATTTTCAAGCTTCTTTGTAGTGCTGTAATCGGATTGTTTAGTCTGATTATAAAAGGAATCGCCAGCTTGTTCAATAAAAGCGAGGCGTAGTCCTAATTTAACGGCGGATTCCGAAAAGCCGGAAAAGAGTAGGAGATAACACTCAAACATTTATAGTTATGCTTACCGAAGTATTTACTGTCAATGAGAACGCCAGCAATTGTACAGCAGGATGCTGTGATGTATTTGGCTATGGATGTTCTTGCGCTTGCAACAACAGCTAAGTGAGAAGTGTTTGCACTCTGTTGCGCATTTTTTTTGCGTAGCAGAGTGCTTTTTTTGTTTTTTACGAAACAGTATCGGATCTGATGCTGGAAAGCCACATAAAATGAAAACAGAATTACTGATAAAAAATAACGTGTTTCCGATACCAGTCGGAGACTTTTTTCACAAAGAAACAGATGCCTGCTATCTTGTGTACGCACCATTGAGCAATGTGTTCTATCTTTCTACCGGTGATGAGGTGCGGAAATTGGAACGGACCTTAGAAAAAGGAGAAAATACACCGCTTGTCCAGAAACTCTTGAAGCAGGACGCGTTTAAAACCATAAATCAGGAAGTAAGCGTTGATACATTCTGCACATTGCACCTGTTGCTGAATGAGAAATGCAATTTCAGTTGTAAATATTGTTATTCAGCCAATGGGCGTTCCAAAGCAGAACTCACAGAAGATCAGATATATACCACGTTGGATTATTTTCTTTCGTCAGAACGTGCGGCAGTGAAAGACAGAACGGTTATGTTTATGGGTGGAGGTGAACCGACATTGTCTTGGGAACTGTTGGAAAAATCAACTCTTTATGCGGAACGTACTGCAAAAGCGAATGATGTCAATCTTCATCTTTCATTGACAACTAACGGCTCTATCCTCGATGACAAGATGATGGCATTTCTGAAGGAACATGACTTTACTGTACAGATATCTTTCGAGGTGCTTCCTGATATTCAGAACGAGCAGCGTGGGCAGTTCGACAAGGTGGCTGAAAATGTCAATAGAATTGCCGCTGCAGGAATAAACAATTATGTGCGCTCTACGATTACAGCCTCAAATGTGGATAGAATACCGGAAATGGTGGAATATTGTCATCTGCATTTTCCTGAAGTGAAAAAACTCAGTTGTCAGCAAGTTGTTGATCCTGAGTATTTCAAGACGACAGATATTGTCCATGATTTTTTCGATAGATATTTCAGGTCATTCAGAGAAGGAGTGGCTTTAGCTGAGAAATATGGCATTGCACTTCGCTCATCTTCCTCTCATCTTTTGAACTATTCCAAAAGAGAGCGGTTTTGCTACAATCTGGTATGTTTGACACCGTATGGTACATTGACCACCTGCCCGGACGTCTCTTCTCCTAAAGAGCCGGATTATAAAGATGCTGTATTCGCAAGTCTTAATGATGGCAAGATCGAGTTTGATAATGCGGCTTTCAGAAGACTGACATCTGGAAGTATCCATACGATAGAGAAATGCAGGGAGTGTTATGCCAAGTGGAACTGTGGAAGCGGATGCCCGAGCAGCAGGAGAGTCTATAATTCTGAGATATTTGATGCTGTCTGTGATCATTATCGTAAGATGCTGTGTTTCAGTCTTATGGATGAACTTGCAGACAAGTATCAGAAATCAACGGGCAAGGATATGTATAAAGAAATCGGCTCTAAATTGTAGGATATTATGAATTATAAGAAACTCGCGGAAAAAGATATAAGTGTGGTTCCGGTTGGAGATTTATGGAATGTGGACCCGGAGCGTCTTTTGCTCGTTTATGCCCCATTGAACGGGAACATTGCCTTAGGTACTCCCGATTCCGTCCATAAACTTGAGGAATGTGCTGAAGGTGTTATTGATGACGAACAGCAGAAAAGGCTCCTCAGTACATTCCAGGCAAGCGGAAATGTACCTGTTCATCGGCTGCCGAAGTCCCCGGACGAATTGTATCAAGTGGATATACTTACGAATTATACATGCAATTTCAAGTGCATATATTGTTATTCGGCGGCGGGGCGTTCTTCTGGACAGGTCTCGTTTGAAAGTATAAAAGCGGTAATCGACTATATGTTCGCAAAGGACCGTAAGCAGATAAACCCATACATAATCAATTTCAGTGGTGGCGGGGAGCCGCTTATCAGTTATCCTCTGATAAAGAAAACCGTAGAGTATATTGAATCTGTCACCAAAGGGACTACCTTCAAATACAATGTGGGTTTGGTGACCAACGGCAGTCTGATAACTCCAGAAATCATTGACTTTTTTCAGGAACACAAGGTCGATATGGCTGTTTCGTTCGAAATTCTTGAACGGCTTCAGAATAAAGAGCGTGGAAGTTATGACAAGGTCGCTGCAAATATCGATATGATGTTGGAAAGAGGTTATCCGTTCGGAATCAGAACGACCTTCACACCAGAAAGCGTAAGTAGCATGACGGAAATGGTGGAGCATCTGCATGTAAGATTTCCGAAGTTGAAAAGAGTTGTGTATGATACGGTGTTGGCACCATCGCTATTTCCCGCACCTGAAGATCTTGAAAAATACTATGATGATTTTCTCAACGGGTTCTATGCGGCGAAAAAAATTGCTGCGACCTATGGAATCCAGATTGACAGCGTAGCGGTGGAAATGCTGTCAATGATAAGAGACCGCACTTGCGAAGGGAAGATTGTCTTGACTCCTATGGGTACCATATCTTCTTGTGCCAGAGTATCTTCCCCGAAAGAATCATTGTATGGTGCATATACGTATGGAGAAGTGAAAAATGGCAAGGTGGATTTCGATAACGGAAGGTTCTCCGGAATCATCAATGAAAGCAATATCTATTCTCAAGAAATCTGCAGAAACTGTTTTGCAAAATGGAATTGTGGAGGAGGATGCAGGCTCTTTCATCATTCATTCAGTCCGGAATATGAAAAGGTCAGATGTGATTTCGTAAAGAAATCATTGAAAAGACAACTTGTAGTTGTACTTGCAGACAGATTCAAAAAGAATACAGGAAGAGATTTTGACGGATATATCAGGGGGAAGATTGAAAATGGGGAAATCTGAAGATAGGATCAAAGTCCTTTTCACGATACCGCGTTATCAGACTTATGGGATGGACAGACATTATGTGATGCCTGTCGGTGTGCTTGCGGTAAGCGCTTATTTGAAGCGTGCGGATATTGCTGACGTGTTTACGCTTAATCTGAACCACGAGGCTGGCTCGGAGCGTGAGGTGTTGGAAAAGTACATTCTTTCCAATGATATCCAACTGTTTTCGATAGGTGGACTTTCCGGAGAGTATCGTGACGTCAAACGTATAATATCTTATGTGCGGGAGATTAAGCCGGATATAAAAATCGTAGTTGGAGGCGGCATAATCACCGCCGATCCGGAAGCTGCGATGGAGGCTTTGGAAGAGGCCGACTATGGTGAGATCGGTGAAGGGGAAATAACCACGGTAGAGCTGGTCGAAGCATTGTCTGCGGATAGTCCAAGATTGGAACTCATCGACGGCCTTATATTCCGGAAAGAAGGCGAACTTGTCAAAACTTCTCCCCGAGCGGAGATTATGGATTTGGATTCATTGCCAATGCCGGATTACGAAGGCTTCAACTATGCTGCCTATTTGAAGGAGAATCCCGATTTGAGCGATTTGTCCAAGAGATATACTCAAGTTTCGGTTATCGGTGGACGTTCCTGCAAGTTCAACTGCACATTCTGCTTTCATCCGTCCGGAACAAGATATCGCCAGCGCTCATTGGATTCTGTTTTCAATGAAATAGATTACCTTGTAGAACACTACAACATCAACTACATTGCACTGCGCGAAGAGTTGTTTGCAACAGACAACAAGAGAGTCGCAGAGTTCTGCCGCCGTGTGGAGAAATATGATTTTGACTGGTCGATACAACTCAGGATTGACAATGTAAATGAAGAACTTGTCTCTACACTGAAAGGTACTCGTTGCCGTTATCTGTTCGTCGGCATTGAAAGTGCTGTGGATGAGGTGCTTAAAAGTATGCACAAAGGTATTACGTTAAAACAGATAGAGTCGGCGATGAAGATGCTGAAAGAGGCCGGGCTGACTGCGAGGTCGGGGATAATTCTTGGCGACAGCGCTGAGACTTATGAACTTGCAATGCGTTCGGTTGAATGGTATCTTCAGAACAAGGACAAATATCACCTGTACCTTGATATGATTATTGCGTTCCCGGGGTCGATATTGTACAAGCGGGCATGTCAAAATGGAATCATTCCGGATCGAGCAAGATATCTCAGGGACGGATGCCCGATTGTCAATGTTTCAAAAATGAACAAAGAAGAGTACGAGATGTTGCTGAAGGTAGTCGGGAAGATAAACGGAAGAATTTATAACTATGCCTATTATGAATAACTGGAGCTTTGACGGAAAAGCGGAGTCACTTCTGAGACAACTTGTAGGGGTGGAAGCCCCGTCAGGTGATGAAATCCGTATGGGCGGATTCTTGAGAAATCTTCTTGAGACGATGCCGGGAGTGACAGTAAGCACAGATGTATTAGGAAATGTGTACGCCTCATATGACACTGGAGGAGCGGTGTCTTTAGGCTTGGTCGCTCATATTGATTCCGTTGGGATTCAAATAACCCGCGTGGACTCGGACGGAATGTGCCGGTTCAGGATGGTAGGAGGAGTGCTTCCCCATGTGCTTTTAGGTCAACGCGTCAAAATTCTTACCCGGTCAGGTATTGTTGACGGTGTTATAGGATTTGATCAGACATCTCAGTTCGGACAGCCTAAAGGTTTAGTGGATAGCGATTTGTGGATTGATACGTTATCTGTAGCAGGCTCTTCGGTAAGAGCCGGAGATTTTGCTGTGATGGAACCGCAGGTAAAGGCAGAAGGAAATCTGTTGAGTGGAACTTCATTGGATGACAGGATTGGAGTACTGTCGTTATTGGAAATACTTCGACTTGTCAATGAGCATAGGCTTCCGGTTAATCTGCACTGCATATTTAGTGCGCAGGAAGAAATAGCATTACGCGGAGCCTCAATTATCGGTGCGAATTGTGATATGGATGCCTGTATTGTAGTGGACGTGGACTATGCCACAGATACTCCTCTGTCTCATTCCGAACAGATGGGGTGTCTTGTGTTGGGACATGGTGCCGGACTTACACGCAAAGTGGACAATAATCCGGTACTCTTCCGAATCTTCAGTGATGTTGCTGAAAAAGAGGAGATTCCATATCAGGTCAATGTCGGCCGTTACATATGCAGAGGCACTGATGCGGCTGTTTTGCAGACTGCTGGGAAGGGTGTCGCCACATTAAATGTCAGCGTCCCTTGCCGATATATGCATTCTCCTGTTGAGGTCTGTTCGATTAAAGATGTCGAGTCAGTCATATCTTTGATTTACTCCGCAATACGTAGGATGGCTGAAACCGGATGCCGTTCATTTATTCCAGGTATAGACTGAAATGCTGAAGAAGAGACAGATGCGCATGACTATATTCACGACATTGCCGAATGCTGTGCATGATATGCTTGCCGTGATGGATGCGATTGATCTGACTGTAGTTGACGTGTCGTCATGTCGCCCTGAACTAGACCCTTCAGCAGAGAAGCCGGACATGATATTGACCTATCGCTGTCCCTATATTCTTTCACAGGAGCTGTATCTTTCTGCATTGACAGGTGCCTTTAATATTCATCCGACTTTGCTCCCATCATATCCGGGGCTTAATCCGTGGCCGTCATTGTTTCATGACGTTGAAACTCATCGCCTCCATTCTGCAGATCCTTTTGTCAGTGGAGTAACATTGCATCGCCTTTCTCAAATACCGGATGCCGGAGAAATAATTATACAGAATAAGTTTTCAATCACTGAGTCCGACACTATTCCCACTGCCCGTGCTAAAGCAGATATTTCAGCGGCAGAGATGCTGAAGCGGTGGTTGGACGACATCTTCTAAAATCACAAAACATATGAGAACTAAAGCTAAAAATCAGGAGATTCTGAAGTACGATGTATTTATCAGCTATAAAAGCCAATACATAAATATCGTAAAGGCCGTAGTGCATTTTCTCGAAAAAGAGAAGATAAGATGCTGGTATGCTCCTCGCGATCTTGACAGTAGGGCGGCAGGAAAAGACTATGATGATGCTATAGTCAATGCGATAAATGCTGCACGAATTGTGGTCGTGCTCCTTTGTGATGATGCTCTTTCGTCTGATTGGGTCAAGAATGAGATAGCTTATGCTCAAAAAAAGGAGAAGACAATTATTCCATATGTGATTGAAGAGGTGCTGGTCGACAATGGGTTGAGAATGCGCTTGGACAACAAGCATTGGATAGATGCATGGCCGGATCCTGAAAGAAAGCTGACATTGCTTCTGGATAATATCAAATTGATGCTGAACCGAACCAGAACGGATGGCCAGTCATATTCTATTATGCGTGATTCCGGCGCTGTCCACGATTTTGATTTGGAGGAGGGAATGGTTCTTCTAAAGGAGAAGGAATATGATGATGCTATACTGGCATTGATGGCATCTGCCGAGAATGACAATGAAAAGGCGAAGGAGCAGCTATGCCGGATTTTCTACAAGCTCGAGCTTCGTGTCAATGAATTGTCTGCAAAAATCTGGACTATCGCAGAACGGCAGGCAAGGTATGGTGACAGTTATGCCGCATTTATCATGCACGCGAAATATTTTGCAGACCCATCTGATAGCGGAATAATTTCATTTGAATACTTAAAGAAGGCAGCTGCTGACGATAAAATACCATTTGCCTTTTTGCGTTTGGGAATGTTTTACAATTATGGAATCGGGGTTAAGCAAAATCTCACATTAGCGTTGCATTACTATAACAAAGCATTGGATATGGGGTGCACTGATGCATGTGGTTTTCTTGGGATGATGTACCAAGATGGTAACACTAAATTGGCGCGGAACGAAGAAAAGGCAATGGAGTATTATTTAAGAGGTGCTAAGTCCGGTGATATCAGGGCGATGAAGAGCTTGATAAAATTCCTATGGCAAAACAATGATATTGACAGGGCGATGGGGTGGTCCAGAGTCGCTATCGATATGGGTTGTCCGGAGGGATATTGCATTATGGGGCGTTTGCTTGAACTGCAAGGCGACGAAGGGGTAAAAGACAGGGCGGTAGAATATTACAAAAAAGCGTCACTGCTCGACGTAAAGGAAGCGTATTCTGCATTAGCCAACTTCTATTGGGAAGCCGGCAAGCGTGAAGAGGCATACGGATATGCAAAGCAAGGCCGGTTATGCCATGATAGCGCTTCAGTTTTTTATCTGGCTTCATTTAACGAAGAGGAAGGCAATCTTTCAGAAGCATGGAAATATTACTATGAAAGATATAAGCTTGTCCATAGAGGAAGCGAAAATCTCGGCCGGTTATATATTGAAAAAGGTTATCGTCCGAAATCCGTCAGCGTTAAGGATCTGGCATCGATTTTAGAATCGAGCGTGAATGAAGGTACATTGAACTACCTGGTCCGTTTATATTCTGATAACAGTTTCGGAATTGCAAGCGATGAAGGCTTGCGGCGTGCATATAAAATAGGCGCAATGTCGCATGTCCCAAAATATGAATACGAATACGGCCTGATGTTTATGAAGGTCGATGGGGCAATGTACAATCCTTATAAAGGAAAAGAATGGATTGCTATGGCTGCTTCGGGTGGTTATACCCCGGCCGTTCAATATTTGGAACAACTTGCGAGCCAAGAAATCGTGTAAGTTGTTGAGGCTCTGATGGTTGCGTAAAATGTAGAAAGCCAGGTCCTATGTTTTTTAGGGTAACCTGGCTTTGAGTGTTTGATGTAATTACTTGATTGATAGTGATTTGCTGAAATGCATGACTTTCAGGTTGTTCCAAAATGCGCCCGTGTTGAACCGCGGAGGCATTCTGAATGTGAGAGTCCGAGTTCGCTATCGGTAGTTGATGGCGACGGAGTAGATCGTGACGGATGGGCCGGCCATGGGGTAGTTGCTTCTGCAGGTGACCGTGTTGCCGGAAGGGGCGAGACTGCCGTTGCCGGACATGGCTAACTTGGTGCACTCGTCGCCGTTTGAGATAATGGTCTCGTTATTCGCTGCGACCTCAAAGACAGTTTTCCTTTCGCCAAAAAAGATATAAGCATTAGCCAGACTGTGATTGGTGTTTACAGTCACATCCAGCGCCTCAGGGATGTGGAAAGCCGGGGATGTTATGGCTGGCGCTCTGGAAGTCGCTGACAGGGCCACATTATCTGCACTGAATGTAATTTGATTAAGCCACAATGCATAATTGCTCGTCCACGGATTGTCTCCCTTGTCCTTCGGTGGCGCTGCAACGTATGGTAGGCCGGTGATGTGGCGCGTGATGGTTTTGGTGGCAGTGTATTCGTTGCCTTCCACGTCCTTGTACGTCACTGTGGCGGTGATGTCTTTCTGCCCCCACGTGTGGCCCGTAGTCGCCTCCACCACGATTGGCGTCCCCGCCTCCTTCCGTGAAGATCCTGCTTCAGAGCTGGCATATTCCTTTCCGTCAACACTCAGCGTGAAGGACTCGAATGTCAGGAGTCTGGATGGAATCCCCGTTGAGGTCATGACGTAAGACGCAGAGCCTGAGCCCATCCAGTCATTGGTAATGCTGTTGGCTTTGGCTACATCCTTTGCGGAGATGCCCTCGATGCCCTCGTTCGCAGCATAGTAACTGTATGAAGTCGGGAAACCCGAGATGTTCACCTCAAACTGCACATCCACTGGTACAAATTCATTGACAGAGATCCTGGTGTTCTGGCTGATGACGCTGCCGGAAGCGTAGCTCTTGAACATTGACCGGGCCTCGCTGTCGGAGAATTTCAAGTAGAAACCACCCTCGAGACTGTCAGGAACATTGACAAAAGTCGTGAAGCCGTTGGCGGCGGACACACTTAGGCCGGTAACTGAGGCATTGCCGGAAAACGTCTTGCCGTCGAAACCGGAGACAGGGCTCTTGGCGTGGAAATCGACAGTCGCGTTGAAACCGGTGGTGATGGCTATGGCACGGACGCCCGCAGGCGCGCTGAACTCAGCATTGAGAAGAATCCTGCCGTCGGAGTCCCTGGAGAACTGTTCATCGTGGGCGGAGAGCCATGGCTTGCCGTTCTGCGTGAAGCCTTCGCAGTTGTAGGACAGATCGATGGCCGCGTCATCGCTGACCGGTTCGCTGAAAGTCCCAGAGAAAGTGCCCGGCGCATCGGCCGTGTTGCTCAGCGTGGCAGTGCTTCCGTTCGAAGCCTTAGCGAAAATCAGGTCGCCCGGCTCGAATACATAAGAGTTTCCGTCAATGCCGACCTTAGTGCTTGTAACAGTGAGAGTTACCGAATCGCCGAGAGGCTTGTTCGGGACGATGATTTCCGCTTTGTTGCAGGAAATGGCGGCAGCCAAAATGGCCGCGAAAGTCAATATCTTCCTCATCCCTAGTCCTCCTCTTCCAAAAGACCGAAAACTTCACTTGATGAAAAACCGAAAACATTCGGATGAACGTCTTTCGACTGGCAGAATGATGCTTCTGCGAAAACCTCCACGACAGAAAGTGCCGGAGATTGGTAAATGGTTCGTTTCATTTTCAACTGATTATATATACTATTACAGCGCAGCGGAACACTTTTCGCTACACCTTCCGCAAACAGAATGCGGATCTTTGCGTGTCTTTCCGGTCCAGCTCCTTTTCATCAGCCGTGCATACCCGTTGCACTGCCTTTTTCCGAAAGGAAGCTATCCCCGAAAAACCATAAAAAACAACTACAGAATCTTTTTCTTGGACACAGTCGGCACGAACTGCTTCAGATAGAACGGCTCGAAGTAAGCCACATCCTCGGTTTTGCCCTCAGACAGCAGTTTCGATCCCGGAACCAGCATTGACTCAGCCTTCGGACAAGCCTGGACGAAGTGCGCATTCGGAGACAGGATGGTTTCCCTGCATTTGTCCGCACCGTCGCCGATGAACAGGACCGGACCCTCGCTCAGAATATCGGCAAAGCTTTCTGAGTCAATGATTTTCGGCTCAGTTTCGCTCGCCTGGCTGCCATCAGCATTGAAAACGGAAGTATAGACCTCCATCCTTCTCGCATCTATCATCGGGACAATGTACTTGCACCCTTCAGGAAGAAGACCTTCCCCGATAGCCTGCCAGACGAGAGTGTCCAGCGAGCCTATGGCGACCAAAGGAATGCCCGCGCCGAAGCACAGGCCCTTGGCAGTAGATACACCCACACGGAGACCGGTATATGACCCGGGACCCTTGCTTACACATACGGCATCGCAGTCCTTCACTCTCAGGCCTCTTTCATCGAGCATCTCCTTGATGAACGGAGCCGTAAGCGATGCGTGCTTGCGCTCAGCGTTTTCCCTGACGGAGACTATCTTGCCGTCCTCAGAAAGGGCGGTGGAGCACAATGCAGTAGATGTTTCTATAAATAATATACGTGACATATTTTCTAATTCTTGAAAAGAAGTTCTTTAAAATACGGGAAAACTCCATACGCGAACCTCTTCATCGGCGCGTATATGACGGAATTCTCCATAACCGACTCAGAGACAATATGAAACGAGGAGTTTATCGTATTGAAAAGTATAATTACTATTCCAATGATCAATGAAACCTTTATCAATGCGAACAACGCGCCGAGCAGCCTGTCCAGCCATCCGAGCATCACGAACTTGATGCTGGCCTTGATTACCTTGCCGAGAAGCCGCAGCAGCAGAATGACCACGACAATCATCAGGACGAAGACAATCACGTACAGGACCTTCTCGGAAATCTGGAGATACGGTTGGAGCATGGAGCAGACAAGCTGCGAGAACTTGAACGCTGCCCAGGTACCGGCAATGATGGACACCAATGCGATGATCTGCTCCGTGAAACCCCTGACCAGACCTTCGATCAGGGCGGCGGAGAGACAGATAATCAATATGATATCCAATGTGTTCATACCTATTATATTATATATTTTTTCTTCTTAATTAAAAATTCCTATCTTTGCAGACTGCAAAATTATATAAAAAACTATGACATTCAAAGAATACAAGGGCTTGAATCTGGTAACTGTCGGCAGTGAAGTGCTGGACAGGTGGAAGAAACATAATGCGTTTGAGAAATCACTCGAACTTAGAGAAGGCGCTCCGGAGTTCATTTTCTTCGAGGGACCTCCTTCTGCAAACGGAATGCCTGGTATTCACCATGTTATGGCGCGTTCCATCAAGGATGCCATCTGCAGGTACAAGACCCAGAGCGGCTTCAAGGTAAACCGCCGTGCAGGCTGGGATACCCACGGACTGCCTGTGGAGATCGGCGTGGAGAAGAAACTCGGAATCCACAAGGATGACATCGGGAAGAAGATATCGGTAGAAGAATACAATGATACTTGCCGTCACGAGGTGATGAAATACACTCGTGAGTGGGTGAACATGACCGAGCGCATCGGTTACTGGGTGGATATGAACGACCCGTACATCACCTATGACAACCGCTACATCGAGACATTGTGGTATCTTCTCCGCAAGATATATGACAAGGGACTCCTGTACAAGGGATTCTCCATACAGCCGTATTCTCCGTCCGACGGAACAGGCCTCAGTTCACACGAGCTGAACCAGCCTGGATGTTATAAGGACGTTACGGATACCACAGCCACAGTGCAGTTCGAAGTCATCAAGGATGCCAAGTCGCAGCCGCTCTTCGGACTGGAGACACTTCCTGTATATTTCCTGGCATGGACCACCACACCGTGGACATTGCCTTCAAACACAGCACTTTGCGTCGGCCCTGACATTGACTATGTCAGAGTGAAGTCCTTCAACCCGTACACCGGTGCGGAGGCTATCTACATCGTAGCCAAGGCATTGGTCTCAGACTGGTTCAATCCTAAAGCGGCAGAACTCTCGCTCGACGACTACAAGCAGGGAGACAAACTGATTCCGTTCAAGGTTCTCGAAGGATCATTCAAGGGTTCCGAGCTCGCAGGCGTAAGATATCATCAGCTGATTCCTTGGTTCAAGCCTCTCGAAGGCGATGCGTTCAGGGTAATCACCGGTGACTACGTCTCCACGGACGAAGGCACGACAGGTATTGTCCACATTGCCCCGACATTCGGTGCCGACGACAAGAAAGTCGCAGCCGCAGCAGGAATTGCCCCGATGATGGTGCTGGACAGAAACTGCAACCCTCAGCCTCAGGTCGATCACGACGGAAGATTCTATCCGCTGGAAGACCTTGATCCTGAATATGTTAAGACACACGTTTCACCGGAATATAAAGAATACGCCGGCCGTTACGTGAAAAACGCATTTGACGACTCCCTTCCGAAAGATGCGCCTACACTGGACATCGACCTGTGCATGATGATGAAGATGGACGGAAGAGCGTTCAAGATACAGAAACACGTCCACAGCTACCCTCACAGCTGGAGAACCGACAAGCCGGTGCTCTACTATCCGTTGGATGCGTGGTTCATCAAGACCACGGCCGTGAAGGATCAGATGGTGGCATTGAACAAGACCATCGTCTGGAAACCGGAATCTACCGGCACAGGACGTTTCGGACAGTGGCTGGAGAATATCCAGGACTGGAACCTCTCCAGAAGCCGTTTCTGGGGAACTCCGCTTCCTATCTGGCGTACAGAGGACGGCAAGGAAGAGAAGTGCATCGGAAGCCTTAAAGAGTTCTACGCAGAAATCGAGAAGGCTGTCGCTGCCGGTGTAATGTCGTCCAACCCGTTGAAGGACAGAGGCTTCGACCCGGAAGACATGAGCAAGGAGAACTACGACAAGATCGACCTCCACAGACCTTATGTGGACAATGTTTTCCTCGTATCTGACTCAGGCAAGAAGATGGTACGCGAAAGCGACCTTATCGACGTATGGTTCGATTCAGGTTCAATGCCATATGCACAGGAAGGCCTCCGTGCCCTGGGCGACAAGAAGTTCGGCTGCACCGCAGACTTCATTGCGGAAGGCGTTGACCAGACACGTGGCTGGTTCTACACCCTGCATGCAATTCATACCATGGTAAGCGGCACACCTGCATTCAAGCGCGTCATCTCCAACGGTCTCGTCCTCGACAAGAACGGCGACAAGATGAGCAAGCGCCTCGGCAATGCCGTGAACCCGTTCGAGCAGCTCGACAAATTCGGCCCGGACGCACTCAGATGGTATATGCTTACCAATGCCCAGCCATGGGACAACCTCCGTTACGATGAAGACGGCGTGGATGAAGTCAGAAGAAAATTCTTCGGCACGCTCTACAATACATATTCATTCTTCGCGCTTTATGCCAATGTGGACAACTTCGATCCTAAGGCTCCGGCAGTTCCGTACAGCCGCAGACCGGAAATCGACAGGTGGATAATCTCCCTCCTCAACACATTGATAAAAGACGTTAAGGCTGCATACGAGGACTACGACGTGACTTCCGCAGGAAGAATGATACAGGACTTCGTGTGCGACCACCTGAGCAACTGGTACGTGCGTCTGAACAGAAAACGCTTCTGGGGAAGTGCTGACAATGAGGACAAACTCGCTGCATATCAGACACTTTACGTAGTGCTCAGGACCGTAGCTGTGCTCGGAGCTCCGATAGCGCCGTTCTACATGGACCAGCTCTACCTCGACCTGGTTCCGGACGGAGAAGAGTCAGTGCACTACGTGCTGATGCCGGACTGCGACGAAACCGTCATTGACAAGGACCTCGAAGAGAGAATGGAACTCGCTCAGAGAGCTTCGTCAATGGTGCTTGCGCTCCGCAGGAAGGTCAATATCAAGGTGCGTCAGCCGCTCAGCAAACTCGTGATACCAGTCATTTCAGACAAGGTCCGCGAGCAGCTCGAGAAGGTCAAGGCCCTGCTTTTGGGTGAGGTCAATGTCAAGGATGCGGAATTCATTTCCGACACGACAGGCATCATCACCAAGAAGATCAAACCTAACTTCAAGACGCTCGGAAAAGTTTACGGCAAGAGAATGAAAGAGATTGCCGCTGCTTTCGCCGACATACCGCAGCAGGAGATCAATGCCATACAGAATGCTGAGGCTCAGTCTGTTGCATATACATTGAAACTCGAAGGCGGTGACGTGGAGCTGAATCCTGGAGACTATATGATCTCGTCAGAGGACATGCCGGGATGGCTCGTGGCATCAGAAGGCCCGCTCACATTGGCCCTCGACATCGAAGTAAGCCCTGAACTAAAGAACGAAGGCGTGGCGCGCGAACTCGTGAACAGAATCCAGAACATCCGCAAGGACAGCGGTTTCGACGTTACCGACAAGGTAGATGTAGTCATTTACGCGGACGGCGACGACGCTGCAGAGATAGAATCCTCTTTAAAAACATATAAAGAATACGTTTCCGCACAGACATTGTCATTGTCAGTCACATTGGCCGGAAAGGGCGAGGCGACTGGTAAGGCAACAGAAGTGGAGTGGAACGAGAATACAATAATGATTGCGGTAACACGCAGATAACACTTACGCTTATGGAAGAAAATAAAGCAAACCTCGAGCCTGTAGAAAAGACCCGTTACAGTGATGAAGAACTTGAGGAATTCAAGAAGATCATATTGGATATGCTCGACAAGGCCAAGAAAGAGTACAATACTCTCAGGTATGTCGTGATGCACAACGGTACAAATGACATCGAGGACACCACCCCTTCATTCAAGACTGTAGAAGACGACGGCGCAATGCAGCTTTCACGTGAAGAGGCAAGCCAGTTGGCTCAGAGGCAGTACAAGTTCATACAGAACCTTGAGGCTGCGCTCGTGCGTATCGAGAACAAGTCTTACGGTATCTGCCGCGTGACCGGAAAGCTCATCCCTAAGGAGCGTCTCCGTCTGGTACCTCACGCAACCCTTACAGTAGAAGCGAAGGAAAAACTCAATAATGGCGGAAAATAGATTCAGGATTTCCAAAGGCAGGTGGCTGCTGATTCTAGGAATTCTTCTCGTGGTAGTGGACCAGGTGATAAAACTGCTGGTCAAGTCCAATATGACTTTGGGCGAGCATTTCAGCGTTTTCGGTAACTGGTTCCAGATTCTCTTCATAGAAAATGAGGGAATGGCATTCGGGATGAAGTTCGGCGGGATGGTAGGCAAATTCGTGCTGACCGCGTTCCGCGTGGCTCTCTTCGGATTTCTGTGCTGGTGGATAACCCGCCTCGTGAGGCGTGGACGGCCGGCTGAAATCGATGCTGACGGGAAGGTTCTCAAGTATGCGCCTGTGCCTACCGGAGTCCTTGTCGGCCTGACATTGATTACGGCAGGAGCTTTGGGCAATATCGTGGACTGTTTGCTTTACGGCCAGATTTTCTCTGCTTCGACACCATACGAGGTGGCGCAGTTCGGGGGAAATTATGCGCCTGTGATGTTCGGCAAAGTGGTGGACATGTTCTATTTCCCGCTCATCGACACGACCTGGCCGACCTGGATGCCTTTCATAGGAGGACATCCGTTCCGCTTCTTCGAGCCTGTATTCAACTTCGCGGACAGTTGCGTCACCGTAGGTGCTTTCTATTTGGTACTGTTCCAGTATAAGTTTTTTACGGCTGAACCGGAGAAAAAATAGGGTTTTCCGGAGGAAAAGGAGCGAAGAGATGTAAGAAATCAGGCTTTTCCTGTCAGAAAAGGGATGAAATAACGTTTTAGGTGAAAAATCGGCTGCTCAGGCAGTCGATTTTTATTTTTTATTCACTTATGAAAACAAACATTAAAACGTTACGTTTCTTCAAATTTTAACCTAAAATAGTTTTTTTGTTTATGAAATTTTAGTTAAAACGGTATAAATTACTATCAATTATGCGAATCTAATCTGCTTATATATTGTTTTTTTTGAATTTAATCGTGATATTTGCGTAAACGCCCTTTTCGGAAAGGGCAGGTCAAGGACGCTTGGAGATACTTGAACCAAAGAATATCAATATATGTTAAACTAATGTAAATGCTTATGAAAAAGATTTGTCTTCTTTTCACGGCAGTCCTGTTTCTGGGGATTTCTTCTGCATTGAATGCGCAGAATCTGACCGTTTCAGGATTCGTCACAGATGCGAGCTCCGGCGAAGGAGTCCCTTATGCATCTGTCCAGCTTAAGGGCAGTACGAAAGTCTATACGATGACTGACGCCAACGGAGCATATTCCATTTCAGTGCCGGGGAGCGCATCCCTCACAGTATCATGTTTAGGTTATACGACAGCAGAGATACTCGTGGACGGCAGAACAGCATTGGACATTAGACTCGATCCGGACAAGAACGTCCTCGACGATGTAGTCGTTGTGGCTTACGGAACAGTCCGCAGAGAGGCTAATACCGGTTCTGTTTCATCAGTCAAGAATTCGGAGCTCGCAGAAGTGCCTGCCACATCCGTTGATAAAATGCTTTCAGGAAAAATGGCCGGTGTGACCATCACATCCGGTTCAGGACAGCCTGGTTCCACCTCTTCAATCCGTGTGCGCGGTACCTCTTCCATCAATGCAGGTAACGAGCCTCTGTGGGTTGTCGATGGTATTCCGGTGATGTCAAGCGACTTCCGTCAACTCTCAAATGCCGGTGTGGGCGGCGGTTCATCATCCACCTTCCTTAACCCTAACGACATCGAGTCCATCACAGTCCTCAAGGACGCTGCTGCGGCCTCAGTTTACGGTTCCCGTGCAGCAAACGGAGTCATTCTCGTCACCACCAAGAGCGGAAAGGCTGGTAAGGCAAGATTTACCGCAAGGGCCAAATTCGGTGCTCAGCAGCTGATCAATGACAATAATGTAAGACCTCTCACCGGTTCTGAACTTATTGCCTATCGTCGTGATTGCGCCATCAATGCGGGTTACAATCCGGATGATCCTACTTCTGACTACTATTATCCTCAGTCACTCCTTGCTGACGGTACTACCAACTGGTACAAGGAACTGACCAGAGTCGGATCTCTCCAGGAGTATGAGATCAATGCCACCGGCGGTACCGACAAGGCTTCCTATTATTCTTCAGTTTCATACCACAAGAACGAAGGCGTGTTCTACGGTGTGGACTATGAGAGACTTACAGCCAGAGTCAATGCCGACATGAGGCTTACCAGATCACTCAAGACCGGAGCGAAATTCAACTTGAGCTATGCAAACTCCAATTCCGGCCAGATGGGTGACCTCTATTACTCGAACCCTACAGTGGCGATGTGGACCATCTTGCCGTGGACTCCGTTCCGCAACGAAGACGGAAGTTTCAATGTGAATATTCCTGAGAACTCAGACACCAACCCGCGTGCGGTAGCAGCGAATGATACATACAATGACAAGGACTACCGTCTTCAGGGCAGCATGTATCTTGAGTGGAAACCGATCAGACAACTCACCTTCAAGACAAACAACGGACTGGAGTTCGTATATGTGGATTCCCGCCAGTATTGGGCCCCGGAGACACATAAAGGTTCAGCTACCTTATTTTCTTATTGGAGCAAGGACATCCGATATACTACATCCAACACCATCACATTCGAGGACAAGTACGGTGACCATTCTGTAAGATTGCTTGCAGGACAGGAAGCTATGCGTGACAAAATGGACCTGTTGGGTTTGAGTTCACCAAAGGTTAATCCTACGATTCCATATCCTACCACATCGCCTGCTGCAGACGACCAGGGAGATTACAATCTCGTGGATGAAACACTTCTCTCTTTCTTCGGAGTGTTTGATTACAACTATCTGAACAGATATTACCTGCAGGCTTCAGTCCGTGCAGACGGCAGTTCACTGTTCGGCTCCAACAACAAATGGGGTGTGTTCTGGTCAGTCGGCGGTTCTTGGAACGTAAGCAAAGAGAACTGGATGAAGTGGAGCAGACAGTGGCTCAGCGCATTGAAGGTCCGCGCATCCTATGGAGTGAACGGTAACAACAATATCGCTCCATACAAGGCCTATGGACTTTATGGTACTACTCAGTACAACGGTATTACCGGTATGGTTCCATCCAGCCCTGCGAACCCTAACCTTTCTTGGGAAAAGAACGCTACATACAATATCGGTGTAGATTTCGGTTTCTTCGATGACAGACTCACCGGTAGCTTGGATTACTATTTCAGAAAGACCAAGGATATGCTTCTCTCCAAGCAGGTTCCTTACACCACAGGTTTCGACTCTAACTTCATGAATGTCGGCGCTATCAGAAACAAGGGTATCGAGTTCCAGTTGGAGGGTGTGATTCTCCGCAACAATGACTGGTACTGGACAGCCGGCTTCAATATCGCGCTCAACCGCTCTCTCGTGCTCGACCTTGCAGGTTCAGAGTATTTGAGCGTAGCTGATTCAAGAGCACACCGCAATGACAGCACACCTATTCGTATAGTTCCTGGACGCAGGCTCTTTACCTATTACCTGAGAGACTGGTATGGTGTGAATCCATCAAATGGCGACCCTATCTGGTATGACAAGGATGGTAATCTTACATCCGATTCAGCGAAGGCCCGTTATATCTATGCAGGTACACCTGAACCTAAAGCAACAGGTGGTTTCAACACGAGCATTTCTTGGAAAGGCATCACCCTTTCTGGATATTTCGAGTTCGTGGCCGGCAGCAAAGTGCTAATCAGGCTGAGCCAAGACGTGGACGGTGCCGATATGAACACCAACGTATCCACACTTTCACTCAACTACTGGAAAAAGCCGGGAGATACAGGCGTGCAGCCAAAACCGGTAGCAGGCGCTCCTAAGAAGCCATACGTATATTCTACGAGGATGCTTCAGAATGGAAGTTATTTGAGAATCAAGGACGTATCCCTCTCGTACAGCCTGCCTGAGCGTATCCTGAAGCCTATCAAGATGTCTGGCGTGAGACTCTATGTCAGCGCGCTGAATCCTTACACGTTCCATCACGTGAGAGGTCTTGACCCGGAACTTGGTCCTATCGGATATTCTATGGGAGCATCCCACTCTATGGTCAAGTCTTTCGTAGGCGGTATAGAAGTTTCATTCTGATAAACGAACGAAGATTATGAAAAGAACAATTTTATATATTTGCGGTATAGCGTCGCTTCTCGGTGCTGTTAGTTGCCAGGATTTTCTCACAAGAGATCCTAAGCTTTCGCAGAGTACGGAGATAACATTGTCCACATACGATGGACTCAATGACGCGACGTTCGGAGCTTATTCCGCTCTCGCTTCGACAAGCTGGTACGGACAAGCGTGGATTGTGGATGCCGAGATGCGTTCCGGTAACGGCAAGAAGTCTGATTTCAAGAACTCCGGAAGGTGTATAGCACCTTATATCTGGAATTATACAGAGACCAGTACTTCTCCGATGTGGTCAGTGTGCTACCAGGTCGTATCTAGGGCTAACAATGTGATTGACAATCTCGAAGGCAAAGAGTCAAGCACTGTTACAACTCAGGATTTGAACAATCTGAAAGCCGAGTGTCTCTTCATAAGGGCGTTCTCGTATTTCTGCAATGTCCTTACTTATGGCCAGCCATATACTTATTGCGTGAAAAGCGATAAGGAAAGCCTCGGAGTCCCTTACGTGGAACATACTGATCCTGCAGGACTTCCGGCACGAGAGACTGTGATCTCAAACTATGAGAAGATCGTCCGCGACCTGCTTGAGGCAGAGAGCCTAATCGACCCTGAATATACACGTGCGACTGTTGCCGATCCAGCTGCTGTTGTCAGTGTATATGCAATCCAGGCATTGCTCTCCAGGGTTTACCTCTATATGGGTGAATGGCAGAAAGCTGCAGACTATGCTACCAAGGTTATCGGAAGCGGCAAGTTCTCCCTTTGGAATGCCGAGCAGTACAAGACCGTATGGGGCGCAGAAAAAGGCTCTGGTGAGGTCATCTTCGAAGTTTACGGAAAGCGTACGAACGCCGGATGGGGCAGCTGGGAAGACCTTTCTTACCTTACAAGCCCTGAGGGCTCCGGTGATGCGCAGGCAGCTGACCCTCTTATCAAAACCTATGAGGAAGGTGATGTCCGTCTGGCACTTTACCGCACAGATGCAGATAATAAGTCCGGAATCAAATGGACAGGCAAATATCCAGGAAAGGGTGACAACACACCTGACTGCAACAACATAATCGTTCTCCGTCTTTCTGAGATGTATCTGAACAGAGCTGAGGCCATTATGCGTGGAGCGACTGTTCCTGGGACCACCGCTGTAAAGGACATCAATGCTGTGGCTACCCTCAGAGGAGCATCTGCTTATGGTTCAGTAGGTCAGACCGATATCGCCAAAGAGCGCCGTAGAGAGCTCGCTTGGGAAGGCCATTACATATACGACCTCGCACGTTGGGGCCAGGGCGTATCCCGTTCACCAAGTGATTATCCTCTTTGCTCTGACAATCTCGATGTTCCGTTCCCTGGCAAGAAATGGGCACTTCCTCTTCCTAAGAGAGAGCTTGATTTGAATAAGAACCTTGTACAAAATCCTCTTTAGCGTATTGTTATGAAAAGTTTATATACATATATTGGAGCAGTTCTCGCGGCAGCGTCCATTCTTGCTTCCTGCGATAAGAACGAGCCATCCAAATTCAATGACAAAGATGCCTTCGTGGCATTTGACAAGACTTCCTTGACACTTTCAGAGGGTTCTGAAGATGTGCTTAAGATTCCTGTGACATTGGCTTCTGTTGCCGGACTGGAGGAAACCATCAAATTTGAGATCAAGGAATCTGAAAAGAAAGCTGCAAAGCAGGGAGTGAACTTCGAAGTTCTCACCAAATCGGGTACTCTTTCCTTCAATGCGGAAAACCGCACCCGCTATATCGAAGTGAAGGCTATTCCTGATGGGGAATATACCGGGGACTTGAAATTCTCTGTAGTTATCTACGGAACAGAGTCGATAAAGGCCGGTTCTGAAAACACTTGTACAGTGACAGTGACCGACATTGACCATCCGCTCGGCTTCATGCTCGGAGAATATACCGCTACGGGCGTCAACCAATGGGATGGTCCTTGTACCTGGACGATGACATTCTTCAAGGATGCTGATGACGACCATAAGGTATGGATAGACAACTTGTTCCAGAAAGACAGTTGGGCCGGGGAGGATACGCGCTATTACGGAATTGTCAATGAAGATCTTACCTCATTGAACATTCCTTTCGGTCAGGAATCTGAATACAAGTATTCGAATGGTAAGCCTATTACTCTTCTCGGATTCGATGGCGAACAAGGATATGATACCGGTTCGGTAGATGTTGCGATTACTCGTGACGGAGACAAGGTCTCTCTTGATTTCGGTACCGAGTGGGGTGTCTGGGTATGGATTGACGGCGCAGGAAACTTGAACATTGTCAAACCTGGCATTACTGCAGTTAAAAAATAAAACCGACTGAGATATGAAAAAGATATTATATTCATTGTTGGCGCTTGCAGCAACTGTTGCTGCTTGCACGGACTTTGCGGAGGACGAAGTAATAGATTTCGCCGCAACCGACGCGCCTGTAGTGGCTGCGACAGTAGTGGATGACAATACTGTAAGCGTGTCAGTCACTCCGAAAGAGGGTAATGTCTATTACTCTTATGTTCTCATTGCAGGACCGGCAAAAGCACTCAAGGCTGAGACCGTCCTTAAAGGAGGCTATGAAAGCGATGCTGTTGCAAATGAAAAGAAGGAGCCGGTAGCGGCTGTCCTCAAGGCATCCGAGACCAAGTCTGTAAGTTTTCAGGTAGGAGGATTGAAGTCAAATACTGCATATACCCTATATGCAGTGGCTTCCAACTCTCAGGGCGTAGTAAGTAAATTGGCTACATCGACAGCTGTCACCACTGATGGTACAGCACCTGTTCTGAAGAAGTATGATTTCCAGTCCACATCTACCAATCTCGATTATGTGCTGGAGTTCGATGACCCTATCGCGTTTACCGGAAAAGGCACAGTTACGGCACATTACTATGCCAAGTATTCCAAAGCTGGAGCAGACGGCAATCTCGTGGAATACAAGAAAGCAGTGGTTCCTGCCGACAGCCTCGTCATTTCCGGCAAAAACCTTTACGTCAGCCTTGACGCTGCTGAAGCCATTCCGGGAGCAATCGTGACCATCTCTTACACTGAGGGCCTCGTGGCCAATCTCGTAGGTGGCAGAGTAGAAGCGTTTACTGATGTGACAGTCAGCTCCAAACTTGAATCTGAAGGCCTTGTGGCATCTTATAAGACTCAGCCTTTTGCACTTGGTCTGACTGAGGATGAGCCTAAGGAGGGAAGCGGAATAGAAGGTGGAGAGGAAGAAGAGCCTAAGGTTACATTCTTCAGCGACTGGGAAGAACTTGATATGGTTACATACTCATACAACAAGTATCCTCTCGCAGGCAAACTCAAGGCAGCCAAACTCTCTATTGAGACAGAAGACGCAAACGGTAGGGTTGTATCCTATACAGGTCAGCAGTTTAAGGTTGCCGCTGCCAACAAGTTGAGCGTGAAGATAGATGAGGATCCGGGCTATGGCTCTTATGTGTCATACAAGATTGCAGCGGGCTCTGTAGTAGATATCTTCGGAAACACCAACTCTGAATTCACAGCTGAGAAACTTTATTTCTGCTCTTACGGTTATAAACTCGCAGACGTGATAGGAACTTATACTGTTACCGGCGTGGCTGTCAAGTATGGAGTGCCTGTTTCATACAAACTCGTGATTGCAGAGACTGACGACGCCAAGAAAGGCGATTTGCTCATAACCAATTACCTCGGCTTTGAAGGAAAACTCTATGCGGGTTTCGATCCTGACAACGGTACTGTGAAAATCAAAGAGGGTGTCACGTTTAATGACAAGAACCTTGTTTCCTTCAATGGTGCGGGCGATCAGCTCTTCAGCATACCTTCACCGGGAGTGTTGACATCTGATGCATATGTCATTGTCCTGACTTATGAAGGAGAGGATGTTACAGGATTCGCTACGGATGAAAATGGTTTTGATGTCGTAGTTGCGGATTTCAGGGCAACCAGGAATTAACGATAACTGAACACTTGATTTATGGGGAGACGTTTCTTAGGAGATGTCTCCCTATTTCTGTGTGCGCTAACGGATTCCCCATCGAAAAACAAATGAATATCATGTCCGGATTCTTGCAAAACTCGAGCAAAAATGCGTATATTTAGAAATTGTAAAGAATACTAAAAGCGATTGATTATGAAAAAGTTGATATTGACATTGTCTTGCCTGCTCTGGGTGGTGGCTGCGCTGTCCGCACAGGAGCCTACGACTACATATCCGTATCTGTATCCGCAGTTTACTGACGGCACTGTCGTGCTGGACGGCGGCAAGGAAGAAGCACGCAAGCTGAACATCCATCTGAGGGCGGACAAACTCCATTATGTCGATGGCGGCATCATCAAGGACGCCTTCCTGAAGGATGTCAATGCCGTGAAAATCGGGAATGACGTGTTTGTCCCAGTCTATGGAAGCATGATGAAAGTAGTGGCCAAGAATGACAACGGCATGGTCGTGGTCGAAATACTTGGAGATTTCGAGGCCTCGCGGGAGGCGACCGGCGCTTACGGCACGTCATCCACCTCGTCTGCCACGATGAAACTTACATCCGTGCAGACCGATGCCCAGGTGAACCAGAACTATATGAACATCCTCAATGAGAAAGACCACGGAGTCCCGCTCCGGACGGTCAGCACATATTATATCTTCACGCAGAAGCTGAAAGTGAAGGCGGCCGAGAAGGATGTCAGGGAAGCACTTCCTGCTGACAAGGCTGACGGCTGGAAATCATTCCTCAAAACACATAAAATCAAGTGGAAAAATCCTCAGAGCGTCCTGTCAGTTGTGGACTATCTTTCTGAGTAACCAAGTATGATTCAGTACCTTATGAAAAAAATAATAGGATTGGCCGCAACGGCTGTATGCATCGGGGCGATAAGTTCCTGTGCCGTTTCCGGAAATGACCCTTTTGAGAAAAACGGGACATTGACCGAGAAGGATAATGTCTTCGGAAAGGATATCCCGGAAGAAGAACTGCTTCCGAAAATGAACATCAATGTGGATGAAACTCTGGCGCTCAGTCTGGAAAAGGCGACTGGGGAGAACGGGTATGTGGACCTGTCTTCATTTCCGTCGTTGAGGGAACAGGGCGTGGTGAAAATGAGAAGGCTCTTCCCGTATGCCGGTGAGTATGAGGAGCGTACGCGTGAGGCGGGACTGCACCGCTGGTATGTCCTGGAGTACAATCCGGAAAAGTCAATGACGAAGGCCGCTGACGGTCTGGTCATACCAGGGGTCAATGAAGTGGAATATTGTCCTAAACTCTCCATTGTCGGAAATCCGACAGTGGTTTCTTATGCGGATGCTTCCACAAAGGCTGCCTCAGGGTCTTATCCTTTCGATGACCCGCAGCTTTCGGCTCAGTGGCATTACTACAATAACGGAACGGTATCATCCTCTGTAAGTGGCTGTGACATAAACGTTTTCCCCGTATGGCGGAACTACTCTAACTATGCGCAGTTTACCGGAGACATCGTTGTCGGCGTGGTTGACGGCGGCATTGACTATAATCATGAAGACCTCAAGGCCAATATGTGGAAGAATCCTGAGAAGACCGGTGACAATGCATACGGCTACAATTTCGCGTCTTCCAGCTACAATATCCACGCGGAGGACCATGGTACGCATGTGGCCGGTACGATTTCCGCTGTGAACAACAATGGAAAAGGTGTCTGCGGAGTGGCTGGAGGCAATTCTAAAAAGGGAGTGAAGGGTGCCAAACTGATGTCCTGCCAGATATTCGACGGGGAAAAGCAGGGCTCGGCAACTGAAGCCATAAAGTGGAGCGCAGACCATGGTGCTGTCATATCACAGAACAGCTGGGGATATACGGAGGTGACTACCGCTCCTTCTTCACTGAAGAGCGCGGTGGACTATTTCATAAAGAATGCGGGATGTGACAAAAACGGAAAACAGAGGTCGGACTCCCCGATGAAGGGCGGCATTGTCATATTTGCGGCAGGTAATGACAGTAAGAATACATCAAGTTCCGATTACGACGGGATGGTGAGCGTCACATCTGTAGGTGCTGACTATAAACGTGCATATTACACGAATTATGGTTCGTGGTGCGATGTGGCGGCTCCGGGCGGAGATGTCAAGAAAGGAAATCAGGTCCTGAGCACATTGCCGGGAAACAAATACGGCAAGATGCAGGGAACATCCATGGCCTGCCCGCACGTGTCAGGCATTGCCGCGCTGATACTTGCACGTTACGGCGGACAAGGATATACGCCTGATGCCCTCAGGAAGAGGCTGGAGGAATCCGTGACCGACATCAGTGCCCAGAATGCGGGTTATTATCTCGGAAAAGGTCTTGTCAATGCTTATAAGGCAGTTGCCGGCAGCGGCGGTGTGGCTCCTGAAATGCCTACCGGACTCTCGGTCAGCACCCAGTCGAACAATATCAAGTTCAGTGTCGCTGTCCCTGAAGATGCGGATGACGGCAAGCCGAGCGCGATATTCATCTACTACTCCAAGACCAATTTCACATCGACCAAGAACGTCATGTTCGGTATGTTCTATGTTGAGAACCAGAAAGTGGGAGAAGTGCTGAACGGCTCGATTTCCGGTGCTGAATTCAACACGGAGTATTATGTGGCAGCCCAGGCAGTGGACTTGGCCGGAAACAAATCTGCATTGACCGAAAGAGTGAAAGTCTCGACAGGCGGAAACAATGCTCCGGTTATCAAGGCATTGTCTCCTGTGGAGTTTACGCTCAAGCCTCACGAAACGGTGGCGGCATCCTTTGAAATCGAGGAACCGGACGGACATTTCTACAACATTGACCTGGAGCCCGGTTCGGCAGGTGCTGTCCTCGATACATTGACAAGAGAAAAACCGAAGGTGAGAATCGCAGGCCCGAATACGCCTTCAGGCACATATACGGCAGAGATGACAGTTACTGATTATTACGGACTGGCAGCTGCGGCTAAGGTGAAATATACTGTGTTGGAAAATCATAAACCGGTGCTGGTCAAGGAGATGGAGAACCGTTTCTATACTTCCAAGGCATCCGGTACCGAGGAAGTCGATGTGGCTGACTATTTCTATGACGAGGACGGTGAGGACCTTACCTACAAATTCGAGTTCTCCAATCCGGATGTGGCCAATATGACCTATTCCGACAGAAAATTCCTGATTACCACGATGAATTACGGCACGTCTGAAATTACGGTAACGGGAACGGATGTGCGTGGAGAATCCGTATCGGCTTCGTTCAAAGTGATGGTCACGGACGGTTCCAAGGAGCTGACCTGCTACCCTAATCCGGTGAAGAATGTGCTGAACCTGAGACTCGGCAAGGAGAGCAACTCCGTTTCTGTCAAGGTGATAGCTGCCTCGGGTGCCGTGTTCTTCAAGGGCAGTTTCACAGGTGTGACGCCATTCGAGCCGGTCAAGGTGGATATGTCCGCCGCTTCAGCCGGAGCATATACCGTAGTGGTGAATGCGGACGGTAAGGAGATCAAGTCCAACATCGTAAAACTCTGACAGTTATGAGAAAAGTATTGACTATAATGATGTTTTTTGCCGCAGTGGCTTCATCGGCCCAGACCTTGCCTTCGCTGCTTGTCCCGTCTGATGCGGCCGGGCTTGGGACTGCCTCTGCCAATGTCGCTGCGACTCCTACTGCCTATCAGGTGGAAAACAATGTTGCGGGCATGTCGTTCAGCCCGTCCAGATTTTCCGCAGGCGTGTCCTACGGAATGTGGCAGCCGGCCTATGCTTCCGACAAAATCATCAGTGCAGGTGCTATGTGGCGCAGTGAAAAGAGGCTGGCTATAGGCTTGTCGTTCAAGTATTTCGCCCAGCCGTCATACGATATTACCACGGAAAGCGGCAATGCCTCGCGTGAAGGCTCCTACACACCGAAGGAGTTCAATGCCGCAGTGGGCGTTTCGTATAAAATCGTGGATTTCCTGTCGCTCGGACTGTCTGCGAGATTGACCAAGTCGGACATTGCCCCGGAGACTTCGTCCAATGTTTTCGGCGTGGATGCAGGCGTGTTTTTCCAGAAGAACAATATCCGTGCGGGCATTTCGGCCAATAACCTCGGCAGCAAGGTGAAATATGGCGAAAACACCTACTCCCAGCCGTCTCTCGTGAAGGCAGGAGCCGGATACACGATAGGCTTGGGGACTTCTTCGATTGCAGTCAATGCAGAGGCTGACGTCCTCTTCTCAGGTGGCTTCATGGCAGGGCTGGGCGCAGAGTATTCCTTCGATGACCTGGTATTCGTACGTGCAGGATACCACTATGGAGATGACAAGAAAGCGATTCCGAGTTACGGTTCACTCGGCGCAGGCGTGAAGTTCTTCGGCGTGCGTCTGGATGTGGCTTATCTGGTGGGTTCCCAGGTGCTGAAAAACAGTTTGGGAGTCACATTGGGATATTCATTCTGATAATTTTGTCGGGCCATATTTTTTAGATAACTTTATGGGCTGAAAAAATCGACCCGATATATATGAAACATATTCAACTGATGTCATTGGCCTTGGGCATCGCCTTTCTGGCGGCTTCGTGCGCCAAGGTCAATGATAGTGTATCTGCGGGCAATGCTGAGGATGCATTGAAGATCATAAACACAAAATCCCCCGGCTCTACCGGGCATAATCTGTTGGTAAAGTTCTCCTCTCTTCCGTCCGAAGCCGAGGTGGCGGATATGATGGAGAGTGGCGTGGTGGCATTGACACCGGTCTTTCACAGCAATCCCTCACGAAAAGATCTGGAAAAGAAGTTCGGTCTGGACAGATGGTACGAGGTCTCGTATCAGAGCGGGACTGCCATGGATGAAGGCGTGAAACTTCTGGCCGCGTCAGAGTCGGTGCAGACGGTCCAGTACAGCATTACCTATAAGAAATCCTCTGACTGTAAGGCGTTTCCGTACTTCATTCAGCCGGAGAAGGTCCTGATGGCCGCTTCCGGCAAGTTCAATGACCCTGCCCTGAAGGACCAGTGGAACTACAAGAATACCGGCGACAAGAACATTGCAACTGCCGCTTACGCGGGGGCTGATATCAATGTGGAGAATGTCTGGAAAGAGATAACTGCCGGTGACCCGTCCATTATCGTGGCCGTGGTAGATGAAGGTGTGAAATACACTCATCCTGACCTGGCGGCCAACATGTGGACCAACCCGAAGGAGAGCGCGAACGGCAATGACGATGACGGCAATGGCTATATAGATGATATTCACGGATTCAACTTCGTGAAAAACGGACCGATATCGTGGGCGTCGGAGCAGGATTCCGGACACGGAACACATTGTGCCGGGATCGTGGCGGCAGTAAACAACAATGCTGAAGGCATCTGCGGTGTGGCCGGCGGAAGCGGAAACGGTGACGGCGTGCGCATCATGTCCTGTCAGATATTCGACAACAACTCCGGCGGAACCTCCCGGATAGTCGCAAACGCCATCAAGTACGCAGCAGACAACGGCGCTTCCATAATATCCTGTTCCTTCGGCTATCCGTCAGGCCGGTTCAAGTCGGATGCGGCATACAAAACCGGAAACGGGGGAAGCAATGCCCTCGAATATGACGCCATACGCTATTTCGAGGCCGCGTCCAACAACCCTGTCCTCGACGGAAACATAGCGATTTTCGCATCAGGCAATGACGCGCAGGGCTATGCGGCCTATCCTGGTGCATTGACAGACATAATAAGCGTCTCGGCATTTGCACCGGACTTCCTTCCGGCGAACTATACGAACTACGGCCCCGGATGCAATATCTCGGCCCCGGGCGGAGAGCAAGGCCTGGCGCCCTACACCTCATACAAGGCGATGATACTGTCCACCGTGCCTTCCGAGCTGTTCGACGGAGCGGATTACGCATTTATGTACGGAACATCGATGGCGTGTCCGCACGTGAGCGGCGTAGTGGCATTGGGCCTGTCCTATGCCAAGAAACTCGGCCGGAAATTCACATTGCCGGAGTTCAAGAGTCTGCTGCTGTCGTCGGTCCAGGATATCGACTCGCGTCTTACCGCGGCATCCAAGGAATATGTGGCTGGATCGGGCATAAGCAGCGTCTCGATGATTACGTACAAGGGAAAAATGGGTACCGGAGCGGTGGATGCATGGAAACTGATGATGAATATCGAGGGCACTCCGTGCATTGACGCTGTAGTCGGGAAAAACCAGGCATTGGACCTCTCGCCATATTTCGGCGGCGGCTCCAAGTCATTGAAATATTTGTCGGTAGAAGTTTCCACCGAAGACAAAATGGCATTGGGTCTGCAGAAAAACCCTTATATCGAGCAGGGAAAACTATGGATGCATCCGACAAAATGCGGCTCCTGCAGGATCCGGATCAATGCAGTGGGTGGCGGACCCGCCATCGGAACGGACGACGCCATCGGAGGCATGTCCATGAACCGGGAAGTCTCCGTGATTGTGAAATCCCATAAAAGCGCCAACGGAGGATGGTTATGATGAAAAGATTCTTGGCCCTTTTGGCAGGATTTCTGCTGTTGGGCGTGTCCTGTAACAAGGTGGATGATGCGCCTTTGAACATTATAGGCGACTGGGAACTTTCCAGTGTGGAATTTGCCACCAGGAGCGCGATGGTCGGCAATGAAACGGTGACGATATATCTCAGGTTCAGCCAGAACGGCTCATTTGCCATGTGGCAGCAGAAGGGAGCGGGCCGTTTCCAGAAGTACGAGGGAATGTGGGTGCTGAGCGGCAATGTTCTGAGCGGTATCTATTCGGACGGCAAGGAATGGAGCAGCGAGTATCTCGTGGAGACCAAAGACGGACACTTGACGATGCGTACTTATCCTGACAAGAAAGATACATACATATACGAAACAAGTACAATTACAGACAATAAGATCAAATTATGAAGGTTGGTGTAAAAATTTTATTCTTGGCTGCAACGTTGGCTGCAGTCGGCTGTGCGGAAGATTATTCCGAGAACAGAGCCGATCCGACGGCTGCCAAAGTCTTGAATCAGCCTGATGCATCAGGTGAAAATTCATTGATAGTCTATATCAGCAGCAACGTGGCTGTGCCGACGGAAATGGACAGGATCGCAGAATCGGCCGGTGCGGTCAGCTATGACAGGGTGTTCCAGAAATTGGCTTCCTCAGAAAGCGAGATCTGCCGTTTCGGCCTCGACAGGTGGTACACATTGACATTCGCTCCTGAAACTGACCTCCGTCAGGCTGTGGAACTGCTCTCCAAGGAGGACGGAATCGAAAGGATACAGTACAACAACAGGCTGAAAGGACTGGACGAGATGAAATCCGCATCCTGGAAGCCGGCTCCTGCCACCAAGGCTACAAGTAACATACAGGCTCCTTTCAATGACCCTGCGCTCGCATCCCAGTGGCATTATCATTCCACGCAGAAAGGCAAGCCGGTCGATACATCCGTACCGGGCTCGGACATCAATGTCTATGATGCATGGAAACTTACGACTGGTGACCCTTCCATCATCGTGGCAGTCGTGGACGAGGGTGTGGCTTACAATCACCCTGACCTTGCGGCCAATATGTGGAAAAATGAAAAGGAAATTCCCGGCAACGGAATCGATGATGACGGAAACGGCTATGTGGATGATGTCTATGGATACAATTTCAGTATGAATGAACCGCAAATCAGCTGGAACAAACTCAGATCCTCAAGTGGTGGAGTCGGTGACCAGGGACACGGTACTCATGTGGCCGGAGTCGTGGCGGCCGTGAACAACAATAACGTGGGCATAAGCGGAATTGCCGGCGGAAGCGGAAAAGGTGACGGTGTACGCATCATGTCCTGCCAGATCTATTCAGGCGGCCAGAACTGTACCGAAGAATATCTTGCCAAGGCTATCCGCTATGCTGCTGACAACGGCGCAAGCATCCTCCAGTGCTCATGGGGCTTCCAGGCGGGTGCAGTCCTCTCTGACAAGTCCTACAAGACCAGACAGCCGCTTGTCTATGCGGCTATCGAATACTTCGAAAACGCTGACAGAAAGAAACTTGGCTTCGACAATCCTATCAATGGCGGAGTGGCGTTCTTCGCTGCGGGCAACGACGGCAAGGAAATGTCCGCTTATCCGGGAGCGCTCGCTGACATCATCTCCGTGACTGCCTTCGCTTCGGATTACAAGCCGACAGGTTATACCAACTATGGTCCAGGATGCAATATAGCAGCGCCTGGCGGAGAATTCTACTACACTTCTTCGGACGGTAATACATACATCTGCGACGGTTGCGTGCTCTCCACCATGCCTGAAGGATATATCTATTCGACTGACTATGACGGAAAGGGTTACGGCTACATGCAGGGAACATCCATGGCCTGCCCGCACGTAAGCGGTGTGGCGGCACTCGGCCTGTCCTACATGAAGAAACTCGGCAAGACCTGCACGAAGGATGAGTTCAAGTCAATGTTGCTGACTTCTGTCAATGACATGAATGCCCAGTGTCTCGGCATCAAGCAGACCTGTCTGTATGCAGCCAATTATGCAATCGGCCCGCTGAGCCTTTCCAAATACAGAGGCAAGATGGGAACCGGAAGCATCGACGCTTGGAAATTCCTGATGAACATCGAGGGAACACCGTGTCTGACTGCTGTGGTAGGTCTGGAGCAGGCTGTCAGTCTTGAAAGCATATTCGGCGGCTCATATAGTTCGCTGAAATATCTGGGCGTGGACATATCTGACGAAGATTACAGAGCGCTGGATTTAGCGGCGATGCCGGAAATCAAGGCGGGACGCCTCGTGATATGCCCTAAGAAATCAGGAAACGTCAAGATTACCATAAACGCGGTTGCCGGCGGACAGACTCCGGGCAATGGCGAGAACATGGGAGGTCTGACAATAAGCAAAACAGTGTCACTTGTGGCGAGAGGCGTGTCAAGTGAAAATGGTGGATGGTTGTAAAATATTGAAAACAAGTAAAATATAATATGAAAATTTGGAAATTCGCAGTCCTCATGTTGACTGCTCTTGCCCTGCTTGCGGGATGCAATAAAAAAGACAAGGACATAAATGTCGTAGGCTCCTGGAAACTGGATGACATAAGTGCTGTTACCAAGGCGGGACAGACCTACGGAATCGTTGTTTATATCGACTTCAAGTCAGACGGTACTTTCGAGACCTGGCAGCTGATGCAGGCCGGCCGTTATCTTCATTATACCGGAACCTGGCAGTATGTAAAGAAGGGCATAACCGGAGTCTATACCGACGGATCTGCTTGGGGTAGTTCTTCGTATGATGTTGATATTGACGGCAATATGATGGTGCTTACCGCGAAGAACGGCACTGATGAAATGACCACGTATGTAAGGGCTGAGGTCCCTGCAGACGTGAAGGCAAACGCACTGGATAAATAATTATGAAGAAATTCGCTTTTTCGGTGGGCATCCTCTCATTGTTTCTGACAGGATGTTCATCATTTCTCACGAATGAAGTCTCTCCCTCAGGCAAAGGAGAGGCCAATGGAAAAATTGTAAATACAAGTCACAATGCTGACGGCAACTCCATCCTCGTCTATGTGGATGGCGATGTTTCAGATACTGCAGAACTCAGCCGGATAGCGGAAAATGCAGGGGCGGTGTCTATAGCCCCATTGTTCGAATCCTGCCCCGGAAGGGAAGCGGAAGAAAAGCGCTTCGGCCTGGACAGATGGTATGAACTGACATTGGACGGCAAGACGGATGTGCAGAAGGTCGCTGCCAGGCTTTCCTCTGAAAAGAAGGTGGCTAAAGTGCAGTACAATACATTGATGGACAGAGTGATAAGCAAGCGCGTCAGACCTTGCCCCGAGACTATGGCCACCAAGGCAGGTGCCAGCGGCGCAGCTATGAACGACCCGCTTTTCAGCAAGCAGTGGAACATCAGCAACCAGACCAAGGACTATCCTTCCGGAGCCGTGATCGGTGAGGACGTGAATGTAAGGGATGCCTGGGCGCTTACAGGCGGCGACCCGTCCATCATTGTCGCAGTCGTGGATGAGGGTGTGGACTATACGCATCCTGACCTGAGCGCGAACATGTGGACCAATCCTTCTCCGACGAACAATGACCTGCACGGCTACAATTTCATAAAGAGCAACGGCTCGATATCTTGGCTGGCAAATGGGGATACCGGACACGGCACACACGTGGCAGGTATCATCGCAGCAGTGAACAATAACGGCACCGGCGTTTCAAGTGTGGCAGGCGGAACCGGCAAGGGCGACGGTGTGCGTATTATGTCCTGCCAGATATTCTCGGGCGACGCTGAGCCTACCGCATCGACGGTCGCACGTGCAGCGAAATATGCTGCGGACCACGGAGCTTCTGTACTCCAGTGCTCTTTTGGAGTGGACGGAGGCGAGGTCAGGTCGGACAATGCCTATATAAACGAGAACAAGGTAGAGGTAGAAGCTTACAATTATTTTATAGGCTCAAGCAGGGACAACCCTATCAATGGCGGAATAGTGGTTTTCGCTGCCGGAAATGAAATGGCGGCCATGTCGGGCTATCCAGGCGGAATGACGGATTATATCTCCGTGACATCGTTCGCCTGCAACGGCAAGCCGGCATATTATACGAATTACGGACCTGGCTGCAATATCGCAGCTCCCGGTGGAGACTATTGTTCTCCGATGACGAGTTCATCTGATGACCCTATGGATGAAGCCTCCATCCTGTCCACAGTGCCGCCGGATTTGAGAGACGAATATCTCGACGGTTCAGGATATGCATATATGGACGGAACCTCGATGGCCTGTCCGCATGTGAGCGGCGTGGCTGCGCTGGGCCTTTCGTATATGAAGAAATTGGGCGTGAAATGCACAGCCGATGAGTTCAAGTCGATGCTGCTTACCTCCGTGGACAAGTTCAGCGACTCGGCTTTCTCAGGAAAAGGCTATTATTATGAAGATGAAAATAGTGTCCGTTCTTATAATTTCTCCAAGTTCGCCGGCAAAATGGGAACGGGCAAGGTCAATGCGTGGAGACTGCTGATGCAGATAGAAGGCATACCTTGTGAGGCATTGGTAGTGGGAGAAACGCAGGAGGTCAGCCTCGAGTCATTGTTCGGTGAAGGATATGAATCATTGACCTATACCGGAATCGAGATTTCGGCAGAGGATATGAGCACGCTCGGACTGAAATCGGTGCCTGTGGTGAACAAAGGAAAACTTACATTGACCCCGAAGCGCTCAGGCAATGCCATATTGACTGTCAATGCGGTAGCGGGCGGCACCAATGTCGGTACAGGTTCGTCCATGGGCGGCATGAAGATATCCAGGAAACTCTCGATAGTGGTAAGGGGAGTCAGAAGCTCCGGCGGCGGATGGCTCTAATGTTTGGAGCACAATAAATTGGAAGAAAAAGATTTCATAGAAATTAGGGGCGCAAAGGCCCATAACCTCAAGAATGTCAGTCTGGATATTCCGAGAGGGGAGTTCGTGGTCATAACCGGATTGAGCGGTAGCGGCAAGTCGTCATTGGCTTTCGACACCATATATGCGGAGGGACAGCGGCGTTATATGGATACGCTTTCCGCATACGCCAAGCATTTTATGGGGGTGTTGGAGAAGCCGGAGGTTGAGGAAATCAACGGCCTGAGTCCGATTATCGCCATCGAGCAGAAGACCACGGGCAACAATCCGCGTTCCACGGTCGGTACCATAACCGAGATTTACGATTTCCTCAGGCTTCTGTATGCGAGGGCGTCGCGGGCATATTCTCCTGTAACGGGGAAGGAAATGTCCCGCTACACTGATGAGCAGATAGTTTCGCTCATAATGCAGAAGTACAATCAGCGGAAATGTTATCTTCTCGCGCCTCTCGTGCGTGGCCGAAAAGGTCATTACAAGGAACTGTTCGACAATCTCCGCAAGCGTGGCTTTACTCAGGTGCGCATCGACGGAGAACTCCGTGACCTGGCCACAGTAACGGCTCTGGACAGGTACAAGGCCCATTTCATCGAGCTTGTGGTGGACAAGATGAAGCCTGCCACAGGCGATGACAAGAGGGTGAAGGATTCCGTCGCTACAGCATTGGGCCGTGGAAAAGGCTCACTTGCCGTGCTCGACCTGGAGACGGGGGAGATACAGCATTATTCCAAGCATCTGGTGGATCCGGATTCCGGCATTTCGCTTCAGGAGCCGGCGCCGCATTCGTTCTCGTTCAATTCTCCGGAAGGTTACTGTCCGCATTGCAAAGGACTCGGAACGATCGTCGATGTGAACATTGACACGATTATTCCGGACCGCAGCATTTCTATCGCTGATGGCGGAATCGTCCCGCTCGGAAAGATGCGGGAGACGAAGAAGTTCGATATAATACGCTCCATAGCAAGGAGATACAACTTTTCGTTATACGATCCGATAGAGGATGTGCCGGACGAGGCGATTTCGCTGATTGTCTATGGTTCGGACGAGCTTTTCCGTGTGGGTGACGGAAATATGTCGGAAATGGTGTCGTTCCCCGGAATCGTGGAGGACATCGAGGACAAGATCGTCTGCCCGGTCTGCCACGGAACAAGGCTTAACCAGCAGACCACCTGTTTCAAAATCGACGGAAAAACCATATCCGAGGTCGCTGCGATGGAGATGTCGTCCCTTGCCAAATGGATTAAGGAACTGCCCTCCAAACTGTCCGACAGGGAGAACATCATTGCCCGCGACATATTGAAGGAGCTCGGCGAACGTACCGGTTTTATGCTGGATGTGGGACTGGATTACCTCTCGCTCGACCGCGCAACCGCTTCATTGTCAGGCGGTGAGAGTCAGCGCATCAGACTCGCGACACAGATCGGCTCCAAGCTGGTCAATGTGTTGTACATCCTGGATGAGCCGAGCATCGGACTTCATCAGCGCGACAACAGGAAGCTGATTCATTCGCTCAAGGAACTGCGCGACGAGGGTAACTCCGTGATGGTAGTCGAGCACGACGCCGAGACGATGTACAGTGCGGACTGGCTTGTCGATGTAGGACCGGGCGCGGGAGAGAACGGAGGAAAGATCTGTGTCAATGCTCCTGTTTCCCTTCTGTTGGGCGAATCGGGAAAAGAGGCTGCAGGAGACGCTATCGGAGAAAATGACAAGAAAAACTTGTCGTCCTATACGATCGGGCCGTCATTGACCTTGGATTATCTTACCGGAAAGAGGCGTATCGAAGTGCCTGCCGTCCGCAGAAAAGGGAACGGAAAGGTGCTCGGAATCCGCGGCGCGTCAGGCAACAACCTGAAAGACATTGACATAGACTTCCCGTTGGGCGTCTTTATCGGTATCAGCGGAGTCAGCGGCAGCGGCAAATCCTCGCTCATAAACGAGACATTGATGCCGATACTGAAGAACAAGTTCTACAATGCCAAGATGCATCCTCTGCCGTATTCGGACATTATCGGAGTCGAAAACATCGACAAACTCATAGAAATCGACCAGAGCCCTATCGGTCGGACCCCGAGGAGCAACCCGGCCACATTTACGGGTGTGTTCAATGATATCCGTACCCTGTTCGCTGAAACGCCTGATGCCAAAGTGCGCGGATTCGGAGCAGGAAGGTTCTCTTTCAATGTCGCAGGAGGCCGTTGCGAGGCTTGCAAAGGGGCCGGTATCAAGGTGATAGAAATGAATTTCCTGCCTTCTGTCAATGTCGTCTGCGATGAGTGCCGCGGCCACCGTTACAAGGAGGACACGCTTGCGGTCAAGTACAAGGGACGCAGTATCAATGACGTGCTGGAGATGCCGATAGCCCAGGCCTATGAGTTTTTCAAGGAGATTCCCAAGATTTCCCAGAAACTGAAGGCCCTCGTGGATGTGGGACTCGGCTACGTTCATCTCGGTCAGTCTGCGGTCACATTGTCGGGAGGAGAGAGCCAGAGGATGAAACTTGCATCGGAACTCTACCGGAAGGACACAGGAAACACCCTTTATATACTCGACGAGCCTACTACTGGCCTGCATTTTGAGGATATCAAGGTGCTTTTGGGCGTGCTTCAGAAGCTGGTGGACTGCGGTAACACCGTGATAGTCATAGAGCATAACCTCGATGTGCTGAAATGCGCGGACTATATGTTCGACATGGGGCCGGACGGCGGACGCCGAGGCGGTTATGTGGTGGCTCAGGGAACCCCCGAGGAACTTGCGGCAAATCCGGCATCCGTCACAGGACCTTATCTGAAGGATGCGCTCGAAGGCATAATAGGCAAGCGTTAAACACATAATTATGAACAATACTGCTGACAAATTTGAAGTTCTCCTTGTCAATGACGGGAGGCGTTATGAGTTGCCTCTGTTCGAGAAACTCGGTGATTTCTCCAAGCAGGTCTGCCCTGTCGTGAAAGATGACAGAACAGGAGTGGTATATCCCGTGCTCGCGGCATTGGTGGACCACAAACTGAAGGAACTCGACTTCAAGCTGGCGATGACTCACGAGGTGGAGTTCATCGGATACAATCATCCTGACGGAAGGCGCACCTATCTGCGCTCTCTGTGTTTCGTGCTGCAGAACGCTGTACGTGAGCTGTTTCCGGACAAGGTCCTGGTGATAGACCATTCTCTTCCGAGCGGTCTCTACTGCAAGGTGATAGAGACCAGGAAACAGGAGGACGGACGTTGCAGGACATTGGCACTGACGCAGGAGCAGTTGGCGTCTGTCAAGAGCAGAATGCAGGAAATCGTATCCGCCGACATGCCGTTCAGGAAGGAGAAGATGGATGCAGTAACGGCAGAGAAGATGTTCGAGGAGAATAACCAGCCGGAAAAAGCTGAGCTCCAGAAGTCTCTCGGCAAGTTCATATGCAGTGTGTATTTCCTTGACGGACATGCAGATACCTTCCATGGACCGCTGCTCCCTTCGACCGGTTATCTGAAAGTGTTCGACCTTCTTCCGTTTGCTGAAGGCTTCTGTCTGCAGTTCCCGTCCGAGGGTGATTTCTCGAAAGTGATTCCTGTCAAGACGCAGTCCAAGATTGCGGCAACTCTCGCGGAGTATTCCGACTGGTGCTCCATTATCAGGATCAATGGTATCGGGGCATTGAACAAGGCCATTTCCGAGGGACATGCCGTGGAACTGATAAATCTGTCGGAGGCTCTCCACGAAAGAAAATATGCGGCCATTGCCGATCAGATATATGAGTGCAGGGGTCAGGTCAAGGCTGTTTTCATTGCCGGACCGTCCTCCAGCGGAAAGACTTCGTCGTCGCTGAGGATTGCGCTCCAGTGCCGTGTGCTCGGGCTTGTTCCTAAGGTTATAGAACTGGACAATTATTTCGTGGACAGGGAGCATACGCCTAAGGACAGTGAGGGGAACTATGACTTCGAGGCGTTGGAGGCGATGGACCTCAAACTTCTCAACAGCCAGCTGAACGACCTGTTCGCGGGCAAGGAGGTCGAACTGCCCAAGTTTGATTTCATGGCAGGCAGGTCAATGCCGTCCGGCAAGCGTATCTCGCTGGGTGAAAAGGAGATACTTATAATGGAAGGTATCCACGCCCTCGACCCTGCTATGGTTCCGGATGTAGACAATTCCAAGATTTTCAGGGTCTATGCCTCTGCGCTGACTTCTCTCAATGTGGATGAGAACAACAATATCTCCACTTCAGACAACCGTCTGCTGCGCCGTATGGTGCGTGACAACCGTGTACGTGGCATCACTCCGGAGGAGACGATAACCCGCTGGTACAGTGTGCGTCGTGGAGAGAACTGCAACATATTCCCGTTCCAGGAAAATGCGGATGCGGCGTTCAATTCAGCATTGATCTACGAGCTTCCGATGCTCAAATACTATGCTGAGCCGCTGCTGCGCCGGATTGCCCCGTCTTCACCGGCATATACTGAGGCGGTGCGTCTGCTCAAGTTCCTGGACTATATCGTGGCACTCTCGCCGGACGAGATATCTGCGATTCCACCTACATCCATCATGCGTGAATTTATCGGTGGACAGCGTCTATAGTAAGTGAGTCGCTATAATACGAAAAAAGGTCGTGCTCAATGCACGGCCTTTTTCGATATATATGTGGAAAATTATTCTCCTGCGATGATTTTGCGGTCTTCTTCCAAGTCCACGCCGGCACGTTTGGCCAGTTCCATTTTCTTCTCTTCAAGCATGGCCTTGTGGTGGATAACCCAGTTCTCTACAAAGATGGCGATGCAGGCTGTGCAGAAGTACACGATGGTCTGTACTGTCATCCAGAACATCTGAGTATGTGAAGTCCACAAGTCGCCGCCGGCAGTGTTGAGGTTTATGAAACTCTGGCATCCGAATGTGGTCGGGAAGAGGTATGAGAACCATTTCCAGAACTCAGGGAATGCTGTGGTAGGCCATGAGAAACCTGTCAGGAACAGGCAGATAGGCGATACCACAAGGAACAGGAGGAATACTGACTCCCTTCTGGTAATCAGCGCGCTCCAGGTCATCGAGAACATCACGCAGTCCGTCACGAAGAACAGCAGTAACAGTATGATATCCCAGAAGTTTCCTCTTTGCGGCAATCCGAAGATGGCCGGCACTATCGTGGCGATGTATATGGCAATTCCCATGTATATCAGCCAATAGGCCAGGCCTCGTCCGAGAACCACGCGCACTACTCCATGGCCCTCAAGCCTGTCCGGGAGCGTGGCGAAACTGCGGTTCTCCTCTCGTGCCGTACCCACCAGCATCGACATTCCGTAGAACAGCGTCTGCTGGACGATTACGAGCAAAATGGCTGACAGGAGGAAAAGCGAGTAGGAGAATGCCCTGTTGTAAGGGTTGTTCTCCTCGTATGGGATGGCCTGCACGAGGGATGCGGCCTGTTCGCCGCTGAATCCCGCCGCCGCGTACCGTTCCATCTGGATGCTGCCCACTTCATTGAGCATCACCTGGTTGCTTGCCATAAGGATGTTCTTGTAGTAGAGGAAACTGCTCATATCAGCATAAACTGACAATGTGGCGGTCTCCAGTCTTGCGAGCTTGTCGCCGTAGTCTGAAGGGAAATATATGTAGCCGCGAATCTTGCCTTCCTTCATAAGCTCCTGTGCCTCAAGAACATTGATGCAATGATATTTCACAGCGCATTCTCTTGTGGCATCGACTTCGCGGGCGAAGCGGCGGCTGGCCGAGCAGTCGGCATTGTCCACGACGGCAATAGGAGTCTTGTTAAGTATGCCGTTGAGGTACATTACATTGTACAGCAGCGGATAGGCGAGTCCGGCAAGGAAGAATATGATCATAACTCCGGAATCGGAGAATATGAGTTTCAGTTCGTGGGTGAAGATTCCCCAAAAGTCGCGAAACCACGTACTTATGTGACTGTCTTTTTTCATATCGACTATTTTTTAGGGAAATTCTGTAGAATATAAGCCTTCTTGAGTCTCCAGATGGCCAATACCGGCAGGAAGAGGAAAATGAGCATGTGTATCACCTCTTTATACCATCCTGCGAAACCTGTTCCGAAGATGACTTCACGTGAGTAGAACTGGAAGTAATGCCTGAGAGGGAACGCTTCTGCAAGTCCCTGGATATATGGCGGCATCGCCTCTACCGGCAGCGTGAAGCCTGACATTGAGAATGCAAGCACGCTGTACAGGGCGCCGATACTCAGTGCAAGTCGCGGAATAGGCAGCATACCGATAATGAATATCGCCACGCCTTCGCTGGCAAGTACCAGCAGCAGGATATCGAGGAACATGTTCCATATCGAGCCGTTTATCGGGAAATGCATCCAGTCATACATCAGCAGTATCAGGATGAGTCCCAATATCGAGAACAGTGTCGTATAGACTATGATCTTGCCGAGAAGCGCGGTGAAAATGGAGTCGCCGGCCGTCTGCAGCAGATGTCTGGATGTGCCGTATTTCAGTTCTGCTCCCAAAGAGTATATCAAGATGATGATTATCGCCATCTCCAATACGCCAGGCAGGAAGATGTTGGTCAGATAGTAACCGTAGTTGGTGTACTGGTTGCCGATCTGATGCACATCCACGTCCACTGGACGGATTCTGCCCATGATAGCATCTTCATTGACCCCTTTCGCCCTGAGCACCTCTCTCTGGACGGCGCCGTCGGCAAGGTTAATCATCGTGAGGATGTTCTTGTAGGACAATGCTCCTCCGACGAAATAAAGACCGTTCAGGTAATATGTGAAAGTCGGTCGGCGGCTTGCCTGTACATCTGCATACATGCCTTCAGGGATTACGCAGACCGCTGTAAGCTTGCCGCTCTGCATGTCCTCTCTCGCCTGTGCGAAAGTGTCATATCTGATCACCTTTCCGAGCTGTGTCGCATCCAGCTGTCTGGCGAAGTTCCGGGACAATGTCGAGTTGTCATAGTCCACGATGCCTACAGGCAGGTCGTGCGGCAGTCCGTCTTTCAGAAAGGTCAGGAAGAAGATGGCGCAGAAGGCCACAGTCACCACTGAACCGAGAAGATAAATCGGTCTGTTCCTCATTATCCTCAGTTCACGGCGGATTACTGCGGCTATGTTATGCCAAAAACTCATAACTGATTATTTCTTAAGAATTTTGCTGTCTTTCACGATTGCTGACATTCCCGGACGCAAGCCTTCAAGCGGAGTGTCAGGAACTGCTCTCACCTCAAATGTCTTGGCATCGTACATGCCTGTCTCCTTGGTGGCTTTCCATGTGGCATAAGACTCACGGACAGCGATGTAGGTCACGGTAGCGGTGCATTCCTTGTCGTCAAGAGCAGGAACGCTTACGGTTACCTTGTCGCCCTGTTTCAGACCGTGGAGATAGTCCTCTCTTACATTGAAAGTGAACCACATGTCGTCGAGGTCTGTGATGGTCATGATAGGTGAGCCCTGTCCTACAAGTTCGCCGACTTTAGGGAAGGTAGCGGAAATGATACCGGATGCAGGAGATGTGAGGTAAAGTTCCGCGAGAGCTGCATTGACCTCCATGAGAGCACCATTGGCCTGGTCCACGAGAGCGGCAGCTGCAGCCTTGTCCTCTGCGCGCGCGCCATTGACAGCCATGTCATACTGGCTCTTGGCAGCCTTCGTGGTGGCTACGGCAGCATTGTACTGAGCCTCCACTTCGTCATATTTCTGTGCAGAAACGACTTTCTGGTCATAGAGGTTCTTGATTCTGTCGTAAGACTTCTTCATGACCTTCTCAGCCACGATAGCTTTCTGCCAGAGTTCGTAAGCGCCTGTGATCTGCTCTTTTCTTGCTCCGTTGATGGCCTTGTTCTGCTGAGCCTTGGCTGCGTTCTTCAATGCGGTAACCTGCTCGAGTTTGGCATGGACCTCAGGGCAGTCGATGAATACGACAGTATCTCCCTTGTGCACCATCTCGCCCTCTTTCACGAAAAGCGCCTCGATTCTTCCCGGCACCTTTCCGGAAACTCTGTACTCTGTAGCTTCAGCCTCGCCTTGGATAACCAGCGGTTTCGGCTTTGATACGAAATATCCCACCACTGCTATAACCATAATAATGACAAGCAGCGCTACAACACCTATTACAAGGTTGTAAGATTTCTTAGTCTGTCCCATAGTATTTTTCTGTTTTTATTTTTCTGAATCGATATCTGATTTATAATTGCCCTCTGCCTTCTGGAGGTTCACATAGTTCATCTGAAGTTCAATGCCTGCGTCAATGTACTCTGACTGCGCCTTGAGCCATGCCGTGTGTGCGGCAAGAGCCACATTGGCAGTCACGACTCCGGCCTCGAAACCGATGGACGCGGTACGGAGATTCTCCTCTGCGCTCTTGAGGTTGCTCTCAGCCATGTCGAGTTTGTCCAGCGCCTCGTTCTGCTGCTTGCGGAGCTGTGTAACCTGCAGGTTGATAAGCTCTTTGGCTTCCTCCAGCTGGCTTCTGAACAATGTCGCTTCAGCCTTTGCCTTGCGTGTTTTCTGCAGCGCCTCAGTTCCGTGGAAAATAGGGATGTTGATCATGGCGCCAACATTGAACATGCCGCCGAACTTGTTCTGGAATCCGTTGTAGAGGTTCGGATTGCTTACTATATAGTTCGCTGTCAATGCCACTTTAGGCATCATGTCAGCGCGTGCGATCTTCACTTTCGCATCATAAATCTGAGTGGCAAGTCCCAGACTCCTTGTCTCAGGCCTGTCCTCGTAGATCTGTTCCAGATCCTTCTGGGCAGTCAGCTGAGGTGCAGGAACGGCGCTCAGTTCCTCGTCAGCGAGAGAAATTTCAGAATTCAGGTCAATGCCTATCTCCTTGCAGAGCAGCATCTTGGCGAGTACGAGTCCGTTGGTGGCCTTGGTCTTGAGCATGTTCGCTTCATTGGCCTTGACCTTTATTGACAATGCGTCAGACTCGGTCGCTACACCCTCATTGACGGAAATGGTCACATCGTGCTCCATCTTCTCGAGGAGGTCGGCATAGTTCTCGGCCATTCTCTTCTTGTTCGAAACGGAGACTACCTGCCAGTAAGCCTGATCCACGGTGGTCAGCAAATCCTGATACTCCTTGTCGTATTTGGCCTTGGACAGGTCTTCCGCCAGTTTTGCCATCTTGTTGGCATTGACAATCTTGCCGCCCATGAATACCGGCTGCTGGAGTGAAACCATACCTGCGAACACGTTATGGATGTCCAGATGGAAGGCGTCGTCGATTTCAGTGCCTATTTTGGTGATGGCTGAACTGATCTCGCCTTTCTGGAGCGCACCGAGGATGGCCTGTCCCATCTCGCTGCTGATGATGTCAGAGCCTCCCGGAATCTTGTTCAATGCCTCAATGACATTGGTGACCTTCTCGCTGACGGCGCCCTGGAGAGCTGCGCCGGCACCTGTCAGTTTACCTGACATTTCGTCACTTATCAGTGCGAGGTTCTTCTCATTATACATATATGCGCCGGTAGCGCTGATGTTCGGAAAGTAGTTCGCCCTTGCGATTTTCCTGTCGTAGCCGGCCATTTCCACACGGGTCTTGGCCTGTTCGATGCTCTTGTTGTTCTGCAAAGCCATTTCCCGGCACTGTTCCAATGTCAGTGTTTCCTGTCCCATCATGCCCAGAGGCAGGAGCGCTGCCGCTGTGATGAGTCCGAGTCTAAGTCGTTGTCTGTTCATATCTTTATAATTTCTTATTTTCAATGTCTGTTTTGTCTGTTCAAACGTCGGGGCAAAGATACAAAAAGGTTGCCAAATTGTACAGTTTTTGGTTAAATATCGCTTGAATATTGTTATTTTGGTCGAAAAAAACGATTTTTTGCAAAAAGTGAGTAAATTTGCGGAATTATGAGCCTCTTCGTAATACGTCCACTCAATGCTGCCGGGCAAGTGACTGCACATCCGATGCACTCGATTGCCCGAGACGATTGGTCGTATGTCTATCTCCTTTCAGGAGAGGTGCTCATAGATATTGACAGGCGCCCTTATCTGTTGAAAGCCAGCGACTTCGCCCTGATACCTCCGTTCATTCACTATTCCGTGAAGTATTTCAAGGACACGATAGGCTACATGGGCGCGTTCTCTACCGAGTTGCTTCGCAATGCCGGACATTCAGTGCTTCGTATGAAGGAACCGTCGGTTCTTTCCATCCCCGTAGAGGACAAACTTTTCTACGATGAACTCATGATCCGTCTCATGCGTCATGCGGGTCAGGTCGCTATAGTCAGAAGCCTGATAGAGGTGATACTCAGCCAGTTCGATGAGCTCCTTCCGACTCCGGGCGGTTCCGCGTCCTCCAGGCTATGCTCGTCTTACCTCGAAAAAGTGTTCGATGTTTCGCAGCCATTCTCCAGTGTCGCCGGTTACGCCTCGCTTCTGGGCGTCACTCCCAGCCATCTAAACCGCACCGTCAAGGCAGAAACCGGAAAAAGCGCAGGAGACTGGATTGACAATGCCCGTCTGGCCCTTGCCCGCGAGCTTCTCTGCGACAGGTCAATGCCAATGTCGGAAATCGCTGAACGTCTCTGTTTCTCCGAAGCGTCATATTTTTCCCGGTTTTTCCGCAAGATGACCGGCATCTCTCCTTCCTCTTTCCGCGAAAGAATGGTATAAATCGTCCTTTAGGATGTGCGAATAGTGCAATGACGGAAATCATTGTATCTTGTACTTTTGCCGCCGCTTAATAAACGAACTATGATTCATTTTATTGTGGCAGTGATGCTGGTGACGGCGACACCTGTCGTGAAAGATACATTGTCGGGCGCTGTCATATCCTCATCATTGAAACAAACATTGACGGAAAATGAGATTGCTGTCCCGGTTACTTCCTTGACTATGAAGGAGATAGAGACAGCGGGACTTGCCTCTCCCAAGAATTTGGCCGGCATTGTCCCCGGGCTGGCGATGCCCGATTACGGGTCGTCGATGACGTCAACCATTTATGTGCGCGGCATCGGCTCGCGTATGGAAAACCCGGTAATCGGCCTGTATATCGACGACGTGCCGGTCCTGGACAAGAACTGTTATGATTTTTCATTCATGGACATCCGGCGGATCGACATGCTCCGCGGTCCCCAGGGTACGCTCTACGGGCGCAATTCCATGCTCGGTGTCATGGCTGTGGAAACATTGTCCCCGGCTGTATGGCAGGGAGTAAGGGCCAATGTCGAATACGGCAGCGCCAATTCATTGAGAGTCAATGCTTCCATGTATAAGAACAATCTCGGTGCCGCCGTAATGTATGACCATTCTGACGGATTTTATACCAATGAATATTCAGGCAGCAAGTGTGATGTTTCCGATGCAGCATCCGTGCGTCTCCGATATGTGAAGAATCGTGGCAATGTTTTCATCGACAATACCTTACATGCATCTTATACGGATCAGGGCGGCTATCCTTACCGGTTCTGGAAGGCCGATGCCACGGATGCGTCACAAGGCGGGGAATCATTGGCCGGAGGCTGGCTCTATCCTGTAAATTACAATGACAGAAGTGCTTACAGACGCCTTTTCGTGATGGACGGGCTGCGCGTCAATGTCGATTTGGACAAATGGAAACTGAGTTCGGTAACCAGCCTGCAGATGTTGTTTGATTCCATGGATCTGGACCAGGATTTCACATCCGCGTCGATGTTCACATTGAACCAGACGCAGCGGCAAGCATCTGTGACACAAGAAGTTGTACTACGTCCGCAGACGCATCCCGCCTGGTGGAACCATCAAAGCGGTGTTTTCGCATTCGTCCGCCGCAACGGTATGGGCGCTCCCGTGACGTTTCTCCGCGACGGCATCAGTTCCCTCATCCTGGACAATGCCAATGCCTACATTCCGCAGGAGTTCGGCAAACTCATGATCGAGGAGGACAATTTCTTGATTTCCAATGACTTCATTCTCTGGAGCTACAATATGGCCGCTTATCATGAGTCATATTTCCGACTGTCCAGATGGCTCTTTACCGCCGGGCTCCGTGTAGATTATGAAGGCGACCACATGTCATACGACTCCAGTTCGGACATCCATTTCAAGCTTACGCCAATGCCTTCGTACAAGGATTTCCCGACCAGCTACCGTGGAAATGAACACATGTCGTTTTTCCAGATTCTTCCGAAAGCGTCGGTCCTTTTCGATGCCGCCACTGAAGCCATGAGACATCACGGCATTGACCTGAAACTGACGGGTTCCGTTTCGCGCGGTTACAAATCCGGTGGTTTCAACACGCAGATTTTCTCTGACATCCTGCAGAACCGCATGATGAACGGAATGATGTCCGAACTTGGCGTGTATCTCGATGCTGCTGAGGAGATTCCGGCATCATCCACCAGCTACAGGCCGGAGTCCTGCATGGATTACGAGGCCGGACTGCGTTTCGGAATCAATGCTGCCGGACATCTTCTGACCGCATCCGCGACCGCATACCATATCAGCTGCCGGAATCAGCAGATTACCGTGTTCCCGCGTGGGAAGGGGACAGGACGCATGATGGCCAATGCTGCCAAATCCCGGAGCCGTGGCGTGGAATCCGAGCTCTCATGGAGATGGAAAGGCCTGAATGTGAATTTCTCCGCCTCTTTCATGGATGCCCGTTTCGTTTCGTATGACGATGGTCATGAAGACTATTCCGGAAACAGGATTCCGTATTCTCCGTCTTCTTCACTATATGCCAGGGCAGGGTACAGGTTCGATTTCAATTCCAAGTTCCTGAACTCCCTGATGTTGTCTGCCGACATTCTCTGGAACGGTTCCGTCTCCTGGAACGAAAGCGGAACCCTGGTCCAGCCGCCGTATTCCCTTTTAGGTTTCGACGCGAGGCTGTCTTTCCGCAAAGTCCAGTTTTTCGTTCGCGGGGAAAACCTCGCCGATACCTCCTACAGCGTGTTCTATTTCAAGTCTGTAGGCAATTCGTTTTTCCAGACCGGCAAGCCGAGGCGCTTCAATGCCGGCATTGCGCTGGATTTTTAAGTGATTGTAAATAAATTAATTATATAGTCATTATGAAATTATTAAATGCTTTTTTGATTGCGGCCGTTTCAGTAGTTGCTGCCGCTTGTTCCAAGAATGAACCGGTGAAAATCATCGAGACTCCGGCCGAAACCGTTTATTCCGGCACCATGACGGTAGTAGCCGGCGGCAAGGACAATGTTTCCGAAAATGTCAATGTCAATGTCAGTCTCCAGGATGACGGCACGGCGACCATCATCTTCAACAAGGTCAAGTTCGTTCCTCAGATGCCTGTTTCTCTGGATGTCACTGTCCCCGGAGTCAAGTGTGAGTGTCGCGAAAATGAGATCATTCTTTCAGGCAATGACATCGTTCCGCTGGCCATGGGAATGCCTTATGCAAAATATAACGTGACCTCGCTCACTGGTAAAATCATTGCCGGCAAACTGACGGTCTCCCTTAATTTCGGAGAGTTCGCCACGTCCTATGTCGGTGATGCTCAATGAAAAAGATTATTGTCTTTACTCCGCAGCCATAGAAATCGCAGGCACCGGAATCCTCAGGGGTGGGGTGATACAAAAAGGTTGCTATATTGTACGGTTTTTGATTAAAGTTTGCTTGGATATTGTTATTTTGGTCGAAAAAAACGATTTTTTGCAAAAAGTGAGTATATTTGCAGAATTGCACCAAGGTAATTCAATATCATGATACAGCAGGACGTTTTACATAATATAAGTATCCGGAAATTCAGGGATATGTTCCCGGAAATGCCCGGAAAAGGTTTGGGCGATGATCTTCTCATAGCGGACTTGAAATATGACGACGAACTGAAGATGTTCCAGTATCCTTTCAGGTTCGACGGCTATATGCTGATTTTCTGTCAGAAAGGACGTATCCGGCTGGATGTGAACCTGGATTCTTTCCAGATAGAAGAGAATTCATTGGTACTGAATGTCCCTGGCAATATCATCCGCGTCCCTGAGGTCGAAAGCGACAATGAGGACCTTCATTTCATCATTGTGGCGATGTCCAAGTCTTTCATGACAGGTGTCAGGTTCGATTTCAACAGGCTGTTCAATGAAAGCGTCGCCCTTCTGGACAATCCGTGCATCCAGCTGAATGACATGGAGCGCTCTGTCTGCAAAGAATATCTCCAGCTCGCCTCCACCATTCTCGCCACATCCATCCCGAACAAGAAGGAAGCGATAGGCTCGCTGGTTTCGTCCATTTCCTATTTCCTGGGGTCAATATGGGCTGACCGTCTTTCCGAGGCGGAGCGCAAACCGCAGGCCCCTTCTGCAAAGGCCAAGAATGTATATGACCAGTTCCTGCGTCTTGTCACGGACTACCATACTACAGAGCGAAACATGGCATTTTATGCCGACAAGCTCTGCCTCACGCCTAAATATCTGTCAAAACTGGTGAAGACTGTGAGCGGGCGTTCAGCTCCGGAGTGGATAGACTCTTTCGTGATACTCGAGTCGAAGAACATGCTGAAATATTCCGACCTCTCCATAAAGGAGATAGTGTCGAAACTGAATTTCCCGAACCAGTCGGTGTTCTACAAATTCTTCAAGTCGCATACGGGTCTTACGCCAAGCCAGTACCGCAACGAATAAAGATTCCTCAGGATGACACAGATTATTTCTCGAAAGTTGCTAACTTCGTGAAAAATTTGGTGTTATGATCAGCGAAATGCAGATAGACGAGATCATCAGGGAATTGTTCTCGGAAATCAGTTTCTCCAGAGAGCCGGCAGGGCTCTACGACCCATTGAGATATATGATAGAGGGCGGAGGCAAGAGGCTTCGTCCAAGGCTTTGTCTTACAGCGTATTCACTTTTCAAGGATGAATTCGACGACAGCATTCTCCAGCCTGCTGCGGGACTCGAAGTGTTCCATACATTTACATTGATACATGATGACATCATGGACAAGTCGCCGCTGCGCAGGGGCAATCCTACTGTCTGGACCAAATGGGGCGAAGACGGCGCGATTCTCTCCGGCGACGTGATGTGCATCGACAGTTACCGCCGCGTGTCCATGGCTCCGGAGGATGTGCTCGGCAAGGTCCTGAAACTGTTCAACAACACGGCTGCGCAAGTCTGTGAAGGTCAGCAGTATGACATGGATTTCGAGCATGAGGAGAACGTCACGATGGACCAGTATATGCGTATGATCGGGCTCAAGACCGCCGTGCTTATTGCATGTGCGGCGAAGATGGGCGCGGTCATAGGCGGTGCAGATGACGAAGCGTCAGGAAATCTCTACAGATATGGTTATTCGCTCGGTCTGGCATTCCAGATTGCTGACGACTGGCTCGATGCTTTCGGTGACGAAAAAGTGTTCGGAAAGCCTATCGGCGGTGACATTGTGAACAACAAGAAATGCTGGCTCACCATCAAGGCCTGCTCGCTCGCGCCGGAAGAGATGGAAAAGGCATTGTCAATGCCGGTGGACACTCCGGAAGAAAAAGCAGCCAAAATAGCTGCCGTCAAGGCGATATATACACGTCTCGGTGTGGATGAAATGGCTCAGAATGAAATAGTCAGTCTTACCGATGACGCTCTGCAGTCGGTGGAGAGCCTGAATCTCGGAAAAGTGCGTTTCGAGATGCTCAAGCGCTTCGCGGACAAGTTGGTTGGAAGAAACAATTAAGGTCAATGGAAAAGAAGGAATTGGAGATAATGGCGCCTGCGGGCAATTTTGAATGTCTGATGGCAGCCATTGAGGGTGGTGCTGACTCTGTATATTTCGGGGTCGGCAATCTGAATATGCGTTCTCATTCTGCCAATAATTTCCAGCCGGAGGATCTGGCGGAGGTTGTCAGAATATGCAGGCAATATGGCGTCAAGACGTACCTGACATTGAACATTGTCCTTTATCAGGAGGACATTGAACCTTCTCACAAGGCACTGGATGCGGCGAAGGCGGCGGGCGTGGACGCGGTAATCGCTTCGGACATGGCTGCGATAATGTATTGCCGTCAGATAGGGATGGAGGTGCATATTTCCACACAGTTGAGCATTTCCAATGTGGAGGCGCTGCGCTTCTATGCCCAGTTTGCGGATGTGGTTGTCCTGGCCAGGGAGCTGAATCTGAATCAGGTGAAGGACATTTACGAGACCATCCTGCGGGACGGAATCAAGGGCCCGTCAGGAGAACTTGTCCGTATAGAGATGTTCGCTCACGGGGCGTTGTGCATGGCCATTTCAGGGAAGTGCTACCTCAGTCTCCAGACTTATGGCGCTTCGGCAAACCGCGGAGCCTGCTATCAGCTCTGCCGTCGCGGTTATGAGGTCACCGATCTCGAAACCGGCAACAGCCTGAACATTGACAACAAATATATAATGTCCCCCAAGGACCTGTGTACCATCGAGTTTATGGACAAGATCATAGACGCTGGTGTCAAGGTCTTCAAGATAGAGGGCAGGGCGCGTTCGGCAGAATATGTGAAGCGTTGTGCCCAGTGTTACCGTCAGGCGGCTGATGCTGTCTGTGACGGGACTTATACTCCGGAGCTCGCCGCGTCTCTCAAGGCGGAACTCTCCGAGGTGTTCAACAGGGGCTTCTGGGACGGATACTATCAGGGTGCGCGCTTAGGTGAATGGAGTTCGGTTTACGGCAGCTCCGCCACGAGGAAGAAAGTGTATTGCGGCAAGGTGACGAACTGGTTTGACCGTATCGGCGTCGCTGAAATCGCCGTGGAATCTGTGCCGCTCAAGGTCGGTGCCCACTGTATGGCTACGGGTGCGACTACCGGAGTCATTGAGTTTACTGTCAATGACTTGCGTGTGGCACTGAAGCCTGCTGAGGAAGCTGTGAAAGGTGTAAGATGCTCTGTCGCCATCGTGCCGGAAAATCCCGGTGTCAGGGATGGTGAAGTCGAGATAACCCCTGCTCCGGGTGATGTTTCAGGCGGTGACTCTGTCGAGAGCCGTGCCGGCGCTTCTGTCAATGCAGAAGGCAAGATTCCGGTAAGGCTTCGCCGTGGGGACAAGATCTACATCTGGGAAGACTGTTAAGTTTTGCGATTATGACCGGAGAAGCAACTGTAGTGAAAAATGCGGGCAGTCATTTCATGCTGTCATTGCTGCCTGAATGGAATCCTTTTCCGGCAGTCCTGAAAGGCCGTGTCCGCCTGAAATCCAGCGAGGCCACGAATCCTGTCGCGGTAGGTGACAGGGTGCGCTTCGAAACTGATATGGATGATGCGGCAGACATAACATTGACACATCCTGCCCTCATTACCGAGGTGCTGGACAGGAAGAATTATGTCATAAGGAAGTCCACGAACCTGTCCAGACAGTCGCATGTGATAGCGGCCAATATCGATATGGCATTTGCTGTGGTGACGCTCTATTTTCCTGAAATAAAGCTTCCTTTCCTGGACAGAATGCTGGTGACCTGTGAGGTTTACGGAGTGCCTGTCACCATAGTCATGAACAAGGTGGACTTGTATGGAAAAGAGGCTCCTGAGGCTGTTGACAACTTTATAAACATCTATACAAAAGCGGGTTACCGTGTCGTACAGGCATCTGCCAAGACCGGTGAAGGCATCGATGAACTCCGCAGCATTTGTGACGGGAAGGTCTGCCTGTTCTCCGGAGAGTCAGGCGTGGGCAAGTCATCATTGATAAAAGCTCTGGACCCGTCGCTGGACCCGAAAATCGGGAAGATTTCCATCGCCCATCTGCAGGGCAAGCACACCACTTCCTTATATGAGATGTACCGTCTTGCTTCAGGCGGGGCAGTCATCGATACTCCGGGACTCCGCGGCTTCGGCCTGGTGAATTTGGAAAAAGGGGAAATAGCAAGCTACTTCCCCGAAATGCTTAAAGCTGCGGAAAACTGTCGTTTTACGCCCTGCACTCACACTCATGAGCCGGGCTGCGCTGTGAAAGATGCCGTAGAGAACGGTGAAATCAGTCCTGAGCGCTATTCATCCTACTTGGGAATGATCGAAGACGACAAGAAGTTCCGCTGATTGCCGTTGTTTTTCTGCACTATCTTGTTATCTCAGCATTGAGCCTGATGTCCTCTACGGAAGCGCCGACCATGACATTGAACTTGCCGTTGTTCGCGCGGAAGTCGTGGATATTGACATCATAGAATTCGAATGCTGATTTCGGCAGGAAGATGGTGACGAGTCTGGATTCTCCCTTGTTCAGATAGATCTTGTCATATCCCTTGAGCTCCTTCTTCGGACGTGCCACTGTCGGATTCTGCTCGCCTACATAGACCTGAACGACTTCTGCCGCGGCTTTCGAACCTGTATTTGTCAATGTGAAGGTGACGTCGAAGCCTTCGCCGCTCGGTGTGACTGCGATGTCCTTGTAGTCGAAGGTGGTGTAGGTGAGTCCGTATCCGAACGGGAAGAGCGGCTTGGTGCCGAGTCTGTCATAGCCCCTGTAGCCCATGAACACGCCTTCGCTGTAGGTCACGTATCTGTTGGTGAATCCGCGTTTGTTTTCGGCCTTCTCCTTCGGATAATAGCTGTCGTGGACAGGATTGTCTTCCCATTTCGTCTCGATGCTCATAGGCAGTCTGCCTGACGGGGAGAATTCTCCGGCGAGCATTCTTGCAAGCGCGAGACCGCCCTCCTGACCAGGATACCATCCGATGACGATAGCCTTGACCTTGTCCATCCACTTGGACATGTCGAATCCGCCGCCTGCGTAAACTACAGTCACTACATTCTGATTATGTGCCGCTGCAAAGCTGATGAGCTCGTCCTGCCCTGCAGGAAGGGTGAATGTCCTGTCAGAGTTCTCTTTCTCTGTCTTGGTGTTGAAGCCGGCCACAACGATCACTGTAGTAGCGCTTTCGATGGACTTCACGTTCTCCGGTGTGTCGTATGAACCGTTCTCGTCAGGTGTCACGAGCTGTACAGGATAGTTCTTTCCGAGTTCCTGCATTCCTGCGTACAATGAGATGGAATACAACGGGCTTACTTTTCCGCTGCCGCCTCCGCATGGTATCACGTCTGCGTTAGGGCCGAGTATGACTGTCTTGGTCTTGCGCCCCGGCTTGAGAGGGAGAATGCCGTCGTTTTTCAGGAGAACAGCAGATTCGCTTGCCATCTTGTAGGCGGTTTCGCGTGAGTACTGGTTGTCCTCGGAGATGTTCTTGTCGAGCTGAGGTCTGTCGAGGAAGTCGAATGCTATCAATGTCTGGAGTATGTTGCAGACTTTCTCGTCGATTTCGGCCTCGGTCACGACGCCACTCTCGATAAGAGGCTTTATGAGTTCCTTCTTGAAGTACTGGGCACGCGGCATTTCGAGATCAAGTCCGCCTTTGATGCACTCGAGGGTGGAATATGTTGAGGTCCAGTCTGACATTACAAATCCGTCAAATGCCCATTTTCCTTTCAGGTTTTCTCTGATGAGGAACGGACTGGCTGAAGCGTGGACATTGTTCACGAGGTTGTAGCTGGTCATTACGGAACCGACGTGAGCCTCTTCGACGGCGGCCTTGAAGGTAGGGAAGTAAATCTCGTTGATGGTCCTTTCGTCTGCGTCTGAGCTGACGTGGTGTCTGTCATATTCCTGATTGTTCAGAGCGAAATGCTTGATGGTGGCCATGACGCCCTGGGACTGAACACCTTCTATATAATTGACAGCAGTGCGGGCTGCGAGGTACGGGTCTTCTCCCATATATTCGAAGTTTCTGCCACACAACGGGCTTCTGTAAATGTTTACTCCCGGACCGAGCAGAATGTGCACTCCGCGAGCTCTTGAGTCCTGGCCCAATGATACGCCCATCTGGTATGCCAATGTCTGGTTCCATGTCGCTGCAGCGGCTACTCCGCAGGCGAAAAGTGTACTCTTGGTGTTGTTCCTTACGCCTTGAGGGCCGTCCGCCATCCTGATTTCAGGGATGCCGAGCCTGTCAATGGATCTGATGTGGAAGCCGTCCGTGGCACCTGAGATGTAGTCGATTTTCTCATCGAGAGTCATCTGCTCCACGAGCTTGGCCGCCCGCTCTTTGCATTCTTTCGTGATTTCCTGAGCTGTTGCGCCCATTGCCAGGATGCAGGTCAATGCTGCCGAGAATAAAATTCTTTTCATTGTCTGTCTGTTAGATGTTATTTGGTTTTTAAATGTTAATTGGCCGTTATGTGTTGTCTTCACAAGACTCATAAAGTTAGGCTTTTAATTTTACTTGACAAAAATTTCCTTCAGGAGAAGGCGACGCGGAAGGTCGCTGAACTCGGGCGCATTTTGTCGGATTTGGGGCGGATATGGTGATTTTTCGCATAGAAAAGCAAAAAAATACGTAAAATTACGTAGATGATTTGTTTGGATTGGTACTGTGATAATCCTAAATTTGGCGGAGTTAAAAAGTAATAAAAGTAATAACCATGAAAAACAAATTTTTTGCATTATTTACAATCCTTCTGAGCATATCATTGATTACCACCTATTCCTGCAAAAAGGAAAAGGTTAAAAGCGTGTCGGTGACAGAAGTCGGATTGAACAAGACCTCGACCACTCTCATTGAAGGAGAGACTGAGACCCTGGTTGCTACCGTGATGCCGGAAAATGCTACTGACAAGAGTGTCGTGTGGGAAAGCGGTAATGAAAGTGCGGCTACCGTAAGTCAGGAAGGCCTCGTGACTGCTGTCGGGGAAGGAAAGGCGACGATAACCGTGAAGACCAATGACGGCGGATTCAGTGCGTCATGCGAAGTGACTGTGAAAAAGAAGGTTATCGCTGTGACGGGTGCCGTATTGGGCAAGACCGAACTGACTCTCGTGGAAGGTGAAGAGGAGAAGCTGGCAGTGGCAGTGACACCGGAAAATGCTACTGACAAGAGTGTCGTGTGGGAAAGCAGTAATGAGAGTGCGGCTACTGTAAGTCAGGAGGGCCTCGTGACTGCTGTCGGGGAAGGAAAGGCGACGATAACCGTGAAGACCAATGACGGCGGATTCAGTGCGTCATGTGAGGTGACTGTGAAAAAGAGGGTCATCGCTGTGACGGGCGTCAAGTTGAGTGCTGAGTCTATGACACTTCGTGAAGGGGACAAAGGGACACTTACTGCTACGGTAGAGCCTGCAAATGCGACCAATAAAAATGTGGAATGGTGGACCAGTGATCTTGATGTTGTCAGCGTGATCAGTACATCGGGCGGCATCAATGGTTATGTGGAGGCAAGAAAGGCAGGAAAGGCCACGGTTACAGTAAAGACCGAAGGCGGTGAGTTCAGCGCGTCATGTGAGATCACTGTAGAGAAAAAGGAAGTTCCGGTGACCGGAATCACTATAGAGCCGTCTTCATTGAAATTGCCTGTCGGAGATACATATTCTCTTATTCCGCATGTGCAGCCAAGTGATGCTACAAATCAGAATATCAAATGGTTAAGTACCAATGAGAGTGTCGCTACCGTGAATGCGGAAGGCAAGGTGACGGCTGTCGCAGCCGGCAGTGCCGAAATACGGGCTATGTTGGAGGGGAAATTTGCAACCTGTCCTGTCGAAGTTGATAATGTCACGATGACAATGAAAAAAACGTCATATATGTTGATTTTGTCATTGTCCAAAAAAATCAACATCGAATCTGACATTGAGACGAATTTCACCTTGGACAAGAGCAAGATTACAGTTGTTTCTGCCGATCCGCTCATCGCGACAGTCGATCAGGACCTCAATTTGGTTGCTCCCGGCAAGACAGGAAAAGCTCTCGTAACATTGAATTACAGATATGGAGATGGCCGGCTGAGTACCAGTTTTATGGTTACTGTAAAAAAGAATCTTAAAGACTAAGAAACTGTTCGGCATACAAGGTTCAGCACATTTTTTGCAACTCGTTGAAAATAAATTGCTACATTTGCAAACGGGTCTGCATTCCTTATGCAGAAACAGTTAAAATAAAAAGGAGAACCGAATTATGGCAAAGCCTATCAAAGAAACACCCGTCCTTTATGACGAGGATGCCTACCGCTTCGAAATGGCGGCTCAGAATGTCGTTCCCCTTTCTGAAAAGAAACGGGAAGAGATCTTCCGTAACTACGAAGAAGTTCGTAGTTGGTGTGCTGCTGATGTACTATGAACCTTAGACTGAGAAAATTCCGTCCAGGAGTTGATACTACAAAGCCGTTCGACTGCTCTGATGCAGATTTGAACGGTTTTTTAGTTGAAACATCCACTGGAACACCCAATGCAACCTTTTTTGCCAAAGAACTTCTGGCTGTCACTTATGTCCTGGAAGACACGGATACCGGAAAGATAGCCGCTTATTTCAGCCTGCTCAACGACAAGGTTGACAGGGAATTTGCTGATTCTAGAATCTGGAACAACCTTTCCCGTAAGATTCCCAATGCCAAGCGCAGGTCTTCCTATCCTGCACTGAAGATTGGCCGTCTCGCTGTCAGTAATGAAATGAAGGGCCAGGATATCGGGACAAAAATCATCAACTACATCCAGACCCGTTGTACGTCAAATCCCTCCACCGGTTGTCGTTTCATTACAGTCGATGCGTATATTTCAGCTGTCGGATTCTATCAGAAATGTGATTTTAAGTTGCTCGTCCAGCCTGAGCAGGATGACGAAACCGTCCTAATGTTCTTTGACCTTGAGAGTCTGCTGAAGTAGCAATTGGCTCACACCAACATTGTTCTGTACAATCAAACACGCGGAGTTACCTTGAATGAATTCCTCATATATGTAGGTCTTGCTGCTATAGGTGCATTTGTTCTCTACCTGATAGTCAAATTTGTCGTAGAGAGCATCAAGCGTGAGCAATTCCGCAAAAAGAACCGTGAGACTCAGTTCTCCGGAAGTGCTGTTAAAAAGGAAAATGGATTCTGGGCTTCACTATTCACGCTCAAATATAGCAGCCGGGCAGAGGCCATTGGTGACCGTGGGGAAAAGAGAGTATCTTCATTCCTGGAAAATCTGGACTGCGAAGACTATAGAGTTTACAATGACCTTTTAATTCGGAACGGCAATTACACCACACAGGTTGACCATATTGTTATCTCACGCTACGGCGTTTTTGTATTGGAGACAAAAAATGTCCATGGGAAGGTATATGGCGGCGGTAATGCTGAGTTTTGGAAACAGTATTTGCCGGACACTGGATACAAGCGCTACGGATTTACCCAAGCGCATCAGTTGAGGAATCCCATTTGGCAGAATGACGGGCATATTAAAACACTGAGGAAACTCGTGTTTGGCAACAATGTCCCGATCTATGGAATAGTCGTTTTCCCAAGCGATACTGAAATCAATGTTACAGTCTCGCAGCCGGTATTGAACATGTACAACGTGGTACCCTACATCAAGCAATACCGTGAAAACGTCCTGTCCTCAGAGCAGATGGACTACTACCGCCGGCGGCTTCTGGAGGTTATCACAACGTCAGAATCTGATCGCAAAGAACATCTCGATAATGTTTATCGCAACAAAGAGCGCCGTGACTCAGCTGTAGCCCGTGGAAAGTGTCCTCGATGCGGCGGAAATCTGGTCCTTCGAAACGGGAAATACGGGCAGTTCTACGGCTGCTCCAATTATCCCAGGTGCAACTATATTCTCAACAAATAGGGTTAGTTATTAGTGCATTACTTCGTTTCTTCGATTCCTCCGAAGAGTTCTTCCAACCTGTTCCCTAATCCATCAAAGGCCTTTTCCAGTTCTTCGCTATTGGAAATCCCTTCCAGTGTCTTTCCAAATTCCTCTGAGTTTTCACCAAGTCCATCAATCAGCCCCTCCAGATATGAAGGAAGAATGGATTCCAATTCTTTGAGATACGCGGCAGACTGTTCAATCCCATTCTTGATGAGAAGGGAGTGATAACGCCCCATCGCTCTCGCGGCCATCTGTTTCTCAGCATTTGAATACTCCTTTCCGGAGTTACTGAACTCCTCAACTAATTCTTCATACTGAAGCATTGAGTTCTGCCAATCCTCAGCATCATAGTCATTGCTTTTTAATTCAGCATTGTCAACAAAAGAATCCAGCTTTTGAGGCATGTTGGAGCTGGAGCAAGTAGCCAGTAGAACCAAGGCCGGAAATAGGAGGATAAATCGAGTGAGTCTCATAATCATTATTTGTTATTCTTTACTACGAGGTATATCAGATAACCAGCCACAATCATATCGACAGAGTTCCAAATAACCCTGTCGAATGCAATTTTGGCAAATGGCCGAAAGAAAATAGCTAGGACGATGAATAGGATCATCCTATCCATATGACCGTTTTTGCACTCAGAGTATGCCAGGTATGCAAAAATGGCCATTGCAGCGAACCGGACAAACTGGTAGAAGCCATACGGCATCGGAAATAGGCACAGGATAAGCGCTATCGCCAATCCTATGTACAAGCCTGTCTGCAGCTTTTTACGGTCGCTCTTATTCATCGTATATTCCAGAATTTCAGGTCCACATCATCCTCAACTTCCTCTTCAACGGAATCATCCAGCGACGGGAAGAAATCAAGTCCAGATATTGTTTCCAATTCATTGATGCTCAAACAACTTTCTGAAAGTCTTTGCGTAGTAGGATTGTTGAACATCACGAATGCGATACCGTGATATGACTCATCTTTGTAAACCAGGAGCGCCTTGAAGAAAGCATCAGGAACAGTAATTTGGTGAGTGCCTATCTTGCCACTCTTGTTTTGACCCACAATCGGGCCGGTAACGACGAAAACGCTTCCGAATTGTCTCGCCCAGGTCCTGACTTTATTCTCCAGGACATTCCAACTGCCGTTATTCATTTTTTCATTTTGAGGGCAGCAATTGGTGTAAAAGAATGTATCCCACATTGCTCCGTCATCCCACTTGAAATCGCCTGCAGGAGCCATATGCCCACGCGACCATCCAGAACTGCGATAGTCATAATTGTCTGCCTGGACCACTTTGGCTTTATCATCAGGCCGAAAATTCTTGCCGCTGCGACCTATAGTACCATTGACTTCCTCAGATGTCAGTTCATAAGCAACCCAAGCCGGAATACGTGCAGCCTCATCGTATGAGACAGTATAACCATTGTATTCAATGATGCGATCTGTATCAGGGTGAGCCGGAAGCTCCATCCGGACCTCGCTGCCGGCATCTGGATAGCTGATGCAGCCTACAATCGCTTGAAGAATGCAAATAAAGATGGTACATATGGTGAACATCCTGGGCATTACCTGCTGATAACGGACTCCTGTTTGTCGTTCATTCGTATATTACCGATAACCGGAACAATGTGAATCAAGAATCGCTGGTTGAATTCTTCACGTGTGGTATCCCTCGGTACACCGCCTTCACCGCTGCCGCTAATGACCAGTTCGCACTTCGGCATGGCGGAGAAATCAATGCCGCTCTTTTTCCAGAATCTGTGAAGTTCAAGAGCACGCTGGTAACTAAGGACGTCGTTGTTAAAGTAGGGGTTAATGTAATACCCGTCCGCCGACGCTTGTCCCTCGATAACAACCAGGTACTTAATGTCTTGCTTCTTGTCATGCATGTTCTGGAGATTCTGAACTGTTCTTTGAATCTCCTGTCCTGCGGCAATAATACGTTTACGAAGCGTGTCCGCCTCAGCACGGTTCGTTAGATCTGCCATCAGTTTGTACAAATCGAATTCGCCCTTCTGGTAAGTGACCTGGATTTTGAATATATGCTTCACGTAGGTTGAGTCATACGCAAAGTAGGTAGAGTCTATATTCTCTACTGTCTGGTAGATTTTCTTAATCTCTTCATACTTGTCAGCGATTTTCCTCAACTCTGCCTCCTTAACGCGAAACCGGCTATATGACATCGCAAACAGCACCACCATGATAGCAAACAGGGTGGTGACGATGTCCACGTAGCTGGGCCAGAAGGATTCTTTATCGCCTTTCTTTCGCATCTTCGAACCTATTTACGTCTGAACGGCCAGATACCTCTTTTGCTTGTCTCTTTTCCGCTACTTGAGCTCCCGCCGGAAGAGGATGCGGCCCGTTGGACAACAATCGGACGGCGGGCAAGGTCTTCAATCTTGGCGTTTCCTTCCCGGACGGCCTTGGATACATCAGTAAGAGCAGATTTGTCTGCTATTGCAGCCTTGATGTCACCTAGGCTGGCCTCAAGAGCCTGAAGACGATCCAGGTTGGAGAGTTTGCGGTTTGCATCCTCGACATCCAGAGTCTTATTAAGGGCTTCGATGAATTCATCAAGCTTCTGCTGGACACCAGTCTTGCAGGTTCGCACAACCTCATCGTAAGCTTTCTTGAAGTCTCCCATAGCGGTTTCAATGTCATCCTTGTTCTGGGCGACTACTCGTTTGAAGGCATCCGAGAGATCCATGACGGCTTTAGACTGCTCTTTATATATCTTCTCGAGTTCTTCGACCTCTGTATCCTGATAACGGTATACAAGGCTATGCTTGGTCTTTAGCGCATTCAGCTGCTCTTCAATCGCATTAATCTGAGTATTGTCAAGCAGCTGGGTTTGTGCGATGTTCACGCCAAGGGCATTGATGCTCTTTTCGAAAGTGGTGACTCGATCGAGAATGGCATTAACTTGCTGCAAGAGTCTTGTAGGAATCTCAAGAGACTGGTTATAAGATTCCTGCTTCTCTGTAAGTGTCTTGGTGGATGCAATGATTCTTTCCTTGGCTTCTTCAAGTTTCTGGATGGATGTGGTCACTGAATCAAAACTGTTGGCCGCAGAGACAAACTTATCCAAAGTAACGATCATCTCTCTTTGCCTAAGGGTGGCAAGCAGTTGATCCTGCTTCTGAATGTTCTCGTTGATGAGAGTCATATTGCTACCCATCTCGGCAACTGACTTCGTGAGAACTTCGGCATTCTCAGCAAACGTCCCTTTGAACATGTCCGTACAGTCACGGAAAGCAGTCTTGAATTCTTCAATGACGGCGCGGAAGGACGGCTCGAAGTTCCCGATAGTGCTTCTCAGTCTGTTGAGAGAGGAAGACACATTAGTTCCCAGGGTCGGGATAACCGACATCTGAAGGAATTCGAAGAATTCATCCCTCTGCGCATCGACTTTCTTCTGTACGTTGCTCGCGTGGATATTGCTGATAGTCATCAGGACAAGACCTACCAACGACGTCACCATTGAAACGATGATGCCGCCGATAAGTTCTTTGATCATTTGGTCGGTTATACCTCCATCATCCTGTCCAAGACCGGCATTGAAGCATTTCAAGCCAATATAAACGCCGAAGAAAGTCCCCATAAGACCAAGGTGGGTCGGGAAGGAAATCTTAGACGTCGCGAACTCGTAAAGAGAATCTATACGGCGCTCGGTTTTATCCTTGATGACGGCATATTCTACCGCACCGTTTGTCTTTGTAATGTAGTCGTTGATCTCGCTGACCAGTTCCTGGGCATTCTTGGATTCTTCAGGTACGGCTATTAAGGTCAAATGCTCCTCATCGCCATTCGTTTCCCATTTCTTGGACGGGAAAAAGTGACTTAATTCGTTCAGCTTTTTATGTGTGCTGAAGAAGAACCCAAGTTGTATTGCTGCAAAAGCAGCGACAGTTACCCAAGGATATGTGTCGAGAAACTGGAAAAAATTCATGGTTTATTTCTTATATATGTTCGTCAGCTTAAGCACTGCTTCTACAACCGGCAGGAAGAATAGCGTATCATTGAAAGGTTCCTGAAGCATATACTTGTCAAGAATTTCAGTCTGGAACTTGGAAACAAGGGCATCCTTGACCACCGAATCCACGACTTCCTTCATCCTGGCAGAATCCACATGCTCAATGACAGATTGTTGGATGAGGGCATCGAGAACTTCTTTATAGATACTGTTCATCGCAGCAATTTCATTAGCAAGCTTATTATTCATGCCAGATGAATATGCTGAGTTGACTGTCTCAACATCTTTGTATTCACCATTGCTGCCATCGCCCAGGTAAACAACTGGCTTCGGTTCGTTTGCTTCTGCGCGGTGGTAGAGGCCGCCATAACAGGTGCTTTCTTTACGTTCCGTAGGCAGAACGAGTTCAATGTCAGATATTTCCGTTTCATATACCTTCGACACGATTAGTTCGGTAATCTGTTTCAAGCAAGTCTTGGAATCAGTAATATAGTTATCAATATACTTACTGCCGTTACCGCTGAAAATAATAGTTCTCGGATAATGAAGCCCGTTCGCCTTGAACATGGCGGACATATAATATATCAACGCCGTGTAGTGATAGACGAAGGTTGATATATGGTCAGCCCTAAGTTTCTTAGAGATCTCTGTCTCCTTGTCATTGCTGATCCACAGATTGATAATGTCACGAGTCGAGGTATGGTTCGACTTCAGCATTGCTTCATAAAGCTCCTTCAATTCGTTGGTGTCGAAATGAATTTTGTCCTTGTAATGCTTGAAAATACCGTTGTCCCGAGCGTTCACAAACTGATTGTAGCCATTTTCCCAGAGAACATCGCATCCGAAATGGACGGAGTTGGCAATCTTTGCTTCACCTTTTGCATAATAGACAATATCGGTAGAGCCACCACCGATGTCCATCACGGCAACTGATTCGACATTCTGGAAAGCTGCCTTCGTGGCGAAGTAGTAGTAGGGAGCCTCAGATTCAGTATAGCACTTCACCTGTTGCTCTGCGGAGTCAAGATTAAGAATATTGGAGGCTTCCTCCTTCCAAATCTTCTCGAAGTTACGACGAATGCTTTCCTTGAAACTAAGCGGGCGGAACCATATAACCTCAGTGCCTGAGATGACACCATTCTCCTGAAGTATGTCAGCTTTGATGAGAAGCAGAATTTCGCGGATAAACACCCGCAGATTCTTTTCATCTTCTGCCCACTTGATGTTTGTAATGACGGTCTGATTGCCGGCACTACGGAACTTCTCGTAGAAGAAAGCAATATTGCTGTTGTCAAAGAGAACAGGTCTTCTGGTATCATCGCCAGTCACGCAGAGAGCCGTGCGAATCGGGAACCTGTAGGTTTCATCGTCAATAAGCGCAGGGACAAACTCCGTTTTGACCAGCGTCTTGAATTCTTCCGGAATCTTACCCTCGATTCTTGAGATAAGGCTCTTTTGGACTGATTCTTCCTTAGCATGAAGATAATTGACAATTTGCTTGTCCATCTTCAGCTGCTGAGGCTCTGTCATTTTACCATATTCACGACGAGAGATATAAGTGTTGGACGTACCAAGATCGATAGCGTAAGAGAACCTCTTCTCGGACGGCTCAGACTTGTCCCACCTAGGAATGATGGCAAACGGATAAGACTTTCCGTCCAGATAAAGTTCAGCACAGATAGCACTGAATGGCGTATTGAATAACTCGTAATACTTGGTACCGCAGTCGTTTTCGCTGTCTTGCTGGGAACGGATAAATGGCGTTCTAACTCCGTTTTCAAATGTACTGTCGGTTGCTTCCTCGATATGGATGTATTTTCCATCCTTGTCGGTAGAATAGAAGTTCATGGCAAGGTTTGCGACAGAGAATGTCTTATTCTCGTTCTGATCCGTAGCAGATACCAGAATCTTGAAGTAATTATTCTCCTCGGGCTTATAGGACAGGACATTCGGGAAGAGAGCAATGTCAAAGTTGATTTTTGCCAGCGAAAGATCAAGCACGGTACCCTTGCCTGCGCTCGGATTATTGTCCGTGGTATAGTAGCGTTCGTGTTTCTTTCCGTTGCATTCCAGAACGACGGCAACGTCTCCGTATGATTTCTTTGTTCCTGAAATCTTGAGGTCACCGGCCTTAAGGTGCTCAAGTCCTTCTTTTGTAAGCGGAAGCAGATAATCAAAGCCCCTATCAGCACTGTCATGTGTGAAGACAAGTGTCACGAACTTATCAGAATCAATCTTATAGGGTAGCCTGATAATATCATCTGTCAGGTAGTTGATAACATCTGTGGCCTTGCTGCACAGGATAGGAATCCCATTTACCACAAGAGCTGTATTGTCAACAGAATAGACCTGTTCAAGTTCGGCGTCTGACCAGTTCTTTATTATCTGTCGGTCTGCATCAAACGCTTTAATATAATCCCTCAGCTCTTTGAAGCGGGCGTCGATAGTCACTCCACCAGAGAAGAGTTTATTATACATGTAGTTTTTAAAATCCTCGCTTCTGTTTTCGAATGGGAGAATATCCTTGAAATACTTGCCGCCTTCCTTCCTTGTGAGAGGTGTGACATTTAGCGCCTGATAGATTGCACCGATGAAGTCTTCTTCTTTTTCTTTCCTGCCGGCCCTTGTTACCGTCTTAAGGTCCAGATCCGGAGGTGTAATGAAGCCGGTCATCGGAGAACTTGTTGCCAAAAGGCATTCTTTGCCCTTGTCTTCAAGAATAACAAAGAACAGTTTTCTTGATGCTTCTCCCAAATCTTCCTTGAAGTAACTCTCAACGGCATTGCCTAAGATAGGAACATCGTTCTTGAGAACCTTCATCTGGTCGGCATAATTCCATTCCTTGATAACGATTTTGCGGTCTTGACTCTTCCAACGGTTCTCGTGGTATTTTAGGTTATAGAGGAGTTCAAACACGTCAAGGGTATTTGAAACAAGGTGCTCGTAGGCACGTCCGGCAGGTTTGTTAACGGGATCAAGCTTCTGCTCCAGCACGCGGCGGAAAGCCTCTTTGAACACAAAGAAACGAGCAAAAGGAGTAGGAAGTGCATTAAGCGCTCTGCAATTATCGGTACGCTGCTCGCCGATTTTACCCAAATCTGCAGCGGTTATACGTCCCTGCTCGGCTGACCACTCAAAGTTGTTGGTTATGCCTCTCTGTATGATATTGATGTCTATGCTACTCATAATTCAACTACAGATTTTCGGTGTAAACATTGATGGCGCTGTATGCAAAGTCCAGGAAGTAACGGAAGATGTTGTCGTGCTTCTCGCCGTTACCCTTATTGCTGGCCTTAATCATCTCCAGCAGATAGTATGACTCATCTTTAGCCTTGAGTGTATTTCCCTTTACCCAGTTGGTCAATTCCTTTCCTGGACCGACAAGGTTAAGCGGAGTGAAACCGCGGGCATTCTCGGACAATTCTTTATACCACTGATAAAATCCTTTGGTAAACTGGTCAAGTGCGACGAAAGCATGATCCTGATAGAAAGCCTTGTTCATCTTGCGGTCTTTCTTTAGCGGGAATTGGGATTCCTCAGGCAAAATTTTAACCAGAAGGTCAAGGAGCATCATATCAGCCACATTCTTAACAATTCCTTTATATCCTGCACCGAGGGACGCTAAATCAAGGGCAACCTTGTCATCATAGATAGCGCGGGTCAACGCCTGAGGGGCATCCGGTTTGGGCTTGGAGAGGAAGTCAAACAATGCCGTTGCAGCCACCAGCTCCACGAAGTGGGCAATGTCTTTCTGCTCCTTCTCATTGTTTTTGTAATTGGCTCTAAGGGTCTGCTCTCCAACATAATAAAGATAATCCGACTTGACAGTATTCTCGTAGTAGCTCAAAGCGGACTTTGACTTGGTAAAGAAGCTGGAAGAGTCAATATCGCTTCCTGAAACCGTAGGGTCTTCCAATGAAAAATAAGGAAGCACAGTTACGGCACCCATTATTGCGCGCTGCACGTTCGGGAACCCTTCGGCGTCACGAATCTTCTTCTCAATAAGAGGATAACCTGATGCACCGGTTCCGCCGAATATTGAGCTGATGATGAAGACGCGGTCTCCACTCTCACAATGGCGAGTGAAAGCACTGTACCAGTCGGCTCCATTGACCATCTCGTTCAAGACGACTGTACCGATATTAGGATTACCTTTGAAACCCACAGACAGGCTGTTGGTGAGATTCTCTTTGGAGAAAAGTGTCTGTACGAGGAAGTTGTTTACGTCATTATTGCTGAGGTTGCCGACATTCATGTATTCACCAAATGTGCGGCGCTCTGCCATGCTGGCGCTCGTGTTGTTCTGCTCATCATCTATTTCTGCAAGACGCTGGAACTGAGTGTTAAAGAACCCGTCAAGAGGATTCATCTGCTGTCCTTCGCTGGTCGTCGCGTACTTGTAGATGCTGATATAGTCATTGATGAGATTGTCAACCTTGGTCTTCTCTTCCAAGTCAATATGTGGGTCAATAATGATGGGGACGATGGAATATCCATTCGTCTTTACGCCAGATGCCGCGAGCATCGTGATGGCTTTCATCACTCGGAGGCCCGTTCCGCCAATGCAGAAAACGAATACTTTATTTGCCATAACTACTTGCCGATTTTAAGGAATCTGTATGCGTTGGTCTTCAGGAACGGCATATTGCAGACCAGAAGAGCAGCGATGAAATAAACTCCGATGCTGTAGAGGACATTAATTCCGCTTACACGAAGAATCAGGCCGATTCTTGCAGAAAGAGGAGACTTGACCATAATCAGACCCATAACCAATGTAATCACAAAGGTAACGGCGGCTGTAATGAGCATCCAGATAAGCCAGTGCTTCACTTTATAGTGACGTCGAGGCCTATTATTATAAGGACCGTAGTAAATGATGGCGAAGACCAATGCAATAACTACGAATGCGACGATAAACCAAACAGTGCAAGCGTCGAGCTTACTCCACAAAACACGGGCTTGATTATACAGCGTGTCGTTGTTTTTGAAGTGGTTGAGGAAATCCGCCTGCTTGGGAAGCCCCCATCCGTAAATGTCAACAATCTTCATATGTTAGTTGCTTTTTGAAATCAAGATTCTGTTGGGCTCTTGGTCCCAGTGGTTCTGGACAGCCTGGAAGACCCCCTGGATGAAATTGGCCAGGGAGAAAGATCCGGTAAGATCTGCTTCTGTACCAGCGTTTTGAATCTGCATGAAAGTATCGGTAACTGAATACTCCGGATGCTCCAAACTCCACTCAATAACATCGGACTCCATCGGCATATTCCAAAGTTTCAACTCAACTGAAGCAATGGCAAGCCTTTCCAGTTTCTTTTGGTTGTGGTTGTTGGTGCTGATATTGATTTTACCAATCTCCATCTCGGAGCCGTAGGCTGCCTTGACCTTAAGACATTCCCGGAGGACGTTTTCATCGCTTGCAACCAGCCAGCGGAAGTCGGAAAGGTCAAGATTCAGCACCACTTTACAGGTGTCAGAGTAGGAGACATCGTAATTGTAGAATGTCGGCTCATTACCAAGCTGGATGACATTGTCAGGAACGCCGAACCCGTATGCAGGGCGCTTGTAATCAAATCCCGTCTCGATATTGTCCAGGTAATTCTCACGGTCGGAAAGGATGGTGGTAATGCAATTGCGTACCTCAGCCACACAAACATCCTTACCGACTACGAGGTAGTAATATGGAGACTTTTCGCATGCTACGTTGCCCTTTGCATCGAGTGATTCAGAATAAGCGCCTATAAGGCTATATGCATTGCCTGGATACTTGCCGACGATATTCCTGATATCGGTTGCATACTGCTGGAGAAGTACCGGAAGGGCTTTATTGCCAACGGGGCTATACTTCATATCTGAAATTAAGACTGCTACTGCACCGTTCTCGTAATCAAGTTTTGACAGGATGCTCTCTAGCATAGTCGGTACCTGGGTCTCAGCTGTAGATACAAAGCCACCTGAATTCATCCTGCTGCGGAATTGGTCTCCAGTATATTTCGTAGCTTGTGTGCCGGTATTCGACAACACAGAAACACCGGGGCTACCGAAATTAGAAACAATAGCCCAGACATCAGTCTTGAATGCGGTCGCTTTATTGGCACGGAAGAAACCATTCATACTGCCGCTGACCTCGACATAAAAGTCAAGAGAAGTCGGCATTATCGCTTGGAATGTTGCACCAAGACTGTCAAGATAGATACCGTTCTTGTCAAAGTGCGAATCATTGATGGTGTTGATGGGTGACGAGCAGAATACAAAGCACAAGGAGGTAATAAATGCCGCCAGAAATGCAACAAAGAATAGTGGTTTCATTCTTTATTTCCCTTGTTCACCAATGGCTCTTTGGTGAGATAGTCCCTTATTCGCAGAAAGCGTGAGCCACTTTAGACTCATTCTACTGATCGGCTCTGGACGGCCTCGCGTGACGAATAAGGTTCAGTTGCTCACGCTTTGCTATAGCGTGGGCGAACCCAGATATAGCCAAGCACAAGCGATTAAACATTATTCCCGTCACTACGAATTGTCCAGATTCATCAGTAAGGAACAAAGCTAAGCGCTTTCCTGTATGTGAAAAGTTACCTATGTGGATAACAAAGGCAAAGATACGTTTTTTTATTTGAATTGCTTACACAAAAGTCGCATAGAATTGTATTTTCGGATCTGCCCTCGACACTTTAAGGAGATGGAAATATATCTGATTTTTCCATTATTATCTCAGTTCTGCGTATTACAACGTGTCGGTAAGGAGAGACTGCACTATTGAGAATAATCTGCATTGAATGCTGGATGTTGCGTTCAAAGAGAGTGCATCAAGGGCAGGCAAGGGATGAGCTGCCGAATCTCTCTCGTTAGAAAACTCGCTCAGAAGATTGTAAAACAGCACAATGACAAGAGAAACATCAGGAAACGACTATTCCGAGTAGCATTGTCTCAAGATTACCTCAAAGAAGTGCTGCTCAACGCTATAAATTGATGCGGTTGCCATAGAATAAGGTTCAGGTAGAAAAGGAAAACAAGATTTTTCTTCGTATATTTGTGATTTTAAGCAAAACTGCTGCATGATTGGGAAAATCGGGGCGGTTTTTGCATAACGTGAACTATAAGAAATATTGCCGAACCTTAAGAATATGGACAACAAGAAATTCAGACTCTGGAATCGTATCACAGCTGCCGCAGTCTTTGTCATTGCAGCCTTCACATACCTTTCCACCATAGAATCGACCGCTTCATTCTGGGATTGTGGCGAATTTATCGCTTCATCGTATAAACTCGAAGTAGGTCACCCGCCAGGAAACCCTGTATTCCAGCTCATTGCGAGATTCTTCACAATGTTTACGGACGGAGCGCATGCAGCCATTGCAGTCAATGCCATGAGTGCGCTCTGTTCCGCATTGACCATCTTCCTTCTCTATCTCACCATCGTTTTCTTCGCCAAGAGGCTGGAAGGGAAACCGGCTGAGAACGGAGAGTGGAGCCTGAGCCAGACGATATTGATCTGCGGCAGCGGCGCCATCGGAGCATTGGCATACTGCTTCTCTGATACATTCTGGTTCTCCGCAGTCGAGGGTGAGGTCTATGCGATGTCGTCGCTTTTTACCGCCTTGGTAGTCTGGGCGATGACCAGATGGTACGAGCAGGCGGATACGCCATATGCAAACAGATGGATACTGCTGATATCGTTCCTCATGGGACTTTCCATCGGAGTACATCTGCTGAACCTTCTGACGATTCCGCTATTGGTATTCCTGTACTTCTACAGGAAACGCGAGGACGGGCACTACACCTTCTGGCAGTACGTGGGCATATTCATGCTTTCCGTAGTCATAGTCGGTCTGCTCTTTTTCGTAATCATTCCGTACCTTCCTAAGGTTGCAGCTTACGCTGACCTGTTCTTTGTCAATGTGTTGGGCCTTCCGTACAACAGCGGTGCGGCATTCTTTATGGTCGCGCTCCTCGCTCTCTGCTTCTGGGGTGCATTCAAGACATACAAAGAAGGCAAAGCATTGATGAATACGGTATTGCTGAGCTTCACAACCATTGTGATCGGCTTCTCAGTATTCGCGATAGTGGTTATCCGTTCCAATGTGATGCCTCCGACCAATGAGTACCAGCCGGACAATGCATTTACGCTTGTGCGCTATCTCTCACGTGAGCAGTACGGAACCACGCCTCTGGTTTACGGCCAGTATTACGGTGCTCCATGCCATATGGAGGTGAAAAAGTACTGGGCGCCGTTGGATGGAAAATACAAGTATGTAGATGGGCCGGCAGAGCCTGTTTATGAGAATACCGGCAAGATGCTGTTCCCGAGAATGTGGAACGGCGGCGACCAGAAATTCGTGGAATTCTACGAGTCCTACACCGGCGGAAAAGGCCGTGTGATACCTGGTGCCGACTATAAGAAACCGTCATTTGGGGCCAACCTGAACTTCTTCTTCGATTTCCAGATGAACTGGATGTATTGGAGATACTTCATGTGGAACTTCGCCGGAAGGCAGAATGATATACACAGCCCTGTCCCGGGAGACAAGTTCTATGGGAACTGGGAATGCGGCATCAAGCCTATTGACGAGTTGAGGCTCGGGGACCAGAGCAATGCGCCTGATGTCCTGAAGCACAACAAGGGCAAGAACCACTATTATCTTCTTCCGTTGATTTTAGGTATTCTGGGCCTGTTCTTCCAGTTCGAAAGGGACAAGAGAGGCTGTTGGCTGAACTTCCTGCTGTTCTTCATGACGGGAATCGCCATTGTCCTGTATCTCAACCAGTCACCTTATCAGGTGCGTGAGCGTGACTATGCTTACGCCGGGTCATTCTATGCGTTTGCGATATGGATAGGTTTCGGTGCAATGGCATTGTTCCACTGGCTGGGCGAGAGCCTGCGCTCGAAATATCCTGCCGCATTTGCGGGAGCATTGACATTGGCCTGTCTCTGCGTGCCTGCGCTGATGGCTTCGGAAAACTGGGACGACCATGACAGGAGCAACAGAAGGACATCGGTCGAGATGGCGAAGAACTACCTGAATTCGGTTGGACCGCAGGGCGTGCTGATTACGCACGGGGACAATGATACTTTCCCTCTGTGGTATGCCCAGGAGGTCGAAAATGTGCGTCCGGATGTGCGCATCGTGAATACTTCACTGCTCGGAACGGACTGGCATATCGGCCAGATGAAATGGGCCTGCAACGAGTCCAAGCCTCTTCCTCTGACTGTCGGACCTGCGCAGTATCTGTATGGTACCAATGATTTCATCTATATCTCGGACAACCGCAACCAGGTGCTTCCGATATCAGTAGTGATGGATGTGTTCAAGCATCCGGATGCGAAACTGGTATTGGAAAACGGCAAGAAGGTCGATTACATAGTGTCTCGCAAGATGAGCATACCTGTAAACAAGGAAAATGCTCTCAAGTCCGGCATTGTCAGTCCTAAGTTCGCGGATATGATTCCGGATGAAATCATCCTGACCATTCCTAAGAAGAAGAACGTCCTTACCAAGGCCGAGCTCTTTGTTCTGGATTTCCTTTCCAATTATCAATGGGACAGGCCTCTGAATGTGCTCAGCCAGGGCGGTGACTTGAATATCGGACTGCGCGATTATCTGATGTACGAGGGATATTCCAGCAAGCTGGTTCCGTTCAAGAACAAGATAACTGCTTCTGATCCGGGACTAGTGGATGTGGATGAACTCTACGACAAGATGATGAACGTCTATACATGGAATGATATCCGCAAGGATAACTATGATGTTGATTATCAGAACTATTACACATTCCTCGGTGTGCTTCCGCAGCGCGAGCTGTTCGTGTCCACGGCCAATGCCCTGCTCAAGACAGGTGACAAGGAGCGTGCTCTGAAGGTGCTGGACAAATGTCAGGAGTCAATGCCGGACAATGTCTGGCCGCTCGAGTCCATTCCGCTCGGCTTTACTACCAATGATTATATGGTGGTGAATATGGTAAGCGATTATTTTGCTGTCGGAGCCCCGGACAAGGCCGCTGAACTCGGATTGAAACTCGGCCGTGAACTTGTCCAGTCCACACAGTTCTATATGGACTTCTACGACTATGCCCAGTCTGAGTTCGAGACCTGCTGTCAGTTCCTCTATTACCTGATAGATGAATTGGAGAAGGGAGGAGCGACTGACGCTGTCAAGGAACTGAAGACTTCATTGGTCAATATCCTGAGCGTCGGTTCCCAGATGGACGAGTATCTTAACGAGGCTGACACCGTTTCAGCCAATGATTCTGCTAAATAATTACAGATGAAACACATAAGGAATTTCTGCATAATTGCTCATATAGACCACGGAAAGAGTACCCTTGCCGACAGGCTCATTGAACTTACCCAGACATTGGGTGCAAGAGAGATGGAAAATCAGGTGCTGGACGATATGGATCTGGAGAGGGAAAAAGGCATCACCATCAAGAGCCACGCTATACAGATGGAGTACTCCTACAAGGGTGAACCCTATGTGCTGAATCTCATTGACACTCCGGGCCACGTGGATTTCTCATACGAGGTGTCCCGTTCCATCGCTTCCTGTGAGGGGGCTCTGCTGGTGGTGGATGCTGCGCAAGGTGTTCAGGCTCAGACGATTTCGAACCTGTATCAGGCGATTGAGCATGGCCTTGAGATTATACCGGTGCTGAACAAGATAGATATGGATGCGGCCAGGCCGGATGTGGTGACTGATGAGGTTTGCGAGCTGCTCGGCTGCAAGCCTGAGGATGTGTTTCAGGTTTCTGCAAGGACTGGTCAGGGTGTGGCGCCGCTTCTGGATGCCATCGTGGAAAAGATTCCTGCTCCGACAGGCGACCCTGAGGCTCCTCTCCAGGCATTGATTTTCGACTCGGTGTTCAACTCATTCCGGGGAATCATCGCGTACTATAAGATCAAGAACGGCGTTATCCATGCAGGCGACAAGGTCAAGTTCTTCAATACGGGACAGGAGTATGTGGCTGACGAGGTAGGTGTCCTCAAGATGAGGCTCTGCCCGACCAAAGAAGTGAGCTGCGGCAATGTGGGCTACATCATTTCCGGCATCAAGACGGCTGCCGAGGTCAAGGTGGGTGATACCATAACTCACGTGGAAAGGCCTTGCGCGAAAGCCATTGCCGGTTTCGAGGAGGTCAAGCCGATGCTTTTCGCCGGAATGTATCCGGTCCAGGCGGACAAGTACGAGGAACTGCGTTCGACATTGGAAAAGTTCCAGCTCAATGATGCTTCATTTGTCTATGAGCCGGAGTCTTCTATGGCGCTCGGTTTCGGTTTCCGCTGCGGTTTCCTGGGACTGCTCCACTTGGAGATTGTCCAGGAAAGGCTTTTCAGGGAGTTCAATATGGATGTCATCACGACGGTCCCTAACGTTTCGTACAAGGTATATACGAGCAAGGGGGATTGCATTGACGTGCACAATCCTTCCGGTCTTCCGGCACCGACCCTCATTGACCATATCGAGGAACCTTATATCAGGGCCCAGATTATTACCAATACAGAGTTCTACGGGCCTATAATGAAGCTCTGCATCGACAAGCGGGGTACGCTCATGGGCGAGCATTATGTGACTGCGGACAGGGTGGAGCTGACTTATGAGATGCCGCTTTCCGAGATCGTGTTCGATTTCTATGACAAGCTCAAGACGATTTCCAAAGGATACGCTTCATTTGACTATCATATAAAGGGTTATCGTCCTGCCAAGCTGGTCAAGCTCGATATTCTGCTCAATGGTGATCCTGCGGATGCGCTGTCCACGCTTATCCATGAGGACCGTGCCTATGATTTCGGCAGAAAGATCTGCTTGAAGCTCAAGGACCTGATCCCGCGTCAGCAGTTCGATATCGCCATCCAGGCTGCGATCGGGGCGAAAATCATTGCCCGGGAAACTGTCCGCCAGGTGCGTAAGGATGTGACAGCCAAGTGCTACGGCGGTGACGTGACTCGAAAGAGAAAGCTTTTGGAGAAACAGAAGGAGGGAAAGAAGCGTATGCGTCAGATAGGTACTGTCCAGGTGCCTCAGAGTGCGTTTATGGCTGTACTTAAACTCGATTCATAATGAAAAAGGTAGCTGTTCTGCTGACTGTCCACAACAGGCGGGAAAAGACATTGGCCTGTCTGGAAAACTGCTATCGTCAGATAGATTCGATGAAGGGGGATGATACATATTCCTTTTCTGTCTATCTGGTGGATGACGGTTCTACTGACGGGACTTCTGAGGCTGTCCTGCAGACTTATCCCCAGACTCATGTCATCAAGGGTGACGGTTCATTGTTCTGGAATCACGGAATGAGGACCGCCTGGGACGCAGCTGCTGCGGATGAACAGGATTTCTATCTTTGGCTCAATGATGATACGTTGATGAAGGAGGGCGCCCTTTCCTGCATTATGGAGACGTCTGAGTTCCTCAGGCACAAGTCCATCGTGGTCGGTACTACAGAAGACGCGAAAGGGGAATTGAGCTATGGCGGGCGTACCAAATCGGGGAAACTCGTGACGCCTGACCCTGCCATTCCTGTTCCGTGTCAGATTTTCAATGGCAACATTGTCCTTGTTCCGTCTCATGTCTATCGGATTCTTGGAAATCTGGATCCTCATTACAGTCATAGTTTCGGAGACTTCGACTATGGTGCCAGGGCAATGAAGGCCAAGGTTACGGAGGTCGTGGCTCCTGGCGTTCTGGGCATATGCGACAGAAATCCTGGTGTGCCTAAATGGCGTAACCGCGCATATACTCTCAAGGAGCGTGTGGCTTTTCTGCATAGTCCCAAGGGGCGTCCGCCGCGTGAACAGTTCCTGTACGACTGCCGCTGCCAGGGGTTCTTCTTTGCAGTGTTCCACGGAATGTCGATAGCTCTGAAGGTGTTTTTCCCGAAAAGGAATGCTTAGTATGTCGAAATTTTTTTCTTATGTCAAGTCAATGAGATTGAGGACGTTGCCTCTGTCTCTTGCCGGTGTCTGCCTCGGAATCATGCTTGCGGCAGCGGATTATTCTGTCAGCTGGAAAGTGGCTGTGCTGGTGATGCTTACGACGGTGTGTCTCCAGATATTGTCCAATGTCTCCAATGAACTGGGTGATACTCTGAGCGGTGTGGACGGTTCTGGCCGTGAGGGGCCGCAATATTCTTTGAGTGAAGGCGGACTGACTGTGAAAGATGTCAAAAGATTCGTGGTGGTGATGGCTGTTGCCTGCGCATTGTCCGGACTGCTTATGCTTCAGGCGTCTTTCGGGACATTGTTCGCATTGGAGCCGGTCTGTCTGATCATTCTTGGTGCTGCGGCTATCGGTGCGGCCATAAAATACACCCTCGGAAAGAATCCTTATGGTTACAGGGGGCTCGGGGATATGTCTGTGTTCATTTTCTTCGGCATCGTGTCTGTGCTCGGTTCGTACTTCGTGATGTCTCACGCCTTTCCCTACTGGATAATGCTGCTGCCTGCTGTGTCCATCGGATGTTTCAGTGTCGCTGTCCTCAATGTGAACAATATCAGGGATATAGATTCTGATGCCGGACTCCGTGTCACTACTCCGATGCGTATCGGGGTGAAAAGAGCCAAGATATATCAGACGGTCCTGATTGTTTCCGGCTGGTTGTGTCTGGTGGCGTTCAATCTTCTGCGCTTCCCGGATGTGTGGCACTGGCTGTATTTCATAACGTTGCCGCTGTTCGTGGCGCATCTTTACGGTGTCTGGACAAGGTCCGGCAAGGCATTGGACCCGATGCTTCCGCTTCTGGTCATTTCCACGTTCCTCCTGTCTCTTCTGATGGGTTTCGGATATCTTGTGTTTCTGCTGTAGGTGCTTAGTAACCTTCAAAGAATAACCTGCATCATCTTAAGGAGTCTTTTCGGTCTATATCTTTTTTCTCATCAGTCATGTGCCACCGGCACACTCCTTCTTCGAAAACAGATCTATCCTCGAAAGTCTTCTCTTAATCTGAGGCAACTTATTATTATCATGTTACTTATGGCTATTCTTGAGAAATAAGTCGGCAACCTTGCTTCATGGGCTTTCCGTAGGGCTGGACTTCTACAAATTAACGGATGCCGTTTCACAACGGCATCCGTTCAAACAATAAGATTGGTTGATGGTTAATATGATATCTCTTCTCCGCCCCTTTTATCTGTGCGGGGCCTTCCTGTTTGATCAGGAATTTCAGTAACTTATTTAAAAGAAGAGACCTTTCACAAATACAAAACTTTAGTTCTAATGTTTTCGTTTTTTTTTCTATGCGAAAGATATGAAATCAATTTCTAAATAACAATTTTTCAGAAGATATTTTTCACTTTTTTGATTTTGTAAGTGATTGAATCATAGGAAGAAATACGTTGTGAAATTTACAAAACGCTTATAAACTCGTGCTTATAGGTTTATTGCTGCTTAAAAATCGTAAGTGTATTTGCCTTGTCTGCGCCGAATCGTAATATTCTCATACAAAACCCCATCTCCGCCGGAAAAGAGCTCCTTTTTGCAAGAAATGCCCTCCAGCATTTTCAATTTGGACCATTATGGACTTTTGATGTGGCCTTTCAAGTGGGGAAGTTGCTCTATGACTCTTTCTGCAACTTCAGAACCTCATCCACGGACAAGCCGGTCGCCTTCGCCACGATCTCACATGGAGTTCCCAACTGAATTAAGTTGATTGCTATCGCCTTACGTTCTTCCTCGCGCGTAATCTCCTTGGCGTATTCAATTTGATTATGGGTGTCACGTGCTGTTGTCATGGCCTTTACGTAATTTTGTTTGTCAATATTGTCAAGGCTGGCGTACTCAGAGGCTTTCCTTAAGCTTAGTAACTTCCTCCAGCGACAAGCCAGTCGCCTTCGCCACGACCTCGCATGGCGTACCCAACTGAATTAAGTTGATTGCTATCGCCTTACGTTCTTCCTCGCGCGTTATCTCCTTGGCGTATTCGATCTGATTGTGGGTGTCACGTGCTGTTGTCATGGCCTTTACGTAATTTTGTTTGTCAATATTGTCAAGGCTGGCGTACTCAGAGGCTTTCCTTTAGCTTAGTGACCTCCTCCAGGGACAAGCCGGTTGCCTTCGCCACGATCTCACAAGGAGTTCCCAACTGAAGCAGGTTGATCGCGATTTGTTGTTTCGCATCCGCTCTACCTTCCTCACGTCCTTTCGAGAGTCCTTCTTCAAGTCCCTCCGCACGACCTATTACAAGCCCTTTCGCGAGTCCTTTCGCGAGTCCTTCTTCAAGTCCGGTCTCTTTGGCATACTCAATCTGATTATGGGTGTCACGTGCTGTTGTCATGGCCTTTACGTAATTTTGTTTGTCAATGTTGTCAAGGCTGGCGTACTCGGCTACGTCGAAGAGGCGGCTGAAGATTCTGTCCCGCAGCGCTGCCGGTCTTTCCAGGAGCTTCGACAGGTTCTTCAAGATGTAGAGCCACTTGTCGAAGTCGGTGGTCAATTCATCCACTCCCTTGCTGAACTTCTCGACCTCGATGAAGACGAACTTCAGCTTGTCCGTCATCGTCTTGCCGGTGGTCGCCTCACGCAGCATATACCTGTGCTCGATGAGGTCGTCGTCCTCGTACCTGAAG
>Ga0129315_1000134_pt1 | contig 80467 bp, 80 predicted proteins | sample Cm827metagenome_FD_94432 | JGI IMG/M metagenome (GOLD analysis project Ga0129315, IMG submission 94432) | Eastern black-and-white colobus group fecal microbial communities from Wisconsin, USA - Cm827 metagenome | ecosystem: Host-associated > Mammals > Digestive system > Large intestine > Fecal... | reverse complement strand
GCGGCCGAAGTGTACAAAAAGACGGAAGTCGACAGCAAGCTGAACGACAAAGCCAATGCGGCGGACGTGTACAAAAAGACAGAAGTCGACAGCAAGCTGAACGACAAAGCCAATGCTGCCGACGTGTACAAGAAGACGGAAGTGGACAGCAAGCTGAACGACAAAGCCAATGCTGCCGACGTGTATAAGAAGACAGAAGTCGACAGCAAGCTGAACGACAAAGCGAACGCGGCCGAAGTGTACAAAAAGAAGGAGGTCGATGCGCAATTCATCAAGAAGGCCAATGCCAGTGATGTAGCGGAAAATGCGAAGAAGATTGAAGAAGGCATCAAGGATATGAAAGCGGCGAAGGAAGAACTCGGCAAGCACAAGAAGTCCATCGACGCGAACAAGAAATCTATCGACGCGAATAAAAAGTTGATTGATGCGCATACGAAGTCGATTGCGGATAATCAAAAGGCGATTGCCGGCAATACGGAAGCGATTGCAGGCGTCGCACGGGAGGTCAAAGCGGTCGATGCGCGGGTGACGGCAGTTGACAAGCGGGTGGACAAGGTCGGTGCGCTCAGCGGTGCGTTGGCAGGGCTGAAACCGATGCAGTACGATCCGATGGCACCGACCCAGTTCATGGGGGCGGTCTCGACGTATGAAGGGTCGCAGGGATATGCGCTCGGCGTGGTGCATTATGCGAAGGAAGATGTCATGCTTCACGGCGGTGTCGCGTATGACGGCGATAGTGACGTGATGGGCAATATCGGCGTGACGGTCAAGGTCGGTTCGTCGGCGGATAAGGCAGGCGTGCCGATGCGGTATCAGGCAGGCCCGATCTCGTCGATTTATGTGATGCAACAGGAAAACGAGCAGATGCGGCAGGATAATGCGGCATTGCAGCAGCGGGTCGCGGAGCTGGAACGGATGGTACGCGCGCTCGCGGCACGATAATCAGGCAGACAGACGCCATCATCGCGTCTTGTAGGCATAGATGGTTCTTTTCATTTTTTCCTCCCTTGTGAAGAAACACGGTCCATGACGGGCCGTGTTTCTTTTTTGTGTGCGAATCGTGCGACGCGGCGGTGTGAGCGATAGGGATTGCCGATGGCCTCGTTCGCGGCAGGGGAGTGGAAGGGAGTGCAGGATACCATAGCGGGGGCAAGGGACGGCAGCGCAGTGGCGGATGACGGCAACGTGGCGAAAGGAAGGCAGCGCGGTCGGTACAGGCTGTCGGCGGTGAGCGTGCATACCGAAGGCGCAGCACGCGGGGCGGATGACGACGCGCGACGGAATGGGATGCGGAATATGGGCGGCGAGTAGAGAAGCGCGACGACGGGGACAGGGCCATATCGGCAGTGGTGCGGCGGATGACGGCAACGCGGCGACAGGAGGCGTAGCGGGGCGAGCGGTGGCGGTATCTTGTCGGTGGGAGCAGACGGTCAAGGCAGCGGGCAGAAGGCATACAAAAAGACCGCCGTGTGCGGCGGTCGATGTGAGGAGGGGGGCGGTGCCGAGCGGTCAGCGGGGGTCGTCGCCGGCCGGTACCGGGCGCAAGCGGCAGGAGTGTTTCCGTGTGCGGCGGTTGATGTGAGGAGGGGGACAGTGCCGAGCGGTCAGCGCGGGTCGTCGCCGGCCAGCACCAGGCGCAAGCGGTAGGAGCGTTCAAACTGGTCGGCGTGTTTGTGCAGGGCGCGGCGCAGGCTGTCGAGGTCGTCCGGCGTGGCGGAAAGCAGGGTGAGTTCGGCGCGCTTATCGGTGCAGTGGAGCATGAGGTCGCGGATTTGGCCTTCGTGGGTGTGGGCAAGGCATTTGGCGATGGCGAGCAATACGGCCAGACGTTTGATGAGGCGGAAGTCGCCTGCCTCCAACAGGTCGCGATAGCGGGTAAAGCGGGTGAGTTTGTTGCTGATGCCGTCTTGAAATCCCGCGATGATGGCACAGATGGCTTGTTCGCGGTGGGTGAGACCGTAGAGCGGGGCATTGGCGATGATGTAGGCACTGTGGCGCGCGGTGCTGTAAAAGTTGATGATTTGCCCCGTGTCGTGCAGGCGCGCGGCGGTCTCGAGCCAGGTGCGGGCGGCGGCGGGGAAGTGGTAGCGCGCTTCCAGCGCATCGTACAGGCTCAGGGTGAGGCGCGTGACGTAGCGCATGTGGGCGTTGTCGTCGAGCGGGAGGGTCGCGCGGTAGGCGGCGGTACTGTCGGCAATCATGTCGTCGGGGAAGAGCATGTCCCCGCGATAATGGCGCGCGTAATCTTGGAAAAAGAGCCCTTCGCGCAGGCCGCAGCCGCTGATGATGAGGGTGGGCGCATCGACGGCGCGGAGTAAGGTGTCGATGGCGATGCTGCCGGCATTGATGATGTCGGCCCGTTCGGCGGAGAGACCCGATATCTCGCGGCGTTCATCGAGGGTGGCGCTACAGAGCCGATCCGTCAGGGTGTGGACGATGGCGGGTGTCATCCGGTAGTGGTGGAGCTTGGGAATGGGGTAGCGGATTTGCCGCTGGTGGATTTTGGCGAGGTTGCGCACCGTGCCGCCGATGCCGATGACGGGGATGCGCGCTTTGCGGATGTCGGGTATGGCGGCGAGGGCGTCGGTGACGGCTGTGGCCACCCGGCGGCGACGGGTGTCGTCGGTGACACCGGTCGTACCGTAGGCGTCGGTCAGTGTCAGCGCGCCGATCGGCAGGCTCACGGAACGAATCCGGCGGCGGCGGCGCACGAGGGAGATTTCCATGCTCGCGCCGCCGAGGTCAAAGATGATGCAGTCGCGCTCGGGGAGGGTATTGACGACGCCGATGTAGCCGAGTTCGGCTTCGCGTTCGCCGCTGATGATGTCAATCTCAAGCCCCGTCTCGGCGGCGATGCGGTCGCGAAACGCGGCGCCGTTGGCGGCCAGACGCATGCTGGCGGTCGCGACGGCGAGCGTGCGGGTGACGTGCATGCGGCGGGCGATGCGGACGAATTGGCGCAGTACATCGAGCGTGCGTTCCATGGCGTCGTCGCACAGGGCGCCCGTGTCCGTCAGGCCTTGGCTCAGGCGGACGGCGGTCTTGTCGTGATAAATCCGGCGGTACGCGGCGGCGGGCTCGGCGGTCAAGACTTCCATGACGGCCAGGTGGGCCGAGTTTGAGCCGAGGTCGATGACCGCGATACGTTCTTTTCCTTGCATATCTTTCATGTCTTCACTCCTGTTCTATCGGTATTGTACAAAAATTGCGGGCGGTTGTGCAACGAATGCAAAAACTCGGTCAAAAGAAGCGGGCAAAGGGAGAGTGCAAACGGAATATGTATTATAATAAAGACAGTAAGGAGGATACGTCATGAGCACTACCAAACGCGGACGCCTGTACGGCGTCATTCATATCGGTTCGGTGGCACTGTCGCTGTGTATCGCAGAGTACACGGACAGTCGGCATGTCACCGTTGTCCAGCAGGCGCGCCGCGCGGCGGATTTCGGCGAAGAGGTGTTTGCCACGGGGGCGCTCTCGTTTACGTCGATACGGCGGATGTGTCGGTATCTGAACGGATTTCGGCGGATATTGGCGGATTATCAGGTGAGTGAGGTCGTCGTGTATGCGACGGCGGTGCTGCGGGAAGCGGACAATCGGCGCATGATACTCGATTTGATTCGGGTGCATACGACGCTGGATGTGCAGGTCGTGGATATGCCGCAGGAGATTTATTTCAAGCATTTTGCGCTCCATCATCGGCTGACGCATCCCTACGGGCAGGGACGCCAACCGATCGAGGGCGGGGTGCTCTTTGTCGATATTACGTCGAGTTCGGTCGGATTTACCGCGTGGGAGGATGACCGCTTGACCTACCAGCAAAATGTGCATATCGGGACGTTGCGTCTGCTCGAGCGCTTTGACCGCCGCCAGCGTGACGCGCAATCGTATCCGCAGGCGGTGAGCGAGTACTTGCGGCATATGTTGGCGCCGATTTGGCCGATGCTGGAGCGGTGTGATATCCGCAGTGTCGTCCTGTCGGGGCGCGAGTCGCGGATGGTGGCGCGCCTGATGGGGGTACGCAGTAATCACGATATGATGATGCTCTCGCCGGAAAATTTTGCGCGGGTGTTTGCCGAGGTGGGCGACAAGACGGCGACGGGGTTGATGCATTATGACGATATGACCGAGCCGCAGGCGGAGGCGCTGTTGCCGACGCTGCACCTGTATGCGGAAGTCTTGGCGCATGTCCCCGCGGAGCGTTTGGTGATGATGGGGATTACCTTTTTGTACGGGGCGGTCTTTTACCACGGGGCACTGGTGACGGGCGCGGCGGAGCTGGAGTATCTGCGCGACCAGCATCTGGAACTGGCCCGCTCGATTGCTTCGCGCTACGGCGGCAATTTGGCGCATCTCGATGCGGTGGAGCAGTATACGGTCGTGCTGATGGATGCACTGCGGACGATTCACGGCATGACGCTGCGTGACCGCTACCTCGTCCGCATGGCGGCACTACTGCATACGGTCGGCAAGTATGTCAATTTGCGGCAAAACAATGAACACACCTACCATATCATCATGGGGACGGATATCTTCGGGCTGAGTGATTTGGAAAAAGAAGTCGTCGCCACGATTGCATATTATAACTACAAAGGCACGCCGAGCGATGAAGATGCGGTCTTTCGGCGGCTGCCGGAAGCAGTGAAGATGACGGTCATCAAGCTGGCGGCGGTCTTGCGGATGGCGATCGCACTCGATCAGGGTGAGACCCAAAAGCTGCGCCGCGTCGAGGCGGCACTGTCGCGGGGCGAGCTGGTCATCGCCTATACGTCACAGCGGGATACGACGCTGGAGATGTGGACTTGTGAGGAAGAAAATCGTTTCTTTGCCGATGTATTCGGCGTCAATGTGCGTTTGGAAAGGAGGCGTGACAGGTGACCGTACCGGTACTGGACCATCGTTATTTTCTCAATCGGGAATTGAGCTGGCTCTCGTTTAATGAACGGGTGCTGGAAGAAGCGGTCGATCCGAATAATCCGCTCTTGGAAAAACTGAATTTTATTGCGATTACCTCGTCAAACCTGGATGAGTTTTTCATGATTCGCGTGGCGGGGCTGATGCATCAGCGGGCAGGCGGCATCGAGCGGCGCGACAATGCGGATATGACGCCGGCCGAGCAGCTGGCCGCCATCGCGACCCGGGCGCAAGCACTGGTGGCGCGGCAGAGTCGTTATTTGGCGCATATCCTGGAGCAACTGGCGCAGGAGGGTATCGTGGTGCGCCACTTTGCGGAGTTATCCGCCGCCCAGCGTGAAGAGCTGCATACCTACTTTGTCCGCACGATTTATCCTGTCGTGACCCCGCTGGCGGTCGATGCCAGTCACCCGTTTCCGTTTTTGCAGAGCCGCAGTCTCAATGTCGGCGTACGCCTGCACGGTGAGGGCGATACGGACGAACGCCGCGCGATTTTGCCGGTGCCGGGCGTATTGCCCCGCTTGGTGCCGCTCATGACGACGCAGCAAGAAGGCGCGCGTGAATTTGTCCTGCTCGAAGAAATCTTGCAACATCATGCGGAAGACTTTTTCCGCGGCTTTACCATCACGGAGACCTGCGTCTTTCGCGTGACGCGCGACGCGGACTTGGATATCGACGAAGAAGGCGCGGAAGACTTGCTCGCGGAAGTGGAAAAATCGCTCAAATTGCGTCGGCGCGGTGCCGCCGTCCGACTGGAAATCAGTGCCGGCGCGAGTGCCGAGCTGGAAGGATTCTTGCGGGCGGAATTGCAACTGAACCCCGCGGAAGTCTATCCCGTCGAAGGGCCGCTGGACTGTACCGTGTTTTTCTCGCTCGGCGACCTCGAAGGCACCGAAAGACTGCACTATGTCCCGTTTCGACCGCGGACACCGTATGCCGTCCTGCAGGCGACGGGGGACAATATTTTTGCGATGATTCGGGAACGGGATTTGTTTGTGCATTTGCCGTACGAATCATTTGCGCCGGTCGAGCGGCTGGTGGCGGAAGCCGCGCTTGACCCGGACGTCCTTGCGATTAAGCAGACGCTGTATCGGGTCAGCTCCGATTCGCCCATCGTCAATGCGCTGGCGAAAGCGGCGGAAAACGGCAAGCAGGTCACCGTCCTGATGGAAGTGAAGGCGCGTTTTGACGAAGAAAACAACATTATCATGGGGCGTCGGCTCGAGCAGGCGGGGGCGCATGTCATCTACGGTCTGGTCGGCGTCAAGACCCATTCCAAATGCACGCTCGTCATCCGGCGCGAGGCGGACGGTATCCGTCGCTACGTCCACGTCGGTACGGGCAATTATAACGGCAAGACCGCCAAGCTCTACACCGACGTGGGGATATTTACTTGCAACGAGCAATTCGGTATCGACGCGACGGCGTTTTTCAACCTGCTGTCCGGCTACTCCGATCCGCCTGAATGGAATAAGTTTATCGTCGCGCCGATGGATATGCGGCGGCGCACCGTCGAGCTGATTGACCGGGAAATCGACCGGGCCCGCCGCGGCGAATCCGCCTGCATCATGGCCAAGATGAATTCCCTGCTCGACCGCGAGATGATACTCAAACTCTATGAAGCCTCGCAGGCGGGCGTGGAAATCGACCTCATCGTCCGCGGGATTTGCGTCCTCAAGCCGGGGATTGCCGGCGTGAGTGAGCGGATACGCGTGCGCAGTATCGTGGGGCGTTTCCTCGAGCACAGCCGCATCTTCCGCTTTGCCAACGGCGGCCGCGAAGAAGTCTATATCAGCTCGGCCGACTGGATGCCGCGCAACCTCAACGACCGCGTCGAGCTGATGGCACCGGTCGAAGAACCTGCACATCGCGAGCGCCTGTGCCGCCTGCTGGAAACGGAACTGGCCGACAACCGCAAAGCGCACATCATGCACGCCGACGGTACCTATACCAAGACGATTGCCGAGAGCGATCCTCTGAACAGTCAGGACTACTTCCGCGAACTGGCGGAAAAACGCGACCGACCGGTCAAAATGACCCTGCGTCAACGATTGGAGCCTTACTACTCCGACGAATGGTGAGTGTCCGCCGGAGATACTACATTTAGCTTTCACCGGCAGGTGCAGTACTGCATCTGCCGGTGATTTTTGTTGCCAAAGTGGAGAATTACGGACGCAAAATGAAAGAAATAGACTTATTTATGTAAGAAAATAAGCAAAAAGGGCTACAAAATGTTGCTCTAATAAAAATATAATCTTGCTCATCATTCGCGTCGAGTGAAAACGACACTGCTTTGTCCGCCTGCAGTGGACGGCGGGAAAAGCGTTGCCCGTCATCCTTTTTCGCGAGGATAACAATCATTTGCGAAGGACAAAAACGTCCTATCCGAATATTAGAAAAATGCCCGCGGAGAGCCTAAAAACAGCCATTGTCAACCATCTTCCTTTGACAGGAAATGTCCGCCTATGGTAGAATTTTCACGTTGGAGGTTTGATTATGAGGACAAATTGGAAGACATATGTCTCGCCTTCCCTCGTGAGTGTCGTCGCCGTACTCTGGTGCGCGCTGTGGCTGGTCGGCTTTGCCATGCCGTCGCGGACGGTCGTGCTGACGGTGGACGGCGCGGAGCGGGAAGTGCGGACGACCGCGCGTTCGGCCGCGGGGATACTGCAAGAAGCAGGCATCCTGCTCGGCGGGCATGACCGGGTCACGATGGTCCGCGATGCCGCCACAGGCGCAGAACGGATTACCGTCGTGCGCGGCGTGCCGGTGACGGTGACCGACGGGACGACCGCGCGGGGTATGGTAATTCCGGCCTATACGGTCGGGGAGGCCGCCGCCCAACTCGGGTATGACTTGACGAAGTACACGACGTTGCAAGCGGACGATGAACCGCTGATGGCGGGCATGACGATTACGATGGCGCCCTGTACAAAAGACACGGTGGACGTCGTGGAAGAGGTCCCCTTTGTGACGCAGATACAGCCGAACAATCGGATGCGGATGGGCGAAGAACGCCTGGTGACGGCCGGCCGAAACGGTGCGCGTAAGGTGACCTATGAACGGATTTGGGTAGACGGCAAAGAACTTCGCCGTCATGTCGTGGCGGTGGCGGATATCACTCCGCCGGTCACGGAAGTGCGCGAAGCGGGTACCCGCTCGGTCGTGACGACGAGCCGCGGGGATATCCGTTTTACGAAAGTGATGGAAATGGAAGCGACCGCCTATCATCCGATGGACGGTGACGGTCGCGGCATTACCGCCAGCGGCATCCCGGCGACTTACGGCGTCGTCGCGGTCGACCCCGACGTCATTCCGCTCGGGACGCGGGTATTTATCCCCGGCTACGGCGAGGCGATTGCCGCCGATACCGGCGGCGCCATCCAAGGCGCCCGTATCGACCTGTGCATGGAAGACTACGACGAAGCCTTCGAATTCGGTCGCCGCATGACGGAAGTGTATATTTTGAACTAAGGGCATAGAACGTCAAAAACACGCGCCAACATGGCGCGTGTTTTTGTGTGCAGGTAATCGGGAGTGAAGAAAACGGTGGCCTTGGAGAGTAGCGGCGGTTTGCGCAGCATGAATGCTGCTGTTGTATAGAGTTAAATTACCCGAAATCAAAAAATATAGATGATAAAAAGCGATAGACTTAATTAAACATAATTGTTGAAATGCTGGAATCGGTCGTGTTGATATGATATACTCAACATAGATGTATATAAAAATACGTAAATGTATATATTTATATATACATTATGAGAATGGATGCAGGAGGGTAAAGGTGAATACCATCTAAGATGGAGTCGGAAATGCAGAAAAAGAATGGTTTCGAGATAGCGGTAGTCGTGATTGGAGGTTCGAGAGAATATGAAGAATAAAAAGGTTTTGGCCGCATGGGCAGCATTTTCCGTGGTGACGGGGAGTGCGTTGGCGGCGAGCACGGTGGTCGATATTACCGTCAACCAGCCGTATGAACGCACGGGATTGGAGCTCGGTACGGATTCGTATGCGCGTGGCGAGGGATCGATTTCGACCGGTACGAACAGTATTGCCATCGGGAAAGGCGCAACGGCTACCGGTAACAACGAAACGGCCGAAACGATTAAAGCAAAACTTGGCGAAAACGCGGCAAAACTGCAAGCAATCGAAGACAAGCAACAACGGGTCAAGCAACTCGGCGACGAATTGAATGCGATTAAAATCCGTGAACAGAAAACGATTGAAGCCGGTATTCGTGTAGAACAGATTCGCAAGTCAAAAGAGAATGCCAAAAACGTGTGGACAACTGCGGAACAGACTTGGCAAGCCAAGGTCGACGGCACGAGAGATGCATTTGCGGCCCATCAGGCAAAGTTGGACGACCTCAACAGCCGCTTGACGGGCGTTAGCCAATTGACGAATACCGACATTTCGACCCCCGACGGCTTAGCTGCGGCCGCACGGGAACTGAAAGCGAAAGCCGAGCAGGGCACGTCGCTGAACCTGTCGGAAGGCTTTTACAAGGACTATGTCAGCAGCTACTACAAGGCGCTGGGGGATTTGCGGAAGAATAACAGAGTGATTAGCGACCATGGGACGCGGCGTATCATCGATCAGATGCGGGAAAATCCGTTGGGAAGAGATTTAAATGGAATTGTCTTGCAATACAACTACCCCGTCACCGCCGCCTACAACTACGGCTCCTCCTCCTCCTCCTCCTCTGCCTCCTCCGTCTCCTCCTACTCCTACTCCTACTCCTCCTCTTCCTACTACTCCTACTCCTCCTCTGACGATAGAGTCGCCTCCTCCTACAATTCTTTAGGAGAGTATTCAATTGATGATAACGGTATTGTTCGTGTAAATGGACTGCGCGATGGCGGCAAACTGGCATATAATGGCGAAGTGTATCAAACGTATTGGAATATCAAGAGTGATGTGGTTGACCAAGCGACATTTGATAAGTGGAATGCGGCTAAAGAGGGGTGGAAGGCGCAGATTCATGACGCGAACCGTCGTAGCGGGGATGAAGTGTTCGGGAAATTTGATGCCGCAACCGGCGGGAAAAGTACTGTTCTCTTTAATATGGTCACAGACATGAAGTTTGAACTGGTCGATCTGGACTACCAGATTTGTTACTACCAGGGGAAATACGAAGAAACGCACAATACCCAATGGTTGGACAAGAAAAAGTGGCACTGGACAAACGCCAACAAAAGCTGGACACAAATGAACAAACCATAAAAGACAAGTACAGAGAATTGTTTGGTAAAGAGTTGAATGGTACATCTACTTTGTTTAATCAAATCGGCCAAGACATTAAGAAGGAATGGACACAGGAAAATATCACCGGTGTTGAAGAAAAGAATAAAATCACGACGGAAAAATTGACCGCGGAATTGGAACGCGAACTCGGGATTAATAAAAATGCGATTCAAGAATACGAGCGTCAAATCCAAGACTTGCGCAACAAAGCCGACCAAGCGCGGCGCAATTATGAGGGCTTGAATCCTTCGGCAGAGGATTTGGTACTGGCACGCGAATACGAACGCGTGGCACAGGAATTGAAAGAAAAAGCCGATGCACTGAAAACCGAAACGGATGAACTCCAAAACCTCAAAGACGGCTTGACACTGCATGACCTTGCCAATACAGGCGCCGATGCCATCGCCTACGGTACGAACGCGCTTGTGACGGGAAATGCCGCTATCGGTCTCGGTAAAGATGTCGTCGTGACCGGACAGGACAGCATTGCGCTCGGCCGTGCCAATCAAGTGTCCGGCACGCAAAGCGCCGCCATCGGTACGGATAATAGGGTCACGGGCGCTCATACGTATGTCCTTGGCGCGAATGTGACCACGGCTGCCCAAAATGCGGTGGTGCTCGGTGCCGACAGTGCGGGTGAGGACAATACGGTATCCGTCGGTGCGACGGGCAAGGAACGCCGGATTATTCATGTGGCGGATGCCACGAAAGACAACGATGCGGTGAATTTCAAACAATTGAATACACTGGCTGAAACGCCGGCTTCTTTTGCGAAGTTTAACAAAGCGAACTGGCAAACGGCGCTTGGTGACGGAACGGTTACACAAGGAAGCACCGGGCTTGTGACGGGCGATAAAGTGTACGAAGCATTGCAAGGCAAAGCGGATGCAACATCTGTCGCCAACAAAGCGAACACGGACATGGACAACCTGACGGACACCGGTAAGACGGTCATCCGTGACCTTGCCAAAGGCAGCGTGAAAGTAGCAGCCGGTACGAACACGACCGTGACAACGGAAACGGAAGGTGACGCCACTGTCTACAAAGTGAACGTCAGCAAACAGGCGATGCAAGCCGCGGTAGCGGACGACCTTGCAAGCAAAGCGAACACGAACGCGGGCAATCTCACGACCGATGACGTCACGGCATGGCAAGCCAAACTCGGCACGGGAGAAGTAGCCGACGGCAATACGGGCCTGGTCACGGGCGGCACCGTCTACAACAAGATTAACAACTTGCAGACGACGATCACCGCAGACTTGAACAAGAAAGCCAACAAAGACGCAACGAACATCGACAAAGCGAAGTGGCAAACGGCACTCGGTGACGGGGTGAATGCGGCCGGAAATACGGGACTGATTACGGGCGATACGCTTCACAGTGCAATCCAAAACATTGACGTTACCGACCAAGTGGCCGGCAAAGCGGATACGAATCTGAAGAACATTACCGAAGAAGGAAAGACGGTCATCCGTGACCTTGCCAAAGGCAGCGTAAAAGTAGCGGACGGTACGAACACGACCGTGACAACGGAAACGGAAGGCGACGCCACTGTCTACAAAGTGAACGTCAGCAAACAGGCGATGCAAGCCGCGGTAGCGGAAGACCTTGCAAACAAAGCGAATCAAGCGGACGTAGACAACGCCCTGAAAAAGAAAGCGGACACGAACGCGGGCAATCTCACGACCGATGACGTCACGGCATGGCAAGCCAAACTCGGCACGGGAGAAGTAGCCGACGGCAATACGGGCTTGGTCACAGGCGGCGCAGTCTACAACAAAATCAACAACTTGCAGACGACGCTCACGGCAGACTTGAACAAGAAAGCCAACAAAGACGCAACGAACATCGACAAAGCGAAGTGGCAAACGGCACTCGGTGACGGAACGGTTACACAAGGAAGCACCGGGCTTGTGACGGGCGATAAAGTGTACGAAGCACTGCAAGGCAAAGCGGACGCAACTACTGTCGCTAATAAAGCGAACACGGACATGGACAACCTGACGGACACCGGCAAGGATGTAATTCGCAACCTTGCTAAAGGCAGCGTAAAAGTAGCGGACGGTACGAACACGACCGTGACAACGGAAACGGAGGGCGAAACCACTGTCTACAAAGTGAACGTCAGCAAACAGGCGATGCAAGCCGCCGTAGCGGAAGACCTTGCAAACAAAGCGAATCAAGCGGACGTAGACAACGCCCTGAAAAAGAAAGCGGACACGAACGCGGGTAATCTCACGACCGATGACGTCACGGCATGGCAAGCCAAACTCGGCACGGGAGAAGTAGCCGACGGCAATACGGGCTTGGTTACGGGCGGCGCAGTCTACAACAAGATTAACAACTTGCAGACGACGCTCACGGCAGACTTGAACAAGAAAGCCAACAAAGACGCAACGAACATCGACAAAGCGAAGTGGCAAACGGCACTCGGTGACGGGGTGAATGCAGCCGGAAATACGGGGCTGATTACGGGCGATACGTTGAATAAAGCGATTAGCGGAGTGGTTGCGGGTAATGCCTCGCTGGATGGCGAGATTGCAGCAGCTAACACCACTAAAGGTGTGACCGGTGACAAGATTTATCGTGCGCTGGAGCAGAAAGCGAACAAAGCGGATGTCAATCAGTCGTTGAAAGCAAAGGCTGACAAGAATGCCGGCAATCTGTCTGCTGATGATGTGAACGCATGGCAAGCCAAACTCGGTACGGGTGAGGTGGCACAAGGCGACCGGAATCTGACTACAGGAGATACAGTGTACCGTGCGATGAGGGGCGCTTTCGGCGAATTTGAAGGACGCGTTGCGGGCGGTATGGCGGCTCTCGACACGAAGATTAATCAATCAGGAGCGATGGCGGCGGCACTTGCCGGTATGAAGCCGCTCGAGTTTGACGGAACGGAACGGACGCAGATTTCGGCGGCTATCGGCAGATATCAGGGCGAGCATGCGCTTGCGCTCGGTGTATATCACTACTTTAATCGTGATTTCTTGCTGACGGGCGGTTTGTCCTGGCGCGGGTCGGATATCATGAGCAATGTCGGCATGACGTTCCGTGTCGGTAAACGTGATGAACGGGCTGTTACACGGAATGCAGAGGTAACGGCGCTGGCGGATGAAGTGATTGCGCTGCGTGAGCAAAATCAGAAAATGGCGGCACAGATGGAAGTGCTGCTGAAGGAAGTTGAGATGCTCAAGGAGAAATCAGTAGTGAACGGATAATGGGCGGTAGGTAAAAAATGCGTAGTCGGCGCAGACGGAATGGCTGACTGCGCATTTTTCTATATACGAGCGGCGGTCTCCGACTTTTGCGGAAGAAAGTGGCAAATCGGCCGGCCTTTTCTATATGCGGCGTCGGTCTTAGTCGGTGAATCATATGATGATGTATGCGCTGTAACGCGCGGGGTGTATTATCAGGCGGAAATGTGATATAATAATCCAGTTTAGTAGGTGAGTTGAAGGAGACGATTATGAAGCGAAATGATATCCGCAATGTAGCGATTATTGCGCACGTCGACCACGGTAAAACGACGTTGGTGGATGCGATGTTGCGCCAGAGTCATGTGTTCCGTGCCAATGAGAAGGTCGTGGAACGGGTCATGGATTCCAATGATTTGGAGCGCGAGCGCGGGATTACGATTTTGTCGAAAAATACGGCGGTCATGTACAACGGGGTGAAGATTAATATCGTCGATACGCCCGGACATGCCGATTTCGGCGGCGAAGTGGAACGGATTTTGAATATGGTGGACGGGGTCGTGTTGTTGGTGGATGCGTTTGAGGGGCCGATGCCGCAGACGAAGTATGTCTTGCGCAAGGCGCTGGAGCAGCATTTGAAGCCGATTGTCGTGATTAATAAAATCGACCGTCCGGATCAGCGGGTCAAGGAGGTGGAGAGTGAGATTCTCGATCTCTTTATCGAGCTGGATGCCGATGACGATCAGCTGGATTTCCCGGTGATTTATGCGTCGGCGCGTGCCGGTGTGGCCAAACTCTCGATGGATGACGATTCGACGACGCTCGAACCGCTGATGCAGACGCTGATTCAGGAGATTCCGGCGCCGGAGGGAGATATGGAGGCGCCGCTCCAGATTATGGTGACGACGCTGGATTATGATGATTATGTCGGTAAGATTGCCATCGGCCGGATTGTGCGCGGGTTTGTGCGTGCGGGGCAGCCGGTGGCGATTATGAACGGCGATCAGGTGCGCCAGGACAAGCTGGGACGGCTGTATACGTACAGCGGCTTGCAACGGACGGATACGAATGATGCGCATATGGGCGATATCGTCGCGATGGTCGGGTTTAAGGATATCAATATCGGCGAGACGATTACCGATCCCGAGCATCCGGAGGCGTTGCCGGCGATTAATATCGACGAGCCGACGTTGTCGATGGTCTTTGCGGTCAACAACAGCCCGTTTGCAGGGCAAGAGGGCGAGTTCGTCACGAGCCGTCATTTGCGTGCGCGTCTGTTCAAAGAAGTGCAGACGAATGTAGCGATGAAGGTCGAGGAGACGGATTCGGCGGACGCGTTCAAGGTGAGCGGCCGCGGGGAGCTTCATTTGTCGATTTTAATCGAGATGATGCGTCGCGAAGGGTATGAAATGCAGGTCGGCAAGCCGACGGTCATTTACAAAACGATTAACGGTCACAAGTGCGAGCCGCTGGAACGGCTCAATATCGACGTGCCGCAGGAGTTCATGGGTACGGTCATGGAGAGTCTCGGCCCGCGCAAGGCGGAGCTCGTCGGGATGCAGGAGTTGTCGGGGTATCTGCGGATGGAGTTCATCATTCCGGCACGCGGGCTTATCGGCTTCCGAAATGAGTTTTTGACAAATACGAAGGGCAACGGGGTCATGTACCATGTGTTCCACGGGTACGCGCCGTACAAAGGGACGATTCCGATGCGTACGCGCGGGGCGCTGGTGGCGTTTGAAGCGGGCGAAACGACGGCGTACGGTTTGGCGAATGTCGAGGAACGCGGGACGCTGTTCTTGGGGCCGAATGAAAAGGTGTACGAGGGCATGATTGTCGGCGAAAATGCGCGCGAGGACGATATGGACGTCAATCCGTGCAAGAAAAAGCACGTGTCGAATATGCGCGCGTCCGGTTCGGATGATGCGATACGCTTGACACCGCCGCGCCGGTTCTCGCTGGAAGAGGCGCTGGAGTGGATCAATGATGATGAGACGGTGGAAGTGACGCCGAAGTCGATTCGGTTGCGCAAGCGCATCCTCGGCAAGCAGGAACGCTATAAAGCGATGAAGAAGAAAAACAGCAAGTAATCGGACATCCGCCTGCGGGCGGATGTTTGCGTTTGGCAAGCGAGCGCGGCGTACCCATGGTATAATGAACTCACACTGGGAGGTGAGCCGTATTTTTCAGCGGTTACGAATGCACCCGCGGGTGCAACGGTGGATTCATTCCAAAACGTATTTTTTCTGCCGCGGCTTGGTGGAGCGGTATTTGCGTCATGATGTCGGCTCGCTGGCGGCGGAGGCGACGTATTACCTGATTTTGGCGTTGGTGCCGTTTCTGATTGTCGCGCTCAATATGGTGCTGTACTTTGCGGCGACGCAGATTGACCACTTGGTGGCGCTGCTGATGTACTTGCCGGCGGAGACGCGCGAGTTTTTGTGGCCGGTCATCGTGCAGATTATCGAGTCGCGGAGCGGGGCGGTGCTGTCGGTGGCGATGGTGCTGGCACTGTGGTCGGCGTCTAAAGGCGTCGATACACTGGTGCGGGCGATGGATACGGTATTTGATACGGATAAAAATCGCCGGGCGTATTGGCGGGTCAAACTCAAGTCCGTCGTCTTTACGCTGCTCATCGTCGGTTCGATGCTGACCGCGCTCGGCGTGCTGGTTTTCGGCAATGCCATCGTGCATGCGGTGGCGGGATTTATCGGCGGGGACTACCATTTTTTGGCGTTGTGGGATGTCGTGAAGTATCTCGTGCCGTTTGTGGTGATGGTCGTCGTCATTGCGGTGTTTTATCGCTACGCGCCGGGGCCCGTGCGCGCCGGTGAACGGCGACTGCCGTGGCGGTTTGCGCTGACGGGATCGGGCGTGGCGACACTGCTGTGGCTGGTGATGACGGGGGCGTACAGTTTTTACGTCAACAATATCGCCAATATGGGCGCGACGTACGGTTCGTTGGTCGGGTTGATGATTTTGTTTATTTGGTTCAATCTGACGTCGCTGATTCTCATCATGGGGGCCGAGTTCATTGTCGTCTGCAATGAAATGAAACTGGTCTACGATTTGCCCGGCGAACGGCTGGTGACCTATCGGGACCGACATCATGAATAAGTCCGCGGCGGCGGGCTTTTTTACATGGCGGAGATGGGCAAAAGCGGCAGGACTGTGATACAATGAAATAGTATATGGAGGCGATTATGCAAGTCGTATTGGTGGAGCCGGAAATCCCCGGCAATACAGGAAATATTTCCCGTTTGTGCGCCGCGAATCATGTGACGCTGCACTTGGTCGAGCCACTCGGGTTTTCGCTGGAAGATAAGTATTTGAAGCGGGCGGGTCTGGATTATTGGGATTTGCTCGATTTACATATTCACCCGAATTACGAGGCACTGGTAGCGTCGCTGCCGCCGACGGCGCGGTATTGGTATGCGACGACGAAGGGCGGGCGTTCGTATGCGTCGGTCTCGTATCGGGAAGATGACGTGCTGGTGTTCGGTAAGGAGACGAAGGGATTGCCGGAGGCGCTGCTCAGGGCGCATCCGGAGCGGTGTATCCGCATTCCGATGAGGGATGAAGCGCGGTCGCTCAATTTGAGTAACGCGGTGGCGATTATTTCGTATGAGATGCTGCGGCAGACGGGGTTCCCGGGATTGCGGCAGGCAGGCGAGATACCGAAAGGAGACGGCGATGAATATCTATGATGAGGCGCACGCACTGGCGCGTGCCATGGAACGAAGTGCGGAGATGCAGCGGTTGGTACGGGCGAAGGAAGGATTGGGGGCAGACAGCGCGTCGGCCAAGATGGCGACACGTTACTTGGCGTTGCAGATGGAGGCGGAGTACAGCCGCATGCTGGGGAAAAATCCGGATGAAAAAGTGCTGCAGGAGTGGCGCGAATTGCAAGTGCTGGTACAAAATAACGCCGCCGTCAAAGAATATCTCGAAGCGTTTGCCCGCTGGCAGGTGATTGCGGGAGATGTACAAAAAATCATCGGGGATGTGCTGAAGGCGGGTATGCCGGATATTGAGGCGCAGGAGACGGACGGTCAATGAGTGCGCTTTCGGCGGCGCAGGTGCGGATTGCGCAGGCAGTGACGCGCGGCACGGTGCGCACGGATGAGCCGATGGCGCGGCATACGACGTTTGCCATCGGCGGGCCGGCGGATGTGTATATCGAACCGGCGGACGAAGACGAGTTGGTCGATGTCCTGCGGGCAGTGCATGCGGCCGGCGAGCCGTTGACCGTACTCGGCGGCGGTTCGAATGTGCTGGTGGGCGACGGCGGTATCCGCGGGGTGACGATTTGTCTGCGACGTCTGGCACAGCCGCTTGCGGTCTCCGGCACGGTGATGTGCGCGGGCGGCGGTATCCGGATGCAACGGGTATCGACGCTGGCCGCCCGGCAGGGATTGTCGGGGTTGGAATTTGCCGTGGGGATACCCGGTACGCTCGGCGGCGGTGTCTGGATGAATGCCGGCGCGTACGGCGGCGAGATGAGTACGGTGGTGACCGAGGTCACGGCGGTGACCCGCACGGGCGAGCGGGTCTCGTACAGCGGGCGGGAGCTGGCCTTCGGCTATCGGCACAGTGTGTTTCAGGATACGGGCGACCTCGTGACGTCGGTGACGATGGCGCTGGTACCCGACGATGTCGCCGCCATTCGGGCACGGATGGACGACTATACGGCGCGGCGGCGACACAAGCAGCCGCTGGAATACCCCAGTGCCGGCTCGACGTTTAAGCGGCCGCCGGGGTATTTTGCGGGGACGTTGATTGACGAAACGGGATTGAAGGGATTGACGGTCGGCGGCGCGCAGATATCGACGCGTCATGCCGGCTTCGTCATCAATCATCACGGAGCGACGGCGGCCGATGTCAAGGCGCTGATTGCACTGGTACAGGAGAAAATCATGGCGGCACACGGGGTGTATTTGGAACCGGAAGTGCGCATGATCGGCGACGATTGAAGATAGGGGGAGCTATGCGGGCAAACGGACGAGGACACGGGCAAATCCGACCGGTCGGGATTCAGGTCGGAGTGAATAAATATGCGGAAGGTTCGGTGCTCATCAGTATGGGCGACACGCGGGTGCTCTGTACGGCGACGATTCAGCCGAAGGTACCGGGCTGGCTGCGGGGCAAAGGAGGCGGCTGGGTGACGGCGGAGTATTCACTGCTGCCGCGCTCGACGCAGGATCGCACCGCGCGGGAGGCGGCACGCGGCAAGCAATCGGGACGGACGCAGGAGATTCAGCGGCTCATCGGCCGCTCGCTTCGGGCGGCGGTAGATTTGCAGGCATTGGGCGAATGCTCGATTGTCCTCGATTGCGATGTGCTGCAGGCGGACGGCGGTACGCGTACGGCCTCGATTACGGGGGCGTACGTCGCGCTGGTGCAGGCGATTGCGTCGCGCTGGGACGGCGAAGGCCTGTTCCCCGTGCGCGACTATTGTGCGGCGGTGAGCGTCGGCAAGGTCGGCGGCGAGATATTGCTCGACCTGTGCTATGACGAAGACAGCGCGGCCGATGCCGATGTCAATATCGTCATGCTCGGCGACGGTACACTGGCCGAGATACAGGGCACAGGCGAAGGGACGACTTTTTCCCGTGCGGAGCTTACGCAAATGCTCGATTACGGCGAGTCGGGCATTCGCGAATTGATGGCGGCGCAACAGCAGGCGCTCGGCGAATTGGCCGATCTCATCGGGAGCAAGGCGGAGACGGCGATTATCCTGGCGACGCATAATGCAGGGAAAATCCGCGAGTTTCAGGCGGCGCTGGCGACGGTCGGCTATGCGGGAATCCCGATTGCCGAGCTCACCGCCATCCCCGAACCGGAAGAGACGGGCACGACATTTGCGGAAAACGCCCGCCTCAAAGCGAACTACTATATGCAAGAAACGGGATTGCCCGCCTTGGCGGATGATTCGGGACTGGTCGTCGATGCACTCGGCGGCGCGCCGGGGATTTACTCCGCGCGCTATGCGGGCGTGCACGGCGACGATGCGGCGAACAACCGCAAACTCGTGGCGGCGCTGGCGGATGTCCCGCCGGCGGAGCGGACGGCGCATTATGAATGCGCGCTGGCGTTGGTGTGGCCGGACGGACACGCACTCACCGGCACGGGCCGCTGCAGCGGACGCATCGTCGATACGCCGCAGGGGACGGGCGGATTCGGCTATGACCCGCATTTTTGGTTGGACGACCGCGGCTGTACGATGGCGGAAATCGACTTGGACGAAAAGAACCGCATCAGTCATCGCGGGGAGGCATTGCGGCAGCTGCTGGCCAAAATCGAAGCGCGTGACGGCGCGCCGGCCGACTGACGGCCGCGACAGGATGTAAAGGGGGGATCGGATTGACATCGGTAAAACCGCGTAAGCTCAAACTCTACGGCTTTAACAATTTGACGAAAACGCTCAGTTTTAATATGTATGACGTATCCTATGCCAAGACGCCCGCACATCAGCAGGCGTACCTGGAGTATATCGACGAGGTGTACAGTGCCGAGCGGCTGACGGCGACACTGCGAGAGGTTGCGGACATCATCGGCGCGCACATTCTCAATATCGCGGCGCAGGACTACGAGCCGCAAGGGGCGAGCGTGACCATGCTCATCGCGGAAGGACGCCCCGAACCGGAAAAAGAAGACGTCGTCATGCACTTGGACAAGAGCCACATCACCGTCCATACCTATCCGGAAAAACACCCGCACCACGGGATATGCACCTTTCGGGCGGACATCGATGTGTCGACTTGCGGGGAAATCTCGCCGCTCAATGCGCTGAATTTCCTGCTCCAACGCTTTGAGACCGATATCGCCATCATCGATTACCGGGTGCGCGGTTTTACCCGCGAAGTCAGCGGTAAGAAGATTTATATCGACCACCGGATGAACTCCATTCAGCACTATATTGCGGCGGCGTTGCGGCGCGATTATAATATTGTTGACGTCAATGTCTATCAGGAAAATATTTTTCACACGAAGATGATGCTGCGTGAATTTGACCTGAACGATTATCTGTTTGACGTCACGGAAGCCGAGCTGTCCGCGACCGACAGGTCACGGATTCGTCGCTTGCTGAAACAGGAGATGGCGGAAATTTTTTACGGCAGAAACCTGCCGACAGTGAAGGATGTCTAAAAGGGGGAATCCGATATGGATTTGAAACAGGAATCAATCGCATTGCGCAAGGCCCATCGCGGGATTTTGAGCACGACGCTGAAAGTCGCGATGGACAATCGCCACGACCTGGCGGTAGCGTACACGCCCGGCGTGGCCGAGCCGTGTCTGCATATTAAAGAGAATGAAGATTTGTCATTTGACTTGACCCTGCGCGGTAATGTCGTCGCCGTCATTTCCAACGGTACGCGCGTCCTCGGTCTCGGCAATATCGGGGCGGCCGCCGCGATGCCCGTCATGGAAGGCAAATGCGCCATTTACAAACGCTTCGCCGACATTGACGCCTTGCCTGTCGTCATCGACACGGAAGACAAGGATGAATTCATTCGGACGGTCGAACTGCTGGCGAAGAACTATGCGGGGATTAATCTGGAAGATATCGAATCGCCGCTCTGCTATGATATCGAAGACGAACTCATCGAACGGCTCGATATCCCCGTCTTTCATGACGACCAGCACGGCACGGCGATTGCGGCGGTGGCGGCGGTGCTCGGTGCGTTGCGCTATGTGAAGAAAGACATCGCGACGGCAAATATCGTCATGAACGGCGCCGGCGCGGCCGGTACGGCTATTGTGAACCTGCTCTGGGCGGCGGGCGCGCGCCACATCAAGATGCTCAACAGCAAGGGCATCATGCACAGCGGCAGCAGCCGGCTGAACCGCGTGCAAGCCGATATCGTCCGTCGGATTAATCCGGAGGATTGCCAAGGCGACTATCACGAAGCGATTACGGGGGCGGATGTATTGCTCGGCGCATCGCGTGCGGGCGCATTCACGCCGGAAGACATGAAACTCCTCGCCAAGGACAGCATCGTCTTTGCCATGGCGAACCCCGTACCGGAAATCATGTATGACGAAGCCATCGCCGCCGGCGTCGCCGTCTGCGGCACGGGGCGCAGCGACATGCCCAACCAGGTCAACAACTCCAGCGTCTTCCCCGGACTCTTCCGCGGGGCGCTCGATGTACAGGCACGGGCGATTAACATGGAGATGAAACTCGCCGCCGCGCATGCATTGGCGCATCTCATCAGCGACGAAGAACTCGCCGCGGACAACGTCGTCATCGACGTCTTCGATCCGCGGGTACCGCATACGGTGGCCAAAGCCGTCGCTCAAGCCGCCATGAAGAGCGGCGTCGCCCGCGTTGCCGAGCTGCCGGAGCAGTATCGCGACTGAAACAAGCACGTCATGCTGCCGAAGGGATAACCAATCGACGGCTGCTGTTCGGTCATGCAACTAAAAAACCTCACCCCTTAAGGGGTGAGGTTTTTGTGTATTGGGGATAGGATATACTTTAGAATTTTAATTAGATGTTGTTGGGAATAGGGAGAGTGATGGAGTGTCCGGAAAAATAGAATTATAGAATTTTATTAATAAATATATTTACAAATGCCGTGGCTTAGTTATATAATGATGGTGCAATACATTTATAGATATGTTTGATGATAGGTTTGTGAGTTAGTAGAGTTCCTAATATGTGTTGACGGATTTTAGGTAAGCAAAACAAACGCATTTGATAAAGATGCTATATAGGATAGTCCGTGTAGCGAGAGGCACCGGAACAGAACAGAATTTTCTGTCTGTTACGGTGCCTCTTTTTGTTTTTCTAAAAAAGGAGGGGATTAGAGTGGGAGCATCTACTGATCAGCCTGAAAAGCAAAATTCACAAACCGGTTTTTTACATGGAAAGAGGGTGTACCACAAAGGTTTTGACAAGTATGGAAATGTAAAGTGGTGGCGCGACCGACCGTTTCCGCATTTGAAGGAAAAGGCGAGTGCTACGGAAAATTTGGTTGAAAGTAAAGGAGAAAAAAGATGAGTACATTGTTTGTACAGTACCCGTGGCTGACGGAATTGCTTCAAGGATTCCTGGGGTTGGACTTGGGAACATTCGCAATGTTTGCAATTGGTGGGTTGCTGATTTGGCTTGCCGTTGCACATGATTATGAGCCAATGCTACTTTTCCCAATGGGACTAGGGGCTATTTTAGCTAATATTCCGGGGTCTTCAGCGGTATCAACAGAGCCAGGCGCAGAGGGTTTCTTGGTGACGCTGTATCATGCGGGGATTGCAAATGAGTTGTTTCCAGTGTTGATTTTTATCGCAATCGGCGCGATGTGTGACTTTACACCGTTAATGAGAAATCCGTCTGTTATGTTATTTGCTTGTGCGGCGCAGTTTGGGATATTTGCAACAGCTATTTTTGCAGCAATGTCAGGGTTTGATTTTGCTCATGCGGCATCTATTGGGATTATTGGCGCGGCTGATGGACCGACTACTATTTATGTAGCTTCAAGGTATGCGCAGGATATGTTGGGGCCGTTGTCGGTAGCGGCATATTGCTATATGTCTTTAGTTCCGGTAATACAGCCACCTGTAATTCGAGCAATTACAACTAAAAGTGAACGAAAAATTAGGATGTCATTCTCTGGCGAGGTTCCGATTTCAAAGCGTGCACAATTTTTGTTTCCATTAATGATTGTGATGATTGCGGGGATTGTTGCACCAATTTCGGTTGCATTGATTGGTGCACTGATGTTCGGTAACTTGCTTAAGGTGTCAGGAGTAACGGAATCTTTATCGCAGGCAGCGCAGAATGAACTGTCAAATCTAGTGACTATTTTGCTAGGTATCACTGTCGGCGGAACGATGACGCAGGAAACATTTTTAACATTAGATGTATTGAAAATTTTGGCACTTGGTGCAGTTGCATTTGTCTTTGATACGGTGGGTGGTGTGCTATTTGCAAAGGTGCTGAACTTGTTCCGTAGTGAAGATAACAAAATTAATCCGATGATTGGTGCTTGCGGTATTTCTGCGTTCCCCATGTCGGGGAGAGTTATCGCTAAGATGGCACTGAAAGAAGACAACACAAACTATATCATTCAACATGCAATCGGTGTGAATGTGGCGGGGCAGATTGCGTCCGTGGTTGCTGGCGGACTTGTGCTGGCGTTGATTCCGGCTTTGAGTGGAATGTAAGGAGGGGAGAAAATGGCTTCATCGGTAGAATCAGCGGTATTGATGATGTGTATTGCTTTGCCGGTAATGTTTGTGGTCATTGGACTTTTTATTGGCTGTACAAAAGCGTTGGTTAAAATGTGCCCTGCTGATAAAGAGTGAGGACCCTTTTGTAAGGAGGTAATTATATGGAAATGACAATTCCTGCAATGGTATCACTGTTGGCATTGGTGGTTATCGTTGTATATTCTTGCTTTCGTGATGTTAATGTTGGGGTATTGGGAATCGCAGCTGCGGTAATTGTAGGAATGGGATTTGCTGACATGAAAGTTAAGGCGATCTATGCCGGATGGCCTTTAAGCTTGTTTATGATTTTGGTCGGCGTTACGTTTATGTTCTCTGCAGCCCAGGTGAATGGTACGATGGACAAATTTTCTTCGTACTGTGTTCGTTTGGCAGGCGGGAATGTTATTTTGATTCCTGTCATTTATTTTCTGCTGGTAACTTTTATTACTACTATCGGCCCGGGAAACATTGCCGCGGTAGCTTTGTTGGCTCCGGTAGGTATGGCAATTGCAGGGCGGATAGGTGTAAATCCTATGATTATGACAATTCTGATTGTTGGAGCCGCAAATGGAGCGGCGTTTTCGCCATTTGCACCGGCAGGACTAATCTCAAATGGTATTATTGCCGGCTGGGCCACGCAGGTGGGAATCGGGCAAGACATGTTGAATAGTTTGGCGTGGAAAATTCATTGGAATTCAGAGGTTGTACAAGGTGTGATCACTTGGGTTGGATTTATGCTTTTTGGCGGGTTGACTTGGGTAAAGAGTGCACGCCAGCAAAAGGATTTTGATATTAATGAAATCGCTCCTAAACCGGAGCCATTTACGCCTAAACAGTGGTATACCTTGGCAACAATCGCGGTATTGGTCTGTGCGGTTATTTTCTTCCATCTAGATGTTGGAATCGTTGCTTTTGTTATTGGTGCTACTTATATCGTTTTGGGAATCGCCGATGATAAAGCTGCAGTTAAAGCTATGCCGTGGGGTGTTATTACGATGGTTTGCGGCATGTCCGTTTTGATTGGAGTTATGGAAAAAGCAGGTGGCTTGACGGCGTTGGTTGATTTGATTGGCATTATTTCCAACGGTACCACGATCAATGGGGTTGTTGCGTTAATTGCTGGTGTAATATCAGCTTATTCGAGTTCTTCTGGCGTGGTCATGCCTATGTTTTTAAATATGGTTCCGGGTTTGTTAGAAGAAATTGGAACACTTGGTGATACGTCGGCCGCGATTGCATTGATTTCATCGGTGAATATCGGATCTCACGTAGTTGATACCTCACCGCTTTCAACGTTAGGGGCATTGTGTATTGCGAATGCCATGACGGAAGACAAAGGAAAGCTGTTCCGCAACTTGTTGCTTTGGGGGCTGTCGATGTCTGTTGTGGGTGCAGTGATGTGTTATTTCTTTTTCGGGATTTTGGGGTTGTAAGATGCAAATTCAGTCAAGAGGAGTATTAAGTGTGCATATCTATGGATTGATAGCGTATTTGAGTGGTGTTGGTTTCTGTTAAAGGAGTGATATTTATGTTGCCGTTACAAGGCGTTACCGTGATTGATATGACAAGAGTTTTGTCGGGGCCGTTTTGTGCCATGATTTTGGCAGATTTTGGTGCAGATGTTATTAAAATTGAGATGACTGATGGTGGAGACGATGCTCGTGCGTTTGGCCCATATCAAAATGGTGAAAGTGCATATTTTATGAGTATTAATCGTAACAAAAAAAGTGTGGCGATTAATACAAAGAACCCAGAAGGTATTTCATTGGTGAAAAGATTAATTGAGCAAGCAGATGTAGTACTTGATAATTTTAAGCCGGGAACGATGGAAAAAATCGGTCTTGGTTATGAAAATGTTCTCCGAAAAATCAATCCTAAGATTATTCACTGTGCAATTTCCGGCTATGGGCAAACCGGACCATGGTCATCACGTCCGGCATATGATGCGATTGTACAAGCCGCGGGAGGAATCATGAGTATTACGGGAAAAGGACCAGGGGAATATACTCGAGTAGGTGCTTCGATTGGCGATATTACTGCGGGGCTATATGCTGCGGTGGCAATACCGTTGGCACTAATGGCGCGCGAACAGACTGGTGAGGGGCAAAGCATTGATATTGCGATGCTTGACTGTCAGTTAGCGATTTTAGAAAATGCAATCGCACGCTATTTTGTGAAAGGGGAAGTTCCCCAGCCAGCGGGTAATCGACATCAATCGATTACGCCTTTTGAAAATTTTGTGTGTGCGGATGGCATTCATGTCATGGTAGCCGTAGGAAATGATCGATTGTGGGAGAAGTTTTTGGTAGCGGCAGGACATGAAGAGCTTCTCAAGGATGAGAGGTTTAAAACGAATCCGCAACGGACAGAGAGATATGATGAAATACGTCCGTATTTAGTGGGGATTTTTAAAGAGCATCCGGCGCAATGGTGGTATGATGCTCTGGTGGCAGTGAACGTACCTGTTACCTTTATTAATACGGTTGATCGTGTTGTGACCAATGAGCAAGTTGTAGCACGCAATATGATTATAAAGACCAATCGTGATGGTATAGGAGATTTCTATCAAGCGAACTCACCTATCAAGTCAACGCTAATGGATAGCGGATTGCGTTTTCCGGCACCGTTTTTGGGTGAACATACACAGTCGGTTCTACAAGACCGATTGGGGTTAAGTCAAGAAGAATTGACCGCACTTGACTCGTCTGGGGTAATTAAGATTCGTAGATAAGGCACAAAAGGAGCTCCTGAGGGGCTCCTTTTGTGTGTTGAAAATTTGTGTATATCCGTGCAATAAAAAAACGATGCCGAGGCATCGTAGTGTGCATCTGGAGCGGGTGAAGGGAATCGAACCCTCGTAGCCAGCTTGGAAGGCTGGAGCTCTACCATTGAGCTACACCCGCCTATAAAAATGGTCGGAGCAGCAGGATTTGAACCTGCGACCTCTTGGTCCCGAACCAAGCGCGCTACCAAACTGCGCCATGCCCCGATAGACATTATTATAGCAAACTATTTTTCTGTTGTCATCCCTTTTTTTCGATTTTTTTGCAGAAAAATGATTTTCTTCGCTGTCGGCATCAATCGGACGTCATCGGAGAAGGTAGACATGGTGGTGGCAGTGATGTGCGTATTGTCGTCGTTGTTCTGTTATAATGGGAGTAACAGTCAGCGAGAGGAGTGCAGCATGGAAAAGCGGGATTTGGTAGATGAGTATCGGATAGCGATGGCGGAGTATCTGCAGTGGCTCGGCGCGGCGTCGTCACATTATGCGCATGTGCCGCAGGTTTCGGCGGTGTTGACCGAGATGGGGCAGGACGAGATGCTGTATAAGATGATGGGACAGAAAGGATTGTACCAGTATCGGGTGCGCATGGACGAGGAAATTTATCGCGAGGTGCGTATTCGGTTTGCCGATCAGTGGGCGCGCTTGGACGCGGCGACGCGGGCGGCATTTTCCGATGAGGAGCTCGCGGAGTGGTCGAAGGTCGCGGCCGAGCTTCACGCGTGTCACGAAGCGATGATGAAGGCGGCGGATGATTGGTTTTTCCGCGAGGGGATGCGTGCCGCCAAGCCGAAAGGGTGCTTGGGGGTGACGGCGGGGGCGGTGATGCTGCCGCTGCTGGCGGCGGGCTGGTGGTTTTCCTGAGCGGAGTTCTTTGTTCTCACGGACGGGTATGCTATAATGGGTATACCTAGCAGAGGAGGTAGCGGAGATGGCAAAACACATTTTGACCTTGAACACGGTCTCGCTTCAGACGACGGCCAAACATGGCGGTTGCGGTGAATGCCAAACGTCCTGTCAGTCGGCGTGCAAGACAAGTTGCACGATCGGCAATCAGGTCTGCAAACAACGCGAACGCTGATCTGCTGAGGTCCTTTGCCGCTTCGGCAAAGGACCTTTTTGCATACGGAAATACGGAAAGGGTTGGAGTATGAGTACGGATAAGGATGCGGTACAGCCGTTGATTCACAAGTTTTATCAGGACGGGCTGTATATTGTAATGGATGTCAACAGCGGGATTGTGCATTTGACCGATGAGTTGACGTATGAGTTGCTCGATGTGTATGACGGGACGAATCGAGCGGATGCGCTGGCGTACATGGCGGAGAGGTATCCGGCGGCGGATGTGGAAACGGCGCTGGCGGAGGTGGATGAGTTAATCGAGCGGGAGTTTTTGTATGCGCCGATGGACGATTCGTTTACGGTGGCGTTGGAAGAGCGCCCGATCGTCAAGGCGCTCTGTCTGAATATCGCGCATGATTGCAACTTGCGTTGTAAGTACTGTTTCGCGGGCCAAGGCGGATACGGGAAGTGGCGGGAGTTGATGTCGTTTGACGTGGCGCGACGGGCGGTCGATTTTCTGATTGCGCACAGCGGGCCGCGGCAGCATTGCGAGATTGACTTTTTCGGCGGCGAGCCGTTGATGAATTTTCACACGGTGCAGCAGACGGTGGATTATATCCGCGCGCAGGAAAAGAAGCACGGCAAGATTTTCAAGTTGACGCTCACGACGAACGGGATGCTGCTCGATGAGAAGAAGGTGCAGTATTTCAATGACAATCACATCAGTCTGGTGTTGAGCCTGGACGGTCGGCAGGCGGTGCATGACGATATGCGCCCGGGGGTCGGCGGGGAAGGGACGTACCGGCAGATTCGGGACAATCTGGCGTATGCGGTGACGCACCGCAACGGCGAGGAGTACTACGTGCGCGGGACGTTTACGTCGAAAAATTTGGATTTTACGACGGATGTGCTGGATATGGTCGACCAGGGCTTTGACGAGCTGTCGATGGAGCCGGTGGTCGGCGAGGATGATGAGTTTGCCATTCGCAAGGAGCATTTGCCGCAGATTTTTGCGGAATATGAAAAGCTGGCGCGGGCGTACTTGGAGCGCTACCGTGAGGGGCGACCGTTTACGTTTTTCCATTTTAATATGGACTTGTATCGCGGGCCGTGTATCCAAAAGCGGTTGCGCGGGTGCGGCGCGGGGCATGAGTACATGGCGGTCGTGCCGAACGGGGATATCTATCCCTGTCACCAGTTTGTCGGGCGTGACGGCTATGTCATCGGCAATGTCAAGACGGGGCTCAAGGATATGGACAGCCCGCGGGAATTTCGGGAGAATCACGTCTTGCGCAAGGACGCATGCAAGGGGTGCTGGGCGAAGTTTTATTGCTCGGGCGGTTGCCATGCGAATAACGAGACCTTTGCGGGAGATATCCATGTCCCGTATGATGTCAGTTGCGAGATTCAAAAGAAGCGTATCGAGTGTGCGCTCATGATTCAGGCGCAGCTCGCCTTGATGGAGCGGGAAAAGGAAGCGGCGCAGGCGTAAGGCGCGGGTTTCTTTTTGCGATAGGATAATCATTTACAGAGAAGGGACGGATGACAATGAAACAACAGATGAAACGGGCATTGGCAGCGGTACTGGTCGCGGGCATGCTGGGAACGGGTACGGTTGCGACGGTCGGCGCTATCGATTTGGGCGGGTTGCTCGGCGGCGTGCTCAAGGTCGGCGGCGTCGGTTATCTGGTGGATCGGTTCTCCGGGCAGCTGGACGGCTTCATTAATACATTGCTTCGCCAGAGCGGCGCGGAAACGGCGTATGCGACCAAGGTGGTACCGATTGTCAGCATCGGCAATAAGGGGTATATCGGGGCGGCGCAAGTCGTCGGACCGCAGGCGGCCGTGGACAAGGTGGAAGCGGTGGCGCAGGTGGAGGGCAGCTTCAACGATAAATTGTTCCGGATTCGCGGCTTGGTGCCGGTCGACAGCAAGAACCCGACGAAACTCAATCGGGTCGACGGGGTCGGGGTGTCGGCTATCATTGACGTACGGATTTAAGTCGGTCGTATTCGCCCCGCCGCGGTAGGCGGTCGGGGCGATTTTCACGGATAAGGGAGACAGGTATGAAACAATGGATATGGGCGGCGGCTCTGCTGACGACGTTGGCCTGGCCGGCGGTCGCGGCGGATTTGACGGTCGCAGAAAAATCCGATGCATTGGAACGGACGCTGTACGGGCAGACGACGACGGGCGCGTTGACGACGCGGTTGAGCGAGCTGCAGTATGACGTATACGGCGGGACGTTTCGCGAGGGGGGCTTGGCGGAGCAGGTCGATACACTGTACGATGATGTCATCAAAAGCGACACGACCGAGCCGGCGTTGGCGATTCGCCTGCATACGCTGGAGTGGCAGTTGCAAAATCAAGTGACGGATCGGCCGATTGTCGAGATTGCGGGCGGTCTGGAACGGACGGTGTACGGCGTGCTCAAGACGGGGTCTCTGCGGACGCGGGTCAAAGAACTCGAAGAGACGGTATATCGGGGCAAGCATTACGAATTGAAACAGGTCGAAGTGCCGGCGGGGACGGTATTCAAGATTTCTCTGGCGCAGGATATCGGCACAAAACGCAGTCAGGAAGGTGACAGTATCCGCTTTACGGTGTCGGAGGATGTTTTTGTCGATGATGTCCTGGTCCTGCCGAAAGGGTCGGTCGGGCACGGAGAAATCACCAAGGTCAAACAGCCGAAGCGGTTCGGTCGCAACGGGGAAATCAAAATCGCTTTCAATCAGGTGTTCGGCATTGCCGACGAACCGATAGCGACCGTCTTGGGCCCGGAGGCACAGGAGCGGCTCAAACGGGAAGCGGCGGCGGTCGGCGCGTCGGCGGTCGGGGCCATGGTGCTCGGGCCGATTGGGCTGGTGGGCGGTTACTTTGTGCGCGGGACGGATGTGGATATGCCGGCGGGCACGGAGCTGTTTATTCAGGTGCAGGATACGGTGGCGGCGTACGGTGTCGCACAGGTCAGCGGTGCACCGACGTATACGACGCGGGATATCGTGATTTCGACGGCGGACGCCAAGGATAAAAAAGCGCGCCCGGCGGACGGATTGGCCGTGCTGGAAGAGAAAATCGGCAGCAAGGAGTCCGCGGTGAAGGCGGATACCCGCGAGGAAAGCGCGACGGTTGCGGAAACGAAACCGGCGGACGGCCGTAGCGACGCCACACAGGCGGTACAGGCGGCGCGTACCGAGGCGAAACAAGGCGCGGTCGACGTACAGCGTGACATCAAAGAGCGCGCGGACGACGCACGGGCGAAGGCCGCCGCCCAAGCGGAGCGTGTCAGTGCCGTCGTGACGGAAGACGAACCGGTCAAAATCGAACGGGTGGAAGCGGACGATGATGAACTGCCGGTCGTCATCGTGCGGCAGGAATCATGAACCGACGTGTGACGGTGAGCGGGTGGTTGGCGGCGGCGTTGGTGCCGGTGGCGGTATGGGCCGCGCCGGCGGCTGCCCCTTCGCCCTTGCAGATTGAGGCGGATTATCTGCGCTATGCCGGGCTGGCGGGCGATGTCGAGGCGCGTGGCGCGGTGGAAATCCGCTGGCGGGAGCATCTCGTGACGACACCTGACCTGACGGGCAACGTCCGCACGGAGCAATACCGCTTGCCGCAGGAAGGTCATTGGACGAATGCGGCGGCGGGTATCGATATGACGATGAGGGACGCCCGCTATGACGGCAAGGCAAGGCGCGTGACGCTGGCGCATGCGCAAGGCATGTACGATGCGCTCTATGTCCGCGGCGAAGAAGCGGTCTATGACGAGACGGGCGGCGGGCGGCTCGCCCGCGGGATGGTGACGACACCGTCCGCGCTGGCGCGTGTGCCGGATTATCGCATGGAGGCGCGGGATATCACGATTTCTCCGGAGGGGAAATTGGTAGCGCATGACGCATCGTTTTATATTAAAAATTGGCGCTTGGCGACGGTGGGGACGTATCGTGCCCGTGTCGGCAAAAAAAATCAGCGTCATGTGAGTTTCATGTCGTTTTTACCGCGGCCGATTTATCGCCGGTACAACGGGTTCGGCCTGCGCTTGACGCCGTCGTATCCGATCGGTGACCGCTGGGATGCCGTCTTGCAGGCGGACTGGTACGCGCGGACGGGACTGAAACCGGATATCGGGCTGCGATACAGTGCGCCGAACTGGACGGCGACGCTTCATTATGGCAAGGAAGAAAGCGTATTTAACGATGATTCCGTCTGGATGGAACGGCGGCCGGAACTCAAATGGAAGACCCGGCGGCTGTATTTCCGTGACGGTTGGTATGCGGGGGCGACGGCGAGCTGGGGACGCTGGCATGAAGATACGGTGCGCGGTACCCATGTCGGTTGGGATGTCTACGGCGGGGCCGACCCGATTCGGCTCGGCGGGAAATGGACGCTGACGCCGCAATTCGGCGTGCGCCAAGATCGCTACAGCGCCGGACGAATTACCCGCAATGATTGGTACTATCGTGTGCAGGCGGACTATGCCGCATCCGACCGCCGGTCGTGGTGGGGCGGGGTGGACGACCACCATTTGAGCGGTGTGTCGCCGTATCGGTTTGACCGCTGGGAGATTGAGCGGGCGGTCTATATCGGCACGAAGTATCAGATCGACCGACTCAACGCGGTCGGCGTCGAATGTCGCTGGGATACGGCGCACGGGACGTTACACGATGTCGATTATACGTGGTATCGGGATATGCATTCGTTTGTCGGGAAATTGACCTATCGCGCCAAGCAGGGACAGGTGCGGCTCGATGTGTGGGCAAAGGATTTTTGACGGAGGCATGATGAGAGTACTTCTCGCGGCGGCGCTACTCGTCGTCATGAGCGGCTATATGACAGGCAGTCGGGGAGCGGAGACGCTGCCCGTTTCGTCTGTGTCGACGCCGAAACCGCTACGCGCCGCGGCCCTGGCGGCACCGTGGGGGGCGGCCGTCCGATCGGCGCATACGGATGCGACGGTGCAGGACGCGGCGACAGCGGCAGCACGGGCGGGACAAGAGGCGGTCGCGGTGCCGGTTTTGCGCGGCATTTTACAACAGGGCGAGCGACGCTTGGCACTGTGGAAGACAGCAGGAGAAACGTCCGTGACGGCGTGCGGGGAAAACGTCGGCGGCTGGACGGTGGTGGCGATTGCCTCGGCGCAGGTGACACTGGTGCGGGGCACGGCGGTCGTGACGGTACCGCTGACGGAGGAAGCATGAAACGAATCGCAATGTGGGCAAGTTGCCTGTGGCTATGGGCAGGAATCGCGGTCGGTGCGGCCGCACCGATGACCGTGACGGAGCGCGGGATTGAGATGCATGTGCGGCAAGCACCGTTGCGTGATGTGCTGGTCGGCTTAGCACGGCTGTGCGGGGACAATCTGGTCATCGCGGGCGATGTGGACGGTACGGTCACGGTCGATGTGACGGGCGCGACGCCGGAAGAGGCGTTGGCGTGGACGGCGGCCGCGGGCAATGTCGTCATCGAGCGGCAGGGCAAGGCGCGCATCGTCTATGCCAAAGACGTCGCCGACCATCAGGCGCGGCGGGCGGAAGCCATTGCGCTTCGGTATGCGGATGCCGCCACGATTCGCGATAATCTGACGGCGATTTTGCCGGCGGAACGGGTCGGGCTCAACCCGGCGGCGGGCAGTGTCATCGTCTACGGGACCGGGCGGGAAATCGCGCAGGCGCGGGCGATTGTCGAGGCGCTCGATCGGGAGGTGCGGCAGGTACAGGTCGAGGTGGAAGTCGTCTCCGTTCGTCGTGAGCGGGCGAAAGAGCTCGGTGTGGATTGGGATTGGTCGGGAATATCGACGGCGACGACACCGACACCGGCCGGCTACAGCGCGCTGACCTTCGGCAAGGCATCGGGCGGAATGCCGTATACCTGGCTGGTGCGCGCCCGTCTGGACGCGCTGGTGGCCGACGGTGATGCGGAGATTTTGGCGCGGCCGAATATCATGACGCTGAACGGACATGAGGCGAGTATTCTCATCGGCAACAAAATCCCCGTCCCGGTCGAGCACGGTCGCGGCGACGATGTCGTGACGACGACGGAGTATCGCGATGCGGGGATTCGCTTGCGCTATACGCCGCATGTCGGCGCGGACGGCCGGATTACGGCGCAGATTTATGCGGAAGTCGCGACACCGTACTTGGAGCCCTCACTCAATGCGTATCGGATTGTCACGCGGGAAGCGCAGACGACCGTTTGCCTGCCCGACGGAGAGCCGCTGGTCATCGGCGGGTTGATTGACCGCGAGCAGGAGCGCACGGTGCGGCGTGTCCCCTTGCTGGCGGAGATACCGCTTTTGGGCAAGCTGTTTCGCCATACGGATGAGCGGCAGCGGGATGAGGAAGTCATGATATTCGTCACGGCGCATACGGTAGACGGCGCGGACGGGAAGGATGAGTATGAAAGAAATCAGAGTCACGGGACTGGGCAAATCATTCGGCATTGATACCGTCCTGCAAGGCATTGACCTGCGTTTGGCACCGCAGCAGCGAATCGGCTTGGTCGGGGCGAACGGTGCCGGCAAGTCGACGTTTCTCAAATGCATCTTGGGGATTCTCGAGCCGGATGAAGGTACGGTGAAGTTTGCCGACGGCGCGACGGTCGGCTACCTGCAGCAGGATATCGACTTCGGCGGGCATACGGTGCGCGAAGAAATGGAAATCGCCTGGACCGATTTGCTGACTTGCCAAGCGGAGTTGGAGCGATTGGCGGCGGCCATGCACGGCGGCCGTGCCGATGACGACACCGTCCGCCGCTACGGACAGCTGCAACAGCGGTTTGAATGGCTCGGCGGCTATGATTACGAAGCCAAGACGCGGCGGATTTTGCAGGCGCTGGGCTTTTCCGACGCGGATTGGGAGCGGCCGGCGTCGGCGTTTTCCGGCGGACAAAAGACGCGACTCAATCTCGCCAAGGCGTTGGTTCGGCAACCGGACTTTCTACTCTTGGACGAACCGACAAACCATCTCGACATCGAGATGACGGAATGGCTGGAGGAGTATTTGCGTGCGTTTCGCGGCGGGGTGCTGATGATTTCCCACGACCGCTATTTTTTGGATGCGATTGCGACCGACATCGTCGAACTGGCGCAGACGAAACTCCACTACTATCGCGGCAACTATTCGTACTATGTACGGGAAAAGGCGGCGCGGCGGGAGGCGGCGGAGCGGGCGTATGCGCAGCAGCAGGAACACATCCGCCGCGAAGAAGAATATATCCGCAAATATAAGGCCGGCATCAAAGCCAAGCAGGCGCGCGGCCGTCAATCCAAACTCAACCGCTTGGAACGCTTGGATGCGCCCGTGCATGAAACGACACTGGACTTTCACTTTCCGCGGGCGACGGGCACGGCGGACAAAGTGCTCATCGCCGAGGACCTGGCCGTACACTATGCGGAGCGCACCGTGTTTACCGATTTGTCGCTCTTGGTGCGACAAGGCGAGACCATCGGCATCATCGGGCCGAACGGCGTCGGTAAATCGACATTGCTCTCGATTTTGGCAGGCAAACGCCGCCCCGACAGCGGACGGGTGACGGTCGGTAATCGCGTCCGGCCGGGGTACTATTCCCAGGAGCATGAACGCCTGCATCCCGACTACACGGTACTCAAAGAGGTGATGTACGCCGCCGGTTGCGGGGAAGAAGAAGCGCGGCATATCCTCGGTCGCTTCTTGTTCCGCGGGGATGAGGTGTATCGTGAGATTCACCTGCTGTCGGGCGGAGAAAAAGCGCGGCTGGATTTGTTGCTCTTGCTGCTCGAAGCGCCGAATGTGATTTTGCTCGACGAACCGACGAACCATCTCGATATCGCGACGCGCGAAGTCATCGAGGACGCCCTGCGCGAATTCGGCGGGACCTACCTCGTCGTCTCGCATGACCGCTACCTGCTCGATCGGCTGGTGACACGGATGCTGTCGTTTGAGGACGGCGGCATGCGTGAGTACCACGGCAACTATACCTATTGGAAGGCGAAGCGGCGGGAACTCATCGAGACGGGCGCCTTGCAGCCGTCCACGGTCGTGGCTCCGGGAGCGGCTGTCGTACCGGATGAGGACAATGCGGTCGAAGAGGATGCGCCCCGTACGGTTGCGCCAAGGTCGCCCGCGCCCGCGCCAAGCACGCCTTCGGCGGGGGCGGCTCCTACTAAAGCGGTTCACTTCGGGGAGCGCGAGGCGAGGGATTTGGCGCGACTGGAGCAGGAAATCAGCCGCAGCGAAGCGACGATTCGCATGTATACGCAGGAGTTGAGCGCGGTGAATCCCGCCGATGCGGCGCGCTGGCAACAGTTGACAGACGCATTGGCAGCGGCGCAGCAGGAGCTGGCGACATATTACGAAAAATGGGAACGCTTGGCCGCGGCGGCGGAAGCGGCGGAAAGATAGCCGGCAGTAAAAAATGAGGAAACGACTTGACAAGGGGCGTTACCTTTGGTATAATTGTTTCAATTAATCAAAAGCGAAGAACGGGAAAAATCGTCATCATCCTTTCTCTCAGCGAGTCGACGGTCGGTGCAAGTCGACAGAAACGATGACGGGAATCATCACCCGGGAGCTGCATACGTGAATCGAGTAGCGTATGCCGCCGGTCGGCGTTACGGACGATAAGTGATAAATCAGGGTGGTACCGCGTATATTACGCCCCTGCAGGAGTATTCCTGCGGGGCGTTTTTGTTACCGTACCTCGGGCGGACAGGTCAATCACAAGAAAGGAGCACACGACAATGGGCAGCATGAACATAAACCGTATGCACAACTTCATGAACGCAGCAAACACGGCTATCGTCCGTGTCCTTTCGGGTCTCCTTATTCTTATGCTTGCCCTTCTTCTTGTGCTCAGCATTCGAATTACGGGCCTTGTTCGCGTTGTCCTTATGATTGGCGCGAACATGATGCATGAGCGGTTCGCGGTACACGGACGACGTATCATTGCCACCTGATAGGGGCGTGACAGAGTCGGGAGTGACGCGAAGCGCGACACTCTCGAATGGATGCGGTCAAGCGATCCTGCGAGAGCGGGGTCGCTTTTTTGTTAGCGGAAAACGGAGAAGAGCGATGCAGACACAGGCGAGTCGGCGATTGGACGGCGGGTAGCCGCCATACCCAATCCGCACAGCAATTACCAAGGAGTACACGTTATCATTGAGTACATAAGGAGGATATCATGAGCAGAGCAGCAGCAGTGATTCAAGAAGACGCACAATATTTCGCACCGGCGGGACGGATTCCGTATTACCCCCTGGTCATCGACCACGCGCACGGATCGACGATGGTCGACGTGGACGGCAAGGAGTACATCGACTTACTTACGAGCGCGAGCGCGCTCAATGTCGGCCACACGCCGCAACCGGTCGTGGATGCCATCATCGCGCAGGTTCGCAAGATGGTGCATTATACGCCGGCGTATATGTACCATGAGCCGTTGGTCAAGCTGGCGCATCGTCTGTGCGAGTTGTCACCGGGCGATTTCCCGAAGCGCGCGATTTTCGGGTTGACGGGGTCGGATTCCAACGATGCGTTGATTAAGTTCGCACGCGGCTACACGGGTCGGCCGAATATCGTCACCTTTGTCGGGGCGTATCACGGATCGACCTACGGGTCGATTTCGATGTCGGCCATCAGCTTGAATATGCGCCGCAAAATCGGCCCCTTGCTTCCGGGATTTCATCATATCCCGTTCCCGGACAGCTATCGCGGGATGTACGGTGCCGCTGAGCCGAACACGGTGGAAGAGTATCTTGCGCCGTTCAAGGAGATGCTCGCGACGTACTTGCCGCCGGATGAAGTGGCCTGCGTGGTCGTGGAAACCTTGCAAGGCGACGGGGGGCTGCTCGAGCCGGTGGACGGCTATTTCCGTGCACTCTACGACTTGTGTAAGGAACACGGTATCCTCTTTGCGGTCGATGATGTCCAGCAGGGACTCGGCCGGACGGGGACGTGGTGCTCGATGGAGCATTTCGGGGTGGAACCGGATTTGGTCGTGTACGGCAAATCCTTGGCGGGCGGCTTGCCGCTGTCGGCGTTGGTCGGGCGGGAAGAGATTATGACCTCGCTGGAAAAACCGGCGCATGTATTTACGACGGCGGCCAATCCGGTCTGCTGTGCGGCGGCGCTCGCGGTGCTTGATATGCTGGAAGGCGAGGACTTGCTGCGGCAGAGTACGGAAAAAGGTGCGCACGCCCGTCAGCGGATGGAAGGCTGGAAAGAGCGGTTCGCCTCGGTCGGCGACGTGCGCGGTCTGGGCTTGTCGCTCGGCGTCGATATCGTCAGCGACAAAGCGAAGAAAACGAAAGCGCCGGAAGCGGCCTTGACGATTTGCAATCGCTGCTTTGAAAAAGGCGTCGTCATGATTGCCTTCGGCGGGAGCGTATTGCGGTTCCAACCGCCGCTCGTCATCACGTATGAAGAGCTTGATCGGGCGATGGATGTCATCGAAGAGACGTTGCAAGAATGGGAAGACGGTAAATTGGCCGACTATGAAGTCGGCGGACAGGGGTGGTGAGTCACATGAGCGGACAAGTCAGTTGGAAGAATGTATTGAAATTAAGCGGAGCGTATATCGCGTATCTCATCGGGTCAGGCTTTGCGACGGGGCAGGAAGTGTTGCAGTTTTTCGTGTCGTACGGAGTGAACGGGATTTACGGCGCGGTCATCAGTACGGTACTGTTTTGCAGTCTGGGCGCGATTTTGATGATGAACGGTCATGCGTTGCAACTCAAACGGCCGGGACGGGTGTTCCGGTATTATTGCGGGGAGTACTTGGGCCGCGCGGTGGAATATTTTACGATGCTGTTTATCTTCAGTATCGTCGTCATCATGATTTCCGGCAGCGGTGCCATCACGCAAGAGTTTTTCCAAATGCCGGCGATGTGGGGCGTGCTGGGCATGGGGCTCTTGGCGATGGTGACGGTGCTGGGCGGTTTGCGCCGGATGGTGGATATCATCGGTGCCATCGGCCCTGCGATTGTGGTCTTTACGGTGGCGGTCGGGATGGTGACTTTTTTCCGTGATTTCACGGGTACGTCGGGTGTCGTCGTGACGGCGGCGGCCGAAGCGGTACAGCCGGCGGACAGCTGGTGGCAGGCGGGCGTGTTGTTCTTTTGCTACAACATGCTGGCGGGGACGGTGTTCTTCACGGAGCTCGGCGCACGGGCAAACAGCCGTAAGGAAGCGGGTATTGCCGGCTTTGCGGGCGGATTTTTCCTGATGGTGACCGTGTTCGGGATGCTGTGCGGGATGTTGGCCAACTTCAATGAAGTCATCGCCCTGCAAGTGCCGAATCTGTACCTGGGTGCCAAAATCAGTCCGTTGGTCGCGATGACGTTCTCGGTCATCATCTTGCTCGGTATCTACTCGACGACCGCACCGATGTACTGGTTAATCAAAAACGAATGCATGAAGTACGTCCCGGAAAAATGGGAAGTCGCCTTGACGGTGGCGTTGGGAGCGGTATTCATGACCGGCGGTTCGCTGCCGTTCGGCGCGTTGGTATCGTTGATCTATCCCTTTGTCGGCTATGTCGGTATCTTCATGGTCGCGGTCATCTTCGTGCGGACCCTGCTCAAGAAAAATACCGTGCCCGATGCGACGTCTTCCGTCACGGATTGAACGGAGCGGTTGGCTTTACTCCTGTAATTAGTTATAATGACAGGAGTAAGGAGGGATGACGATGAGTCTGAATCCGCGCTTGGAAAATCCGCTGACCGACAGACTGGTCACGGCGTTGCTGTCGCTGGAGACGCGGCAGGAAGCGTATGAATTATTGGAAGATTTGTGCACGGTGGCAGAGTTGCGCGACTTGAGTATGCGACTGGAGGTCGCGCGCCTCTTGGCTGCCGGCGAAAAGTATGAACGGATTGAGGCGCTGACGGGGGCGAGCTCGGCGACGATCAGTCGGGTCAAGCGTTGTCTGCGGTTCGGTGCGGACGGGTATGTGAAGATTTTGGCACGCTTGCCGGAGGTGGCCGATGAAGTGGAGTGAACGCAGTCGGGACGGCTTTAAGGCGTATGATATCCGCGGCTTGGTCCCGGTCGAAGTCGATGCCGCGCTTGCGTATCGCGTCGGGCGCGCCTATGTCGAGCAGTATCACCCGCGTGACGTCGCGGTCGGCTACGACATCCGGGAGTCTTCCCCCGTATTGGCACAGGCGGTCACGGAAGGACTGCTGGACGGCGGGGCGAATGTCCGCAATATCGGCGTCTGCGGGACGGAGATGGTGTACTATGCGACCTTCCGCTACGGGCTGGACGGCGGGATTATGGTGACGGCCAGTCACAATCCGGTCGATTACAACGGGCTCAAGCTCGTACGCGAAGAGGGGATACCCATCAGTGCGGACACGGGACTCAAGGACATCGAGGCGCGCGTCTTTGCCGATCGCGATTTTCCGACGCCGACGACGCGGGGACAGGTGACGCCGCTCGATATACAGCATGACTACATCGATTCGCTGTTGGCCTATGTGAAGCCCGACACGATTGCGCCGCTCAAGGCGGTGGTCAATGCGGGCAACGGCGGTGCGGGGATTGCGTTCCGGTCGTTGCAAAGACAATTGCCGCTACAGTGGACGGAGCTGTACATGGACGCGGATGCGACTTTCCCGCACGGCGTACCCAACCCGATGCTCGCGGAAAATCGCGAGGTCACCATCCGCGCGGTCAAAGAGACCGGGGCGGATATCGGTATCGCTTGGGACGGTGATTTTGACCGTTGCTTTTTCATCGACGAGCAGGGCACATTTCTCGAAGGGTACTATGTGCTGGGACTCTTGGCGCGGTACTTTTTGGAGCGGCATCCCGGGGAGAAAATCATCCACGATCCGCGGCTGTATTGGAATACGCAGGCGATTTGCGCCGCGTACGGCGGTATCCCCGTCGAATCAAAGGGCGGCCATGCCTTTATGAAAGAGACGATGCGCCGCGTGGACGGTCTGTACGGGGCGGAAATGAGCGCGCATCATTTCTTCCGCGATTTCTCCTATTGCGACAGCGGGATGATTCCGTGGCTCATCGTGGTGCAAATCATGTCGGACACGGGGCTGCCGCTGTCCGAGATGGTCGCCGAGATGGCGCGGGCATATCCGTGCAGCGGTGAAATCAATCGACAGGTGACTTCGACGGCGCAGGTCTTGGCGGCGGTAGAAGACGCGTATGCCGGGCAGGCGCGCGAGGTCAAGCATCTGGACGGTGTGAGTATGGATTTCGGCGATTGGCGGTTCAACTTGCGCGGGTCCAATACCGAGCCGCTGGTGCGGTTCAATCTCGAGACGCGCGGCGATGCGGCGCTGATGGCGGCCAAGCGCGACGAAGTGCTGGCCGTGGTCGCCCCCTTTGTGACGGGGGCGTGACGGCAGATACAGGCAGTGTAAAACGGCGACAACTGAAGGGTTGTCGCCGTTTTTGCGGTGTCAATAGCGTAATTGTTTGTCGATGACGTACTCGAGCGGTTCGCCCGCCTCAAAGAGGGTGAGGTTGCGGTCCAGCTGGTGCAGGACGCGCGTGAAAAATCCGTGTGAGCTGGCGGCGCTGTGACCGGTGATGATGACTCGCGCCATGTCCCAGAGCGGTGAATCCGCCGCGAGCGGCTCACGGGCGACGACATCGAGACCCGCGCCGCCGATGTGACCGTCGGCGAGGGCGCGGATGAGGGCGGGCTCGTCAACTTGCGAGCCGCGACCGATATTGATAAAGGTTGCACCGGGTTTCATCGCGGCAAAGGCGTGTTCGTCAAAGTAGCCGTCCGTGTCGGGTGTGCCCGGCAGGGCGCAGACCACATAGTCGGCGCGACCGAGTGCCGCCGCAAGGTCACCGCCCGCGATGACTTCGTCGGCGAGCGGTTCCTGTGTCGGCCGATGCTTGGCTGCGATGATATGCATGCCGAAGGCGCGGGCGCGCACCGCGACGGACTTGCCGATGCGGCCGAAGCCGACGATGAGCATGGTCTGTCCGTCCAGCGGTTGAAACGCCAGCCGCTGCCACTCATGCCGGTCTTGCGCGCGAATCGCCGCGGGGAGCTCGTGCGCCAAGGCCAAGGCCATCGCCATGACCCGTTCGGCGACGGGGTGGTCGTGGACGCCGCCGGAGTTGGTGACGATGATATCACTGTTGACGACGGCGGGCGGGAGCAGCTGCTCGACCCCCGCGCTGAGTGAATGCAGCCAGCGTACATGCGGGGCGGCCGCCAGCAGCGCCGTCGGGTCGGTAAATCCCCACAGTGCGATGATATCGGTTTCCGCCAGATGCGGCAGGGCGCTCGCCGCGTCGGGGTACGCCGTGATGGTCGTGTGCGGATGCCGCGCTTGCAGGGCGCTCAGTTGCTCGGGTTTGACGCGATTTAAAATCGCCAATTGATGTGTCATTTTCCACCTCCTGATATTCTTACCGTTATTATACGTGATTTGCGGCGGCCGTGCGCCGCGACGGAAAAAGTTTTCACGGAAATTGGCGGCGGCGGTGTTTTTCCGTGCGGAAGTTTGCTATAATGGAAGTAATCGGAAGACGGGAGAGGGGGTAACGGAAATGAAAAAAATACTCGGTCTGACATTGGGATTGAGCGCGATGGCGATGGCCGCGCTGGCGGCACCGGTGACCTATGTGCCGGAAGGCGGCACGCATGTCGGCTACGGTTACAACGGCGCCCGGGACGGCGCGCACGCGCTGTATGCGGAGCACAGTGTTGCCAATCAGGTAGTCGTCGGCGTGGAATATCGCAAATTGATTCACGAAGGAAGCGAACTCGATGTTTACGGTAAGTATCGCTTGAACAACAATGTGTATGTCACCGTCGGCAATCGCGACATCGATCAGGTCGGTCACAAGTTTTATGCCGGAGTCGAAGGGATGACGTACCTGTCGGACAAGTTTGACGGCTATGCGAGCTTCAAGTACAGCAGCGCGGAAAAGGAATACAAAGTCGGCGCGCTGTACGATTTGAACCCGCAATTTGATTTGGACGTCAACTATACGTATCAGGATCGGGATAAGACGGTAGACCGCAAAGGGGTCGGCGTCGGACTCAATTATCGTTTTTGACGGAGAAAAACCTGCTTACGGGCAGGTTTTTTTGGTGTCCGGATTTAGGATTTGGTGCCGATTGTGCTACAATAAAACTGATTGACAAGGAGGATTGGGTGGATGGCGTATTTGATTGCGTTTGCGATGGCGTTGGTAGTGACGTATGCGGTCACACCGTCGGTCAAAAAATTGGCGGTGCGTGTCGGTGCGATGGACAACCCCAATGCGCGCAAGGTGCATCATGAAGTGATTCCGCGCTTGGGCGGGTTGGGGATTTACCTCGGCTTTATGGCGGCGGTGCTCTACAGTCTGCCGTTGACGCAGGATGTCGTCGGCCTGTTGGCAGGCGCGACCGTCATCATCATGGTGGGTGTCTGGGACGATATTTGCCAAATCCCTGCCAAAGTCAAATTGGCGGGACAGGTCGTCGCGGCCTCGATATTGGTGGCGTTCGGCGTGCAAATGGAATGGCTGATGAATCCGTTCGGGGATCAGTATATCTATCTCAGCAATTTGATTTCCGTGCCGTTGACGATTTTGTGGGTGGTCGGATTTACCAATATGGTCAATTTGATTGACGGCCTGGACGGTCTGGCGGCGGGGGTATCCTCGATTGCGGCGGTGTCGGTGGCCTTGATTGCCTACCAGATGGGGCAAGAGGCGAGCGCGCTGATTACGGTCGCGATGGCGGGCGCGGCGCTCGGCTTTTTGCAGTACAATTTCAATCCGGCGCGGATTTTTATGGGCGACACGGGCAGTATGTTTCTCGGGTACGTCTTGGCGGCGGTATCGATTATGGGCGTGATGAAGACCGCGGCGACCGTGGCGCTTGTCGTGCCGGTCATTGCGCTGGGCTTGCCGATTATGGACACGGCGCTGGCGATTGTGCGCCGCTATTTGCGCGGGGTGCCGATTTTCTCGCCGGACCGCGGGCATTTGCATCACCGCTTGCTGGACAAAGGCTTGTCGCAAAAGCAAGTGGTGCTGTTGATGTATGCGATTACGGCGTTTTTGGGTATGATTTCGCTGGTGGTCGTGCATTTGAACTTGGTGCTCGGCGGGTTGATTGTGGCGGCGCTGGTCGTGGTCGGGCTGTGCTGGGCGCGCAATCTGGGCGTCGTGTTGGCGCCGTCGACGCCGGAGCGTAAATCGTAGAAAGGGTGGACACCATGCCAATTCGGGTGATGACGGTATTCGGGACACGTCCCGAAGCGATTAAGATGGCCCCGGTCGTGTGGCAGCTCAAAGCGCGGCCGGAGTTTGACGTGAAGGTAGTCGTGACGGCACAGCATCGGGAGATGCTCGATCAGGTGCTGACGCTGTTCGCCATTCGACCAGACTATGATTTGAATATTATGGCGGCGGGGCAGACATTGTACGATGTGACGGCCAAAGCGCTGCTCGGGTTGCGTGACGTGTTGCGAGAGGAATGTCCTGACACGGTATTGGTACACGGCGATACGACGACGACTTTTGTCGGCGCACTCGCCGCGTTTTATGAACAAATCGATGTCGGCCATGTCGAGGCGGGACTGCGGACGGGGAATATCTATTCGCCCTTTCCCGAGGAGATGAATCGCCGCTTGACGGGGACGATTGCCCGCTGGCACTTTGCGCCGACACCGACGGCGGCGGCGAATTTGCGTGCGGAAGGGGTCGCGGCGGAGCGGATTTTCATCACGGGCAATACCGTCATCGACGCATTGCAGACGGCGGTGGACGCGGATACGGCGCCGGCATTGTGGGCGGACGGTCTTGCGGATGACGATCGGGTCGTGCTGGTGACGACGCACCGGCGGGAAAATCTCGGCGAACCGATGCGGCATATCTATCGGGCGCTTCGGCGACTGGTCACGGAGGTGCCGCAGACGCATATCGTATTCCCCGTCCATAAGAATCCGGCAGTGCGCCGCGTCGTGCATGAAGAATTGGGCGCAATCCCGCAGGTGCATTTGATTGAGCCGCTCGACTATTCTCCCTTTGCCAAGCTGATGGCGCGTTCGACGCTGGTTCTGACCGATTCCGGCGGGATTCAGGAAGAAGCGCCGGGACTGGGGAAACCCGTGCTGGTCCTGCGCGACACGACCGAACGGCCGGAGGCGGTCGCCGCGGGGACGGTGGCGCTCGTCGGCACGGACGAGGAGCGCGTCTATGCGGCGGCGCACCGCTTGCTGACGGATGCGGCGGCATACCGGCAGATGGCGGAAGCGGTCAATCCGTACGGCGACGGCACGGCCGCGCGTCGGATTGTCGACGCGCTGGCGTATATCTACGGGAAAACGGGAGAAAAACCCGCCGATTGGATAGCCAATCAGCCGTAATTGTGATAAAATGAAACGGGTTATGTGAGCGGTCTCCGCTATCGGTGGAGGAGGTGCGCAGTGAAAACGGAAAAACAGGATTGGCTGCGCGCAGTCGGCATTGCCGCGGGCGCCGGCATGACCTTGCTGTGTACGATTGTGCTGGGGGTATACGCCGGACATCAACTCGACGTCGCGGCCGGCTGGTCCCCGTGGGGGACGATGGCGGGCGGTCTGGGCGGCGGAGTGTCCGGATTATGGATACTGATTCGCGATTTGGTGGGCAAATGACACGCTGGAGCTATGTGATAGCGTGGGCGCGCCGCATGTTGCGCCTGCAGGCGATTGTGGCCGTACTCGTGGCCGCCGCGCTCTGGACTCTGGGCTACGGACACTGGAGCGGCGGTTGGCTGCTCGGATCGGCGTTCAACTTGCTGTATCTCGCGTACTTGGTACTGCTCATCGCGGCCCGAGCGGGCGAGGAGGCGACGACACTGACACGCCGCTTGGCGGTGGTGGCGTCCTTGCGATTGTGGGTGGCGGTCGTCTTTTTGACGGTCGTGCTGAAAACGGGCGCGGCGCATTTCGGAGCGACGGTTTGCGGCTTGTTGTCGTTCAAACTCATTTTGTTTTTGGAAGTGGGCTTGCAACGGCGTTAAGCATATATATTCTACCTATGTCCTGACGGGAGGAGGTGAAGCTATGCATCTACATACAGGTACACATGACGTACAATATATCTTGGGTATGGCAGTCAATATGGATACGATTTACATGACGTGGATTACCGCGGCCTTGGTCTTTATCCTGATTCGGCTGGCGGTCGCCAAACCGGCACTGGTGCCGGGAGGCGTGCAAAACGCGGTAGAAATGATTGTCGAGACCCTGTGCGATCAGTTCCGCGGCACATTGGGACCGGACTATCGGAAAGCGGTATACATGCTGCTGACGCTATTTTTCTTTATTTTTGTCGGCAACGAAATGGGATTACTACCGACGCCGCATCTGCTGGTGTCACCGACCAATGACCTCAATACGACATTAGGGATGGCCATCGGCGCGTCCTTGATTACGCACATATTGTATGTACGCAATCGGGGAGTCGGCGATTATGTGAAACACTGGTTTCAGCCGTTCGCGCCCTTCGTGATTATCAACATCATTGAAGAAATCGCCAAGCCGTTGACATTGGCGATGCGTCTATTCGGCAACATTTTGGCGGGCGAAATTCTGTTAGAGGTCTTGCAGAACCTCGCGCCCTTCGGTGTACCTATCATCTGGCTGGTGTTCTCGTTGGCCATCGGTTTGATTCAGGCCTTTATCTTTACCATTTTGGTAACGGCGTACTTGGGTGGTGCCATCGGTGAGGGCGGCCACTAAAATGGAACGGCACAGTGTGCCACGGTAAGACAGGTAAGGACAACTATCAAAAAATATGTAACATCCCAAGGAGGAAATTATCATGGAATCAACGGCATTAGTATTGGCGGTATCGGCATTTTCGGCGGCATTAATTGCAGGTTTGGCATCAATTGCTGCCGCATTCAGCGATGCGAAAGCGGCCTCGACGGCATTGGACGCAATGGCGCGTCAACCGGAAATGAGCCAAAAACTCTTGGTCAACCTCTTGATCAGCATCGGCTTGATCGAATCGATTCCGATTATCGCGTCGGTTATCGCGATTGTATTGGTATTTGCGAACCCGCTGGTAGACCTGCTGAAATAATTGAGTGTAGTTTAGTGAGGAGGGAATCTCATTGGTTGAGATCAACGGTACTTTAATTTTTCAAATCCTCAACTTTATTATCCTCATTGCCATTTTGGGTAAATTCGGCTTTGCGCCGCTCATGAATACACTCGACGCCCGTCGCGAACGCATTCGCAACGACCTCGAAGGGGCGGAGCAGGCACGCCGACATGCGGAAGAGCTGAAAGCACAGTACGAAGCGCAGTTGCAAGACGCGCGGGTACAGGCGCAGGACATCGTCAAGCAGGCGATTGCGGAGGCGGAACGCCAGACGCAGGCGCAGCTCGATGCCGTTCGTGCGGAAATCGACCGCAAAAAAGAAATCGCGGAACGCCAACTGGCGGAAGAACGCGAAGCTTTGGTCAAAGAATTGCGCGCCGACGTGGTGGATATGTCAATGGCGGTCGCCTCGCAATTGCTCAAGCAGAATTTGGATGCGGATATGAATCGGAAGTTGATTGCGGAGTGCATTGATAAGTTGGATAAACGGCAAGTAGGTCGATGATATGAAGAGAAACCGGGAGCTTGCCAAAAAATATGCCGGTGCGCTGATTGCGATTGCAACCGAAGCGAATCGGCTGGAAGAAGTTGAGACGCAACTCGTGCAAGTGCGAAGCGCGATACGGGAAAATCGGGAACTGTCCGGATTTTTGTATCATCCGTTGCTGGCACGGGAAGCGAAAAAAGAAGTCGTAGAAAAACTGTTTGCGGATACTGTCGATCCGCTGGTCGTACGTTTCTTGGCGGTGGTCATCGACCGCGGCCGGATTGATTTGCTGGAAGAAATCGTGGAGATGTACGTACTGGGCTCGCAGGCGGCACGCAACGTGCAAGAGGCCGTCGTGCGGACAGCGATTGCGCTGACGGATGAAGAAGAACGCGACCTGATTGCACGGCTGAATGAAGCGACGGGCAAATCGGTCTATCTGACGACAACCGTAGATCCTTCGATACTGGGCGGCATGATTGTCACAATCGGCGACCGCATGATCGACGGATCGATGACCCGGCAGCTGCAGGAAATGAAAGCGACTCTACTGAAACAAGATGCTAACGAATTGAGGTGACACACGGAATGAAAATCAAACCGGATGAAATTACATCGGTGATTAAGCAACAAATCGAGAATTACCAAGCAGACCTCAATGTCGACGAAGTAGGTTCGGTCCTGGAAGTCGGGGACGGTATCGCCCACATTTACGGTCTGGAAAAATGTATGGCCGGCGAATTGCTCGAACTGCCGCACGGCGTGTTCGGCATGGCGCTGAACTTGGAAGAATCCAATGTCGGTGCCGTTTTGCTCGGTAATGCGGAATATATCAAAGAAGGCGACACGGTCAAACGGACCGGTCGCGTCATGCAGGTACCGGTCGGCGAAGGCATGATCGGTCGTGTCGTCAACGCGTTGGGGCAACCCATCGACGGCAAAGGCGACATCAAGACGGAAGCGTATCGTCGTGTGGAATTCCCGGCACCGGGGATTGCCGATCGTCAATCCGTCAACGAACCGCTGCAGACGGGTATCAAATCGATTGACTCGATGGTACCGATTGGCCGCGGCCAGCGTGAACTCATCATCGGTGACCGCAGCACGGGGAAAACCGCCGTGGCCATCGATACCATTTTGAACCAAAAAGGACAGGACGTCATCTGTATCTATGTCTCCATCGGGCAGAAAAACTCGACGGTCGCTCGTCTGGTCGACAAGCTGACCGAAGCGGGTGCCATGGACTACACGATTGTCGTTCATGCCGGCGCATCGGAAGGTTCGCCGATGCAGTACATCGCACCGTATGCCGGTGTCGCGATGGCGGAACATTTTATGTACCAGGGCAAAGCGGTATTGTGCGTCTATGACGACTTGTCGAAACACGCGGTCGCCTATCGTGCGATGTCCTTGCTGTTGCGTCGTCCGCCGGGACGTGAAGCGTATCCGGGCGACGTCTTCTACTTACATTCCCGTTTGCTCGAACGGGCGGCCAAACTCTCGCCGGAACTCGGCGGCGGTTCGATTACGGCGTTGCCGATTATCGAAACCTTGGCCGGCGACGTCGGCGCCTACATCCCGACGAACGTCATTTCCATCACCGACGGGCAGATTTTCCTCGAAACCGAGCTCTTCTACTCGGGGGTGCGTCCGGCGATTAACGTCGGTCTGTCGGTATCCCGTGTCGGCGGCAGCGCGCAGATTAAGGCGATGAAACAGGTCGCCGGATCGCTGCGTCTGGACTTGGCGCAGTTCCGCGAATTGGCGGCATTTGCGCAATTCGGTTCGGACCTCGACGCGGCGACCAAAGCCCAAATCGACCGCGGGCAACGTTTGACCGAAGTCCTGAAACAGCCGCAATACACACCGTATGCGGTCGAAGACCAGGTGCAGGTCATCTTTGCGGCGATCAACGGCTTCCTGGACGATCTGGAAGTGGACGAAGTGGTTCCGTTTGAACATGAACTGCTCAATTTCATGCATACGGCGCATCCGGAAATCGGTCGGGCGATTCGCGAAGCGAAAAAACTCGAAGAAGATACGGAAACGCAGCTCAGAGCAGCCATTGATGAATTTAAGGCACGGTTTAAGGCGGCAAGAAATCAAGCGGTAGTGGGGTGATCATAGATGGCGAACACACGCGAAATTAAACGCAGAATTCGAAGTGTAACCAATATCCAGCAGATCACCAAGACCATGAAAATGGTGGCCGCCGCCCGCCTGCGTCGAGCCGAAGAAAAGGCACTGGGGACGCGTCCCTATGCCGATAAAATTCAGCAAGTATTGCGTCATATCGTCGCCTCCGACATCGGACTGCAGAGTCCGCTGCTGGAAGAACGACCGGTGACGCGTACGGCGTATGTCGTCGTCGGGGCGGACAAAGGTCTGGCCGGCGGCTATACGTCAAACTTGATGAAAAAAACCATGGACGTGTTACGCGGTCAGACGGCCGAGCAGTTTTCACTGCTGACCATCGGCCGTAAACCGTATGAATATCTCACACATCGCGATTATACCGTCGGCGCACACTATGTCGGATTTTCCGACCGCCCGACGTATAACCACGCCAAAGAAGTCGCCCGTGTCGTCGCGGAGCAATTTGTTGCGGGGGAAGTCGATGAAGTCGTATTGGTTTATACGCACTTCTACTCGGCCTTGCGCCAAAAACCGACGACCCGGCGTCTCTTGCCGATTCAGGAGGAGGCGGACGACAGCGCGGCACCGGCGGCGGATGTACGGTATCGGTTCTTGCCGAATGTACAGGATGTGTTTGAACGGCTCTTGCCGCAATACCTGGAAATCGTGATTTACAATGCGATGCTCCAGGCCGCGGCGAGTGAACTCGGTTCGCGGATGGCGGCGATGACCAGCGCGACCGACAACGCGTCCGACCTCATTGATGATCTGACACTGCATTACAACAAAGCGCGGCAAGCGGCAATTACGAGTGAAATCACCGAAATTGTCGGCGGCGCCAATGCACTGGAATAATAGTGGAAATAAGGAGGAGAGACCTCTTCATGAGCAATCAACAAGAAGGAAAAGTCATACAGGTCATCGGGGCCGTAGTCGACGTTGCCTTCAGTGCCGACCAAGAGTTGCCGGCCATCTTCAACGCGATTGAAATTGAAGATGCGACAGGCGACGTTCCGGTACGTCTTATTGCGGAAGTGGCGCAGCATCTCGGTGACGGGGTAGTACGCTGTATCGCGATGAGCTCGACGGACGGACTGACGCGCGGCACGAAAGCGGTCGATACCGGTCGTCCTATCGCCGTACCGGTCGGTCAGGGCACATTGGGACGTATCTTCAACGTACTCGGTGAAACGGTAGACAAAGTAGACGAAGAAGTAAAAGCGGATGATTACTGGCCGATTCATCGTCCGGCACCGGAGTTCAAAGACCAGTCTCCCAGTACCGACATTCTGGAAACGGGGATCAAGGTCGTTGACCTCATCGCGCCGTACGTCAAAGGCGGTAAAATCGGTCTGTTCGGCGGCGCCGGCGTCGGCAAAACCGTATTGATTATGGAATTGATTCACAACGTTGCGACGGAACACGGCGGCTACTCGGTATTCTCGGGCGTCGGCGAACGTACCCGTGAAGGTAACGACTTGTGGAACGAAATGAAAGAATCGGGCGTTATCAGCAAGGCGGCGCTCGTGTACGGCCAGATGAACGAACCGCCGGGAGCGCGTATGCGCGTCGGCCTGACGGGGCTCACGATTGCGGAATATTTCCGTGACAAAGAACACCAGGACGTATTGCTCTTTATCGACAATATTTTCCGTTTCGTACAGGCCGGTTCCGAAGTATCGGCGTTGCTCGGTCGTATGCCGTCCGCCGTCGGGTACCAGCCGACGTTGGCGACGGATATCGGCGAGCTGCAGGAACGGATTACCTCGACCAAAGACGGTTCCATCACGTCCGTACAGGCGGTCTATGTACCGGCCGACGACTTGACGGACCCGGCGCCGGCGGGCGTATTTACGCACTTGGATGCGACGACGGTGCTCTCGCGTGCCATCTCCGAGTTGGGGATTTATCCGGCGGTTGACCCGCTCGATTCCACCAGCCGGATTTTGGACCCGCTCATCTTGGGCGAAGAACATTACCAAGTGGCGCGCGGCGTACAGGAAATCCTGCAACGCTACAAAGAATTGCAAGACATCATCGCCATCCTCGGGATGGAAGAGTTGTCCGATGACGACCGCTTGATCGTTGCCCGGGCACGTAAAATCCAGCGTTTCCTCAGTCAGCCGTTCCATGTCGCGGAAGTATTTACCGGCTCGCCCGGCAAGTACGTCGCGCTCAAGGACACGATTCGCGGATTCAAAGAAATCCTCGAAGGGAAACATGATGATTTGCCGGAAGGCGCATTTTACATGGTAGGTACGATTGAAGAGGCAATTGAAAAAGCGGAATCGATGAAAGGGGAATAGTCTATGTCTACGAACCTGACATCCCTCCAAGTGAACATCATCACGCCGGACGGCACGTCCTATCAACAGGACGATGTCGAGTTGGTCGTGGGACGGGCATTGGACGGTGAATTCGGCATCATGAAAGGCCACGAGCCGATGGTAGCGGCACTGCAGATTTGGCCGGTTCGTGTCAAGACGGCGGCCGGCGAAGATATGGTGGCGGTATTCGGCGGTTTTCTCGAAGTCAAAGATAATGTCGTGACGATTATTTCGCAAAACGCGGAGACGGCCGACTATATCGACATCGAACGCGCTATGCGCGCACGCGAACGCGCGTTGGCACGGATTGAAAAACCGACGCCGGACATCGACTTGCTGCGGGCGGAACGGGCATTGCAACGCGCGCTCATTCGTCTGCAAGTGGGCAATCGCGACTAATCGTACAACAAACACGCTCTCGTTGAGGGCGTGTTTTTGTATGCGCAAGAACGGCGAGGATACCCGGGGGGTGTACGATACGTTATCGATAACAGCGGCGGCAGTGTGTCCATATGTGCCGCTATCGATGGTATCGAGCATAGAGACGTCGGCGTATCCGTGCGTGCGGCGATGCGCTGCGGCGGGCGGCAATGCGCAGGGGCGCGCGTTGTATTTCCCCTTTGATTAGTGTAGAATAGGGGTGTTACAGTCCGCGCAAGCGGTGACGAAGATAAGGAGACGACCGGTTATGAAACGATACGGAATACTCATTACGATAGCGGCGTTGTTGCTGCTGGCGGTCGGTTGCACGACCGACGAGACATCGACTCCGCCGGCTGCCGCACCGGCCCCTGCGGTACAGACGGAGCGGGCGGACGGGGTGTCGGTCTTGATGTACCATATGATTGCCGATATTCCGGGCAATGATGCCGTCTTGCGGGAAGATCTATTTCGTGAGCAGATGCAGTATCTGAAGGACAACGGATATCATCCGATTACCATGGCACAGCTGGAGGCGTATATTGACCATGATGAGCCGCTGCCGCCGAAGCCGGTCTGCATTACGTTTGATGACGGCTATCCGGATACCTATACGATTGTGTATCCGATACTCAAGGAATACGGCTTCCCGTGGACGCTGTTTATGATCGGCGGGATGACCGACCAACCGAATCGGCCGACATTGGCGCAGCTCAAAGAAATGCGCGACAACGGTGTGACCATTGCGAACCATACGTGGACGCATGCGGAGTTGCCGTATGAGAGCGAAGAACGCCAGCGCGAGGAAATCAGCCGGACGCAGGCGTGGCTCAAGGACGAATTGGGCATCGACAATCGCTACTTTGCGTATCCGGTCGGGCTGTATGATGATACGGTCAAGCAGGTCCTGCGCGACAACGGCATCACGGTCGCGGTGACGATGAATCCGGGACGGGTACGGCCGGGCGATGAGAAGCTCGAAGTCAAACGGATTTGGATTGGTGATCGGGTGGATTTGGAGCATTTTGCCGATCGGTTGACCCACGATCACTATCGGTCGTTGTGAGGTGACCATGAAACACGGATGGCAACGTACGGTACTGAAATGGCTGGCGGTGACGTTGATTTTCGGGATTTTGACGTCGCCGATTGTGGTCTTGTTCGGTCCGTTTGTCAATTTGAAACAAGCGGTGGTGGGGGCGATTTTGCGTTCCCGTCATCCGCAGTATATTACCTGGTTGTTTGACCGGGAGGATTTGGATCGTATCTTGGGGCGGATGGATCAGGCACCCGAGCAAAATATTTTCACCTTTGCCGCGCGCGAGGATAAGACGCTGACTTTGCACAAAATCGAGTCGGAGCGGTTTGTCGGGTATATTTTGGAGATTCCCGACCCGCGTCGGATTCAGGTCGCGACGGCGGCGGATATCAACGAAAAAGGCGACACGACGAGTAATATCGCCCGCAACAACGACGCGGTGGCGGCGATTAACGGCGGCGGCTTTTACGATCCGAACGGTACGGGGACGGGACGCTTGCCCTACGGATTTATCATGCATCAGGGCGAGTACTTGCTGGGCAAGGATGTCGATGATGTAGAGGAAGTCGATTTCATCGGCTTTACCGAGGCAGGCAATTTGATTGCCGGTACGTATAACAAGGCGGAATTGCGCCGATTGGGGGCGCGTGAGGGGTTGACGTTCGGTCCGCCGCTCATTGTCAACGGGATGAAGATGATTACCGACGGTGACGGCGGCTGGGGCATCGGCCCGCGGACGGCCATCGGGCAGCGGCGCGACGGCACGGTACTGTTTGTCGTGGTGGACGGCCGGCAAATCGGCTATTCCATCGGGGCGACGCTGGCCGATTTGCAAAATATCATGTACGAGCAGGGCGCGTATATCGCCGCCAACTTGGACGGCGGCTCGAGTTCGACGCTGTACCTGAACGGCAAGGTCGTCAACAAGCCGGCGGACTTGCTCGGCGAGCGGATGATTCCGACGGCGTTTATCGTGAAATAGGAGGGCGGCATGAAACGACATACATCTACATGGCTGCTCTGCTTTGTGGCGGGGATTGCCTTGCAAGGGGCGGTCTACTGGTACTTGGACAGTGTCAAATTTGCCCCCGATTCGGATTTTTATGTGACGGGAACGCAGGGCGAGGAATCCGTGACGCCGGCCGAGGAGATGTTCGGCGAGGTGACGGGCACGGGCACGCGCTACTATTCGTACAACCGCGAGTACATGGCGATGGTGACGCCGACCGCGGTGACGATTTATCACAGTCAGGACAAAAGCGACGTCCAAAAAATCGACCTCAAAGGACGCGAGGTGTCGTTTTTTGAGTGGCTCCCGGATCGCAACTTGGTGCTGATGGCACTCTATGACCCCGATGCGCGCGGGACGGACGATATCATCATCGCCCAGTACAATCCGCTCAGTCCGGAGCATGAGCTGGATACGCCGATTGAAGGGGTGCCGGCCGGCGCGAAGGTGACGGCGATGGCGTATTCGACGGCGACGAACGCGGTCTATATGAAGGTCAAAGTCGGCGAGGAGCGGTATCGTATTTATCGGACGGATGCGAACTACGACACGCGGCGCATCTATGTCCAAGCGGAAAATATCGGTCATATCGACGTGTATTACGACCGGGACGTGTTCTTCTATGACGATGCCGACGAAGGGGTCATGTACACCTTTAACGGCAGTGACAGCAGTTGGCGTACGATTTCCCCGCCGGGCTTCTTCCGGCTGATCGGCGTCGATCGCGATAAACAGATTTACGCGGTGCGGTTGGGCAAGAATAAACAAGTGGAAGAAATGTATATCGGTAAGTTGGGGGTCGGGTTTGAGTCGGTAGCCAAGGTCACGACACCGCTGACCGTCGAGCAAGTGACGCCCGTGTTGATTCGTGAACGGGCGGCGCAGCCCGTGGAGAATGCCCCCCGAAAGGAGTAGGCGATGGCGGGAAAACGCAAAATTCCGAAAAATCTAAGTGATCGCGAGATGATGACGGCGGCGGCACGGAGCGCGCCGGCGGCCGCTCGCGAGACGGCGCAGGCACAGGCGCAGACGCCGACCGCGCGGGAGGAGTTTTATCGCGGCTTTTTGCCAGAAAAGACGGCACAACGTATCGGCGAGCTGCTTTTGGCGGTCAAGATGGAGTACTATCGGGACGAGATTGTCGATTTCGGTATCGAGGTCCGCAAGGACGGGCGCAATATCGTCTTGGTCACGGTCCCGAAGAAAACGCAGGAACGCATTTGAATAGGGCCAATAAAAAGAGCGCGCGGCGCTCTTTTTTGTGGGCGGGTTTATTGTAGGTGTGCAGTGAAAAATAAAGAAAAAAGGCATAAATAAACGAAAGAAGAAGAGAATAGAAGAGAAGAGAGCACTCAACGGCGTAATCTCAGTGAAAAAGTAACTAAAAAAATGAAATATTCCGTCTGAAAGGGTTGCATTTGCATGACGGTTGATTTATACTGTAGCTAATCCGAAAGGGAGTAGTGAGGATCGGCAACGTCCTCGGTTGGTTGAGTCTAGCAATAGGCATCGAATAATATAGGAGGAATGCTACAATGGGTACATTAATTGTCATGGCTCTGAACTACTTCGGTATTCATTTGTGAGAAGCCAAAGGTCGCAACGGCGACCTTTTTTTGTGTATACGGAAACGGAGGCATCATGGACGAACGGTTGATTGTGGCGCTCGATGTGCCGACTTTGCCGCAGGCGCAGGAGATGACGGAGCGTCTGGGCGACGCGGTTTCGTTTTATAAAGTCGGCATGGAGCTGTACTATCGGGCGGGGGCGGCGGCGATTGCGATGCTGGCCGCGCGCGAGAAGCGGATTTTTTTGGATTTGAAATTGTATGACATTCCGAATACGGTCGCTCGCAGTGTGCGGGTGTTGACGGAGTCGGGGGTGGATTTGCTGACGATTCATGCCCAGGGCGGTCGGGCCATGATAGCGGCGGCACGTGAGGCGGCGGAGGAGGCCGCGGCGGCGTGCGGCAGACCGCGCCCGAAGCTCTTGGCGGTGACCTGCTTGACGAGTTTTGATGCAGCGACATGGGATGAGGTCGCAGGTCCCGTACCGATTGCGGAGCGGGCGGTGCGGCTGGCCGAGGTGGCACGTGCGGCCGGTGCGGACGGTGTGATTGCTTCGCCCGAAGAAGCGGCGGCGATACGGCGCATGGCGGGAGATGATTTTCTCATCGTGACACCGGGGATTCGACCGACGGGGGCAAGTCGGGGTGACCAGCAGCGGGTCGCGACGCCGCGGGCGGCATTGGCCGCGGGGGCGACGCACTTGGTCATCGGGCGGCCGATTACCGAGGCGGACAATCCGCGGGCGGCGGCGTTGGCGATTGTACGGGAAATGGAGGAATGATGATGACGGAAGCGGAAATGAGTGCATTGTTGCGGGAGACGGGCGCGATGCTCGACGGGCATTTTCTTTTGACGTCGGGCTTGCACAGTCCGATGTATGTGGAAAAATTCAACTTGTTGCAACAGCCGAAGTATACGGAGCGGCTCTGCCGAGAGCTGGCTGCACGCTTTGCCGGGAGACAGGTCGATACGGTGCTCGGCCCGATGACGGGGGGCATTTTGCTGGCGCATGAGGTCGGCAAAGCGCTCGGGACGCGCGCGATTTTTACGGAGCGCGAACACGGCCGCATGACATTGCGGCGCGGTTTTACGCTGGCGCCGGGGGAAGGGGTGCTCGTGGTCGAAGATGTCGTGACGACGGGCGGCTCGGTGCGTGAGGTCATCGACGTCGTCAGGGCGGCGGGTGCGACGCTCGTCGGGGTCGGCCTGCTCATTGACCGCTCGGGCGGCCGGGCGGATTTCGGCGTCCGTGACGGTGAGCCGGTCGAGGCGTTAGTGCATCTCGATGTGGCGACCTATGCGCCGGAGGATTGCCCGCTCTGTCGCGACGGCATGGCACTGACGGAACGCGGCAGCAAGCATCTCAAGGCATAGGTACGTATCGCAAGACTCCTGCGGGAGTCTTTTCTCTTGCCCGAAAACGGGCAAACGGGTACAATAACAGGGAATGCAGGAAGAAAGAGGGACGTATATGGCAGGACGAAAACAAAAGCCGCGCACGTCATCGCGTCGCGGCGGCGGCATCTGGCTGCTGCTCGCGCTTTTGGCGGCGGCGGTGCTGGGACTTTGGTGGTATACGCAACCGCAGGCCGAGCCGCGGGCGAAGGTGACGGTACGCGATGCCGACTATCGGGCGGTCACGGACAATGTCCAAAAGCGGATTGATGAGGCGCTCGTGCGGGCGGGGCATCAGGTCGTCCGCGGCGCGGGGACGGAGAAAGAAGCCCCGCGCGAGGCGACGGGCGGCCGGATACGCTGGACGGTGTGCGATATGACCGTCACGACGGAGCGGCCGATTCGCTGGCCGCTGTTACTCCAGACGGCGACCCCGACGGACGGGGTACTGACCGTTTCCGAAGGGGAGCCGACCGAATGGGAAGGCGCACCCGCGACGCGCTACGATATCCGTCTGAATGAAGATCCCGACGGGGTGGATTTGACGATGGTGATGGCGCGGCTCTATGTCCGCGAGGGCGGCGCGACCGCCGAGAGTGAGCGCCGAGAGGTCACGTCCGGCGATGTAGCGATACCCGCCGCGGTGAAGCCGCATCGGACGAGTGCGGGCGGCCGCGGCAAGCTGGCGATTGTGATTGACGATTGCGGCTATGATTTGGCGGCGCAAGCGGTGCTGGAGTCGCTCGGGCGGCCGTTCTCGCTGGCGGTGATACCGGGACTGGAGTCGAGTGTCGCCGCGGCGCGGCAGGGGCATGCGGCCGGTATGGAAATCATGCTGCACTTGCCGATGGAGTCGATGAGCGGTACAGGGCAGGAACCGACGACGATACTGACCTCGATGAGCGACAGCACGATTCGCCAAACGGCGGCCGAGGCGATGGAGGCGATTCCGTTTATCGTCGGGTTTAATAATCATCAGGGGTCAAAGGCGACGTCCGATGCGCGGGTGATGCGGGCAGTGCTGGCCGAAGCGCAGGCGCGGCATCTGTTCTACGTCGACAGCCGGACGGCGGCGACGAGTGTCGGGCCGGCGACCGCACGGGAGATGGGCATCCCGACAGCGGCCAACGAGCTGTTCTTGGATAATTCCGCCGACGAGGCGGCGATTTGTGACCAATTGCGGCAGGCGATTCGCATTGCGCAGCGTGACGGTACGGCAATCGTCATCGGGCATGCACGGGCGTCGACCGCCGCGGCGATTCGCAGTATGCTGGGCGAGCTGGACGAGGCGGGCGTCGAATTGGTCTTTGTGTCGGAGTTGGTCGGGTGAGATGATGGAATACGGGATCGGAGATACCTCCGTCTGGACCTTGCTGTTTTTGCTCGGGGCAGGGTTTTTGGCGGCGTGGATTGATGCCATTGTCGGCGGCGGCGGGGTGATTTCCTTGCCGGCGATTCTCCTGACGGGGATACCGCCGACAATGGCGCTGGGGACGAATAAACTGGCCGCCATCGCCGGTGTGGTGACGGCAAGCGTGACGTTTTGGCGCGGTAATCGGGTGCGCAAGCGCCTCGTCCTGCGGCTCTTTCCCGTGGCGGTCGTCGCGGCGGCATTGGGTTCGTATACGGTCATGCATGTGCCGGTGATGTACCTTGAGCCGATGATTATCGCGGCACTTTTGGCAGTGACGGGATTTGTATTGCTGAAAAAAGATTTCGGACGGGTGGCGCGCTATCAGGGTGAGCGGGCGCAAATCTGGCTGCTTGCGGCGATGATGGCGATGCTGTTTGCGTTTTACGACGGCTTTATCGGGCCGGGGACGGGCGCGTTTTTTATGATGGGATTCGTCGCGCTGGGGTTCGACTTTGTCCATGCGTCGGGCAATAGCCGCGTGCTCAATTTGGGAAGCAATTTGGGCAGTCTGCTGTTTTTTCTGACGGTCGGCGAAGTCCATCTGCTATACGGCGCGGTGATGGCGTGCGGCATGATGGCGGGCGGTTATGTCGGCGCCCGTACGGCGATGAATCGCGGCGCGGGATTTGTGCGGGTGATTTTCATGGTCGTGACGGGTGTGATGATGATGCGGCTGGCGTGGCAGTACTGGGCAGGAGGACAATGATGGATACGGTATTGATTTCCGGCGGTACGTCCGGTATCGGCCTGGCGACGGCGAAGGCGGTGGCGGCGCGCGGCATCGTCCCCGTGATAATGGGGCGCGACGCGGCGCGGGGCGCGGCGGCGTGTGAAGAGGTCCCGACGGCGGTCTATGTCGCCGGCGATGTGACCGCCTTCGCCGATGTCGAGCAGGCGGTACGTACGGCGGCGGCACACGGGACGCCGGTCGGTCTGGTGACGGCGGCGGGATGCTATCGGGAATGCCCCGCCGGCGAAGAAACGATGACGGCTGTCTGTCGGGATATGGCGGTCAATCTGTACGGGACGATGCACCTGTGCCGCGCGATGCTGCCCTACCTGCGGCGTGTGCGCGGGGCGGTGGTGACCGTCGCCTCCGATGCGGCGGTGAGCGGCAATGTCGGCGCCAGTACCTACGCCGCGACGAAGGGGGCGGTCGCGGCATACAGTCGCTCGCTCAGCGCGGAGTGGTCGATTTACGGGATTCGGGTGAATTGCGTCCTGCCCGGTGATATTGATACGCCCGCGACGCGCGCGCTGTACCCGACGGAACGGGAGCGGGCGGAATTGGGCGCGCTCTATCCGCTCGGTCGGATCGGCACGGCGGCGGAAGTCGCGGCAGTGATTGATTTTTTGCTGTCACCGGCGGCGGGATTTGTCACCGGCGCATGGTGGACGGTGGACGGCGGCCTGACGGCCAGATAGTACAACGAAACGGCGAGACATCGCCGTTTTTTATTATTTGTGAGAATGCCGTGCGGCAGGCGGCGGTGCGACCAAGGCGATATGCGAGGGGGACTTGCGGCGCGACCGCCGACAGGATATCGAAAAATATGATATAATAAAGTCACGGACAGAACGGATACATGGGATTGGTCAAAGGAGTGACAGTCTATGAAACAACACGAACATGAAGACATGATTTCGGAAGAAGTCGTGGCCACGGGAGAAACGGATACACAGACACAGGAAGGGCGCTCGTCGCATCGCCGGGAAGGCGGCACGGGACATCACCACCATCACCACGGTTGCGGTCATCACGGCGACGGTGAGGAAGGTCATCACGGGCATTGCTGCGGCCGGCACGGTGTGGGCGAAGCGCACAGCGGCCACGGGCATTGCTGTGGCCATGCGACGCACGAAGAAGCGACGGAGACGGGCGGACGTTGCCCGCATCGGCGTGAAGACAGCGACGGCACCCGGCGCACGCACGACGATCCGAAACCGGGCGGACGCTGCCCGCATCGGCGCGCGGACAGTGACGGCACCCGCCGTACGCATGCCGATGTCGTGAATCCGGTCAATGAAGAAGACGAAGCGGCCGAAAACCTCATCCGTTGGGGCGCGGCACGTGCGGGCGTCTTGGCGTTGACGCCGCTGGTGAGCGGGATTGCGCTGATGGCCAACGAAGTCTACATGATCGGCCGCTTGGCGAAAATCTACGGCGTCAAGCTCTCCGACCGGGCGATTATGGGATTCCTCGGCGCATTCGGCGCACGGGTCGTCGGCAAAGTCGCGCTGGCGATGATTCCGCTGCCGGGATTGTCGGTGCCGGTCGCGATTTCCGTCACGTACGGACTGGGCTGTGTCACCCGGTCGTGGGTCAAAGACGGCATGCCGGTCGACATGCAGCCCTATGTAGAAAAATTCTCCGACCTCAAGGCGGAAGGCGAAGCCAAAGTCGAAGAGTTGGCGGACAATGTCAAGAAAGACGAACCGCTCGGCGATGAAACGAAGCAATTTGCCGCCGAAGCGAAAGAAGAAATGAAAGAAACCGCCGGCCGCGGTATCGGCAAAGCGGCGCGCGTGGCGGACAAAGCGGTCACCGATTTGCTCTTGCTGCTCGGCGTATCGCAGGCAGCGATTGACGATAAAAAAGCATTGGCGAAGGGAGTCCTCGAAGTGACGAAAGAAACGACGGAAGAATTGGCGGCGGAGTGGAAAGAAAAAGTCAGCGAAGTCGCCGAAGAAGCGAAAGAACGCGCCGCCAAAGCCAAAGAGCAAGCACAGGAAACGGCCGAAGACTGGAAAGACCGGATCGACAGCAAAGTCGATGAAATCAAAGACGACAGCGAAGACTGGAAAGACCGGGCCAAGGAAAAAGCGGCCGACCTGAAAGACCGAGTCAAAGAAAAAGCCGCGGACTGGAAAGAGCAGGCGCAGGAGCACCATGTGCAATTCAAGGAACGCGTGCAGGAAAAAGCGGAAGAATTCAAGCGTGATGCGCAGGCTGTCGAAGACGCGATGAGCGAGGCGGTAGACGATGTCCAAGCCGACGTCAAGGACGCGGCGGCCGCGGCGCAAGACAAGGCGGAAGATGTCGCCGCTGAGGTTGCGGACGCGGTCAGCGACGCCAAAGACAAAGCCGAAGACGTCGCCGATGAGGTCGCGGATGCGGTCAGTGACGCCAAAGACAAAGCCGAAGACGTGGCGCAGGACGTCGCGAAGAAACTGAAATCCTGAGGAGGTTGACACGTGGCCATCGGAAAGATGATGCGATACTTGGTACGTCTGTACTCTGCGAAAAAAATGTTTCGCTACTTCGGTACGGTGGGACGGCGGATGTCGTTTTTGCGGGAAGGACTGACGATGTTCTTCTGCTTGCGGGATGCGCGCACACCTGTCTATGTACGGGTCGCGCTGCTCGGCGCCATCGGCTATCTCTTGACCCCCGTCGATGTCCTGCCCGATGTCATTCTCGGCCTCGGCTGGCTCGATGATACGGCGGTGATTGCGGCGGCGATGCGCTTGGCGCGTGCCTATATTTTGCCGGAGCATGTGCTGGCGGCCAAACGGTTTTTCCCGTTCTGAGCACACAAAAACCTCTCATTTCCAGTGAAATGAGAGGTTTTTCTTGTCACGACATGCAGTCGTCGGCATCGGCGCGCGCCCGGGGCGGCACGGCGATGCGGCGCGGCCGGCTGCGGCGGTCGAGGTCGTAGGGAATGCGGGTACCGCAGCCGATACACTTGATGTGGCCGCGGCGTCGCTCAATCTGACTTTGAAAGAGCGCGAGTTCTTTTTTGCAATACGGACAAATCAGGATATGGTTCATGAGCGTTCCTCCTGTTACCAGTATACGCAACTGTCCCGATGGTGGCAAGAGACGGATATACCCCGTCCGAAGGGCGCGGTTTTGACATTTATAGGGCAGGCGGGTACAATAAATAGGATTACCCGGTGTGAATCGGGGCGAGAGGGGGATTTCGGTGTATACGCATCGATTACGGGTACGGTTTTATCATACGGACGGCATGCAGGTGACCCATCATGCCAATTATATTTTGTGGTTTGAAGCGGCGCGGGTGGAGTTTTTCCGGTCGGTCGGCGTGTCGTTGGTCGAGCTCATGAATGACGGCTATGTATTTCCGATACTGCATGTGGAATGCGATTATATTCATTCATCGCATTATGATGACGAGCTGGAGGTACGGTTGCGGCTGGTCAAGTTGACGCGCGCCCAGATGGTGTTTCGCTATGAGGTGGTGCGGCCGGCGGATGACACGCGTATCTGTACGGGACTGACGAAGGGGACATTTACCAAGTCGGACACGGGGCGTATCAGCCGTATGCCGATGGCGTATTATACGAAATTTCTCCCGTATGTGGAGGCCGAGTGAGACCGGTCATCGGGGTGCTGGACTCGGGCGTCGGCGGGTTGACGGTGCTCACGGCGCTCAAGCGGGCACTGCCGGGCGCGGCGTACGTATACCTGGGGGATACGGCGCGCAATCCGTACGGCGGCGAGTCGGCGGCGCGGATTACGGCGATGGCGCGCGAGGGCATGCGCTACCTGCTGGGGGAAGGCGCGACCATGCTGGTCATCGCGTGCAATACGATTACCTTTACGGCGCTTGACGTCTTGGCGCGGGAGACGGAGGTGCCCTGCATCGGGATGCCGAGCGAGATACCGGCGCTGGAGACGGCACATCATGTCGCGATTGCGGCGACGCCCGCGACGATTGCCACGCATATCCATCGCGATGCACTGGCGCGGCACTGCCCGCAGATACGGGTGACGGAGACGGCGTGCGACGGACTGGCGGCGGCCATTGAGCGGGGTGACCGTGCCCGGGCGGCGGCGTTGATTGCGGCCGCGGTGCAGGATTGGGACGATGTCGATACGGTGCTGTGGGCGTGTACGCATTACCCCTTGGTCGCAGACTTGTGGCAGGCGGCGGCGCCGCATTGCCGCTGGATCGATCCGGCGGCGCAGGTGGTGCAGGAGGTCGTTCGACGGACGGACGGCGCGGCCGCTCCGGGCAGCGTGCGGCTGTGTTTTACGGATGAACGGGCGGCGGACGGATTGCGGGCGACGGCCTATGCCGCGGCACCGTGGGAAGTCGTCGCCATCAGTGAGAAAAGAGGCGTACTATGAGTATGTATACCGGTTTACAACTCGTCATGATACTGCTGTTGGTCGTGACGGCAGTCTATGTGGCGTATACGCTGTTTTGCCTGTGGCAGGGCGATATGCATTTTACGGTGCGGCCGGCAGGTGTATCGCGCTTACGCCGCGCGCCGCGTGCGGCCTTGCCGTCGGGGGCGGTGCGGTTTGCGTTGGAAGAGGCGAGTGCGCATCGGCTGGTGTTGGCGGCCGAAGTCATCCTGTACAATGACGGCAAGCAGCAGGGGACGATTATGGATTGTATCGGGCGCGCGTACTTGCCGGCCGAGCAGTATCCGAACCTCCGGCTGCGGGTGCGGCTGACGCCGACCGATGCACCGCGGACGGATGACTACTGGGAAGCGGTCCTCGTGCCGGCGCGGACGGGCTTGTCCACCCGGGTGGAAATCACGCTCGATGCGGTGCGCGGCAGTCTGACGGAAGCGATTGCCGAGTTCGGCAAAGCGGACTTCGACATTATCTACCAGGTGGTCGGCCGCAGTGATTGGTACTATGATAAGACCCGCCTGACATTGACGGGTGATGATATTCGCAGCGAATGGTTGCGCAAGGGGGTGACACGGCGATGAAACCGACACTCACACTCGTACCGGTCAAGACGCGTATACTGACCGATGATGACAACATCGTCGAGGCGGTGGAACTCTACGGCGGGCACTTGGTCGGACCCGATGATATCGTTTGCGTGGCGGAAAGCGTGGTGGCGATCACACAGGGCGAATTTACCCGTCCCGAACTGCTCCGCCCGTCGTGGCAGGCACGCTTGATGAACCGATTTGTCCCGGCGGAAGGCTCGATGGCCTCCGTCTACGGTATGCAGTCGGCGATGGAAAAAGAAGGCGAATGGAAAATGCTGTTTTGGTTTATCGTCGGCTTTGTCGCCAAACTGTTCGGCCGTCGGGGCGTCTGGTACGCGCATTGCCGGCAGGCGTCGTTCGTCGATGACGTGACGGGGACGATGCCGCCCTTTGACAAATGCATCGTCTACGGGCCGCGGGACGCCGATCGCGTCTGCGACGAGATGGTGAAACGACTGGGCTGCTACGGCGCGGTCGTCGCCGATGTGAACGACCTCAAACGCAGTGCCGTGCTCGGCAAGAGCCACGGCATCGATGCGGCGGAAGTCGCGCAAATCCTCATCGACAATCCCTTCGGCAATGCGGGTGAGATGACGCCGATCGTCATCATCAAGGACTACGCCGCGGTGGCACGGGCGGCGCACGGCGGACACTCCGCCCGTACTTGACAAAGTGCCGCCACGGGCGTACAATGATAGCAATATGCAGGCGAGGATAAGGACAAGGTTCCGTTTCCCTTTTGGCGACAGAGAACGATGCCGCGGCTGGAAGCATCGGTCAAAATGACGGACACTACCCCCTTGGAGCCGGACGGCGGAATCGAGTAAGTCGTCCCGGGTGTACCCGTTATCGTACAAACAAGTGAATCCGTACGGATTAATTTGGGTGGAACCGCGAAATGACTTTCGTCCCATGGGGACGAAAGTTTTTTTATGCAGAAAGGAAGGAATACAATGGTACAGATTACATTGGCGGACGGCAGTGTCCGCGAGTTTGCGGACGGGATGACTTTGCACGAGGCGGCGAAAGCCATCAGCAACAGCTTGGGCAAAAAAGCGGTCGTGGCACTGGTGGACGGCAAGCGGACCGACCTCGACCACGCCCTGACGGACGGGACGAAAGTCGAATTTTTCACGCTGGCCGACGACGAAGGGTTGCGGGCGCTTCGGCATACCGCATCGCACATCATGGCGCAGGCGATTTTGCGGCTCTGGCCGGACACAAAGCTCGCCATCGGGCCGGCGATTGACAACGGATTTTACTATGATATGGATACCGAGCATGTGTTCAGCCCGGAAGATTTCCCTAAAATCGAACAGGAAATGGCGAAAATCGTCAAGGAAAATTACCCGCTGACGCATCGCGAGATTGCCCGCGCGGACGCACTCAAGCTGTTTGCCGACAAGGATGATACGTACAAATACGAATTGGTGCGCGACTTGCCGGAAGATGCGGTGCTCACGCTGTATACGCAGGGCGAATTCACCGACCTCTGCGCGGGCGGACACGTACCGTCCACGGGCAAGGTCAAGGCGTTCAAGCTGATGAGCGTGGCGGGCGCGTACTGGCGCGGCGACGAAAAGAACAAAATGCTGCAGCGCATCTACGGGACGGCGTTCCCGACGCAAGAGGCGCTCGAAGAGTACCTGTTCATGTTGGCCGAAGCGGAGCGGCGCGACCATCGGAAATTGGGCAAGGAACTCGATTTGTTCAGCTTCCAGCCGGAAGGGCCGGGGTTCCCGTTTTTCCATCCGAAAGGCATGATTTTGCGCAACAACCTGCTCGGTCTGTGGCGGGAACTGCATCGCGAATACGGCTATGACGAAATCCGGACGCCGATTATCCTCAATCGCGACTTGTGGATGCAGTCGGGACACTGGGATCATTATCGCGACAACATGTACTTTACGAAAATCGACGGCGAAGACTATGCGGTCAAGCCGATGAACTGCCCGGGCGGGATTTTGTACTTCAAAAACGACCTGCGCAGCTATCGCGATTTGCCGATGCGGGTCGCCGAGCTCGGTCTGGTACATCGGCATGAACTCCACGGCGCGTTGCACGGGTTGTTCCGCGTCCGTTGCTTCACGCAGGACGATGCGCATCTCTTCATCTTGCCGAGTCAGATGAAGGAAGAAATCTTGAAAGTTTTTGAACTCTTCGACCGGATTTACAAAGCTTTCGGGCTGGAGTACCGTGTCGAGCTCTCGACCCGTCCCGACGACGCGATGGGCGATGAAAAAATCTGGGAGCTGGCGACGGAGACCTTGCGTGAGGCGATGGAGTCGTCCGGCGTGGAATACCGTGTCAATGAAGGCGACGGCGCGTTTTACGGGCCGAAGCTCGATTTTCATATCAAAGACTCGCTCGGCCGGACCTGGCAGTGCGGGACAATCCAGCTGGATATGCAGATGCCGGAACGGTTTGACGTCACTTATATCGGCGAAGACGGTGAAAAGCATCGTCCGGTCATGTTGCACCGCGCCGGTTTCGGCAGTATCGAACGCTTTATCGGGATTTTGATTGAGCACTATGCGGGCAAGTTCCCGACGTGGCTGGCACCGGTACAGGTCAAGGTGATTCCGGTGACGGAGCATCAGCTCGACTATGCGCAGGAAGCGGCGCAAGCGATGCGGGCGGCGGGGATTCGCGTCGAAGTGGACGAACGCAATGAAAAACTCGGCTACAAAATCCGCGGCGCACAGCTGGAAAAAGTACCGTACATGCTGATTTTGGGCAATCGGGAAGTCGAAGGCAAGACGGTGTCGGTACGGGCGCGCGACGGCGCAGAAACGAACGGCGTCGCACTCAGTGACGTCATCGCGCAGATTACGGAAGAAGTACGCAAGCGTACGGTCAATGCCTGAGGCGGTGTTTGATTTTCACCGAGGGCGCGGTGACGCTCGCCGGAGAACAAGCGGGGACCATGGTGTCTCCGCTTTTTTCGTGGGGACTCGCGTACAAAAGATGCGCGCCGAATCGGGGTCCTGTGTTATAATAGGGCAGAGGTGACAGATTGATGAAGATTCGATGGGGGGCGTGGCCTACGTCGCTCGTGGCGATATTGCTGGTGGCGATGCTCGGCGGCTGCGGTCCGCGCAATGTGGAAGATACATACAGTTTCGGGACGGCGCGTTTGTATTTCGGCCAAAGCGCGGTCGAATTGCTGTTGCCGTTTGAACTTCAGGTACGGCGCGAGGCCGAGCTGCAAGCGCAAGCGCCGCAGGAGCTGACGGCGTACAATGCCAATGCGCATTTCCAGACGATTGTCGAGGCGGCCCCCGCGGTCGATGCGGGTGATGTGGCGGCGGCGCAGGCGTACCTTGTGGCGACCTTGCAGGACAATGCCGGCGCAGTCGCGACACCGAGTGCGGCACAGCTGGCGGGACGGCCGGCGGCGCGGGTGGACTATACCTACACCCAGCCGACGAAAAACGGGCCGGTACCCTTGACGGGGCGGGCGTACATCGTCGTCCATGACGGTACGCTCTGGCGGATTATGTACCAATACCCGACGGGCGATGCCGAAGGCGAGGCGCTGTTGGCTGCCGTCGACGGGCAGGTGCAATGGCGGGCGGTCAACAAGGAGCGCATATGAACGTATTGTTTTGGGATATCGATCAGACGCTTGTCATGACGGGACATGCCGGGTTTATGGCGATTGCGCGGACACTGGCCGAGATGGCGGGCGAGGACACGCCGCTGCCGAAGTTCGATGCGGGCGGCCGGACGGACAACTACATCTGTCGGGCGATTTTGCGGCAGGCGACGGGGCGCGAGCCGACGATGGCGGAGATTCAGCGTTTCGGGCGGCGCTATGAAGAAGTCCTGCTCAGCTGTATGCAGCAAATCGACGGCTACCTGTTGCCGCATGTGCGGGACAATCTTGCCCACTTTGCCGCGCTGGACGGCTACGACCAGCTGCTGCTCACGGGCAACAGCCGCACGGGGGCGAACTTGAAGTTGTCCTATTACGGTTTGGCGAAGTATTTTGATTTTACGCATAGTGCCTTTGCGGAAGAGGATTTCGATCGCATCGAGGTGGCGGCACGGGCGCGGCGGCTGGCCGAAGCCAAGTGGGGCGAGCGGCTGGAGCGGGTGTTCATCATCGGCGATACCGAGCACGATATCCGCTGCGGGCAAGCCGTCGGGGCGTATACGGTGGCGGTAGCGACCGGGACACGGACGGCGGCACAGCTGGCGGCGTATCGTCCGTGGCAGGTCTTGCCGCAATTGCCGCCGCCGCAGGAAATGGAGGCGCTGCTCGGTCGCGCCGAAGCGACAACGGGAGGATGGAAATGAACGAAGAGATGAATGAGCGACAGGGGACGACGGACAACCCCGTATTCCCCAAGGCCTTGCTGGCCGTTCAGGGCGAGCCGATATACGAGGACGAGTCGGAGTCCGTGAACGGGAGCTATTGGCATATCATCCTGATTGTCGGGCTGATTTTTGCGTTCCTTGTCTGGGACGGGTTCCGCATGCTGGACAACTACCGCATCACGGGCAATATCTGGCAGAGTATCAACTATGCGAGTATCTTTTTTGTCTTGTTCGCGCTCTATATCTTGCTCAGCCAGGCGATGATTAACTACCGTTTTCGCCTGACGGAAACGGCACTCGTCGTGACCTATCGGACGCCCTTCGGGCACAAGCGGCATGAAATTTTGTATGAAAATATCTACGGGGTGCATGAACACAAGGCGCGCTTGGCGAACAACGTCAAATTCCGCTACAAATGGCGCTGGTACTCGCTGATTGATTCGCGACCGCTCTTGGCGCTGTTTTATAAAATCCCCCGCGGCGCGAAAAAACCGAAATTCGGCCGCGTGATTTTCAAAGCCGACCCCCAGTTTTTACTCGGGATGAACGAATACATGCCGGGACGGGTGGCGATTACGGAAGAAGAAACGACGTACCGCGTGCTGGTCGATGAAAGCAATCGGCTGGATGCGAAAGAAAAAGCGGCGCAGACCGCCGCGGCGAAGAAGGTGGACTGATGCGTTGGGGAGGCTCGCGCGGCATCTTGATGCTGCTCTTGTTTTTGCTCGCCGGCGCGCTCATCGGCGGCTTGCTCGGGGATTTGCTGGCGCAGGTGTCGCTGGCGGGTATCATGCCGTACCTGGTCAAGCAGTATGTCCTGATTGACGTCAGCAATATCCGCTTGAATCTGTACATCTTGACGCTGGATTTCGGGATTCGGTTCGCGCCGAACCTGCTCAGTATCATCGGGATTTTTATCGCGGCGTGGCTGTTTCGGCGGTGGTAGCATGTGGATTTTGGCATCGGCGTCGCCGCGGCGAGCCGCGTTGGTGAAGGATGCGGGCGCGACCGTGGAGATTGACGCGTCCGCGTATATCGAGGACAATAGCGCGCCCGGCACACCCGAGGAGCTGGTGCGGCGGCAGGCGCTGGGCAAAGCGCGCGATGTCGCCCGTCGGCGGGCGGACGGCGTGACCGTGGTCGGGGCGGATACCGTCGTCGTCCATGCGGGCGAGGTGCTGGGCAAGCCGCGTGACAAAGAGGACGCGCGGCGCATGATTCGGCTGCTGGCGGGCGATACGCATACCGTCCTTACGGGACTGGCGCTCGTGACGGAGGCGGCGGCGCATACCTGGTGCGTGACGACAGAGCTCACGTGGCGCGCACTCACGGCGGACGAGATTGAGGCGTATCTGGCGACGGACGAATGGACCGACAAAGCGGGCGCCTACGGGATTCAGGGGGCGGCGGGGGCATTCGTGACGGCGCGTCGCGGCAGTCTGACGAATGTCATCGGCCTGCCGGTGCGGTTTTTGCAAGCGCGTATGGCGGAATGCGGAGTGGAGTGGTAATGGCACGAATCAGGGATTTGCTGGAAGAGGAACGCCCGCGGGAGAAACTGCTCCGCGGCGGCGCGGAGACGCTCACCGATGTCGAGCTCATCGCGATTTTATTGCGGACGGGACGAGCCGGCATGTCGGTGCTCGACATCGCGCGCGAGACACACGAGCAGCTCTTTGGCGGGCATCTGGAACGCTACGGGCGGATGGGCTGGCGCGAACTCACCGAGATTGCGGGTATCGGCCCGGACAAGGCGGCGACATTGTGTGCGGCGGTCGAGCTGGGGCGTCGTCTCGCACGGCATCGGGCGGCGGATACACGGGCGGATTTTTCCGATCCGGAGCGGATTGCGGCCTACTTCATGCCCCAGATGCAGTACTTGCCCTACGAGGAATTTTACTGCTGCTACCTTTCGACGAAAAACCGCCTGCTGGCGGCGGTGATGAAATCACGCGGCGGATTGTCGTCGAGTACGGCGGAGGCACGGATGATTTTTGCCGATGCGCTCAGCTGGAATGCGGCATCCTGTATCCTCGTACACAACCACCCGAGCGGCAGCCCCGAACCGTCTGCGGCGGATATCCGTACGACGAAGCGGCTGGTGCAGGCGGGCGAGTTGCTCGATATCCCGATACTCGACCATGTCATCATCGGGGACGGCGTCTTTGTCAGCATGCGGCGCAAAGGTCTGTTATAATACAAGCAACACCAATCAACGATACGGGGAAATATCGTTTACACACGGAGGCGGGTATGGATATAGAATATTTTCGTAATTTTATTATGATTGTCGATTCACAAACCCTGACCGAAGCGGCGAAAAAACTCAGTATGGTCCAGCCGGCGCTCAGCGCGCAACTCAAGCAGATTGAGCATAATTACGGGGCGCGGCTGATAATTACCCATCGGGGCGGGCGGCGCATTGAGCTGACCGAGGCGGGGGAACTGTTTTATCGTCGCGCCAAAGACCTCATCCGTCTGGCGGATGATTTGAAAGACGAAGTGGCGCATGTCTCGGCGGGCGGCTCGGGGACCCTGCGGGTGGCGATTACGCCGGGCGCCGTGCAAGGCTTTATCGATGACTACATCTTGCCTTTTTCCGAGGCGCATCCCGAATTTCGTTGTGTCTTTTATGAAGGCAATGTCGACGTACAGGCGGAATACCTGCTCGAAGGATTGGCCGACATCGGCGTGATGAATGAACCCATCAGCCGCGGCTATCTCTTTGATTTGATTCATATCCGCTACCGACAGCTCAATGCCCTGATCGGCGAGCATGAAAGCTGGATACCCGATACGAAGAAAGAACTGCTGATTAAGGACCTGGCGAATATGCCGCTCTGCGTGACCCGCAGTGTCCACGCCAAATTGGAGGCGTTTTTCCGCGAACGGGGACTGGAGAGCGACATCCGCAGCCTCTGCAGTACCAATGCACTCGCCGCCCACTGGGCGCGGCGCGGACTCGGTGTGGCGGTCATCGTCGGCGAAGGAACGGCGGAGGCGGGCTTGCGGCAAGTCCCGCTCGCTCGTGAAGAAATGCTCGGCGCGGAGCATATGTACGGTGTCAAAGACCGCAAACTCACCACAATCGCCAAACGCTTCATCTCATTTATTCAAGAACATGAGTGAGTATCGGATGCCCGCCGAAACGGATAAAAATTTGAATAAAAATCCGTTTAGAGATATAATCAAGTTAAAATACTGCATACTGCACAAAAAAGGAGAGGGAGACATGAAAAACTTTACTTATCACGTACCGACGAAAGTCATCTTCGGTACGGATCGTGAACGTGAAGTCGGCAAGCTGCTGTGTGAGCGGGGCGCAAAAAAAGTCCTGATTATTCACGGCCGGCAAGCGGAACGTTGCAAAGGTCTCTATGAACGTGTAGTCAAATCATTGGAGGAAGCGGGCATCCAGTACAATGACGTCGGCGGGGCGTATCCGCCGGCAACACGGGCGAAGGCCAACGAAGGTATCGCACTCGGTCGCATCGAAAATGTCGACTATATTTTGGCTATCGGCAGCGGCGCCGTCATCAACTTGGCCAAAGCAATCGCCATCGGTATACCGAATGACGGCGATATCTGGGAATACTATACGAAAGAACGCACCCCGAAGACGATTTTACCCATCGGCGTGGTCTCGACCAACGTCGCGGGCGGCGGGGAAATGAGCGCCATCAGCCAGCTGACGAACAAAGCGAAACGCTCGGCGAAAATCCTGTACCATCAGGACACCCGTCCGCAACTGGCCGTGATGAATCCGATGCTGACCTTTACCTTGCCGATGGATGAGCTGCTCGGCGGGATTATGGAAATCCTCATGCTCACCATGGAACGCTACTTCACGCACGACAGCACGATGGAGCTCACCGACAATATCTGCGAAGTATTGATGCGTGTCGTCATCCGCAACTCGCAGATTATCATGGAAGAACCGAACAACTATGAGGCGCGCGCCAATGTCATGTGGGCCAGCGCGCTGGCGCACAACGACCTGACCAGTTGCGGCAACGGCTGGGGCGACCTCACCGTCCACAACATGCAAAAAGAACTCTTGGGCATGTACAATGTCCCGCAAGGCATTGCGCTGGCCATGTCTTGGGCGGCCTGGGCGAAATACGTCTACAAAGCCGACGTCTTCCGCTTCTACCGCTACGGTCGTACCGTCTGGAACCTGCCGCGTGAATTCGGCACGCAGGAAGACATCGCCAAAGAAGCCATTACCTTTACGGAAGACATCTTCCGCGCGATGGGCATGCTCGGCGAACGCGCCCGGCAGCAAATCGGCGACGTCGTCTTCGATACCGAGGCGCTGACCGACAGAGTCATGGACGGCGAAAGCCAAATCGGCGCCTTCAAAGTCCTCACCCGGGAAGAAGTCAAAGACATCTTTGATGAAGCGGTCTCCTACTTGGAATAAGCATATACGGACAAATACAAAACTCACCGCCGCGGCGGTGAGTTTTTTTGTGCGAATTATTTGTTGAAGTGCGCCTTGATTTTGGCAATCACTTGCGCGCCCTTTTCCGAACGCAGGTACGCGAGCGTCGTCGGCGGGACGAACTCTTCGACGCGCGCCCAGTTATCCTCGGCGAGCGCCGCGCGTACTTTCGACGCGCTGATGATACTGCCGCCCTCCTGCTTGCGCGGGATGATGCGGAAATCCATATCGTTCATCGGCAGTACCTTGGACAGTGCCGTATTGTACGCATTGGTGGTATTGTCCGTGGGCTCTTCGCCGACATAGCGGACATTGATACCCAGCGCCGGCGCGATGCGCTCCGCAAATACCGTCGCATCGAGCTTCGTCTGGGCGTCAAGCGCCTCCGTCCCCTTGATGAAGTACGTCGGGAAAGTCGCATTTGAGATGATATACTCGCCGCCCGACACGACATGGACATTGCCCAAATCCTGTACGCCCTGCCGCACCAGCTCCAAGCGATCGGCAAAGGGGAAGAGCGAGCGGTCTTCCTGCACGACGAAGAGCACCACATCGTCACAATGCTGCGACGTGTACTCGACCAGTGCCCGATGCCCGCGGGTAAAGGGATTGCAATTCATGACAATCGAGCCGCGGACAGCGCCTTTCGGTGCGCCGACGATACTCTTCACATGCGCAAGAAAATCCTCCAGCGAGGGCGTCCCCTTCTCCAGCAGCGCCGCATACGGCTCGGCGACCGCCACGCAGGAAAATCCCACATGCTCAAATACCGGCACCTTGGCAGGCTTGGTGAAAATCTGGAATCCCGTGATATCGCGGCGCGCCGCCTCCGCCTCCAGCATCTCAATCAGCTGATGCGTCAGCCCCTGCCCCTGATAATCGGGCGAAATCGCGATATTGCGGAATACCCGTCCGCTGAGCGAAGCGGTCGCAATCAATTCCTCCCCGTCAAAAATACCCGCTGTATAATCGACCGTATCCTCCGAAAACGTCAATTCAAACTGCGTGAGCAGTGCCATCAATCGGCGTTTGTCGTCGGCATGCTGCAAATCCAACTGTCGTTTGGTGTACATAATCATCCTCCTTCGATGCTTCTACCTGTATTATAACAAAACCGCGCCCGCCGATAAAGCATCGGCGGAATTCGTAGTTGCCAATATCGCAAGATACAAGCGGCGGGGACAAAAAACGCGGATACCGCTTGGCGGTATCCGCTGTGTTGGCTTACACGGTTTTCTTGCTGCGCCACCATTGGTAGGCAATCAGTGCGGCGACGATGGCAATTCCCGTGAGGTCGGTGACGGTGCCCGGCTTGATGAGGAGCAGGCCGCCGACGGCAAAGGCGATGCGTTCCCACGCGCTTTCTTTGATGATGTTGAATGAGGAAATAATTATTGAAAGATGGGGGACTGTCTAGCTGTTATCTATTGCTATAAAAGAGAAAAAGGGATTTAGTGTTACTCTTGTTTCATTTGTTGTGATAGTATAGAATGATGTTATCAATAGTTTTTGAAGATAAAGTATTGAATACTTGGTTGCTTATGTTCAATGTAAATGGGGTGATGGAATGCATACAAAACTTAAGTTGCCGAACGATGGCTTTCATCCGAGTCTGGTAGAAAATGCGCTATTTCAAGGAAAATATGAAATGCCATATGTAAGATGTGATGACATCAGTGATGTTGATATTTTACTGCCTTTTGATAAGAGAAATGTTGTTGTTTCGGGTGTTGGATGTAATGGTTTTATTGTGACCGTTTATCCCAAGTAAGGAGGAACAAAATGAAAAAAAACAAAGTGATTATCATGCTTGATATTTGGGCAGGCCCGATATGGGGATGCACATATAGCGAAAAAGACGGGAAATATGAATATGACATTGACATCATTGCTGAAGATTCCCGACTTATGAAATTGCATCAGCAAATACAAGATTTGTATTCATCGTATTATCATTTTAATTATCATGGGAGTGCTTGTTATTTTGATGAGAGCCAAGCGCGAAAAGATAAAAACTTGATGCTGAAGCTGCTCTCTCAACTGAAAGAACGATTAAATGATATCAATGATGGAAGTTTTGAGGTTGAAGATCGGGAGACAAAATATATTGAAATGCTGTGATTGGTCTATGGGGGATAGTTCATCATACCGGTAATGATGTGCCGTGCAAATGAACAGGAATCAGACATGGAGATGATTGATGCAAGAGTTGGAGAGATATAAATCTGTAACAGAGTATTGACTTACAAAAGGAGAGAATAATGGAGCCGGGGCTTAGTGTTCAATATGATGGCAGGAAAAACTATGTTTTGCAGCAGGAGGTGTATACATACTCGATAGGTGCATTAGCTTGTGAATACGCACGGCTGACGCCGTTTGCGTTGAGAGAAATAGTTTTGTCTTGCAAATATAGAAAAAGTAAAGTTACAAGGCATTTTATTGTACAGTCGCTGGAAGAAATCAGAATAGCTTGTATGGAAAGATTTGGGCCGGTTGTGTCCGTTTTGTTGGTTGCTGAATTATTTGACACGATTCGCAAATTGACAGAGTTGAGTAAAACGGAATCAGAACGATATTTTGAGGATTTTAATCGGGAGGTTTCGAAAGATTCGATTCGCGATTACATATTGTCCGAGGAGAAATGTAAGCTCTTCAGTATGGATACAGTCGGGGATATTTTTAACTATGCATACTATGTGTTCTCGGTGAATTATTTAGTATTTAAAGCATCTTTTTTAGAGGTAATGAAGGCGATTGAAGCGGAACACGGAGCAGATATAGAAGTTGATGAAAGAATTTTACATACCTTTTTTTCGATGTATGGAGAGTGTTTTGAATGGCAAAAGATTGATTATAAAGTGATGAATATTGACGGTAAATTCGCCTCTGTTTTTACAATACAAAATTCTATATCATTATTACTGTTTGAGATTGCGCATTTGATTGAAAGCGGTACGACGATTAATAAGTGCAAAAATTGTGGATATTTTTTTGTTCCTGAAAATCGGTCAGATACGATATATTGTTCCTACCGTGCGCCTCAAAACAAAGAAAAAACATGTCAGGAAATCGGCGCACAAGTGACTCGCCGTGAAAAAGAAAAGACGGATTTTTTCACACGGGAATATCGCAAGGCGTATATGAGATTGCAAATGAAAATACGAAGGAATCCGTCGCGGGGAGACCGTAGAGTTATGTTGGAGCAGATGGTAAAAGAGGCAAAAGTAGTAAGACGTCGGGTTAAGGCAGGTGAAATGAATCAAGAAGAATGGGAAAATTGGTTGCAAAAGTTTTGTTGAGCTCGTATAAATAAGGTAGTAGAGTAAACCGCTATCGACCTTTGAACGACAGCCTCCCGTTGCTTGCACGCAAGCAACGGGAGGCTGTCGTTTTTCTGTATTCATTTGACTTGCGCCGCTTTCTTGCTGCGCCACCATTGGTAGGCAATCAGTGCGGCGACGATGGCAATTCCCGTGAGGTCGGTGACAGTGCCCGGCTTGATGAGAAGCAGACCGCCGACGGCAAAGGCGATGCGTTCCCACGCGCTTTCTTTGGTGATGAAGTAGCCGATCATCGACGAGCTCAGCGCGACCATACCGATGACGGCCGTGATGAGTATCCAGATAATCGAGAGCGCGTCGGCGTCAATCATCAGCATGGCGGGCGACATGACAAACATGTAGGGGATGAGAAACGCCGCAATCGCCAGCTTCGACGCATTGACGCCCGTCTTGAGCGCGTTCCCGCCGGATATCGCCGCGCCCGCATACGCCGCCAGCGCGACCGGCGGGGTGACGTCGGCGATAATCCCGAAGTAAAAGACAAACATATGCGCCGCCAGTGCCGGCACGCCGAAATCCATCAAGGCCGGTGCGGCAATCGTCGAGGTAATGACGTAGTTGGCGGTCGTCGGCACGCCCATCCCGAGGATAATCGATGTCAGCATCGTAAAGAAGAGAATCGGCAGGAACATACCGCCCGACAAGTCCAGCAGGAAGGATCCCATCTTCATCCCGACGCCCGTCTTGGTGACGACGCCGATGATGACACCCGCTGCCGCACAGGCCGCGAGTACCGACAGCACGCCCTTGGCGCCGTCGATGAGTCCCTGTACGATTTGCGCCGCCGACATGCGCGTGTTGCGCCGCAGCATCGCCGCGACAATCGACATAAATATCCCTACCAGCGCGGCGCGCATCGGCGTGTAGCCGGCGACCAGCAGGTAGATGATGACAATCAGCGGGAGTGCCAGATGGCCGCGTTCGTGCAAGATGGACGACGTCTTCGGCAGCTCCGTGCGAGGGATGCCGCGCAGGTTTTTGCGCCGCGCCTCAAAATGCACGCCCAGCCAAATCCCGAGAAAATACAAGATCGCCGGAATCGTCGCCGCTTTGACGACTTCCATGTACGGCACATTGACAAACTCCGCCATCAGGAATGCGGCCGCCCCCATAATCGGCGGCATCAGCTGGCCGCCCGTCGAGGCGGCGGCTTCGACCGCACCGGCAAAGTTGCGGTCATAGCCGAGCTTTTTCATCATCGGAATGGTAAAGCTTCCCGTGCCGGCGACATTGGCGACCGACGAGCCCGAGACCGTGCCCATGAGCCCGCTGGAGAGGACGGCGACCTTCGCCGGCCCGCCGCGCGCCCAGCCGGCAATCGCGTTGGCGATATCAATGAAAAAATGCCCCAACCCTGTTGACTCGAGATACGCCCCGAACAGGATAAACAGAAAAATAAAGGTACTCGATACCCCGAGCGGAATCCCGAAAATCCCTTCCGTCGTATAGAAGAGATGCCCGACCAGTTGCTCAAGCGTGACACCGCGATGCCCCAAAATCCCCGGGATATACGGCCCGGCAAAGGCATACGCCAAGAACACGAGCACGACCGATACCATCGGGATACCGACGACCCGTCGTGCGGCTTCGATGACGAGCAGTACGCCCAACAGCCCCACGGCAAAATCCGTGCCGCTGATATTGCCCGCACGCAGAACCAGTTCGTGATATTGGACAATCAAGTACCCCGGCGCCGCCCCGCCGAGCAGCGCCAGCGCGATATCCACCGGATGCGGAAACCGCCGGCTCAGCCAGCGCCGTCGCGTCGGATACAAGAGGAAAATCAGCACCAAGCCGAATCCCAGATGGACGGCACGCTGTAATTGTGCGTCCAATACGCCGAACAGTCCCGTATATAATTGAAATAGAGAAAAACAAATCGCAATCGCCGCGACAATTTTTCCCGTCAGACCGCTGTATTCGGCCAAATGTCGATTATCATCCGGCAGCGTAGGGGCTGCCTTGCTTGTCGTTGTCATCATAATACCTCATTCTGCTAATAGTTGCGGTCGCCACATCGCCACAAGTACCCGCCGATACGGGGCGATACCGATACGCACCGCCGTCCCCGCCGGATAGATGCGATACAGCTCGAGCGACCCTTGCGCCGTGGAGAGCGTCAGCTCCGTGCCGACACCGACCCCCACACGCAGCGACGGGAGCGGGCGATGCATGTCCGTCAGCACAAAATCATCGCCCTCACGTCGAAACGTGCCCTCCTCCGGTAAAAACGGCAACCCCACACCGTACGAACGATACTTCGTCCCCGTCAGGACGAACCCGTCCGCGGCGTCGTTGACCGCCAGATACTCCGTCACCATGGTTTGCTGCACCGAATGCCGAAAGCGGATTTCGAGCATGGCTTGCGGTCGCGCCGTCCCCAGCGTGTCACAGCGCGTCGCGGTGAGCGCGTACATCGTCGGTACTGCGCCCGCCGTCAGCCACCACGTCGTCAGCGCACCGACACACACGGCGACGAGAACGGCCGTGATGATGGCCGCGCGCCGCATTATTCCTTCAGCGCCTTTTCCGCACCTGCATTCATCGTCAGCGGCATCCCTTTCATCGCGCCGTCCTTCGTGATGAGCTTACCGACGGCATGCGCCGCCGCAATCCGATCCAAATTGTTGAAAATCGCCTTCGTGATATCATAGCCCTGCGCATCCGTCATCTTGTCCGTCGCCACAATCATCGCCATGACCGATACCGTCGCGATATCCGACGTCACACCGTCATACGTGCCGGCGGGAATGACCGTCTTGGTATAGTACGGATACTGCGCCACCAGCGCATCAGCCGTCGCGTCATCGAGCCCCACCAGCGTGATCGGCTGCGTTGCCGACACATCCTGTACCGCCGCCGTCGGGAACCCCGCCGTGACAAATGCCGCATCCACATTGCCGTCCTTCAGTGCGCCCGACGCTTCGCCGAACGACAGATACTGTACATCGATATCGTCATACGACAAGCCCGCCGCCTGCAAAATCTGCCGCGCATTGGCTTCCGCACCGCTGCCCGGTGCCCCGACCGCGACGCGCTTGCCGCGCAAATCCGCAATCGTCCGAATGCCGTTCTTCTCCAGCGTCACCAGCTGAATCGTTTCCGGATAGAGCGTCGCAATCCCGCGAATCGAATCGACCTTTTTCCCGTCAAACATCTCAATCCCGTTCGCCGCATAGTAGGCGATATCATTTTGGACAAACGCCAAATCAATCGCATGATCCTTGAGCATATTGATATTGGCCACCGATGCGCCCGTGCTTTCCGTGCTGGCATTGGCGCCCGGAATATTTTTGTTGATGATTTCCGCAATCGCGCCGCCCAGCGGATAATACGTACCGGCCGTGCCGCCCGTACCGATATTCAAGTACTGCTGCTTGGCACCGTCACCGCAACCGGCCACTGCCGCCATGACCGCGATACCTGTCGCCAATGCGACCATCTTTACGAGAGAACGTTTCATCATACTCATCCTTTCCGTGACTGCAATAGGGAAATAAAAAAAGGAGCCTACGCTCCCGCACAAAACCGGCATACGAGCGTACGCCGACTCCGTTGTCGACTCATACCGCCAGGGTATGAACTATTTGATTTCCCATAGTGTTGAATTACGGCTATTATACCACCCTGATGTACGGAATGCAAACGAAATATTACCTGTGCGGCAAAAAATACTGTATACAGAGCCGCTGCGCCTTATCTGCACGAGGACGCATCCGCCGCACAAGCCCTGCAGAAGTATACTCTTGCCAATCCTTAATGAAGGGTAATGTGCTAAGACATATGTGACACTTTGGAGAAGTAGGCTACATATTGTTGAATTGAAAAACTAGAATTAGTGGAGTATACTAAACAATATAGTGGGAAATTATAGAATAGTGGGGACTTATAGATTCACTTCATGCGACGAGGATATCCATGCGCGACAAGGGGAAAAGAACACTCGCACAAGGGGACAGGGCATCAGCCGAAGTTATCGCGATAGGTATCGTGACAACTGTTTTGGTGTTCGCATTATTGTCGGTCGCCATGGCGGCCGGCGAGGAGCAACACGAACAAGCGCGCCGCGTGTTTGAACGACAAGTACATGCATTGCACTCACCCTATACTATACAGGAAGACATGCCGGAAGATTCGTCAGCAGCGAGCTCGACCGGCGTGCCTTCCTTTTTTATTGAAGTGAAAACAGTCACAGCGAAATCGGGGCGGACTTCGGGAAAGAAGGATACATCACCCCGCGCATCGGATATCATCAAGGCAAAGAGCACAGCGAAGAGACCAAAGCATGGTATACCCCGACACTCATTAACGGGGATACCGTCACCATCACCGCAGGAGGCAATATGAACATACAGGGAAGCATGCTCACCGGCAAACAAGTCGACATCGACATCG